>Ga0214473_10000139_pt1 | contig 104851 bp, 102 predicted proteins | sample RVTome_7_FD_203509 | JGI IMG/M metagenome (GOLD analysis project Ga0214473, IMG submission 203509) | Soil microbial communities from uranium-contaminated site in the Upper Colorado River Basin, Wyoming, United States - RVT98D197 | ecosystem: Environmental > Terrestrial > Soil > Contaminated >... | reverse complement strand
ATAAACCGAACTGCCCTGCATTCCTGAACTGAATGCAAGCACTCCTGCGACTTGCGCCATTGCCTCAACAATTAGAACTCCGGGCATTATCGGGTTTCCCGGGAAGTGCCCCTGAAAGAATGGCTCGTTAACAGTTACATTTTTTATTCCAACAGCTCTCACATTTGGCTCTATCTCCACAATCCTGTCAACCATAAGAAAAGGATACCTGTGCGGAATTATGTTTTGTATTCCCATAATATCCATCATCTCTGTTCTCTCCTTTCAATATTTTTAATCACATCTTCAAGTTCTCTTATTCTCTTGTTAAGCTCAGGAAGTTTAGCAAATATTGCTACTGACTTAAGCCAGTCCCGGTGCGGTATAACAGGGGAGCCTGAATAAACCCCTTTTTTAAGATGTCCCATTACTCCTGACTGCGCTCCTACCATGACACCGTCATCAATCTTTGCATGGTCGGCAACGCCGACCTGTCCGCCAAATACGACATAGTTCCCTATCTCTGCGCTCCCTGCAACTGCGCCCTGCGCTGTAATAATAGTGTTCCCCCCTATCTTCACATTGTGGGCAATATGAACAAGGTTATCTATCTTTGTGCCGCTGCCTATTATGGTATTTCCTGTCGTTGCCCTGTCTATAGTAACATTTGCCCCTATCTCAACATTGTCTCCGATGATAACGCCTCCGACCTGAGGGATTTTATAATGTATCCCTTTCTCCATCACATATCCAAAACCGTCAGAGCCTATTACAGCGCCTGAATGGATTATCACCCCACTGCCGATCTTTACATTCTCTCTGATTGTTACATTGGGATAAATTATGCATCCGTCTCCAACAGAAGAATTTTCACCTATAAACACTCCCGGATATATAACTGTTCTATCGCCTATTGATGCACCGTCAGAGACAAATACCATGGGATATACAGATATATTTTTCCCTATCTTGGCTTTATCAGATACATGTGCCTTATCGCTTATGCCAGACGCTATAAACGGCTTTACATAAAAATGCTCAAGAAGCCTTGCGAATGCATACTGCGGGTTTGAAACCTTAAGCTGAGGTTTTTTTATCTCAGGAATGGTATCTTTTACTATTACCGCTGACGCCTTGCTCTCAATGCATTCACCGACAAGTTTCGCTGTTGCGAGAAATGTGATATCCCCGTCTTCTGCATCAGATATCCCGGCAGCCCCTTTTATTTCCACATCAAGGCTACCCGTAAGCTCTGCGCCAATGAGTCCTGCAATCTCCCGCAACTTCATCTGAAATCCTTTTACCCTTTTATTTTTACAGATGAGTCCCTGCAAAACGATAGAGAAAGAATACCATATAGGAGATTTGCTTGACAACAAAAATTAATCCGGAAAACGTTTTTAGCAGGAGCATGGTTGACTGAAAAGTCTTTTGCAGCAACACATTATGCATGTTATGATGCAATTCTTGATTTGCATAATTGTATGCAGTAACTTTTATGAATGGCATCATAACATCTGATAAAATCTTGTTGAAATCTAAAGACTTTGAAGGCGACTATGCCCCTGCTTCAGAGATTAATTGTATTTTCTGTGTTAACCGCTATTTCCTCTCATAAATATTGCCCTTCCAGAAATCATCCTGCCCCTGCATAATAAGAACAATATCTCCCTGAGGATAATTACTCATTGGCGGCTGCATACAGTAGCGACCGATTCGTTTTTCACCTGCAGCAAAATTGGCACTGACCATTTTTTCGCATACAATCAGGGAAGTCTTGTCCTTAGCCAGTTTAATGGTCGCTGTCCCTATTTATTCTTCAAATACTGCCGCCTGTGTCAAAAATAATGGAATTGCCAATCTGATTGGCACCGCTAAAAGCCGCCAAATAATTGGGAGTCCCTTGGCCCGTAATTTGTTGAACAGCGGCAATGGTTTTTTTAACGAATGAAGGAAGATTGGTTGAATCAGGATTAATGCCGGTTAAAAGCAAAATAAACAAAATTAAAAGAAACACATTAATGTAAAACAAAGGATTTTTGAATAATTTTTTCATAATATAAATGTAATTTTTTTCGCGACCTTTTTATAATTAAATCAAAATTAAAAACTTATTGCAAGCCGTGGGCTGTGGATAACTTTTACATAAAAAAAGAGACAGAATTACAGAATTTCTGTCTCTTTGCGATTCGTCTTTACGGAACCGGACAAATATAGCCCGGGCCTAACTCAAAATATAAAATCTTGAGCGCCTTGGCGGTTATTGAGTCTATCCTAAATTTTAAAAAACCACCATCTGTATCCATTATTGTTTTGTTTGAAGGGTGACCTTGAATAGGAAGAGCATGCCCCAGTTCATGCGCCAGTAAAGGAATAGATAGCCAACCCTTTTTTATCGCAATGATGCTGGCTTGAATTTTGTAATCTTTAATATTGTTCCATTCCTCTGCAGCTGCATCATCAGATATGCCTAATCCTCCGTACTGGATATAGATTACTCCCTGTTTTCCTGTCATCGGGTTTACCGTGTTGACATCGCCTGCCCTTACTTCAAACAAAATCCCGGTGTACTTGGTCCAAAAGCCGGTTGCCTTTTTCACATCCTCCAATGACATATCTTGAAGGATTTCCGGGCTTACTTCCACAACAATCGGCATTCTTTCCCATCTCTTAACCTCGCCGCTGATTGTGCCATCAGGATTTCCTTGGGCATTAAAATCCAAAAGGAACTGTAAAGCTTTTTTCCGGAGCTCAAGCGGGTCAACTTTTATCGCGATGGTCGCGGAAAAGTTGATATTCCCGGAAGTGTCAGTGGCTTTAACCTTTAACGCGTGCGTTCCGGTAATTAGGGCATCCGCGTTAAAATCAATCTTATAATCGCCCTGTTTCCCGGACGCATCGGTCGCCGCGACAAGGTCGTCAATCAGAAGTTCCACTTTGCTGATTCCCATATCATCGGAAACCTTTGCTTCAACAGTCATTGTTCCGCCGACCAACTGGTTCTGCTCTGGATACGATAAACTGGCTGTTGGCCCTGATGATGGCGGTGGCGGTGGCGGTGGTGGTATACAGTTCGGCCACACACCAGTATATCCTGTTGGACAGACATTTGGTGGCGGCGGTGGTGGCGGCGACTCATTAAACTCATCATTGTCCGAGCTTGAAGAACAACCCGGGTCATTGAGGTCAATAAGCCCGTCTCCGTCATTATCAATCTTATCGGAGCAAGCAAATGACTGGGTTGGCGGTGGCGGTGACGGCAATGTGCTATCTCCTCCGCCTCCTCCGCAGCTCCCCATACTCACCGCAAAGAAGAACAGAACAATTATTGCCAGAAGCCTATTTGCCTTGAACATAAGTCATCCTCCGTTTACAAAAGATTATAGGCAATAAAAAAGGCACGGTGCCGAATTGGCAGCCATGCCTTTTGAAAGATAATCTCTTAAAGAGTTTAAATCTGTCTGTCTGTCTGTCTGTGCACAATTAATGCCTGAGGCTTAGTTATCCCATTTGTTCTCCTCTTTAACACATTTTACGAAGACTATATAAGAGGGCGGCTATGCCTGTCAAGGTAAAATTCACACCGCATCCCTCACGGAGGGGGGGAGGGGCTTCCGGGGGGACGGAAGCCCCTTATGGGGGGAAACAACTATATTACTTTTTGAACTGTTTTCCTCATAAATGCAGGCACATCAAGCGGATCCTCATAAGGCATGAGCGCCGGTATGTCCTCCGAGCAGCTCGGAGGCAGAGGCAATGCCGAATAATAAGGCTTGAGGCTCTTTGCAAGAACCCTGTCTGAGCCTTTAAAATTTGACGGCTCTTTAACAGGATTCCACTTTTTAACCTGAGGAAGTTCTACCTTCTCTTTCTTTTCCTCAAAACCTGTTGCAATCACAGTTACCCTGACCTCATCCTCAATGTCGGGATTAATCACTGCCCCAAATATTATATTTGCCTCATTATCTGCAAGGTCATAGATAAAGCCGGCGGCATCCTGAACAGAACTCTGCGACAGATTAAGACCTCCTGTGATATTCAGAATAATTCCTTTTGCGCCTTCAGTTGAAGAATCTTCAAGGAGAGGGTTTGAGATAGCCTTTCTTGCTGCTTCAAGCGCTCCTCCGTCTCCTCTTCCAAGACCTATACCCATTACAGCCCTTCCTGCGTCTGCCATTACAGCCTTCACATCGGCAAAATCAAGATTTATAAGTCCCGGAATTAATATCAGATCTGATATTCCCTGAACAGCCTGTCTGAGGACATCATTCGCCACGGCGAATGATTTGAGCATCGGCGTGCCTTTTTCAACAACAAGCCCTATCCTGTCATTGGGAATAACAATAATGGCGTCAACACAGCTCTGAAGCTCTTTCATGCCTATATCAGCGTTGATGGCTCTTTTCCTGCCTTCATAGAAAAACGGTTTTGTAACAATAGCAACTGTAAGCGCGCCTAATTCTCTTGCAACGCTTGCGACAACAGGTGAAGCGCCTGTGCCTGTTCCTCCGCCCATCCCTGCTGTTATAAATACCATGTCAGCGCCTCTGATAGATTCTGCGACAGCCTCCCTGTCTTCAAGAGCTGCCTCACGGCCTATATCAGGGTTTGAGCCTGCCCCAAGACCCTTTGTAATCTCCAAGCCTATCTGCACCTTTGCAGTGGCAAGCGAAGTCTCAAGTATCTGGCTGTCGGTATTAACTGCTATGAATTCAACTCCGTGGAGGTTAGAAGCTATCATGTTATTAACGGCATTGCCTCCCGCGCCTCCTACACCTATAACCTTAATGTTTGCTCCCTGCCCTCTCACTTCTTCCATTTCAAACATAAAACACCTCCTTTTCAAAGTTGAAAGTTAAAAGTTGAAAATTGAAAGTTCTAAAGAATTTAACTCTTAACTCATAACTCTCAACTCTTAACTTGTTCATTTTCATATCCTCTGCCTCATTGATCCCGAAAGCGTTCGGGACTTGCCTCTTAACTCATTTCCATTAACACCGAACAGATTTCTTACCCATTCCTTCATCCTGTCAAATATCCCGTTGAACATATCTCCATTAATCCCGAAAACGTTCGGGACAAGCTCTCCATCTATGCTGTGGAGAATAAGGCCTACCCCTGTTGAATACATCGGATTATTCACATTACTCTGAAAGAGAGGTGAGTTTGAAGCGCAGCTTGACTCTATTCCATCAGGCATTCCGATTCTCACCGAAAGTCCCAGATTTGCCTCCATCAATCTGTCAAGACCTGCAAGGAGGGATGCGCCTCCCGTCAGTATAACTCCGGACAATCCGGGCTCAAGCCCGGAACTGTTCTCTATCTCACGCTTTATCAGTTCTGTAAGTTCCTCACACCTCGGCTGTATAATCTCTGCGATATACCGTTTCGGTATTTTCCTTACCTGTTTGTCTGCGCCTGCAACGTCCATCTCTTCTGTCTCGTCAAGCATAGTTGTAACTGCACAGCCGTATTTTTTCTTTATCCTCTCCGCCTCCTGCACAGGGATTCTTAATCCAATGCCGATATCATTCGTAAAATGATTGCCGCCAAGCGCAAGAACCGCTGTGTGCCTGAGGCTTCCATCTTTATATATCGCGATGTCTGTTGTTCCTCCGCCTATATCAACGAGCGCGGCGCCGAGGTCTTTCTCGTCTTCCGTAAGCACTGCCGCTGCTGAGGCAATGGGCTCAAGCACAATATCAATGACATCAATGCCTGCCCTCTCACAGCACTTAAGAAGATTCTGCACAGACGACACAGCGCCTGTGACTATATGAACTTTTACCTCAAGCCTGACCCCTGCCATGCCCACAGGGTCTTTTATCCCGTCCTGTCCGTCAAGTATAAATTCAGTAGGGATTACGTGAAGAACCTCTCTGTCAAGCGGAACATAAACCACGCTTGCAGAATCAATGGCGCGTTCAACATCCTGCGCCCTTACTTCTTTCCCTTTTATGCCGACTGCCCCGTAACTCTCAAAACCCTTTATATGCCCTCCGGCAATCCCGACATAAACAGACTTTATCTCAATGCCTGCCATTGCCTCGGCATCTTTTACAGCTTTCTTTATTGAATCAACAGTTGACTCGATATTTATCACAACGCCTTTTTTCAACCCGGTTGATGGCGCCGAACCTATAGCTATAATATCAGTCTTGCCGCCTCTGACCTCGGCAACGATGGCGCATATTTTGGTTGTGCCGACATCAAGCCCGACAACAATATTTCCTTTCCGTCCAAGCGTATCTCTTATTCTCATCTTATGACCTCGTTAATAGGTTTAACTATGACCTTGTTTGCGAATCTGAGATCAATATAATCAACGGGAATCCCTCTCCGCATTATTTCATCTTCAAGCTCAAGCAGCCTCTGAAGTTTCTCCTCATATTCTCCATGCCCGACTTTTACGAGCGTGCCGTCAACCTGCATGGAAATATCCTCGGGCCCTGCTCCATGCGGTATTATGATCTCTATGCGATCCTTCACTGCTATGAAACCTTTATCCTTCATGGTCCTTACAAGATTCAATACCTCAGAAAATACACTGCTGTTTTTGAACGGGTCCCCTGAGATTACCGGCAAAAATGAGATGGCTTCTCCCTTTAACTCTTCAAGCATATTTCCCTTATCATCAATAAAGAATGTGCGGCCGTTCATCTCAAGAAGCGCATAGGGCATTGACTCCTCAATCCTAACCGTAAACCTGTGCGGAAAATCCTTTCTGAAGCTGACTGCCTTTATCCATGGAGATTTCAAAAGCCTTGCCTCAAGTTCTTTTGATGATAATCCCAAAAGGCTCTCATTTCCGTTAATTCCCATTATCGTCTTTAGCTCGCTCTCTGAGATGTGTTTGTTGCCTGAAAACACAATTTCTTTTACCGTGAACAGCGTCCTGCGTGCAGTATCAATGGCATACTTAGCGCCCCAGTATGCGCCTGTTATAAGCAAAAGCAGTGCAAACAATTTAAGCAGACAGCGCCGTTTTTTAGTCCTTGGCGCTGCTCCCTGCTTATTTATCCTTCTGTTATTCCTCATAATGCCTTCTCTGCTCTCTTTCAATTGCGTCTTTAAGAATCTCCTCCACAAGCGCCAGGAAATCAAACCCCGCTTCCTTTGCAATCTTCGGCAAGAGGCTTGTTTCTGTCATGCCCGGTATTGTGTTAACCTCAAGCACATAGGGATTGCCGTCTTTATCAATCCTCAAATCAACCCTTGTCGCTCCTGAACAACCGAGCGCTCTGTTCGCAGAAAGCGCAATATCTTTTGCCTTCATATACATTGCTTCATCTATTTGAGGAGGGAGTATATATTCAGTTAAACCTGCCGTGTATTTTGCCTCGTAGCTGTAAAATTCAAGCGATGTCTTTATCTCAACGCCTCCGAGCGCCCTGTCATTGAGAATCCCTATATGGATTTCCCTGCCCTCTATGTATTTTTCTATTATTATCTCGCTGCCGCATGAGAACCCGGCCTTGAGAGCGCTTTCGATCTGTCCTTTGTCTCTCACTATGCTCACCCCGACGCTTGACCCTTCACTTGCAGGTTTGACAACCCACGGCATTTTAAAGCTGATAGCTGATAGCTTATAGCTAACAGCCTTCTTATCAAGAACTATGAATGGCGGCACAGGAATTTTGTGGTAAATGAATATCTTCTTTGACGCCGCTTTGTTCATTGCAATCGCCGAGGAAAGGACATCAGACCCTGTATAAGGAATTCCCATAACTTCAAGAAGCCCCTGTATAGAGCCGTCTTCTCCCCAGCCTCCGTGAAGAACAAGAAATGCTATATCAATCTTCTCTTTTTTCAACACCTCGCATATATTTGACGCAGCATCTATCGCAACAGCGTTATACCTGAATTTTTTCAGGGCGTTAAAAACCGCGGCCCCGCTTCTCAGCGAAACCTCTCTCTCGCTGGACATGCCGCCCATTAAAACACCTATTTTCTTATCAGTTAACATTTCTTCCCAGAATCCTTATCTCCGGCTCAAGCTCTGTGCCGAAAATTTTCATTACCCTTTTTTTCACCTCATCCATAAGTTTCAAAAAATCTGACGCCTTCGCATCGCCTTTATTGATAAAAAAATTTGCGTGCATTCCGCTTACTTCCGCATTTCCAATCATCATTCCCTTGCAGCCTGCTTCATCTATCAGCCTTCCTGCGGATGCGCCTTCGGGATTCTTAAATACGCACCCTGCCGACATCTCTGACAGAGGCTGTGTCTCGCGTTTCTGCTTAAGGAAAGAATTTATCCTTTTTGCTACGTCTTCTTTAACATCCTTTCTCAGCCTCATGTTTGCGCTCAGGATAACAGTATCTTCAGGCAGCTTTGACGCCCTGTATTCAAGCCCGAGTTCAGAGGCGCTCATCTCGTATATCCCCTTATCAGGGTTCATCATCCTCACAGAGACAAGCGTATTTTTTATTGAATAACCGAATGCCCCTGCATTCCCTGCAATTGCGCCTCCGACAGAACCTGGTATGCCGGCAAGGCCTTCGATGCCGGAGTATCCATTTTCTTTTGAAAAACTCACAAGCTTCTGAAGCGGTGTCCCTGACTCGGCAAAAAACATGACCATATCCTTCTCTTCCTTTACAATGTCACTGCGCCTGAAATTCTTTAATGAAATAACCACTCCGTAGACCCCTCCGTCTTTCACAAGTATGTTAGTGCCTCCGCCAACTGTTACAAAAGGGATGCGTTCTTCATTCAGCGCAGCAAGAATGTTTTCCAGAGACACCGTGTCCTGCGGACATGCAAAGACATCTGCCGGGCCTCCTATTTGAAGATATGTATGCGCCTTCATAGTCTCCATGAACTTCACCTCGCCCCGAGCTTCTCGGGGAGAGATTATTTCTTGCCATAACTGTTTATCGATAATGTTTCTCATTTCACTCTCAACTCTTAACTCTTAACTCTTCCAATATCTCCTCACCGAGTTTCCAGACATCTCCTGCGCCGAGCGTGAAAACCACGTCTCCACTTTTCAACCTCATAAGAAGATTATCCATGAGTTTCTCCCTGTCGGGAAAATACGCAGCATCCCTATGCCCTGTCTTTTTGATGCGTTCAAGCAGCGCATTGGAATCAATGCCATCTATCAGCTTCTCACCTGCAGAATATATATCTGTCAAACAAAGGATGTCAGCTTCAGAAAAACAGGATGTAAACTCATCCATAAGGTCTTTGGTCCTCGTATATCTGTGAGGCTGGAATATAACAAACAATCTCCCTGCGCCTCGGTTACGAGCCGCAACGGCCTGCCGGGCCAGAAGCCCATCCTTTGCCGCTTTCAGAGTCGCTTTTATTTAGGTAGGATGGTGTCCATAGTCATCAAAAACCTTTATCCCTTTTTCCTCTCCTTTTAATTCGAATCTCCTCTGTATCCCGCTGAATTTTTTCAGAGCCTCTTTTATTAGGCCTGCCTCTATCTTCAATTCCCTTGCAACAACTATTGCTGCGAGACTGTTGAGGATGTTATGCACGCCGGGCACAGGCAGGCTGAAATTACCGAGATTTTCCCCTTTATACACGACATCAAAACTCACTGTCATAACCCCTTTCTTTATATCAGCAGCATAAGCGTCAGCGTCAGGCGAGAGTCCGTATGTGATATATCTCCTGTGCACATACGGCAGCAGCTTACGAAGCTCCTCATTTTCAATGCATACTATTGATACCCCATAAAACGGGACTTTATTTATGAAAGACAGAAAAGCATCTCTCAATGAATCCATTGTCTTAAAGAAATCCATATGTTCCCTGTCTATATTCGTCACAACTGCGATGGTCGGAGAAAGCCTGAGGAATGAACCGTCGCTCTCGTCAGCCTCTGCCACAAGGAAATCTCCCTGCCCCAATCTTGCATTGCTTCCCGTTGCCCTGAGTTTTCCTCCTATAACAACTGTAGGGTCCAGGCCGCTGCTTGCAATCACTGTTGCGATTAACGAAGTCGTTGTTGTCTTGCCATGCGCGCCTGCAACCAGTATCCCGTATTTCATCCTTGCGAGTTCAGCGAGCATCTCAGCTCTCGGGATTACAGGGATTGATTTTCTTTTTGCCTCAACCACCTCGGCATTGTCCTTGGAAACAGCAGAGGATATAACCACAACATGGGCATCGTCGACATTTTCCGCTCTGTGTCCGATATATACCTTTATGCCGAGGCTGTTCAGCCTGTTTGTCGTATCAGACTCCTTAACATCCGAACCTGTGACTTCGTAGCCGAGATTATGAAGGACCTCTGCTATCCCGCTCATCCCTATTCCTCCGATGCCGACAAAGTGGATTATCCTATATTGTTCAAACATATCTCTTCACCCATTTACCCATTCACCTTTTCTTTATAAGGCTTATCGCAATATCAACAACTCTCTGGGCAGCATCCGATCTGCCTACGGATCGGCTTTGCTTTTCCATCTCATGCCTCAGATATTTATTCTCGTAGAGCTCCCTGATATGTTTTGCAAGGATTTCTCCTGTTAATTCATGGTCCAGTATCGCTCTTGCGGCCTTCATCTCAAGCAGCTTGCCTGCATTAAGCTCCTGATGATGTCCTGCCGCATAAGGATACGGGATTAAGATTGCAGACTTGCCGATAGCGGTGAGTTCAGCAAGGGTTGTTGCGCCTGCCCTTGATATTACTACGTCTGCAACTGCATACGCCTCTGACATCTGATATATAAACGGCGTCACCGTGCCCATGAAACCCCACTTCCGGTAAGACTCCCTTACATGCTCGTAGCCGTTGTCGCCTGTCTGGTGCAGAAACTGTATCTTCTCCTTGAGGTCCAGCATATGATTAAAGGAATCCACCACGGCACGGTTTATGTTCCTTGCGCCGGAACTGCCGCCAAAGACAAACAGCGTAAACTTATTCCTGTCAAGTGAAAAGATGTCATAGGCTGCGTCCCTGTTTCCTGTCAGAATGCGAGTCCTGATAGGATTCCCTGTGAAAAATGTCTTTGCCCTCGGGAAAAACGATATGCTCTCCTGATACGTTACCCCTACGGCTCCGACAAATTTTCCAAGGAGTTTATTTGCAAGACCCGGCACAGAATTCTGTTCTACTATCATTGCGGGTATTGACATCATGGATGCCGCAAGCATTGGGCCTACAGACGCATAGCCTCCCACGCCTATCACGATATCAGGAGATACCGCCTTAATAATTCCGTAAGAGTCACCAATTGAAAACAGCATCTTCCATAAAGCTCTAATCTTCCTCAGCAGAGATACGCCGACAAAGCCTTCTGCCCTCAGAAATTTTATCGGATACCCTTCACGCGGAATAATCCTCGCCTCAATTCCGTGTTCCGTGCCTATGAATATCACTTCTGTTTTATCCTCTCTTCTTTTTAATTCCTCTGCTATGGCTATGCCCGGGAAAATGTGTCCTCCGGTGCCTCCTCCTGCAATAATCACACGCATAAAGACCTCAAGTGAAAAGTTAAAAGTGAAAAGTTAAAAGTTTTTTGAGTCTTTAACTTTAAGCTCTCAACTTTCAACTCTAAACTATTTATGCCCATATACCGCCCTCAGCGCTTTTTTCCTCATTACCAGTTCTTTTGTCCTGTCAACGACTCTTCTGCTGTCTTCTCCTTTTGAAAGATTAAGCAGAATGCCTACTGCCGCCATATTCACAAGCAGAGCTGAGCCCCCGTAACTTATAAACGGCAAAGGAAGCCCCTTTGTCGGAATCATCCCTGTTACAACAGAGAAATTTATCAGCGCCTGAAGCGCAATCATTATTGAAAGGCCAAAAGACAGATAGTATACAAAGCTGTCCTTTGCCCCGTTAGTCGTGGCTATCCCTCTCACAAACAACATCACGAACAGCAAAATAATTACACCCGCGCCTATCAGTCCGAGTTCCTCGCCGACAAGCGAGAAAATAAAATCAGTATGGGTTTCAGGCAGGAACAACAGCTTTTGTTTGCTTTCTCCAAGTCCGACCCCTTTAATGCCTCCGCTGCCGAGGGCAATAAACGATTGTATAAGCTGGAAGCCGCTTCCCTGAGGGTCATCCCACGGATTAAGGAAAGACGTAACACGCTTCCATCTGTATGGCTCTCTTATAAGATTTACTACTACGGGGAGCGCAAATACTGCCAGGGATAACAGATACCTCAGTTTCATGCCTGAAAAAAACAGCATGGCAAGTGTAATTATGCCGAGGCTTATGACAGCTCCAAAGTCAGGCTGTTTAAGAAATATGACCTGAAACACCGCCATAATTGCGATAGGCTTTATAAAAGAGGCAAAGCTGTCTGTCCTGTAATTATATGCTGACATATATTTAGCGAGGAATATAACCATTGAAAGCTTGACCAGCTCAGACGGCTGAAAGGTCGAGGGCCAGAGCCTTAACCATCTTTTTGCTCCGCCTGCCGATATTCCCATTCCCGGCACAAAGACAAGAATAAGAAGCAGAAAGGAAAATATAAGTAAAGGCAGCGCTGTCTTATTCAGGGTCTCAGGCCTCAATCTGTAAGCGGCAAACATTGCTGCAAATCCGAGCAGCATCGTAAACAGATGCCTCTTAAAATAAAAAAACTGCGTCACGTCTTTTTTTGACATGGCCGGGGATACAACTGCCGTTGAACTGTATATCATGAGCGCCCCCAGGCCCAGCAGGAAAAACGTGATTAACAAAAACCATCTGTCATACGTTTTATTCATCTCAGGATAAACCCTTCACAATCTTTTTAAACTGCTCTCCTCTGTCTTTGTAATCCCTGAACATATCAAAACTTGCGCATGCGGGAGAGAGGAGCACAACATCGCCTTTCGATGCTGATTTTCTGGATATCATCACAGCTTCTTTTAGATTGTTCGCAAATACAGTCTCGGTCAGCCCGCCGAGAAATTCTTTTATTTTTTCCCTTGCCTCTCCGATGAGAACGAGTTTTTTTACTCTGCTCTTTACGAGAGAACTCAGAAGAGAAAAATCTCCGTCTTTGTCTCTTCCGCCTGCAATCAGGATTACTGGCGTTGAAAAACTCTCAAGCGACTTTATCACTGCATCTATATTCGTGCCTTTTGAGTCATTGATGTAATCCACGCCTTCAAATTCCCTGACAAGTTCAAGACGGTGCTCAAGCCCTTTAAATTCTTTCAAAGCGGCTACAACTGCATCTGCGGGACATCCTGCAAGGAGAGCCATGGCCGAAGCAGCCATGGCATTCTCCAGGTTGTGAACACCTTTAATGTTTATCTCATCAGCATTAATAAGTTGAGAGTTAAGAGTTAAGAGTGAAGAGTTGAAGTTAGAATAAATAACTCCGTCTTTAAAATAGACCCCTTCTACCGCTTTCTTACGGCTGAAATAAAAAGTTTCGGGCCTTTCACTTTTAACTTTCAATTTTTCACTTTCAACTTTCATTGTTTCCGGGTCATCCGCATTAAGGACAAGGAAATCTTCTTCCTGCTGGTTTGCGAATATCTGCGCCTTAGCGTCTTTGTACCTTTCCATTGAATGGTACCTGTCCATATGGTCACGCGTGATATTGAGGATGGATGCGCCTGCAGGCATGAACATCTCTATTGCCTCAAGCTGAAAACTTGACACCTCAACGACAACAAAATCAAATCCCCCCTCGCCCCCCTTTAATAAAGGGGAGATGGGGGGATTTTTCAAATTAATGCGCGGACATATCTCCTCACTTTTTTGTATTTTATATATCTCCTCGGTCAGCGCATTCCCGATATTCCCTCCCAGAATTGTCCTGAAGCCGCCTTTATTTAACATCTCGTTTAATAGTGTTGTAGTAGTTGATTTGCCATTTGTTCCTGTTATTGCCAGAAATTTGGGGAATTTTGAACTTTGAATTTTGAACTTTGAATTTATCACTTGATACGCAAGTTCAAGTTCGCCGATAATCTTTATCCCCATCTCCTTTGCCTTCTTCAACGGCTGTATGTCAGGCGGCACACCGGGACTCAGCACTATCATATCCACGCCTTGCAGTATCCCGAGCTGCTCGGGATGCCCGCCAAGACTGAGCCTTACCGCAGGCAAAAGCCTTTCAACATATTTCATTAACGCTTCCTTCGACTTTCTGTCAGTAACCGTTACCTTTGCACCAAGGCTGGCAAGCAGATTTGAAGCGCCAACACCGCTCTCTGCAAGGCCGAAAACAAGTATGTTCTTATCCCTTAGTTCCATACGCCACATTTTTAGCAATACCTTTATCCTTTGCTTTTTTGCTCTCCTTTGCAGGACTATCATTGTCCTTTTTAGTGGTCTTTGCCTTATTCAGCTTCTTTTTTGATGCAACCTTGGCAGACCTTTCTTTATCAGTTTTCTGATACGATTTTATTTTTGCAGTCTTCCTATAATCCGCTTTTGTGAAATAAACAACCGGCTGCTCATTGCTTGCAATAACAGCAAAACCTCTTGTTTCAAGCCTCTCTGCCTCACTCCATAAAACTTCTCTGCTCTGCGCTCCAAGAAGAGCAACTATCACCATCTCGCCTTCTTTTTCGCCGGCGTACACAAAACAATGCCTTGCCGCTTTCGTATATCCTGTCTTGCCGCCGACTGCTCCGTTATCAGACCATAGAAGCTTGTTCGTATTTTCAAGGGCTATCGTCCTGCCCTGTTCCGTAGATATCTCTGCCTCTTTCTTGCCTATAATCTCTCTAATCACAGGATATTTAAGCGCATACCTCATTATCTTAGAGAGGTCATATGCTGTTGTATGCTGGCCTTTCCCGGGAAGTCCTGTAGTATTTATAAACTTTGTGTTGGATGCTCCGATTGCGACAGCCTTTCTGTTCATAAGCTGCACGAATTTCTTCTCCGAGCCGGCAACAACCTCTGCAAGGGCAAATGCCGCGTCATTTGCCGACCTTATAAGCGCTGCATAAAGCAGAGTTTCTACGGTCAGGGTCTCTCCAGCCTTTAGCTTAGTCTCTTTAAGCGAGGGCACATTTGCCGCTGCCTCGCTGATTGTCACTGTATCGCTCATATTAGCCCTGTCAAGGACGACCATGGCTGTCACAAGTTTAGTTGTACTTGCAGGAGGCAGTTTCAGGTTTGGATTTTTTGCAAACAGCACCCTGCCTGTTGAAGCCTCCATAACAACCGCCGCCTTTGAGGAAATCTCATCAGCAAGGCAAGTTGAAAGTTGAAAGTTGAAAGTTAAAAGTGAAAAAAATAAAATGAAAAAAATTCTTTTCTTAACTTTTAACTCTAAACTCTTAACTCTTAACTTTGTTTTCATAATCACCTCAGCTTTAATGTTGCAAGGCTCAGAAGAGCCAGCATTATTCCGACTATCCAGAATCTGACTATAACTTTCGGTTCAGGCCATCCCTTGAGTTCAAAGTGATGGTGTATTGGAGCCATCCTGAACATCCTCTTTCCTGTTAACTTGAACGATGCGACCTGAAATACAACCGAGAGCGTCTCTATAACAAAAATCCCTCCCACAACCGCAAGCACTATCTCCTGTTTTGTTATTACAGCAAGCGTTCCGAGCACGCCGCCGAGAGAGAGAGAGCCAACATCTCCCATAAACACATCCGCCGGATATGAGTTATACCAGAGGAAACCGAGAGATGCCCCAAGAATAGCGCCGCAAAATACAGTCAGCTCTCCTGTGCCGGGGATATAAAGAACCTGCAGGTATTGTGAAAACTTGAAATTGCCGGATATATAAACAAGTATTCCTGTGGCAAGCACCGAAATCCCGACAAGTCCAACAGCAAGACCGTCTATGCCGTCCGTGAGATTGACTGCATTGGATGACCCTACGATAACAACTATAGAGAATGGCACATAAAACCATCCGAGATCAAAAAGCCATTTTTTAAAAAATGGAATGCTCAGGACATCGTTGTAAGGGTCTTTAGGGTTCATATAAATAAACATGCTTATCGCTAAGGCAAGAAGCACCTGCGCCCCGAATTTATAACAGCCGCGCAGCCCCTTTGAGTCTCTTTTTACAACCTTCAGATAATCATCGATAAATCCTATCGCTCCAAAACCTACGAGAGAAAAAATCATCATCAGTATATATTTGTTGGTAAGGTCGCCCCACAGGATAACGGTGACAAGTATAGAGATTATTATGAGGACTCCGCCCATCGTGGGTGTCCCTGTCTTGCCCATATGCGTCTGAGGACCGTTATCTCTCACCTGTTGCGTCACGCTGAACCTGCTGAGTCTTTTTATGACCTTCGGCCCGATTATGAATGTAATAAGCATTGCTGTAAGAACTGCAAGAGCGCTCCTGAATGTTATATATCTGAAAACATTCAGCGGTGAAAACCATGTGTTCAGACTGTAAAGAAAATTATAGAGCATTCTCTGCCTCTTTACTTATTTCCAAAACTTTTTCCATCCCCATTCCCCTTGAACCCTTTACAACGATTGTGTCGCCTTCCCTGCACAGCCCTGTCAGTATTCCCCCTGCCTCTTCCGAAGTAGAGACGCTGAATGACTGCCTTCCTGTTTTGACAAACTCTGAATGTGTTATAGCCATCAAAGGCCCGACGCCTATAAATACGTCTATCGGAAGCGCTGACATCCACTCTCCGATTTTCCTATGCGCCTCCTCTGCATACGCTCCAAGTTCAAGCATATCCCCGAGAACAGCGATAGCCCTCCCTTTCTTCAGCCTTACAAGTTCTTTTATTGCCTCTTCCATTGATGAAGGATTTGCATTATATACATCGCTTATAACTGTTGCTCCGAACAATTCCTTAATCTCAAGCCTCATAGGGACACCTTTAAAAGATTCGATCCCGGTTTTAATATCACGAAGCTCAATATTGAAGACCTGTCCCACGGCTGCTGCGGCAAGCGCATTATAGATATTAAAAGCTCCGGGGAGATTCAGATTTACCTCTACGCAATTATCTTCACTAAAACAGAGCAGAAAATCAGAGCCTCTATCTTTCATCACTATATCTTTTGCAAATACATCAGCCTTATTCTCTATACCGAATGTAATAACTTCGCCCTGATATCCTGAAACCCCCTGCATAAGAAAAGCATCATCCGCGCTTACCACAACTTTTTTCACAGTATCAAGGAGTTCAAGCTTTGTATCTCTGACTGCTTCAAGACTCCCGAAACCTTCAAGATGTCCCGGCCCTATATTTGTCACAACGCCGTAATCAGGCGCTGCAATCCTGCACAATTCCCTTATATCTCCGGGAGAGCTTGCTCCCATCTCAAGAACAATGACCTCATCATCAGGACGAAGTTTTATAAGGCTCAAAGGAAGGCCAATCTGATTATTGAGATTGCCTGTATTCTTATGAACCCTGTACTTTGTACTCAGGATTGATGCTATCAATTCTTTTGTCGTTGTCTTTCCGTTTGTCCCTGTTATGCCTATGACGGGGATATTGCTTCTCATGCGAACATAACGCGCGATATCCTGTAGTGCACTTAGAGTGTTTTTCACATATATTATTGCCTTGCCTTTCAGGTGTTCTGCAGGCGGGAAATTCACCAGCGCGCCGCTTCCTCTTTCCAGCGCCTTATAAATAAAATCATGCCCATCAAATCTTACACCGCGCAATGCAATAAATATCTCTCCGTCTTCTATCGTCCGTGAATCTATGGATACGCCCGTAAACGGATGGAAGTTGCTGTTTTTATAGACTATGCGTCCACCTGTTGCATTGATAACATCTTCTACTGTTAAAATCGCCATAATCTCCTTATCGCCTTCTCCGCTATCTCCATGTCGCTGAATTTATGCCTTGCACCTTTTATCTCCTGATAATCCTCGTGCCCCTTTCCTGCAATCAGCAGTATATCGCCTTCTTCTGCGGTCTCCACCGCCTTCTGAATAGCCTTCTCCCTGTCGGGTTCAATTGTATAATTCATCCTCAATGCGCCTTTCTCTATCGCTTTTATTATCTCCATCGGTTCTTCGCTGCGGGGATTATCAGAGGTTATCACAACGTAATCGCTCAGTTTTGTTGCTATTGCGGCCATTCTCGGCCTCTTTCCCCTGTCCCTGTCGCCGCCGCAGCCAAAGACAGTAATAACGCGTGATGCGTGATGCGTGATGCGTGATGCTGCTCTGCTGCTCTGCTGCTCTTTAATAATTTCCTTAGCCGTTAGTATCAGTCTTTCAAGCGCATCCTCTGTATGCGCATAGTCAACTATGCAGAGAAAATTCTGTCCGAGGTCAACCTTTTGAAATCTTCCCTTTACAGAGACCATATTCTTTATTCCGCTTACTATCATATCCCACGGCACATTCAGGCTCACGGCAGCGCCGATAGCAGAGAGCATGTTGTAGACATTGTGCGTACCTATAAGCGGCGACTGAATGTTGTATGTCCTGCCATTGAAATTAATATCAAACATAAGTCCGTCAAATGAGTTTTTAATATTTACTGCAACAATATCAGCGCCTGTTTCAATGCCGTATGTAATCACATTTTCAGCTTTTGAATCCCGTAGATTTGCCGCGCCTTGCTGCGATGTCTTGAGTTCGGAGATCAATCTCCTTCCATAAGGGTCGTCAAAATTTATCACAGACGTCCCGTCTTTCAAAAGAAGTTCTTTAAACAGTCTCTCCTTTGCCCTGAAATATTCCTCCATCGTTATATGAAAATCCAGATGGTCTCTTGTAAGATTTGTGAAAACTGCAACACTGAAACCCGTATAGTCCACCCGCTTCTGCGCAAGCGCATGGGATGATACCTCTGTCACCACATGGCTGCATCCCGCTGAAACCATCTCGTTCAATACAGACTGAAACTCAAGCGCCTCAGGCGTGGTATGAGGAGCGTCATAATGCCTGTCCTTCACAAGATAATTTATAGTGCCTATCAGCCCGACACCCTTTCCCCATGCCTCAAGGATTGATTTTATAAGATACGTTGCCGTTGTTTTTCCATTGGTTCCGGTTGCTCCAATGACAGTCAACTTATCGGATGGCCTCTCGTAAAAATTATTGGAAAGATACGCAAGAGCCTCCCTGCTGTCATTGACACGGATGAAAACCACCCCCCCTTCAATCCCCCCCTTAGCAAGGGGGGGCTGTGGGGGGTACTGACTGCTTACTGCTTTTTCATGCACCACTGCAACTGCGCCTTTCTTAACCGCATCGCTGATAAAATCATGGCCGTCACACTTTTCGCCCTTTGCGGCAACAAAGACATCGCCTGCCTTGACCTTCCTTGAGTCATAGGCAATCCCCGCCACCTCAACATCAGCGCTGCCTGTTATATTTTCTGTATCCATATCTTTTATAAGCATCTTCAAATTCATCTATCCCAGCTTCTATCTCCTCTCAACTACCAATATATTTTTCTCCAGCGTATCTTCTCTCGGCACATTGAGATACGAGAGTGATTGTTTTGCTATCTCCTTAAAAACAGGAGCGGCAATAACCCCTCCGTAAATCTGCCCCTTCGGTTCATAAATAACAACAATCATTGCTATCATGGGATTGTCTGCAGGAACGAACCCGACAAATGAACCAACATATTTTTCCTTTGAATATCTCTTTGTCCTTGGGTCTATAATCTGCGCTGTTCCTGTTTTGCCTGCAACGTGATTGCCCTCAACAGAAGCGCTTTTACCTGTCCCGCCTCCCTCTGCGACTGTCTTTAATATATCCTTAAATATTTCTGCTGTCTTTTTTGAGATAGCCCTCTTGTTTTCCTTGGAGTTAAATGAATACACAGGGACATCATCCGGAGACCTTATTTCCGACACTACATGAGGGGTGACAAGAACGCCTCCGTTCGCTATCGCTGAGTAAGCCCTCAGAATCTGAAGCGGCGTAACCGCAACCTCCTGCCCTATTGATATTGCTCCTATAGACCCTGCCGACCACTTTTCAGGCAGCCTTATCCAGCCTGATACTTCGCCGGGCAGGTCTATGCCTGTTTTTTCTCCAAAGCCAAAGCGCTTCGCATACTTATATACCCTCTCCCTGCCAAGCTGCATACCTATCATGGTGCTGCCGACATTTGAAGACTTCTGTATCACCTCTTTGAACGTAAGCACGCCTTGTTTATGCGCGTCATGGATGACAGCGCCGCCAACTGAAACAGCGCCCTTACTGCAGTCAAATTTTGTATCGAGGTTCACAATCCCCTCTTCAATAGCTGCCGCACCGACAATTATCTTGAAGGTAGAACCCGGCTCATAAATGTCTGTTATTGCCCTGTTTCTTTTTTCAAAGTCCTTTGCATATGCCGCGGAATTTGGATCATAGGCAGGCCTATTTGCAAATGCCAGTATCTCGCCTGTGAATGGATCCATCATTATTATGGTTGCGGCAGACGCCCGCCATTGCGCCATTGCATTATCAAGCTCTTTCTCGACTATATACTGAAGCCCCTCATCTATAGTCAGAAACACATTGTTGCCTTTTGACTCTATATCCACGCCTGCAGAAAGCGTCCTGCCTCTTGCATCCCTCATAACAAGGATCTTTCCTCCGGGCGTTCTTAAAAATTTATTGTATTTTAGTTCAACGCCTTCAAGCGCCTGATTATCAATGCCGACAGCGCCGATAACGTGAGAAGCAAGCTTGCCTTTCGGATAAAATCTCTTTGCATCAGACACAAAACCCAGTCCTTTTATATCCATTTTTTTTATCTTTTCCGCTGTTTCAGTATTAAGCTTTCTTTCCACCCAGACAAATCTGCCCTTGGAAGAAAACTTTTCAAGCATTGCTTCGGGCTTTTTCCCTATAACTTCTGAAATGTCATAAGCCGCAGTCTGAGGAGAGACCATTTCTGCGGGGTCACAAAACAATGACTCCACTTCAAGATTCACGCCAAGCTCCCTTCCCCTTCTGTCAAATATGAATCCGCGCCTAACCTGTATATCCTCCTGCTTGAGCTGCTGTATCCTTGCCCTCTCGGAAAACCTGCCGTGGTTAAGTACCATCAAATCCACAAGACGCAAAAATACCGCAACAAAACCAAAGATTATTGCGGTATTAAGAATTATCGCTCTTTTCCTCATTCATCCCTTCCAAGTAGACAGTAGACAGTAGACAGCAAACAGGGAAAAAAGAAAAATTCCCTGTCTACTGTCTACTGTCTACTTTTTTTCTCACTTCTAAAGATGCCTTGAATGGGGTGCTCTTCCCATCCTTCTTCACATAGACTACTTTTATCCTGTCAGGGAAAACCAAAGCCCCGAGCCGCTCGGGGCTGCCCTTGCTTTTAACGCTCTGTATTGATAGAAGGCCTGCCTTTTCTGCCATCAGAGTCTTTCTGTCCCTGAGGATTTCCATCCTCCTATGGTCAAGCGCGGCAATACTGTATTCTGCTGTCCTTACACTTGACCTCAGCCATACAATTGAGAAGATGCCGAACAAAATAAGCGCTACGGACAGAGGGACCAGGAAGAAAGAAAAAATACCGCTTCGGTTCACATGGGTCATGTTTTTTCCGCTCCTCTTAATTTAGCGCTCCTCGCAGACGGATTGAATCTTACTTCTTCGTCTGAAGGGGCAATGGGTTTTTTGGTTAACATCCTTAATCCGCCCTGTTTATGCCCATCCCTTATAAAGTTCTTTACTATCCTGTCCTCAAGTGAATGATATGAAATAACACACAGCCTGCCTCCGCTCTTAAGAATGCCTGCCGCCTCATTAAGCCCTTTCCTTAGTTCATTGAGTTCATCATTCACAGCAATCCTCAATGCCTGAAATGTCTTTGTTGCCGGATGATGCTTCCCTCTTTGCCTGTAAACCCTGTAAACAATATCTGATAATTCAGCGCAGGTATCTATTTTCTTTTTGGCCCTGTAATCAATAACTGCCCTTGCTATTTTCCGTGAGAGTTTTTCTTCGCCGTACTCCCATAAAATCCGGGTTATCTCTTTTTCAGGATATTTATTGACGATGTACGCTGCTGTAATTTCCTGTTCCCTGTCCATCCTCATATCAAGCGGTTCTCCTGACATAAAACTGAAACCTCTTTCAGCGGTCTTGAGATGAAACATGGATGTGCCGAGGTCCAATAAAATCCCGTCCACTTCTGAAATGCCTGCTTCGGCGGCCAGCCTGCTGATATCAGAAAATTTCCCCTTCTTCAAGGTAAGCCTGTTATCGGGAATTCTTTTCATTGCCATATCCAGAGCCTCTTCATCCCTGTCAATGCCGAGAAGCCTCCCATTGCCGATATGCCTGAGTATTTCTTCTGCGTGACCGCCAAGCCCGACTGTTGCATCAACATATGCTCCCCCTAATACTGGTTTCAGCAACATAATCACCTCCCTTAACATCACAGGGAGATGAATAACCTTCACAGTTCACCGCCTCTAAAGCCCGTAGCTTACAAGTCTTTGTTCAACAGCCTTTTTGTCTATCTTCGCAGGGTCAACCATCGCATCCCATTCTTTCCTGTCCCAGAGTTCTATCTTGTCTATTTGTCCGACAACAACTATCTCTCCGTTTATGCCTGAGTCTTCTCTGTGAGCAACAGGGATAAGCACTCTCCCCTGCTTATCCAGTTCAATCTCAACAGCGGATGCAATAACCTTTCTCATGAAAAACTTTACTGCCTCATCCATCTTTGGCATGGCCCTCACCCTTTCTTCAAGCCTATTCCATTCCTCTTGCGGATATAAATGAAGGCACTTGTCAAACGCAGCATTGACGACGTAAAGTTTCGGGCTGTAATTAGCGGAAATAATTTCCCTGAAAGGCGCAGGTATAATGATTCTGCCCTTTGAGTCTACTGAATAATAATATTTTCCCGAAAAAGAAGGCATCTTCCCTCCACCTTCTACCACTTTTTACCACTAATATAGGGGTTAATGGGGGGCTTGTCAAGAAAAAAATGAATAAAATTAAGGGGTGTCTATATTTTGTGCCTGTGGAGGGCAGCTACCACTATATAGTGTTGTGAGAGGATTATTGCTAAATGAAATTTTTTATTATCGCCCTGAATTTTATCTCAGGATGTCATTTTTTAGATTGCTGAAACAAGCCTTCCATTGAGAGATTCTGAATCAAGTTCAGAATGATACCTTTTAATAAACCAAAAAAGAGTTACCTAATTATTGAGCATGAACACCCGGTCTATCTTCAGCATAAGTCTGCTCAGCAACCCGTTTCTCTTCTATGCAGTGCTGGCACCGTTCTTTACCCAACTCGCATTCAGTTATGTCCCTGCCCTTCAGTGGGTATTCAGGACAGTGCCACCCGCAGTAGAGAAGTGGGCGCAGATAGAAGTAATCTCAGTAACTGTTATAATTGCCGCTGAAATAGGTAAGGCAATAAGGAGATATAAACACAAAACTGATTAAAACCTGTAAGTCAGGCTGACCCCTACCATATGGAGATCAGATTTATATTCTCCGTTGGCGCGGTAAACAGTAGCCCCACTGATGGGATCCCCTATAGTATTGTTCTTATTCCTATCCTGCAGCTTTTGATACCCGTATGCCAGATCAATTTTAAATCTCTTTTGCTTTATTGATGTTCCAACAGTAAAAAGGTGTGTATTGGCATCAGGTATGGAAGGTTCAAATGTTTTGTCGGGTACAGGATTGCCGCTGTACAAATAGCCGGCAAGCAGGGCAACGGATTCGTTCATCTGATATTTGGCTCCAAGATTCACAGAGTATGTATCTTTCCAGTCTTTCCCTGTAATGGATGTATTACTGCCAGCAATAAGCTGATCAAGGTCTATCCTTAATTGCTTATAAGATGACCAGCCCTCCCATCTCAAACCAACCTCTAATGTCAATGGATAAAAGCCTCTGTAATAAATTCCAGCATGAACCTGTTGAGGAAGGGTAATCTCTGTTTTGCCGCCGGTATTTGGAAATAAACCTAAAGGGTCGCCTTCAGGAAGGACATGGGTAACTTTACCATCAACATCAACCTTGATTTCGCTCCGATATGAGGCGCCAACAGAAATATCCTTATGAGGTTCAATGAGAATGCCGAGATTATATCCAACCCCGGTCCCATCACCTTTAAATTTCTGTCCACCATCACGAGCCAAACCATACAAAACAGGAAGGTTTAATTTCTTCTCAAGTGTCGCATCAAGGATGAGGAAATCAAGCCCTGCAGCAAATGCAACATTAGGCATTATCCGGTACGAAATCACAGGATTAATATTATAGGTCTGCATCTCTGCATTTGTTGTTATGTACCTTCCTTCCCAGTCATCAGGCCATTTTGTTCCGAGACCAAAGGGATTGAAGATGCCCAATCCGGCACTGACCTTATCATTGAACATGTGGGTTATAAAAAGTGTTGATGGATAAAAAACTTCACTTTTTGTTTTATAGGTATTTCCTGTAGAATCACTTCTGAACTTTCGCGTGGGAAATATCAATGTCGTTCCGAGCTGTATTTGTGTGCCCTCAAGTTTATTAATTAAGGCAGGATTGAAAAAAATAGCTGATGGGTCATCTGAGTGTGCGATGGTGGCTGCTCCCTGGCCTAATGAAGAGGCACCCTGAGTATAGATGGCAAAACCAGAACTGTAGGCATCCGAGATGCTGTAAAAAACAAAAAATATAGAAATAAAAGCCCATAACCATTTTTTAAATCCTTCCTGTCTCATAGTTAAGCCTCCTCATTTAAACTTATCTTATAATATCAGGAAAATAATAAATATGGGAAAGCCTTGCATGGTTATATAACCAGATGTTAATGGTTTCTGTCAATCTCACAATCCCTCTTGCGGGAGCACATCTTCCCTACCCTCCTGTACACCTGTACAAGGGGAAGGGAAACCTTAAGAAATTTCTATCTCTATTTTTCGGGAATTATTCTTCAGGTTGCATAAATAAAGAATATCATGCTATTAATATTATGTTCAACTAAACCCTTCATGCCCCAAGTGGCACAAAGGAGAATGAACCCAGACGCAAAGGGACTGGATTCCCGTCCTCGCTTACGACCTGCGAGGACAAGTTTCACGGGAATGACATTTTCGGAGCAAACACTCAGGGGCAAGGCATGCAAAATAACAGATACTTAAATGAATATCTAATGGAAAGTGATGAAGAGGCATATCGTCTTGACTTGAAAACAGTTGACAGTGTTGTGGAAAAACAGGCTCTCTGGGCTGGTATAAAGCCAGGCATGCGTGTTGCTGATATTGGCTGTGGTTCTGGAAAAACAACTGCCATACTGCATAAACTGGTTCAGCCTGGTGGTGTTGTAGTGGGGGTGGATGCTTCAGAAAAGAGGATTGCATATGCTAAAAAAAATTATAGTAATGAGGGGATAGAATTTAAACGCAAAAATATACTGGAATCCCTTGAAGATCTGGGAACATTTGATTTTGTATGGATTCGCTTTCTTCTGGAATATTATCGGGTAAACAGTTTTGATATAGTAAAAAACATATCCAATATTGTAAAACCCGGGGGTATTTTATGCCTTATTGACTTAGACTATAACTGCTTAAGCCATTATGGCCTTTCGCCAAAATTGGAAGGGGCCCTTTTTGTTGCAATGAAAGTTTTAGAGGAAAAGGCAAATTTTGATCCATACATGGGGAGGAAACTCTATTCCTTCCTTTATGACATCGGTTACCAAGATATAGATATAAGTGTTGCTGCACATCATCTGATATTTGGGGAATTAAAAGAGACCGATGCCTTCAACTGGATGAAGAAGATTGAAGTTGTTGCCAGAAAGGTGGATTTTCAATTTGAAGAGTACGAAAGAAGGAATGACGAGTTTTTGAAGGAATTCAAAAGATTTTTCACTGACCCGAGAAGATTTACTTATACACCGGTAATTTCCTGCAAAGGCAATAAGCCTGTCATCTGATTTAAATTTGAGACCCCTGAAGAAGCCTTGCTTTTGTGTCATTCCCCGATCAAGTCGGGGAATAACGAACTTGGGACTTTTTCAGCAGTCTCAAATTGTCAGATTATAGTTACCATGCCGAATAAATGCCTCAACAATTGTGCTATCAAGATGTATCCCGCTCTCTTTCTTAAGAAGATCAAGTGCAACATCAATAGGCATTGCGTCACGATAATGACGTTTTGAAGTTATAGCTTCAAAAAAGTCCGCCACAGCAATTACCCTTGCACCGAGCGGTATATCTTCACCCCTTAGTCCTTTCGGATAACCGCTTCCGTCCATTTTCTCGTGATGGTACCCTGTAATCTCAGGAATTTCCTTATAAATACCCCCAAAATTTATCTGCTTCAGTATCTTCATGGTCTTTTCCGCATGGGTTTTTATTTCTTCATACTCTTCTATACTAAGCTTGCCATTTTTCTTTAAGATAGAGTCTGCAATACCTATCTTGCCATAATCATGCAGCAGGGAAGCTATTCGGATCATTTCGGAGTACTCCTCCGACATGCCCATCTCTTTACAGATTCCCACTGCATATTCCGCAACCTTTTCGGAATGACCTGCTGTCAGGAAGTCACGGGCATCAATAGTGGCAGCCATGGACAGTATCATGGATTTAAATTGATGCTCCTTGTCCTCTATGAGCCGGGCATTGTATATGGCTATTCCGACCTCAGGGGCGATACCCATAAGTAAATTAATATCACTCTGGTGTAATGGCCTCTTTGTTTTTATGTTATCCACTGCAAGGATTCCCATTGATTTATTTTCATAGATTATGGGGCAGCAGATGAAAGACTTTGTCCCCATTTGCATGGCAAATTCCATGCTGTGTGATGTAAGGACATCCTGTATATCATCAATATCGTTTACCAAAAATGGGTTCTGTTCCCTGAAGGAGACAATAAAGGGTCCTTTTGACTCCGGCCTGTCTAAATGAAAACTGGCATTCTCTAAAATCTTAAACTGTTCATAATTATATCCAAAACCACCACGGAATATTAGTCTTGTTTTATCCTCATTTACCAGAAGAATCATGCCGCGGTCATAATCAAGTCGTTGCTCCATGATTTGTACAACTCTGTTTAAAATACTATGAATGTCCGCCTGCTTGCTGAGGGCCAGCCCTATCTCATTAATCATAAGGATATTGTTATAATTTAAATTAGTCTGTTCTAAAAGCTTATCAGTCGAGTCCCTGAGGTTGTTTATAGCTGCAGATAATTCTTTTTTTTCTAAGATTCCGGCATAGAGGGTCAATAAGAAAACAACAAAAACTGAAAAAGGTAAAATCACCGATAGTGTAATTTCTGAAGATATGAGATAAAAACTCAGGCAAATTGCAAAAAGAAAAAGGGTCGCATAATTTCTCACTTTTTTCCAGAAAGTAGAGCGTGTTTCTTTCCATGTAACTACATAACGACAGACCTTTCCTCCTTTAAAGAGACACTCCGGATGTTCTATTTTCGGGAGTTTATAATTAAATATTTCTGCAATGGCTTCCCAATATCCCATTCTATTTTCACATTGGAATGGTTTTTCATTGACTCCCTCCTTGGGGATAACTGTGATTTCAACCTTATTAGAACTTATTCCCCTTGATTTATAGGCTGATGATTTAACGAAATAAGGAACGGCCTTTGATACTAATCCATAGGCTACGGCTGGACCACTAAGGCCGAGGATAAACTGCCCTATTAATCCTATGGTTTCAGGCGATGCTGCATACCTGCCTGCTTCTCGCGCTATGTTCTTATTTCCAGTGAGTTTTTCCAGTTTATCGTAAAATAAGTCTACCTGTTCTTGGGTAAACCAGTGGCCTTCGTCTTCAACCTGGTACGACTCTACCTTGGCATAACTCAATAACTCACCAACATTTATGTAACTATATTTTCTTTTAATGAGCTTAATAAAAGTATCTATTATCCTGCTGCTGTATAAAGGCTCTGATGTTTTCATTTCGATACCCTATAGGAGAAGCGCAATATCTTAAATTTATTCATGTTGAGTGGTCAAATAAGTTTTTTACGTATTTGAAGTAATGATCCATATATTGTGTGTTCTGCACCCATAGGTTATATATTTTTTCATAGGGAACAGATTGCCTTTCTGCATAACTGACAGGATAAAGTAGCACCGGGATTTTATCCTGCTCATAATATTTAGATAGCATAGACAGGACGGAATAGAGTGTATCGCATGGAACATCATCCGAATCCAAGACAAAGACATGAACGCAATTGGTCAGATTGGACAGGTTCAAACCGATATCCGATACATTCACCATGATGACCGCCTTGATATCACCGTCTTTCTTCAAAGAGAAGAGGTGCCTATCCCTCTTAAAGCCTATCTTTTGATATTCTTTATTTAGATTATCACTGTCAATCACATCGGCTTCCAGATCTAGGGCATGAAGCATGAGTCCTCCGGATTCATGTCTATAAAAACTCTCCAGCTCCAGGATGTCTCCTGGTTGGGTCTTAGCCAGCAACATCCCGGATAAATCCCCTGGTTCAAAAACCCTTGAGAAATGAAAATAGGCAAAAGAGTCAAGGGAACATCCCTTTGGGTTATTTAGATCTCTGGCGAAGCCTCCAAAAACACGGCTTGGAAACCTATTTTCAGGCCTGAAATAACAGATGCAAAAATTCATATGAGTTGAATATAGACAATAAAAATCATTTACATAACGCCCAATCTGGTCAAGCACAACAAGTCCAGCCCTGAAGCTTGCCCTGCTTGAAGCGTGGTGATGAATTAACCATGTATTTTCATAAAACCGGACCATGGACATATGCCCTTCAATTATTCCTTTGTCCTGATATATGAAATGTCGGGCTATATGGGGATTCTGGATGTAGAGCCTCTTATAGGTCTCCTTAAACTTCTCCTTAAATGCATGCATTGAAGCATATTTTTTAGGATAGACAAAGCCTGCATCAAAAAAGAACTTCCACAAATCATCTAAATCCACCCTATTACAGACATAGGACCTTTTGTTTGTTGTGCGATGAAGAAGACTTGAGAGCCTGACCTGATCCTGAATGTCCATATCCAGAAAGGCGATACCGCATCTTATGTGGATTCTATCACCGTCTGTCTCACAGAAATTTCTGTAAACAACCTGGGACTTGCAGGCAATCCTGAAATCACTCGCAAATTCTATCTCTAACTGTGATATAATCATACCCAGTAAAAGTACTGAATTATCGTCATATTCTTCCACTGAAAAACCAGAGCCCGAGAGGTCTTCAACCTCCAGATTGAGCATCTTTTTAGTAAGAGGGTGTTTGAAGACAATACTCGGTGAAGGTGACAATTTCTGTCTTGAACTTCTAAATTCTTTTGGCTTAAACCTTCGCATCTGATTGTTTAAGGGTTCCAACGCAAATACCCTTGTTTTCTGGCCCATGGTTTGTCTGATTATCCTGCATTCCCCTGAATAAATTACATCCTGCCCGTCTTTAAAGATGACATTCACCGTGGATTCAGGATTAATCCATTGGAATGATTGGGGTGGTATAGTTGATACCTCTACACGTAAAGAGATGGGACTGAAATCCAAAAGTGACCCATGAAATATTATACTATTTTGGATAAATTCGACCTGAATGCCTTCGCATGAATGCCTCCTTACCTTTCGGGAATTGAGCTCGTCGCAGAACTCTGGAAGATTGAAGCTTATCCCTTCCTCGCTTATCCTTTTTAAGTCAGGTTTAACAAGGATCAGTTTCTGACTATCGGTGAGGAGAAGATGCAGAAATTCATATGATTTCAGCTTTTGATTTAGTCCTGTTGCTGCTCCAACCCAGAGACAGACCAGACTATCATCAAGGCATGGCTGTGGCTTTGCGTGAAGGGATATGGTGTTATTGTGCTTTGAATGTTTGAAATTTATAAGAATGGTGCCGTTTTGAAAGTTAATATAGTTCAGGAGATTTATGAGATATTTTTTACTGAGTTTTATAGCCTTTTCCATCTGACTCTTTGAGTCAGCATCAAGGAATAATTTAACACTCTTTGGCAGATTATCCAATGCACTCCTCGCTCAGTATTTTCTTGCTCTTGATACCAGGATATATTTTAAGCTACATAATACAATGTGTCAATCAAACGAATTGCCTCAAAATAGAGATAGAAAAATGAGCTTCCGCTCTTCTGCTCTGGAAAATGAAAAAGGAATGAAAAAAAGGACGGTTCTAAGGAATGAAAATGGGAACGGTTGTAATTAATCGCATTTCACCATTTTCGACCTATCTTGCCACAGCCAGATTCTTGCTGAATACAGTCTTTCCGGCATAACCCTCTCCTATGCTTTCTGTATGCTGAGAATTTGTCTGTACTCTGATGCCTTTTACATGAGGCGGGTCTTCATTGAATAATTTCCTGTAATCATCATTCACATTTCTTGTGACTGTTAACCACTTGCCTGCATCCGAAGTCCCTGACTTAACTGTAATAATTCACCTTCAGGCTGACAGGCCATGCGATAGACTCGTCAGCTATTGTGCCTTCAGGCGCATTTGAGTCCCATATATAACTGAGTATTTTGCGGCCTTCAAATGCCACAAGAAGCTGAAGCGCCTGATCATTTGTTTTTCCGCTGCGGACATCTCCATAGATATTTTCTCATCACTTCCTCTTAAGATAATTATCTCCTCTCCCTTTTCTTTGCATGCTGGATTCTGACCTTTCGTCCTTTTATGATGCTGTCGTTGATGGCGCTGATAACCCTGTCGGCAAGGTCAGCCGGGACTTCTACAAAACTGAACTTGTCAAAAAGCGCAATATTGCTGATCTTCCGTTCGGGAATGCCTGCTTCTGCAGAGATTGATTTGACTATATCTCCCACCTTTATCTTATCCATCTTGCCTATTGTCATGAATAAGCGCACGGAATCCTTCTTCTGTCCTGCATATCCTGTTTCCGGCTCCTCAATCTCCTGCATATCCTCAGTATCAAGCAGCATGCTCAGCGCCGCTGCTGAGACGTCCTCAGGAGAGTATTTCTCAAAGAGCCTCTTTGCCATGTCATAAAAACGAGTGTGTTTGCCTTCTTTTATCATCTCTTCAACACCCGCAGAAAGCTCTTCCTCCTTCGCCTTTCTTACTTCTTCTCTGCTCGGAAGCTTTGCCTTCTTTATTTGCGTCTTTGCAGACTGCTCTATGAGCTTTAGCTGGCGGTACTGCCGGGGAGTGACAAACGTTATCGCAATACCGGATTTGCCTGCCCTGCCTGTCCTGCCAATTCTGTGGATGTATCCCTCAGGGTCTTGCGGAATGCTGAAGTTAATGACATGTGAAACATCAGGTATGTCCAGTCCGCGTGCCGCAACATCTGTGGCAACGAGTATGTCTATGTCTCCGCCCTTAAACTTTCGCATCATTTCGTCCCTGTGGCTCTGAGTGAAGTCTCCGTGGATTGCGCCTGCAGGATAGCCCATCTGCTGGAGCCTTCCCGCGACTTCGTCCACCTCCTTTTTTGTATGGCAGAATACGAGAGTAAGCGCGGGGCCTTCAACATCCAGAAGCCGCGTTAAAGCCTTTATCTTGTCTTCTTCGCGCACCTCGTAAAATACCTGCTTTGTCTTGGCGACAACTATCTCGCTCGCATCCACGCCCACATGCACAGGTTTGTTCATGTAGTTTTTTGAAATGCGGATAATTTCTTTCGGCATGGTGGCTGAAAAGAGCATCGTCTGTCTTTCTCCTGGTATTCCGCTGAGGATTTTCTCTATGTCCTCTATGAAACCCATGCTCAGCATCTCATCAGCCTCATCAAGGACTACTGTCTTTATATCCTTGAGAACGAGCGTCTTCCTCCTTATATGGTCTATCACCCTTCCCGGCGTGCCAACCACAATGTCTGCCCCTCTCTTCAGACTCCTTATCTGAAGTTCTATGGATTGCCCGCCGTAGATGGGAAGTGAGACAACACCGGCTCTCGCCCCCATCTTATTAATCGCTTCTGATACCTGAACAGCAAGCTCCCGCGTTGGCGCAAGAACTATTGCGTAGGGATACCTTCCTTTTGCCTCAGGCCTTTGTTCTATTAGCGGTATTCCAAAGGCAGCTGTCTTGCCTGTGCCTGTCTGTGCCCGGCCGATAATGTCCTTTCCCTGCAGAACCGGGGGGATTGCCATCTTCTGTATTGGGGTGGGCTCTTCAAAGCCCATCTCTGAAAGCGAGATGATTATCTTGTCTGAGATGCCAAATTCATTAAAATTTTTATACACTTAATTATTCTCCTTTAAGCATCTTGAATAGGTAATGAAACCTCATCCTTTTTATCGGGAACTGCTGCTTCAGTGCCTTGTTCCTGGCCTATCTCTTTCTTTAAACGCCTCTGCCGCTTTTCTTCCTGCTTTTTATGACGCAGCAATTCTTTTTTTCTCTTTTCGCTTTTAAATGCTCCTCCGTGTTTTGCCAAATTATCTCCCTTCAGTTATTCGTCACTGCTTGCTTTATGCCTATTGCCCTGTGGTTTAAAGTTAGGGAGAAATTGTCATAAAAAAACCGCAAGCGCAGGATATTGCGCGGTTTAGATATAACAAAATACTCCTTCAACTTCCTTAAGAGTATCGTGCTTATTATGTGTAAAAGTCAAGGACGCAGGGGGTTTGACCGTGGACACTTATCGGTGTATAGTGAAATTAAAACGCATGAGGACAAGAGGAGGTAAGACTATGAGAAGATTAAGCATCATAGCTGTTTTATCGCTGGCAGTGCTTGCAGGCTGCGTGCAGACAGTCAGCACTTACACCATAGATGATTTTAAAACAGTCCCGAAAGTTGTTTACACAGCTTATTTTTACAGCTCCGGCATAGGCGAAAGATTAAGGGCTGTTTTCCTGAAAACCCCTGAAACCGACGTGGAAATTGTCCCATACTCCCGGCAGATAACCACTGCCAAGGTTACATTTAGTGATGCGCTGACCTTTATGGAAGAAGTAGGGGACTTTAAGAACATCTCCATTGAGGGCGTAAAATATAAAGAAAGGACAATAGGCTATTTGCTCACATTCGCCAGGCCTCTGTCGCCGAGAGAATCAATAGAGGCTGATGTTTATGAGCGCAATGGAAAGGTTTACTTTTCAGTCAGAGAAAAGCGCTATGACGAGTGAGGAAAAGTTTGAAAGCCCTGCCCTTTTTAAGTTATATTGAGTATCAGTCTGTAAGACATTCCAGACAGCGATATGCAAACCTCTATAGTCATAAAGGGCGCGCGGGAGCACAATCTCAAGAACATCAATGTATCCATACCCAGAGAAAAGATAACTGTTATCACCGGCCCCTCGGGCTCCGGCAAATCATCCCTTGCAATTGACACAATCTACGCCGAGGGACAGAGGCGGTATGTTGAAAGCCTTTCAATATATGCAAGGCAATTCCTTGAACAGCTTCAGAAACCCGACGTTGACCTGATTGAGGGACTTTCCCCTTCCATTGCAATTGAACAGAAGACAGTTACAAAGAGCCCGCGGTCCACTCTCGGCACGATAACGGAAATATATGATTATATGCGTGTGCTTTACACACGGATAGGAAAACCTTACTGCTACAACTGCGGTTCGCTGATAGCCGCACAGGAACCTCAGAACATAATAGATTCCGTTGTGTCACTCCCTCAGGGAACACGCATACAAATACTTGCGCCAATTGTCAGAGACAGAAAAGGCGAATATAAAAAAGAACTTTACGATATGCTGCGCGACGGGTTTATAAGGGCGAGGATAGACGGTGTGATGTTTGACCTCACACAGGATATAAAGCTGAAGAAACAGCAGAGGCATACCATCGAGATTGTTATAGACAGGCTTCTTATAAAAACAGGAACTGAAAGGCAGATAAAGAGTGCGATTGATTCAGCATTAAAATATACAGACACTGTCATAATTAATCTCATAGATAAAAACAAAGACATCCCTTTCAGCAGGACAATGGCATGCCCCAACTGCAGCATAAGCTACCCTGAGATTAATCCGAGGTTCTTTTCGTTCAACAGCAAATACGGAGCGTGCCCGAGATGCAACGGCATCGGGTTTGAGAACATTAGCGAAGGATTTGAAGCTGAGAAGCAGGAGTTCGGAGCTATAAATGACGAGGAACTAACCCATTTATCACCTTGCAGAACATGCAAGGGCATGAGACTGCGAAGAGAGGCGCTGAGCATAAAAATAAATGACACAAACATAGCTGAATTTTCAAGAATGTCTGTCATCAACGCAATTCAATTTATCAATGCGCTGAAACTTACAGACAGAGAACAGATGATAGCGTCACGCGTGCTGAGAGAAGTCAAAGACAGGCTTTCGTTTCTTGATAAGGTCGGCCTCGGTTATCTGACAGTTGACAGGCTCTCACTGACCCTTTCAGGAGGCGAGGCGCAGAGGATACGGCTTGCAACGCAGATGGGGTCATCCCTTACAGGAGTGCTTTATGTCCTTGACGAGCCAAGCATCGGGCTTCATCCGAGAGACTGCAAAAAACTGCTTGAAAGCCTTTCGTCCATAAGAGACTCCGGAAATACAGTGATAATCGTTGAACATGATGAAGACACCATAAACTGGGCTGACCATGTAATTGACATGGGGCCGGGCGGAGGGCTTAGAGGCGGATGGATAACCGCAGAAGGCCCGCCTCAGGTTATCAGGGATAATAAAAACTCATTGACAGGCAGATACCTCAAAGGCGAACTGAGCATACCCGTACCTGCAAAGAGGAGAAAATCAAAAGACTTCATCCATATCATTGGCGCGTCCGAATTTAATCTTAAGGATATAGATGTCAAGATGCCGCTTGGCCTATTTACATGCATAACAGGGGTTTCTGGTTCGGGCAAGAGCACTCTAATATTTGAAACTCTATACAAAGCTATCGCCGGAAAACTATATAAAAGCGCTCTCATCCCCGGAAAGCACAGGGAAATCACAGGCATAGAAAAAATTGACCGCATAATATGCGTTGACCAGTCTCCGTTAGGACGCACGCCAAGGTCCAATCCGGCAACTTACACAGGGATATTCACATATATCAGGGAACTCTTTGCGCAGATTCAGGACTCAAAGGTAAGGGGATATACTGCATCCCGCTTCAGTTTTAATGTCGCAGGAGGAAGATGTGAATCATGCCATGGCGGAGGCACGCTTAAGGTTGCCATGCATTTCCTTCCTGATGTTTACATACCGTGCAATGTATGCAAAAGCAAAAGATACAACAAAGAGACGCTTGAAATAAGATATAAAGACAAAAACATAGCTGATGCCCTTGCGATGACGGTCTCGGAAATGCTTCAGTTCCTCAGCGCCATCCCCCTTATACGCCAGAGACTTGAAATACTTGAAGACGTAGGGCTCGGCTATATACAGCTCGGCCAGTCTGCAACAACACTCTCAGGCGGAGAAGCGCAAAGGGTAAGGCTTTCAAAAGAATTCGGGAAAAGATCAACAGGCAATACGCTTTATCTGCTTGACGAACCTACAACCGGACTGCACTTTGCCGATATCCAGAAACTCCTTGATGTCATAAACAGCCTCATAGACCTTGGAAACACGGTGGTTGTCATCGAGCATAATCTTGACGTGATAAAGTCAGCCGACTATATAATTGACCTCGGGCCTGAGGGCGGAGAAAAAGGCGGCAGGGTTATAGCCGCAGGAACGCCTGAAGAAGTAAGCATGAATCCGGATTCATATACAGGAATAGCTTTAAAAAATAAACTTCCAAGAGTTAACCAGAATAATGCAGACATTGCTCAAAAATTTCTTTAACTCGATAAGTTTATTGAAATATCTTCACTTGTTATATTCACTGAACTATTCCAAAAACTATCAGAAAGATGTATACTAAGGTATCGAAAAATAAATTTTCTCGCAATATCTGCATTATTTAAATGCACTTTTTGAGTTAATATTGCAAGAGTGGCGTGATGGAAAAATTAAAAGTTCAAAGCTCAAAGTTCAAAGTTTTAGTTTCTATTCTCTTGCTGTTACTAAGAAGTGCAAAAGTACGGCAACATGACTGTCATTCCCGCTTGTCGGGAATCTTTCTTTTCCTGAAGGATTGCGGACAAGCCGCAATGACAAAAAGGTGCGTACATGTCTTCTTGCTTATGACCGTATTAGTAACTATCAGCGCCTGCAGTCCCCAAAAAGAGAAAGTCTATCTCAAGAGCAAAGTACTCATGGATACGCTTATAACAATAAGTGTTGTTTCAGGCTCAGGTGATAAAGCAGAGAAAGCAATAGACAAAGCATTTGGAGATTTAGAAAAACTTGACAGGCTGCTGAACTTTTTCTCCGACAGCAGCGAGGTTTCAGAGATAAACAGAAATGCAGGCTTGAAAGCTGTGGTAGTGTCTCCTGAGACATTTGAAGTTCTTGAGAAAGCAATTTATGCCTCCGGAAAAACCAACGGCGCCTTTGACGTAACAATAGGCTCTGTAACAACCCTGTGGGATTTTCATAAGAGAATAAAACCAGAAAACAAAAGAATCAAAGAAAGGCTTCCGCTCGTAAACTATAAAAATATAATACTCAACAAAAAATCGTCATCTGTTTATCTTAAGAAAACAGGAATGCTTATTGACCTCGGCGGCATAGCAAAGGGATACGCTGCTGACAAGGCAGCGGAGGCGCTGAAAAGAAAAGGCATAAAATCAGGGCTCGTTTCCATCTCAGGTGACATTAAAGCATTTGGGTTAAAACCTGATTTAAAGCCGTGGAAGATCGGGATAAGAAATCCGCGCGCAGAAAATAAAGAGGATGAGATTATGGCGACTATAGAGATGACTGACATGGCAATATCAACATCCGGAGATTACGAGCGATACTTTATTATTGACGAAAAACGATACCATCATATTCTTAATCCAAAAACAGGCTATCCCGTGGATGAATGCCGCAGCGTAAGCATCGTAGCAAAAGACGGCGCTGTAACAGATCCTTTTTCAACAGGCATATTTATACTCGGCGCTGAAAAAGGGATAAAACTCCTTGAAGAGATGGGGATTGATGGAATAATTGTGGATAAAAATGGCAAAATACACACAACACCAAACCTGAGAGGAAAGCTTGAAATTATCGGAGATTCGCAGAGGCGAAAAAAAACTAACTGAGGGGATGACGCTTGCCGACAGACTGCTGTTTGCGGTGCTTGTAATCATATCTGTCTCAGGATTTATTTTTATTAAAGAGGCATTCCCTCAGGGAACAGATGTCAGAATTGAAGTTAACGGGAAGCTCGCATACAAACTTCCGCTCAACAGCGATGCAGCAATCGCTGTGAAAGGCATAAACGGAGATACCGTAGTGGAAATTAAAAACAGGAAGGTGCGGATAACGGAATCCCCCTGCCCTAATAAGATATGCATCCATAACGGATGGATAGACAGAGGCGCAATAGTATGTCTTCCAAACAGGGTAACGGTATTCGTGGATAGTTCTGAAGGCAAAGAGAATAAAGCTACTGATGCAATCACAGGATAAGTATCGCATAGCTCTGCTCTCAGCGTATGCGATTGCAATCCACAGTTTTGAAAATCTTCTGCCAACTCCTATCCCTTGGCTCAGGCTTGGAATCGCAAACATAATTACACTCGCAACGCTCGTTCTCTACGGGTTCAGGGCAGCCATAATGGTGACTCTCATAAGGGTGATAATCTCCTCTATATTCATAGGCACATTTCTTGGACCGGGGTTTATTATGAGTTTTTGCGGCGGTGTTTCAAGCACGGCTGCAATGGGGATTACATTCTCACTGTTTCCAAGGCTCTTCGGCCCTGCAGGACTCAGCCTAATCGGCGCATTATTCCATAATGTCTCACAGCTTTTTATTGCATACCTGTTATTCGTCCGGCAGCTTGAAGCTATCTTAATAGTAACTCCTCTGCTGATTCTATTAGGGACAATTACAGGGGTTGTGAATGGCATTATTGGTGGAATGCTTATCAAAAATCTTGAAAAGAGGGTGCTTTAATAATAACCCTTTACACCAAATGGACAATTTGATATTCTTTTTATAGTATATTCACCCCCATTAATTTTAGAAGAGGAGATGCAATGTTAAAAGCTAAAGACATAATGACAAAGAATGTGACAACAGTCGGAGCAGCAACCACGATAGAAGAACTGGCCCGGATACTCATGGAGCATAAAATCAGCGGCGTGCCTGTTGTAGATGATAATGAAAATTTAATCGGCATAGTCACGGAAAACGACCTGATAAGCCGGGACAAAAGGCTTCACATTCCGACCGTAATGAGACTCTTTGACTCATTTATCATGCTTGAAGGCCCCGGCAGGATAGAAAAAGAAATTAAAAGAATGACAGCGATTACAGTGAATGACATCTATACAAAAGAGGCCATAACTGTTACTGAAGGCACGCCTGTTCAGGACATTGCCACCATAATGTCTGAAAAAAAGGTTCATCTTATTCCTGTTGTTGAAGGGAAAAAGATACTCGGCATAATCGGCAAAATAGATTTAATCAAGGGAATCACAGGCAGCACACAATAAAAACATCTTCTGTTATAATTATTCTAAAGAAAAATGAGCGACCTTTATGATGTGATAATTATAGGCGGAGGCCCTGCAGGCCTTTCCGCTGCGCAGTACGCATCAAGGACAAAACTGAAAACAATTGTCCTTGATAAATCCAAGACTGCGGGAGCCCTTGCATTCGCGCATAAGATAGAAAACTATCCCGGCCTTTCAGAACCGCTGACAGGAAAAGAACTCTTAGACATATTCCGAAAACAGGCAACTAATTTCGGCGCTGAATACGTTGAGGTTCAAGTCATAGGAGTGAATCTCACAGGCAACGTCAAGGAAGTCTTTACAATGGATAAAAATTACAGCGGGAAGGCTGTAATCATGGCAACAGGCTCGATGGGGAGGAAGCCCACGATAAAAGGCGAGGCGGAATTCCTCGGAAAGGGAGTAAGTTACTGCGCAATATGCGATGCTGCGTTCTATAAAGGCAAGATTGTATGCGTAATAGGAGATTCTGAAGAGGCAGTGAAAGAGGCAGGGCTCCTGACAAAATTTGCAGAGACTGTGTATCTCATCTCGCCGTCATCAAGACTAAAGGTTGAAGATGACTATCCTGTTTTAAGCGAACCACACCTTAAAATCCTCCTCGGGCAGTCAGTGACAGCAATAGAGGGCAATGAAGTTGTTGAGTGGATAAAGATGTCCGGTGCAGACAAAAAAGAGACTTCCCTTGAGGTTTCAGGGGTTTTTGTGTATCTCCACGGGAATAAACCTATAGTAGATTTCCTCGGCGGCAATGTTGACCTCAGCGAGGAAGAATGCATCGTCACAAACAGGATGATGGAGACATCAATCCCCGGCGTGTTCGCTGCAGGCGATATGACCTGCACAGAGGTAAGGCAGGTTGTTGTCTCTGCGGCAAACGGCTGCATAGCAGCCCTATCTGCCGAAAGATATATCACTCACAGGGGCAGAAGAAGATACGACTGGGGGAAATAGGCGGTTATCCGCCTTAATTAATCTTTCAGCGCCTTGATAAGCCTTTCATATTTCTCAGCGCCAACACACTCTTTTGCAGCAGGGCACCACTTAATGCAGGTCATGTGCATATCCCTTGAAACAGTGTTTCCGCATGTTTTGCATACAGTCTCAGGCTCGTCAGTCCATATCTCTATTTTCGCTCCGCATGAGATGCACCTTAACTCCTCTGGATAAGGACTTCTTATTTCCCTGCTTCCCGGACACGTTTCCTTTAACATAATTTAACTTTACCAAAATCTGGAAAGAAGTTTTATGATATAAATCATAGGAGTAGCTTACGCTGACAAAGGCTGATTTCCCGTATATATATCTTATTTGTTTGAAAAACTTATATTGAATGAAAGTGAAGGAAGGTGAAAGCAAATGCCAAAAACGTACCCTGTGAGCCGTCCAACCTTGTTTTTTCACTGTTAAAATAGATAAGATGAGGTAGAAAATTTGCCGGGACTGTAATGAATTCGGGAGGGGTGGATGAAAGAACTTATTCCCATTGAGATAATCGAGAGAAAAATATATCTCATTCGAGGCCAAAAGGTTATGCTGGATAGTGACCTTGCAGAACTCTATGAAGTACCGACAAGAAGGCTGAATGAACAGGTAAAACGTAATATCACCCGCTTTCCGGCCGATTTCATGTTTCAGTTGACAGATAAAGAAGCCTCTGAACTTGAGATCGCAAATTGCGACCTCAAGTTCAGAGGAGACAGCTTTGTCATTACACTTCACCATTCACTTTTCATCCGCATTCAGGCGGACTCGCCGGGGAGAGCGATTCACGGCCTTTTGAAATGATAGATGTTCATGATAAAAAAACCAGAAGCTTTAATATGTCGAGGATCAGGAGTTGAAGAGATAGGGTTGCGAAGAGAGAAAAAGAGGTATTAAAAGGGGTATAATGAGCGGGAAGTGAATATGCGACTCATCGCTGATTTTTAGCCGGATTGCAGAGAAGGATGTAAGGAAGGAGAAGATTTATTAGGATAGGATAAATGAGCAAATGAAAACACTTCGACAATTTTCTTCCAAACCAGAAACAATACCAGCTGTTACATCATGGTATCTGGCTGATCTCGGTGAATCACGGGGTAAGCAGGAGCTTTTTACCAAACAGGCTCCACAGCGGCTCAAAGCGCTAAAGGAACATGCGTTGATAGAGAGCGCGGTCTCATCTAATCGTATTGAAGGTGTAAATGTTGATCAATCCCGTATACGCACAATCATACTAGGCAAGTCACATCTGCGTGACCGTGATGAGGAGGAAGTGCGGGGATATCGCAATGCTCTGAAGCTTATTCATGAGCAGGCGGCAAAACTTCCGATTGCGAAGAATACAATTTTAAAACTTCATAAACTTGCGAAAGGCGACATATGGGATGCCGGCAAATACAAGGAGAAGGAAAGCGACATCATTGAGAGGCACCCTGACGGGACTTCACATGTGAGATTCAGAACAGTTTCCCCAGCTAAGACGCCGGTATTTATGACAGAATTGATGGACCTGTGGCATCAAAGCCTCCGTGAACGCTGGATACATCCTTTGGTTGCAATGGCAGCTTTCAATCTTGATTTTCTATGCATTCATCCCTTTCGCGACGGAAATGGCAGAGTCTCAAGACTGCTTCTTCTGCTTCAACTCTATCACCTCGGCTACGATGCAGGCAGATATATAAGTATCGAACGTATTATTGAACAAAGCAAAGACCGGTATTATGAGACCCTTGAACAGAGTTCATCAAGCTGGCACGAGGGCAAACATGACCCATGGCCATATATCAATTACGTACTTTACACGCTTAAGACTGCTTACCGTGAATTCGAAGAGCGAGTGGGACAGATGACATCACCGAAAGGTGCAAAAACAGAACTGATAAAGTCGGCTATCAATGCCTTTGAAGGAGAATTCACGCTGTCAGCACTGGAAAGGGCCTGCCCCGGTGTCAGCAGAGATATGGTGCGGCGTGTGCTCAGGGAACTTCAACATATAAAGGAAGTTGAATGCCTTGGACGGGGTCCCGGGGCTAAATGGAGAAAAAGAGGTAATACCTCTAAAAGAGGGTAATAATAAGGGTAATATGATAAAATCACATGCCGGAGAAGAATGTGAATAAAGAGGAGGCAGCTTTGTCATTACACTTCACCATTCACTTTTCATCCGCACTCAGGCGGACTCGCCGGGGAGAGCGATTCACGGCCTTTTGAAATGGCAGATGTTCATGATAAAAAAATCAGAAATTTCAATATGTCCAGAATCAGGAGCAAGGACACAGTTAACTCAAAGTGAATAACAATCAAAAAATAATCAATCGCGCATATTACTCTGACTCTATTAAAAACTTTTTAAAAGACACAACTGAAGAAATACTCGGCAAACTGGCGTTAAACAGTGAGTTTTCCCTTGAGCAGAGTCAACGAGATGCATGGATAGAAGAAATAAACATTTTGCAGGACGTTCTGTCTCGTTCTCAGGGGTCGATATATTTTGAATATTCGATACCTCGGATGGGAAAACGAATTGACGTAGTATATCTTATTGGACCAGTAATCTTCGTCCTTGAATTCAAAATCGGTGAGAAAGAATTCACATCGTATGCCACAGATCAGGTTTGCGACTATGCGTTAGATTTAAAGAACTTCCACGAATCAAGCCATGAACAGTTCATTGCACCAATCCTTATAGCAACAAAAGCAAAAAACGTCGCTCCAATTGTAGCTACGACACCTCAAAGCGACAAGCTGCTTTTTCCTATTAAGTGCAATGTGGAATTGCTCGGCAAAGTAATTGCCGATGTTTTACAATTTACCGAAGGCGATGACATTGAGCGTATACAATGGGAACAGGGGCGATATTGTCCTACTCCAACAATCATCGAAGCAGCCATGGCACTTTACACCGGGCACTCAGTTAACGACATCTCGCGCAGTGATGCAAGCGCTATCAATCTAAGTGAAACAACCGATGCAATAGCAGAAGTCATCCGTTTTTCAAAAGAAAAATCTTGCAAGTCCATTTGTTTTGTGACCGGGGTGCCGGGTGCCGGCAAGACATTAGTCGGACTCAATATTGCGACCAAGCATATCGATAAAAACACTGCCCTTTACAGCGTGTTTCTCTCCGGTAATGGCCCACTTGTTGCTATTTTGCGCGAAGCCTTGGCGCGAGATAAAGTACGGCACGAAAAAGAGCATAGGCGCAAGATGAAGAAAGGCGAGGCAATGAGTGACGTTAAGCTGTTTATTCAGAATGTTCACAATTTTAGAGATGAATGTCTCGTTGATTCCAGAAAGCCACCAATCGAACACGTCGCATTATTTGACGAAGCACAACGCGCATGGAATCTGAAAATGACCTCAGACTTTATGCGCAAAAAAAGGCAAAGACCCAACTTCAATCAGTCAGAACCCGAATTTCTCATTTCCTGCCTTGATCGCCACACGGATTGGGCAGTGATTGTTTGTCTCGTTGGTGGTGGTCAGGAGATTCATACAGGAGAGGCGGGAATCAGCGAATGGATTGAATCCTTAAATCGTTCATTCCCAGATTGGCATATTTACATTTCTTCTCGACTTACCGACAGCGAGTATGGAGCAGGTAAAATATTAGATGAAATAAAATCGCATTCAAATGTCGTGAACAAAGACGAATTGCATCTTGGGGTTTCAATGCGTTCGTTCCGCGCTGAGCATGTTTCATTATTGGTAAAGCAATTGCTTGACCTAAACGCCAATGAGGCACGCAATGCGCTGACCAAAGTGGAAAAGAAATATCCGATTGTCATTACGCGTGACCTTGCTAAAGCAAAACAATGGCTAAAGGGCAAGGCGCGGGGCTCTGAACGCTATGGAATTGTAGTTTCTTCCCAGGCGGAGCGATTAAGACCACACGCTATAAATGTTAAATCGCCAATGAATCCGATTCATTGGTTTCTCAACGGAAAGGAAGATGTGCGATCGTCGTATTATCTTGAAGATGTTGCCACGGAATTTCATGTGCAGGGACTCGAACTTGATTGGGCTTGCGTAACATGGGATGCTGATTTTCGTTTTACGAAGAAAGGCTGGGCACACTGGTCTTTTCGCGGCGACCGTTGGAATCATATCAGAAAAGAGGAACGAAAGAACTATCTCAAAAATGCTTATCGTGTTCTTCTGACCCGTGCTAGACAAGGCATGGTAATTGTTGTTCCATCTGGTGATTCAGAAGACCCGACACGCAACCCACGCTTTTATGATGCGACCTTCGAGTATCTTAAAGAAATTGGATTCTCAGTGATATAACAGAATAGGAGGTAATTCGCATGAATTCATAGCGATTCAAATCTCTCTTCCCTCAAATCCGCTATTAACAGCACAAGGCCCATAGCGCAGAAGTCCGCTGTGCCATAGCACAGAGCCTCGACAGCAAATTCCCCATTGCAATAAAATTAACTGCAATTGTATTGATTTTTACTGTAGAAATGAATCTATATTGTCCATCTCTCCAATAAAAACTTAGCTCCTTCTTTATCCAACGGCTGATTTCCTGAGCCGCATTGTGGGTCTTGAATGCAGGAGGGGCAGCCTTCCTCGCAGGAGCATTCTGATATAACTGTCAGCGCTGCCTTAAACCACTCATCCATAACATCAAACGCCCTTTTTGTCAGACCGATTCCGCCTTCATACCCGTCATATATAAATATCGCGGGCTTTTTAAATAGAGGGTAAAAAGGATAGCTCAGTCCGCCGATGTCTCCCTTATCGCATAAGGCAAAGAGGGGCATACACGCTATTGAGGCGTGTTCAAATGCATGAAGGCTCCCTGCAAGGTCATAGCCTAAAGATTTCATGTCATTCTCTGTACCTTTATCTATTCTTAACCACAATCCCTCTGTATCAAAAATATATTCAGGCATATCAAGGTCATGCCTTGAGAGCCTGGTCCTGTCAAATATATTTTTCCTGTCATATCCTGCCACCCTGTTTTTCATTCTGAGCATACCTCGGAAAATAGTAAGGTTTCTCATATCTCTTGTCTCTATCTGTTTTATAATCTCTGTCTCATCCTTTGTGCGCGCCTGAGTGTAATACAGGACATCAACCTCCTTGCAGATAACCTTTCTTTCTTCAATCAGTAGTTCCGATACCCTGTACTGCCTTCCGCGGTGGAGATAGATTGCGCCCGGAAACGCCTCTCTGAAAATCCTTGTTCCGCTCAAGTCTCCGATATGCCTTCCTGATTCATCCACTATATCAAAAGGCTTTCCGATTGCCCGTATCTCAACCTCTCTGTGAGGCGTCCTGCTTCTTGAAAACCAGATGCCGCCTCTTTTGCCGGGATTCAACATCCCTTCCTGAACAAGCTCTTCTATTAAGGGCCTAAGTTTTTCAGTATCGTAAACGCTGTCTCCGGCTTTCAGATATATCTCTGACGAGGCGCAGGGAAGATGTTTTTTAATGATATTCTTATTCTCAGGGTCTATGACTCCTGCCTCATGAGATTTTTCAAAGAACGCATCGGGATGCCTCATAAAATACTGGTCAAGCGCATCCTGAATCGCAATCATCGCAATCAAAGATTCCTGCCCCTCTCTTCCAACCCGTCCTGCCCTCTGCCATGTGCTTGATATTGAACCCGGATAACCTGCAAGGATGCATACATCAAGTCCGCCTATATCAACACCGAGTTCAAGGGCGCTTGTTGAAACAACGCCGAGCAGTTCACCGCTGAAGAGTTTCTGCTCTATCTCTCTCCTTTCCTTTGGCAGGAAACCTGCGCGATAGGGGCTGATTTTTTCAGCAAACTGAGGAGCCCTGTCAACAGTCCACTTATATATAAGCTCTGTAATCTTTCTCGCCTTTGTGAACACAATGGTCTTCAAGCCTGCCTCAAGGCATTTGATGAATAGAGCGGTTGCCTCTGTATAAGGGCTTTCAAGCAATGGATTTATGAACATGAAGTGTCTTCCTGCCTGAGGAGCTCCGCTTTCTGTCACAGTCTTAAAAGGCAGGCCGATGAGTTCCTCTGCAATGTCCTTCGGATTTGCAATCGTAGCTGAACAGGCAATGAACTGAGGGTTTGAACCCCAGTAATTGCATATCCGCCTGAGCCTCCTCAATACATGCGCGACATTAGAGCCGAACACCCCGCGGTATGTGTGTATCTCATCCACAACAACATATTTGAGATTCCTGAAAAACTCTTCCCATTTTGCATGAAAGGGGTTTATTGCAAGATGGAGCATATCAGGATTTGTGAATATGACATTAACGCGCGGGGAAAATTCTGTTTCCCCCGCGATCCCCCTTTGAAAAACCTTTCGTATCTTTCCCCTTCTGTATGCTGTTGTATCTCCGTCATAGACCTCAGCACAGCGTAAGGGAGATTTTGTCCCCACCCCCCTATGTCCCCCCTTGCCAAGGGGGGAATTAAAGGGGGGTGAAATACCAACAGCTTCGCAAAGCTCATTCAGGTTTTTCACCTGATCCTGCTCAAGGCCTTTCAGAGGGAAAATATACAGGGCTCTGGTTTCAGGATTTTCAATTATAGATTCAATAACCGGTATGTTATATATGAGGCTTTTCCCGCTTGCAGTCGGAGTCATTACAACAACGTTCTCACCCTGCCTGATTAAATCTACTGCCTCAATCTGATGGCTGTAAAAAAGCCTTATCCCCTGTCCGGAAAGAACATCCCTAATTTTCTGATTGAGGTCTAGCCTCATGTATTTTGGCTCAAGAGGATGGATGTATTTGTGGCTTGCTATTGTTTCGGTGAATCTCTTGTTTTTTTCGAGGGATTCAATCAGGCTGAAAATTGACATCTGCTAATAGAGTCCTCTAAGAGTCTTCATCTTCCGGCCATCCATGCTTGCCTATCAAAGGCACAAACACACACGGCACATGAGTTTGCTCCGAGATGCCTTCTTTGGATTTCCTTACAATCAGAAGCTGCTGCGAAAACCGTATTCCAACAGGGGCAATAATTACTCCTCCGTCAGCCAATTGCTCTATCAACGGCTCCGGAATCTTAGGTGAACCTGCTGTTATAAGTATCCTGTCAAAAGGAGATTCTTCAGGCAAGCCGAGCGTGCCGTCGCCGGTTATGACACGGATATTATTATATCCCAGCGCCTGAAATCTCTCCTCTGCCTTTTTAGCAAGCAAAGCTTTTCGCTCTATTGTAAAAACCTCTCTCGAAAGCTCTCCAAGGATTGCCGCCTGATAACCCGAACCTGTCCCTACCTCAAGGACTTTTTCATTCCCCTTAAGCTCAAGGAGTTCTGTCATTATCGCAACCATATATGGCTGTGATATTGTCTGCTCATCGCCGATTGGAAGAGCCATGTCGTCATAAGCCTTGTGCTGCATATAATCATCAACAAAAATATGCCTCGGCACCTTTCTCATTGCAGAGAGTACCCGTTCATCCTTTATTCCCCTTGGAATAAGCTGGGCATCAACCATCAAATCTCTCAGTTTCTTAAAATCTTCCATAATATAAAGTTCAAGTTTTAAGGGTTTTAGAGTTCAAAAAAATTGAACGATTCTTAATCTTGTCATTCCGACTTGTTCGGAATCTTTCATGGGAATGATTCCCGACAAGCGGGAATGACAAAAATAAACAATATTATATATCCAACATTCCATCATGAGCCAATATTAAACCCTTTCTAATATTCCCCTGGCCGCTATAATCCCTGACGCCGACGCCTGAATCAGCCCTCTGCTCACACCCGCGCCGTCTCCAACTGCAAAGAGATTTTTAACCTCTGTTTCAAGCGAATTGGTCAGCTTCAGCTGCATGGAATAAAACTTAACCTCCACTCCGTAAAGAAGCGTATGTTTTGAATTCACTCCGGGCGCGATTTTATCAAGGGCGTCAATCATCTCAAGTATATCCGAGAGATAGCGGTAAGGCAGGACAAAACTCAGATCTCCCGGAGTTGCATCTTTCAGAGTGGGCTGGACCCTTCCTTTTGCTATCCTCTCAAGCGTTGAACGCCTTCCTGCCTGCAGGTCTCCAAGCCGCTGCACAATAACGCCCTTGCCGATGAAGTTAGCAAGCCTCGCAATATATCTTCCGTAAGATATGGGCTCATCAAACGGCTCTGTAAAAAATGTGCTTACGAGGAGGGCAAAATTTGTGTTGCCGGTTTTTCTGTCAGCATAGCTGTGCCCGTTCACTGTCCAGATGCCCTTCAGATATTCTTTTACTACTTCGCCGTAAGGGTTAACGCAGAAGGTTCTTACCTTATCGTCAAATTTTTTTGAATGGAAGATTAATTTCGGCTCGTATGTAATGCTTGTAAGATGTTCAAATACAGAGGCCGGAATCTCAACCCTTACCCCTATGTCAACAGGGTTCTGAAGCAGGGTAAGATGAAGACGCCTTGATTCCTTTTCAAGCCACCTTGAACCTTCCCTGCCGGGAGCCAGTATCACATAATCAGAGTAGATTTTATCTCTGTTTTTGAGCCTGATCCCAACAGCCCTGCCCTTTTCTACAAGAACACTTTCAGCATCAGCTCCGAATAACGTTTCAACTTTATCATTCAGCGACTTTTTAATCTTCTTAAGCAAAAAACTGCACCTGTCCGTGCCTATATGCCTTATCCTTGAAGGCACGAATACAATATTGTTTTTGGATGCAAGCCTCTCTATCTTCTGAATTTCCTCTCTGCTTCCTCCGTAAGCCTTTTTAGGGGCGCCGTATTTAATGTAGATGCTGTCGGCATAGTCTATCAGCGACTGAAGCGTATCGCTGTCTGTATATCTTAAAAGAAATCCGCCGATATCAGGCGAGAGGTTCAACTTGCCGTCGCTGAATGCGCCTGCTCCGCCCCACCCGCTGAGAAGAGCGCACTCAGGGCATGCCTTGCAGGATACATCTTTTATCGTCATCGGACATTTTCTCTGGTCTATATCCCTGCCCTTTTCTATGATGAGTATCTTTGCTTTTTTCTCGGTTGCGAGTCGTACCGGCTTTTTACTGACGAGTTCAAGCGCGGAAAAAATACCTGCCGGGCCTGCGCCTACTATTATGACATCGTATTTCTTCATGCTCAAAGATTCATGATGCATGATTCATGCTCAAAGATTCATGATGCATGATTCATGATGCATGATGGAAAAGCAATATCGTAAGCTTATCGTGTATTTTGCATCCTGTATCCTGCATCGCATATTTGAATTTCATGCTTGCTTGTGTGCCGGGAACAAGGTTTTCTGCAAAAACTCCAGCGCGCTGTAATTCGTCAGGTCAAGGTGTATGGGCGTTATGGAGACATAGCCTTTCTGGACGGCATTAATATCTGTGTCCTCTCCGTGCTCCCAGTAAGGAGTGCCTCCCCCTATCCAGAAATGCTTCTCTCCCTTCGGGTCATATATCTCCTGTATAGCATTGTCATATATGCGTTTCCCCTGCCTTGTGAATTTTACGCCGTGAATGTCTTCTTTTTTTACATTCGGCAGATTGACATTAAGAAGGGTATCGTAAGGAAGCGATTTTTCAAGCGCATACTTTGCGATTTCAATGGAATAGTAAGCCGCCGTATCAAAGTGGAATTTTTTTTCGCCGACTATTGAGACGGCAAATGACGGTATCCCCATTATAGTGCCCTCTATCGCCGCCGAGACAGTGCCTGAGTAGGTAATATCATCGCCGACATTCCCGCCTTTGTTGATGCCTGAGACAATGAGCGCTGGCTTTTCAGGCAGTATCTTGTTAACGCCGATTGCAACACAGTCCGTCGGAGTTCCGTTGACTGCATAAACATGCTCGCTTAGTTCTTCAGCCTTCAGCGGCCTGTGCAACGTTAATGCGTGGCTTACAGCGCTTCTTTCCCTGTCAGGCGCAACAATATAGGCGTCTCCAAGTTCCTTCATTGCCCTGAAAAGCCCAATAATCCCCTGCGAATGAACTCCGTCATCATTTGTGACAAGGATAACAGCCATTGAATATTGTATCACAACCTGAAACTAAGCTGGCACAGGGATATAAACTTTTGTTTGCTATAATTTATTTAAAATGAAAACAACTAACCTGCTGCCAGTAATCATATTGATAAGTTTTGCAATCCTTGTCCAGAACACCTGCCCCTACTTATGACAGCAAGGCAGGTCTTTATTCAGCAGATATTCAGGGCGTCTTCACGCACCCCGGTGAATCGTGGCATACGCATGTGATATTCAAAGATGAAAAAAGGCTGGTCATGTGGAGAAATTTGGAGTAGGGAAAAGTAGTGTTCTTAAGCTTCCGGTGATATAATTTGCAAAGGGCTTTCTGTTGAAAATCATTTTTTTACACAAAAGAAGAAACGAGATGAGAAAAAGAGTTGGTTTGCTAATCATGTTTTTATGCCTGTTTGCTGCAAGCGCTGTTTATGGCGGTGAAACCTTGAAAGAACGGTTTGCCTATGTGCCGAACGAAGGGGATAATAACCTTATGATTATTGACCTGAATGCCGAGAAACTGGTCAAAACCCTCCCCACAGGAAAGATTCCCCATGCCCTTGCTTTCACAAAGAGCGGAAAAGGATATGTGAACAACAGGGGAACGAAGGACCTAACAATAATTGACGGGAACAAATTTGAGGGGATTAAGAGCATAACCCTGCCTGCGGCATCATTTCAGCTTGCACTGTCGCCTGACGGCAAGACGCTTGCCGTGGCATATAAGGATGTCCTGAAGATATCGCTCATTGACACGGCAACCGACGACATCATCAAGACAATACCCATCGGTAAAGAGCCTGAAGGAGTCTTTAAGGGCGCGATGATGAAACACCCTTACTGGAGCAGGGACGGCAAATATCTCTATGCGTCCGATAATATCAACAATGCCATAGTAAAGATTGATGTCCGCACCTTTGAGATAATGGCAAGCATAAGCCTGCCCGGCTCAAACCACTATCTGCATTCCTCACCTGATGGGAAACTGCTTTATGCCGTAAATGAAACGACAAAAATCGGAACTTCTGTTACCGTGATTGACAGTTCAACGGACAAAATCGTAAAAGACATTCAAATTCCACTCGATGAAGGAGAGAAGGGGCTTGGACATCACGGTGAATTCACAAAGGATAAGAAATATTTCTTCGTCTGCAACGAAGGCGGCAGAACCGTAGCAGTCATCAATACCGCAAAGTTGGAAGTGGTGAAAACACTGAAGGCCGGCATGGGCGCAGGACATCCGAGCATGTCGAGAGACGGCAAATATATTTTCGTCATCCATCATAATGACAATGTTGTTACTGTCATAGACATTGCCAGTCAGGAAGTTATAAAGAATATCATGGTCGGAGAAGGCAAGAAACAGGCGCACGGCTCGTATTTTACCCCTGACGGCAAATACTTCTACATAATTAATGCTGCGGACAATATGCTGGTTAAAATTAATGTGTCTAAGATGGAAGTGTCATCAAAGATACCTGTCGGGAAATCAGCCATGTATTTCGGAATAAAAGAGGGCGATGATTTTCCGAGCGTTGAGTAATTCCTAAAGACTGTAGAATGGTGCGCCCCTCTGATATTTCAGAGTGGCGCACCAGAATTTTCACTTGGAGGCGAGGATATTTGGGTTTATTTAATATCGGCTCTTTGGGTTAATGTATTACATGCTTTTCTTTATTAGAGCTAAAGACAGGCAGAATCTTATTGAATATCCAGAGAAGCACAAAAGGCATCACCAGAAGGAATATAACAGCAGCTAATCCTTCCTTGAAGGTCTCAAGGTTATATGGAATTACCGGCATCTTATAGGTCATGTAACCTTCAAGGCTCTTTGACATGGACTGTCCGCCAATAACCACATTCCACCTCATCATAAATACACCCATCAACACAAGGGCAGAGGAAATAAAAGCCCTTCCGACAGTCACACGTGGTAAAAAGAGCAGTATTAATGGGGCTACAAAGCCGAGGCCCCACTGGAGAACGAATATATTAAAGCCAAACCTGTCAAAAATAATGGTACTTAACATCTCCCAATCCTTTTTTGCTGCATAACCATGGGATACAACATCAAGGATCTCAAGGATAAATGCCACGACTATAAACCATGCCAGCACCTGTCCCATACTCCTCGTTGCAGCAATGTCAATCTCTCTTTTCATAAATTTCATTGCTATAATGTAAGTGAATATACAGAGGGCAATTCCTGATACTATGGCAGACATGAGGAATATAATTGGCATGAGGGGTGTAAACCAAAATGCCACAGACTTTACAGAACCGAATATGAATCCAACATAGCCATGCAGGATGCAGGCCGCAGGAATACCTATGGCAGCTAACAGCTTTATTGCCTTTTCATCCGTGTGCAATGCCTTTGGACTCAGGTCATAGCTTCCGAGGGTCATTAATTTATAAAGAGTCCCCATCAGTCCCTTCCTCGTCTGTGCCTGCTCAATTATATGAGGCCTGTATGCAAACCATATCTCTACTGCAACGATTGCCATATATGTTGAAAAGATGACGCCGAATGCGGCAATTGCTGAATAAAAGTGAGGGGTGAACATGACATTCAATGCCCTCTGCGGCTGAGTTAAATGGAATAGCAAAAGCGGCTGCGGCGCCATAATAAGAAGGGCAAAAGAGAATACCAAAGAGAATTTCGCCACAGGCCTTAACTCGTTCTTCCCGAAGACATGATACAGAGAGCTTACCACGAATGCGCCTGCCACGAGACCTGTCAGGTAGGGGTATATCGCTATATGCACTGTCCAGTAAATAAACTCATTCGGATATGTGAAAAGCTCTTTTAACGTCCATAATTCTCCGTGTACATGCTCTATTACCATCGCATCACCTCACTATGTGGTCATGGCCTATGTAAAAGACCATGGGCTTATTTCCATATTCGGGTTTAAGGACAAATGTCCTTTCGTACTTTATCAACTTGTGCACTTCGCTCTGCGGGTCATTTATATCGCCTATCTTCCTTGCTCCGAAGGCACAGGCGTCCGCACAAGCTGAATTCATCCCCTTCGTTATCCTGTGGTAGCAGAAGGTGCATTTCTCTGCCACATTGTGCACAGGGTGGAAAAACCTGGCGCCATAAGGACAGTTCTGAACGCAGTAGCCACAGCCGATACACCACTTCCTGTCAACGAGGATAACACCGTCATGGGTCTTGTATGTGGCGCCCACAGGACACACCTGAACACAAGAGGGTTTTTCGCACTGGTTGCAGAGTTTGCATATGAAAAAGCCCTTTGTTATATCTTCCTCTTTAATATTTTTGCCCTGCGGGTCATTCTTTAAATACCCGCGTCTGCCCTCTTTTGGAGAATCTATGATCACGGTGCCGTCTTTAAGCTCCACATACCTCTCTATCCATGTCCTTGACACATTTGCCTCAAAGGGTATCTCATTTTCCAGCTTGCATGCCTTTACGCACATGCCGCAGCCACGGCACTTTGTGGTATCAAAGAAGAACACCCATCTCCTTCCGCTTTTTTTCATGGCAGCCAATGCCTCTGGGGTAAGGAGTTCAAGGGCGCTGATTGGGATAGCCATACCTGCTGCTGTTACAATGCCGAGTTTAAGAAAATCTCTCCTATCCATCACTTCCCTCCCTTAAAACCTGCCTTATGGGCATCATGACAGGTCACACATTCAATTCCAGGATTATGTTCATCAGGATTCTGCATCTTGAGTTGAATCGGCTCGCCCGGAAGCTCAGCATACTGCACCGCCCTGTACGGTAATTTTGCATGGCACCTGAGACATAACTCCCTGCTTCTGTCAATAACAAGTTTTGCCGGCGCCTCGGGATGATCTATCGCCGGGCCGTGGCAGTTTTCACATTGAACCTTTGCATGCCTTGATGCTATTGCACGTTCATGCTGCGCGGGATGGCAGTCCTTGCAATATCCTCTGCCTTTGTGTTTTACCTTGAAGTTTTTCCATTCTTCTTCATTGCTCAACCTATGCCACTGGTACTTATAGTCATTATTCGCTGCCTTAAAGTCAGATGGCACTATGATGGCACGGGCTATCAGGACAAGGATTGTTAGCCCAATAACCACAAATAAGGGTCTCCACGCGTGACTCATATTGCTCTCCTTTAGCTAAAATTTAAAGTTAAAGAATACAAAAAAACAGGATTATAATAAACTACATGACTAAAGTAGTCAAGGATAAAATGAAGATAAAATGAAGATCCCGAATATTTAATTAATTAATTATTTCATTACTTCCCTCAATGAATTTATGGTAGCATTGTAACAAACAGAAACATGAAGGACTATCCGTCAGAATACAAAAATTTTTCCCTCTCAGTGCCCGAAAAATTTTCGTTTCCGCTTGATGTTTTTGATAAATGGGAAAACAGGCCTGCGCTCTACTGGACAGACGGCATCAGTGACAAAAAACTTTCATATGATGAACTAAAAGTCCTCTCTTCAAAAGGCGCGGGAGCTCTCAAAAACAGGGGAATTGGAAAGGGTGATAAAGTTCTTGTTATGCTGCCCGGCATTCCGGAATGGTGGGAGATAATGCTCGCGCTTATGCGGATAAACGCCATTCCGATACCTGCCACAACCCTGCTGACATCTAAGGACATTGAATACAGGCTTGCATCAGCAGACATAAAGGCAATCATCGCAGCAGATGAAGATGCAGACAAAGTGGAAAAGGCTGTAAATAATACATCTCCTACACCTTTTCTTATTGTCATTGGCGAAAGACAGGGATGGCATAACTATACGGAAGAAAGAGATAAAGCAGACGCCTTCGAAGGAGAGAGGGCTTTTTCATCAGAGCCGGCATTAATCTATTTCACGTCAGGCACAACAGGCCCGCCTAAAATGGTGCTTCATACGCAGGCATCCTACCCGCTTGCGCACATGATGACAGGAAAATACTGGCTTGACCTTAAGCCCGGCGATATGCACTGGAATATCTCAGACCCGGGATGGGCAAAGGCAGCATGGTCAAGCCTGTTTGGCCCGTGGCATATGGGAGCAACAATATTTTCATTCTACAGAAAAGGGAAATTTGACGCCTCATTGACAATGGAAACTCTGCAGAAATACCCCATAACAACATTCTGCGGGCCTCCGACAGCTTACAGGATGATGGTTAAAGAAATTCAAGATTTAAAATTCAACTTCAAATCCATGCGCCATTTCGTTGCAGCCGGCGAGCCATTGAATAAAGAGATAATTGAAATCTGGAAAGAGAGAACCGGAGAATATATTTATGACGGCTATGGTCAGACAGAGACAGTGAATATTCTGGCAAATTTCAGCTATCTCCCAGTAAAACCGGGTTCCATGGGAGTGCCGGTTCCGGGATTTTCTGTTGATATTATTGATAACAGCGGAAGTCCAGTTTCTTTAAATATCGAAGGCGATATTGCAATAAAAATAAAGCCTGAAAGGCCTGTGGGATTATTCAGGGAATATCTCGGAAACCCTGAGGCAACAGCCAATACCATAAGGGGCCAGTGGTATATAACAGGCGACAGGGCACATAAAGACGAGGATGGATACTTCTGGTTTGTGGGAAGGGCTGATGACGTGATACTTACCTCAGGTTACAGGATAGGGCCCTTTGAGATAGAGAGCATTCTGACAGAACATCCTTCGGTAAAAGAATCAGCAGTTATTGCAAGCCCGGATGAAATAAGGGGCGAGGTAGTAAAGGCATTTGTTGTCTTAACACAGGGATTCAGCCCCTCGGATGCCCTCATAAAAGAACTACAGGAACTTGTGAAGAACCGCACAGCGCCGTATAAGTACCCGCGCAAGATTGAATTTGTTGACGACCTGCCTAAAACCATAAGCGGAAAGATAAAGAGAAAAGAGTTGAAGATGAAGGAGCTCGGAAAGACTTAAAATTTCCTCTTCCAAAATCAGTGCGAATGTGATAGCATTAAGAACACTTTTCCTGCTTAATTCAAAATCGGGGGGCTTTACATTTAATGGATGGACTTACCTACAAAAAGTCTGGCGTTGATATTGATGAGGGAGACAGATTTATAAGCCTGATTTCTCCTTTGGCAAAAAAGACATTCAGGCCTGAGGTCATTACAGACATCGGCTCCTTCAATGCGCTCTTTAAACTTAATGCAGATAAATACAAACAGCCCGTGCTTGTCAGCGGCACAGACGGTGTAGGGACAAAGCTTAAGATAGCATTTATGATGAATAAGCACGACACAGTAGGCATTGACCTTGTCGCCATGTGCGTAAATGACATCCTTACAAGCGGCGCAGAGCCTTTGTTCTTCCTTGATTATTTTGCAACAGGCAAACTTAAACCTGAAAAGGCAGCAGAGGTCATCAAGGGGATAGCTGAAGGATGTAAGCAGGCAGGCTGCTCTCTAATAGGCGGAGAGACTGCGGAAATGCCGGGATTTTATCCTGAAGGCGAATACGACCTTGCAGGCTTTGCCGTGGGAGTGGTTGATAAGGATAAAATAATAGGCGGCTCTGATATAAACGATGGCGATGTTCTCATAGGGCTTGCGTCAAGCGGGCTTCACAGCAATGGATATTCCCTTGCAAGAAAACTGTTTTTTGACATAAAGAAAATGGATGCCTCTGCATATATCTCAGAACTCGGAACATCTATCGGGGAAGAACTCCTTAAACCGACAAAAATTTATGTGAAGGCATTTAACAGTATAAAAGATAAAATCAAGGTAAAAGGTATGGCTCACATTACAGGCGGAGGCATTTCAGGGAACCTGCCGAGGATATTCCCGGAAGGAGTAAGCGCCGTCATCAATGAACGCTCATGGAGTCCCTCCCCAATATTTCACATTATAAAAGAAATGGGCAGCGTGCCCCTTGACGATATGAGGATGACTTTTAATATGGGAATAGGGTATATTATAGCCATCTCCGAGGCTGAATCAAAAAGTGCACTATCTATTTTAAATACGGCAGGGGTTGATTCTTTTGTGATAGGCAATATTGAGAAAGGAGGTCAGGGCATAAGATATGCGTAAGATAAGAATTTTGCTTAAAAAGGCATTTACTCCTATAACTATAATGGTAATACCTCACAGCAGTAGAAAACCGTTCAATCTCAAGATACCTTCTGTCGGAATATTCATTTCAATACTCCTCTGGCTAATTGGAACCGTGTATGTCTTCTCAATACCTATTAATGCGCTTGAATATTACAGAATGCAGGAGAAGGTTCAGTATTATTCCGGCCAGTTTATGGAAATGAAGGCAACAATGTCAGCGCTTGAAAAAGCGGAGGCTGAGTTCAGAAAACTCTTTTCTCTGAAGTCCAAAGAGAAGGTTCTTGAAAACGTGGATACATCAGACAGCGGCGCAATTGACATGGAGGCTCTGAAACAGCAGATTAAAAAGACTGTTGAAGACGTTGGTGATATAAAAGATTATCTGAGCCAGCAAAGAGACCTTTACATGGCAACACCCAAAGGGTGGCCTCTCATAGGGAATGTAACTTCATACTACGGAAAAAGAAAACATCCGAAAAGCGGCGAAGAAGATTTTCACAACGGAATAGATGTAAGCGCCCCTCCGGGTAATCCTATTACATCCACTGCTGACGGCATAGTGAGTTTTTCCGGATGGAACGGCGGAAGCGGCAATCTCGTAGTTGTTGAGCACGGCTTCGGATTTTCAACGTTTTATGCTCATAGCAAGATGAATGCAGTTAAGGTCGGCCAGCGGGTAAAGAAGGGAGATGTCGTAGCTTATGTCGGCTCTACTGGAAATACAACAGGGCCCCATCTTCATTACGAAGTATGGAAAAACAGCAGTCCTGTTAACCCTAAATCTTATATAGAAGGGAGGAATTAGCATATGTTTTCAAAAAATACAGAAAAGCTTGAATCATTTATCGGCATCAACAGTCACTTTAAAGGCGACATAAAGACACAGGGGACATTACGGGTTGACGGCACAGTTGAAGGCAACATTGAAACTGACTGGCTCATACTTGGAGAAACATCGCATCTTAAGGGCGATGCCGCCTCAAGAGGCATTATTGTCGGAGGCAGGGTTGACGGCAATCTAACCGCCAGAGAAATTATAGAGATTAAGGCTAAAGCACAGGTTACAGGCGAGCTTGCGACAAGTAAACTCAGCATTGCAGAAGGCGCAATGTTTGACGGCCGTTCTTCAATGATCAAGGAAGAATCAAACGTGATTGAACTGCAGGCAAAGGAAAAGGCGTCTTAGGGATTTCATTTTTCAGGGCTGTTATTCAGGATACCATCTCCTTACAACGAATTTATCTCCCTTGCCAGCGCCCTTATAATCATTGGCAGGCTGCATTATTTCGCTGACAGTCCTGACTGCGCTTAGCAGATTTTTGACATGCACCCCTCGTGAAATAGCGCTCTCAATCACCTCTCTGCTGTTAAGGACTATTAACACATGCCTTTTATAAACAATAATATCAAGGGGCTTGAGCTTCTTTGCTATTTCATCAGGAGACAGTCCTTTTACATCAACAGGCATCCCGAAAGAAAATAAGGAATCTGTATTGCGCGGTGTATAGCCGCCGGTCGCCTCGTAAAGGAGCCCTGAACAATCAACGCCTTTCAAGGTCCACCTCTTCAATACATCATCGGACAATGTCACGGACGGTTTATAGAACTCAAGCATCTCCGGAATTCCTTTTGAATAGTTGCCTCCCCACACATATATAGCCCCGAGCAGCTCGGGGGAAAGCAATCTTTTTATTATCGTGTTTTTGTCAGGAAGTTTCCTCTGGCGTTCCTGCGGTTTTTCAAATCTCTTTTCAACAAACCGGCTGTCTATATAGTAGCCGCTCACTGCATGATACGGATAATCCTTCGTGCTTACTTTGAGTATTTCACGGCTGCCCTTTCTGATTATATCTTCTATAACAAACGCTGTATGCGGCAGGGCAATGAATTCAACCTCTTCCATAAGATTTTTCGCGGTGAGCTTTAATGTCCTTCCGTCGCTGCCTCCGAATACAGATTGAAAATCAGGCGTGTTCAGAACAGGAGTCGGCAGGACTGCAACAGCATATTTTGCCTCTTTTGTCTGAGCGCCGGGGCTATTAGAATCTTGTTTCCAGCACAAAATTATAGATAGACTTAATACACCTATAACAAAAAACCTTGTCATCCCTTACGCCTCATGTCATTCCAGCTTGTCTGGAATCACTCCTTGTTTTTCAGAAGGATTGCCCCGATAATATCGGGGCAATGACAGACGAGGGACATTCGCTCGCAATGACACCTCTTCAGCAGTCTCAAGTTTCAGTCTGTAACCTCTTTCAGCCACTTCAGATAATCCTCCGACCCTTCAACAATCGGCAGGGCAATAATCTCCGGCACAGAGTAACTGTGCAGTTCCCTGACTTTCTGTGAAAGGCTGTGAAAAAGTTTCTTTTGCGTTTTAACAATCATGAGAACTTCTGATTCATCCTCTACCTTTCCCTGCCATGAATAGATTGATCTCAGATTTCTTACTATATTTACACAGGCGGCAAGCCTGCCCTCAACAACCGCCCTTGCAATATTTGCAGCCTCATCTTCATTAGAGGCAGTTATGAAAACTACAATGTTTTCCATGAATCCCCTCCCATTAATCCGTCATTCTGGCTTTTTGTCACTCCTGCTTGTCAGGAGTCCTTCTTAAAGAATGATTCTGGACAAGCCAGAATGACAATATCCCGACAAGCGGGAATGACAACATAGAGAGCTAAATCTTCCATCCTTCATCAAAATGTCCCTGTTCCCATCTTTGTGAATCAATGTCACAGTCGGCTTAAAGAACACAAAGTCCTGATGAAACGGCGTGCTGACATTCCCTCCGAATGAACTGTTGTCACCGAGCGCAATATGGATCGTGCCGAGGATTTTTTCTGATTCAAGGATACTGTCAGGCCTTTTCGCCATATCATTTGTCCCTATGCCGAGTTCCGCTATATTTGCATTTTCCATGCGCTCTGACAGTTTCCCTCTCAGATAACCGGCGTATTCCTCATCACCGGACACTTCTTCAACAAATCCGTTTTTTACTGTTAATGTCACAGGTGATTTCAATTGCCTCGTTGGCGCAAACTCAAGGACAAGCCTTCCGTTTGCCGTGCCTTCCACCGGCGCAAGATATACCTCGCCTGCCGGAAGATTTCCAAATGCTCCCGGTGCTGTGAGAATCCCTGTGTCTGATTTTGCCTTCCTGCCTTTTTTTGAAAATGAAATAGAGGTGCCATTAAGCGTCTTTATCTCTACAGCCTCCGCCTTATCTACAATTCTCGCAATGCTCCTTGTCCTTCTGTCAATCAGTCTCCAGTTTACGTTCATTGCGCCCTCAAGCATCGCCGCATCAAACAAAGGCATGCTCGCATAACGTGTTTTGCATATCCCTGTCAGAAGGTCTCTGAACCTCGTATGGCTTGTAGAATAATTTGAAAGCGCGATGACGGCATTCACAGCATATCTTTTATTACGGGCTACAATCTCTTCTGCCCTTCTCATATCAGAATCATCAGTTTTTTTATTTATGAGGCGGGCTAACAGCTTTTGCGCCTTTAATTCATTGAATGCCTTTTCGCCGAATGCCATTGCCCATAGTTCCTTAGGAGGCTCTGCGCCGTGACTGCCTGTGGCGGGATATTCATGATAAAGAATTTTTCTGCAAAAACCTTTTCCTGTCTCAGCAATAAGAATAGCTATATCGCGCAGTCTTTCCCTTCTGCATCTGTCTGAATCCTCTATGAACTCTTCATTAAATGGCACATCTGTGAATACAAGAACACTCTCGGACTCTTTGACACCGAGGTTAACGCTGAATATGTTCCTTAGCGTCTTTGTCGTCAAATCTATTCTGCTTTAATCCGCGGGGTTATGAATATGAGGAGTTCTGTTTTATCCTTTGTTTTAGTCTCTTTCTTGAACAGCCATCCGAGCACAGGAATCTTGGAAAGCAGAGGCACGCCGTCTCCACTCTCTGAGTCTGTCTCTGTATAGATACCGCCAATGACTATTGTTTCGCCATTCTTGACAATAAGATTTGTCTGTGTCTCACGGGTATTTTTCGGCGGAGTCCCCAGAACACTGCGGCTGAAGTCAAAGCTGTCCCTCGTTGTAAGAATTTTCAAAGATATCTGGTCGTCATTTATCACCCTCGGAGTAACTTTTAACTGCAAAACAGCTTCTTTTTCCGTGACGCTCGGAGTGGTTGCTCCTGCTGTAGTCGTTGCTGTAGTAGGGATAAGTATGCCTGTGCCGCTCTTTATATAAGCCTCCTGATTATCCATAACCAATACCTTCGGGCTTGACAGTATCTTTGCATTTCCCTGTGCCTCAAGGGCAGAAAGCTGTAAATTTACACTGATAAGGTTCGCATATCCTAAAGTTAAACCTAACACACCTCCCTGAGTTGTAGTAGTGGTGGCTGTAGTCCCTGTAGTTGCCGTGGGGACATTCACAGAAAAGTTGCCACTTAATGTATTCGGCCAGGATTGGGCATAAAAGGATCCACCCCACTGTATGCCCAATTCCCTGCTTGCATTTGTGCTGACCTCAACAATCTTTGCCTCTATCATAATCTGCTTTGTCTTTACATCCACCTGCTTTAAGAGCTGCGTAACCCTCTCTATTGCAGACGGAATATCCCTTATAACTACCATATTGCTCTTCGGGTCAGACGCAATAGAACCTCTCTTGCTTAAGACCTTTGTAACAATACCCTCAATGTCTTTAGCGTTGGCGTAGTTAACGGTTGCTGTATAGGTCGCAAGATCTTCGTCTGCTCCTGAAGAAATCACTCTCACAATATTCCCATCCCTTATGTATGCAAATCCCTTGCCCTTTAATATGGAGTCAATAGCATCCCATAGCGGGACATTCCTGAGGCTTACTGTCACCTTGCCTGTAACTTTTTCGTCAATAATTATGTTTATGCCGTGTTCCTGTCCCAGCGCCCTCAGGACATCGCTCAGTTCAACATCCCTTAATTCCATTGATATCGGAGCGCCTTTTTCATTTAAGGAGGAATCAGATAAGGAGGAATCAGAAGCAGCGTAAGACAGTGAACAGTGAACAGTGAACAGTAAGAGAAGTAGCGTAATGCGTAATGCGTAATGCGTAACGAGTTTTGCTTGTAGTTGTATTATCCCAAAACGCATAACGCTTGACGTTTTACGCATTACGGTTTTTCTATCTTGCATTCTCATTCCTTCGCCTCCTTATCCTCGTTTTTATCTTTACCCTTGTCATCCTTTTTACCTTTCCCCTTATCATCATCCATAGCGCTATCTCTACGGGTATCCATCGCAAACTTCTCTACTCCAAGATAAAACCTTTTGCCGTTTTTTTCAAGTGAGACCCTGTCTTTCGCTATATCCACTATCACAAAATTGTTTACTCTTTCATTCTTCCTGTAAAATCCGCCGTTTATTATTGCCACCGCCTTCTTTCCGTCAGAAATTATACCGGTGATCTTCAAGCCTACAGGCATATCTTCTCTGAATATCTTGCCTTTTAGTTTTGCTATTTTGTCTTCATAGCGGATAAAGGGGTCCCTGCCCCACTTTTCTTTTATCGGTTTTTCCAGCGCGTCAAGTTTTATATCCGAGAGGTTCTCAGCATGCGAAAGTGAAAAGTGAAAAGTGAAAAGTGAAAAATGAAAAATCAAGAAAAAAATCAAGAACATTAATTTCTGTATTTTTTTTGACACTTTGTGCCGTATATTCGCCTGAAAATACTCCTCTTTGTCATGCTGGCTTGTCCGTTTGTCATTCTGGCTTGTCCAGAATCTTTCTTTCAGAGGGATTCCGAACAAGTCGGAATGACAGAAAAAGAGGCGGAGGAATGACATTTTCATCGCTTTTTGTGTCTCTTTGAGGCATGAATTTCTCATTCCTTTTTCCTCAGATACGACACTGCCTTCAGCAAAGCTACGCCTGAAGGATACAGCGAAGCGTTTGTCTCAAATTTAAGTTCCTGTATAAGAAATAATTTATGCCGTGCCTCAACGTTCTTAACGAAATCATACAACTCCCTGAATTTTACTCTCAGTTCAATCTTTACCTTTAATTCTATAAACTTATCCTTGTAGCTAAAACCTTCAGGCGCTATGGATACGAAATCAACATTTGCAATAGTCGCCTCCCTGCTTATAGCCGCTAACATTCCCGAGAGGTCTTCTGCTTCGGGAAGCACTATCTTTTCAGCAACAGGCTCTTTCGGCAAAACCGCCTGTGATGCCAATGCTGTATTTATTGCTTCAATCTCGCTCTTTACATTCTGAAGCGCCTGCTTTTTGTTCTTAATTTTCACGACTGATGGCGAATAAAGCAGCATATATGGAACAATAACCGCTATAGCTGCAAGCGTTACTACAGCAATCAGCCTTTCCCTCTGCGAAAGGCTCTTAAACTTTTCTTTAATGCTCTTCACATCCATTTTTGCCTTCCTGTTTGCTGTATACTGACTACTGTATGCCGTTTTTTCATGTCCACCGCATCTTTGCCTTCAGTTCAAAAGAAATATCCTTGTCGCCTTTCTGCACAAAGACTATTTCAACATCATAGAAATGATGGGACAGTTCAAACGCGGATATAAGGTTTGCAACCCCAAGCTGCGTTGTTGAGAAGCCTTTTATGCTCATATGCCTTACTCCCTTTTCCTCCCGCGATTCAATGGATGAGAGCCACACATCCTGCGGCACAACAACTGAGATGGCGCTGAGTGTCTGACTCCACCTTGGAGCCTTCTCCATTGCAACTAATATTTCCTTGTCCACCAACAAAGACGGGGCAGCAGTAACAGCAGGGAGGGGCTTTATCTGTTGCTGTAGTTCTGCTTTCTGTTTGTTCAGCTTGTCCATCTCGGCGCCAAGCTTCTTGGCATCAATAATATTCAAAAGCCAGAGTCCCATAATTACAACGATATAAACTGAAATGCCTGCAAGCAGATAATAAAACCGGCCTTCCCTCTCAGCAGCGCCTGACTTCACCGCTACAGGAAAAAGATTTAATGTTGCTTTCATGAAGCCCTCTTCGCAAGGCCGATTGCCACAGAGAACCTTGGACCAAGCGGCCTCAGGCTTTCGTCCTTCATAATAAGGTTATCAAACGGGTTTGGAACGCCGACAGGGATATCAAGCATTTGAGAAAAATAATCCCGAACAGCATGATTGATCGCAACACCGCCTGTGAGAATAACCCCAGAAAATACCTTCTCTTTAAAAGTTGCCTTGTAATAATCTATTGAAAGGAAAATCTCTCTTAAAAACTGATTCAACACCTCTTTCATTCTCTCTGCAGGGCCGTTCATCATGATATCATCAATCTCTCCTTCAGAGAAACCTTCGCTTATAAGCTGGTTTTTTATTTGTTCGCCTCCCAGATCAACTGTCCTTGTCAGTCGTACGGATTCTGACCTCATTATGTCTATCTCCATGCTTCGCGCGCCTATATCAAGCACTATTATGTTGCCTGAACCGTGCAATGGAAGCGCCCTTGTAAGGCACAAAGGATTTACATCAACTGCCACAACCTTAAGACCGGCTTCCTTAAAAGGAGATATATACCGCTGGACATTTTTCCTCTCGGCAGAAGCGAAGGTGACAACAATGCCATCCGCAACAGGGGTTGCTATATAATCATATACAGCCTCTTCCGTAGGATATGGCAGTTGCCGTTTTACCTCCCATTTAACAGCCTCTTTTAATTCACCCTTGGGCATGGGAGGCAGATTTATCGTCCTTATAAATGAAAGGTGTCCCGGAATATGAACTACAGCATCTTTGCCTGCAATATTTATTTCTTTGAAAAAATTTTTCAATCTGCCTATAAGGAGAGATTCGTCTTCCCAATCAGAGGAGGGGATATCCATAAATGCGGCGAGGGAAATTTTTTTGCCGTTAAGTCCGATAACTTTAACAGAACCGGTGCCAAGATCCACTCCTAAAGGAGCAGGCCTGAACAATCCAAACATTAACGACCCTTGACCTTGAAATAATACGCCATGAAAAACATAAAGAGCGATGCGAGTATCAGTGAAACACCAAATCCAATCCTGTAGGAAAAGGTAACAGCATCAATCTGGGCTATCATCTTTTTAGAGAACTCATTAAATTTTTTTAACACCCCGGGAGCAAACAACAGCAAAAAACCCATTACTCCGGCAAGTATAGCTATAATCGTAGCAAAATCACCCATCTTCATAAATTTACCCCCTACCTAAAGTTTTACTTTCAAAGTATAGCCTTTACCATTTAGAATGTCAAGGTATTCCCAAAGTTTTGCCAGCCAAGACAAAACTGCGGCAGATTGTATATAATGTAAAATGAAATGCAGAGAATATGAAAGCGATTTAAAACTGCATACATACTGAAGAACAGCGGCTCTTAGCTGCATGGAATGCGGCAAAGAATACCCGCTAAAAGAGTATCTTGACGAGATAGACGAAGAAACATGGAACAGAATGTCACTTCGCCCATGCAATAGAGCTTAGAATTTAATCTCGCTATTACAAAATAATGCTAAAGGGCGGTTAGCTCAGCTGGGAGAGCGCCACGTTCGCAACGTGGAAGTCGGGGGTTCGAATCCCCTACCGTCCACCATTTTTAATTGCACCTTTTCTTGACACCTTTTCTTGCGCCTATTGACCTCTCTCATCTTAAACTCTATAATGTCTTAAAATTATCAGATAGAATGAGAGGTGCTATTCATGCAAAAAAAATTCTTTCTATTAGCGGTCCTGTCTATTCTTCTTGTCTTTAATCCTGCCTTCTCCTCAGACAAAGACAGCTTCCAGATAAAGAAACAGCCCGAGATACAGCAGGTAAAACCGAAGAAACCTGTTAAGATAAAACTGAAACGCTCTGTTGAAGGCAAATACTCGTGGGAGCTTTCAGGAGATGATACCGATGAAGTTGTGCGAGCGGACAAAAGGCTGAGAAAATTGTTGAACATAGAATGAAACACGGAATTATGTTATATTTACCCCGTAGGAATTTCCAGAGGGGTTCACATTCTTGGAGGCTTTATGAAAATAGTTCTCGCATATTCCGGAGGGCTTGATACTTCTGTTGCCATAAAATGGCTTAAGGAGACATACAATGCAGAAGTCATTGCTTTCTGCGCAGACCTTGGCCAGGGAGAAGACCTTAATGCCGTAAGAAAAAAGGCGTTGAAAACCGGCGCCTCAAAAGCCTATGTTGAAGACCTGAAAGAAGAGTTTGTCAGAGATTATGTCTTTCCCATGTTAAGGGCAAATGCAGTTTATGAAGGGGCATATCTGCTTGGCACATCAATAGCAAGGCCGTTGATCGCTAAAAAACAAATAGAAATTGCAAAAAAAGAAAAGGCAGATGCGGTATCCCACGGCGCAACAGGAAAGGGCAATGATCAGGTGAGGTTTGAACTCACTTACTATGCGCTGAAACCAGATATAAAAGTAATAGCTCCGTGGCGTGAATGGCCTTTTAATTCAAGGCAGTCATTAATCAAATACGCAGCAAAGCAAAATATTCCTGTTCCTGTGACAAAGGCTAAACCTTACAGCACTGACAGAAATCTCTTTCATATAAGCTATGAGGGAGGAATTCTTGAAGATCCATGGGCAGAGCCTCCAAAGGATATGTTTACCATGATTGTCCCTCCTGAAAAGGCGCCGGATAAAATTACGCGTATTGAGATAAATTATGAGAAAGGAAACCCGGTTGCCATAAACGGCAAAAAAATGTCTCCGGCAAAACTTCTTGAAAAACTTAATTCAATAGCAGGAAAGAATGGGATAGGCAGGGCTGATATAGTTGAAAACAGATACGTCGGAATAAAATCACGCGGGGTTTATGAAACACCCGGCGGCACGGTTCTTCATATCGCCCACAGGGCAATTGAATCAATAGCTCTTGACAGGGAAGTTATGCATCTCAGGGATTCATTGACGCCCAAATATGCCGAGCTTGTGTATTACGGATACTGGTTTTCCCCTGAGAGAAAGTTGCTCCAGACGATGATAGATGAAGCTCAGGAAAATGTCACAGGCGTTGTGAAGCTTAAGCTCTATAAGGGAAACTGTCAGGTAGCGGGAAGGAAATCGCCGAAGTCACTTTATCAGCCCGAACTTGCGACTTTTGAGGCAGAGAAGGTTTACAGTCAGAGAGATGCCGAGGGATTTATAAAATTGAACGCATTACGCTTGAAAATAAACTCAAAGGTGAGAGTTAGGAGTTGAGTAGGAAGTAGACAGTAGGCAGCAGACAGGGAACTGCTTTTTCCCCCTGTTTGCTGTCTACTACATGCTGTATGCTTTTTTCCTCACTTATAACTTATAACTTATAAAATTATGTCCGACCCTAAATTCTGGATTGCGTTGAGTGATGTGCCTGATATCGGGCCTGTGACAGCAAGAAAACTGCTTGCTATCTATAAAAAACCCGAGGCAGTCTTTAAAGCGCCGTATAAAGAACTGGCCAACATCCACGGCATAGGCCCTGCAAAAGCAAAAAACATAAAAGGATATTCAGGATGGGAAAAAATAGATGCTCAGCTTAAAAAACTTGACGCCACCGGAATAAAAATGGTTACTTTCAGCAATGAGGATTATCCTGAAACGCTGAAGAATATAGAAGACGCTCCGATTGTACTTTACATCAAAGGGACAATCCAGAAAGAAGACAGATACGCTGTTGCAGTTGTCGGTTCAAGAAAATACAGCCCGTATGGAAAACTTGCCGCTGAAAAATTATCCTCGGAGCTTTCCTCTATGGGATTTACCATTGTGAGCGGTATGGCAAGGGGGATTGATACGCTGGCACACACTGCCGCTATTAATTCCGGCGGCAGAAGCATTGCTGTTCTGGGCTCAGGGATTGACGTGCCATATCCTCCTGAGAACAGGGGGTTAATGGAAAAACTATCAGACTCAGGATGTGTGATAAGTGAATTTCCGCCTGGCACAACGCCTGAAAGAGAAAATTTCCCGAAAAGGAACAGGATAATAAGCGGATTGTCCCTCGGTGTGCTTGTTGTGGAAGCGACTGCTGACAGCGGCTCATTGATAACAGCAAGCTGCGCACTGGAACAGGGGAAGGAGGTTTTTGCAGTACCGGGCAATATTAATTCTGCAAACTCAAAAGGCACGAATGACCTGATTAAGAAAGGGGCAAAACTCGTGCAGAGCGCAGAGGATGTAATAGAAGAACTTGCACCTATCCTAAAGGGTTACATACGGACAAGAGAAAAGGTAAACATAGAGCTTTCGGTTGAAGAAAAAAGACTTTGTGATATAATGACAGCAGAACCTAAGCATGTTGATATGCTTTCAAGAGAAAGCAAGATGCCTGCGCAAAAGGTGCTTGGAATCCTTCTCAGCCTTGAATTAAACGGGATTGCGAAGCAAGCAGAAGGAAAGAAATTTTTCCTTGCATGAATATGTTGGAGGTAATTGAATAAATGAATTCCGTAGTTATTGTTGAGTCACCCGCAAAATCAAGAACGATAAACAAAATCCTCGGGAAGGATTTTGTAGTAACGGCATCTATCGGGCACATAAAAGACCTTCCCAAAAAAGAATTGGGGGTTGATATTAAAAACAATTTCAACCCCCAGTACATTGTCATTCCCGGTAAAGAAAAAATCATAAAAGAGTTAAAGCAGATTGCCAGGAAAGCGGACAGGATTTATCTCGCCACAGACCATGACAGAGAAGGAGAGGCAATAGCATGGCATATAGCATCTGAAATCTCAAATTCCAAATCTCAAATTCCAAATGAAAAAATTTACAGAATTATATTCAATGAAATTACAGAAAAGGCTGTCAAAGAGGCAATAAAGCACCCTGAACGCATTAATATGAATAAGGTTGATGCGCAGCAGGCAAGAAGAATCCTCGACAGGCTTGTAGGTTATGGATTAAGTCCGCTTCTGTGGAGAAAGGTAAGAAGGGGACTCAGCGCAGGAAGGGTTCAGTCTGTTGCCGTAAGGCTCATTGTTGAGAGGGAACGCGAGATATCCGCATTTAAAAACGAGGAGTACTGGTCTATCAATGTGCGCTTTGAAGGGTCAACCCCTCCGGAGTTCTGGGCAAAGCTGTCTAAATTAGTGCAAAAATCTGAGACAGAAAGCGGTAAATTTCTTGTCCCGGACAAATCAACCGCAGATGCAGTCACCGAAGAATTAAAAGATAAAAAATTTATACTTAAAAAAGTAGAGAAAAAACTTAAAAAGAGAACGCCCTATCCTCCTTTTATCACAAGTACGCTTCAGCAGGCAGCAGCCCGCGACCTCAGATTTACGGCAAAAAGGACAATGATTATCGCTCAACAACTCTATGAAGGAGTTGAAATCGGCAAAGAGGGAGCAGTCGGCTTAATCACATACATGAGAACTGATTCATTCCGAGTTGCACAAGAGGCTCAGGAGTGGGCAAGAAAATTCATAGAAAAGACATTCGGCAAAGACTATCTCCCTGAGAAGCCTCCTGTCTATAAGAGCAAGGCATCTGCGCAGGAAGCGCATGAGGCAATAAGGCCTACATACGCCAATAGAACACCTGAAGATGTAAAACAGTATCTTACAAAAGAGCAATATGCGCTTTACACACTCATCTGGAACCGTTTTATTTCAAGCCAGATGTCGCCTGCACAGCTTGAACAGACAACATTTATTATAGAGGCGGCAAATCCTTCTGCTGCTTCAGGAAAGAAAGGTGGCGGAGGATTTGCAGAGCTGCGGGCATCAGGAACGGTAATACGGTTTAACGGCTTCATGGCATTATATACAGAAAGCAGGGAAGAAGCAGCGGATGAAGATGAACGTATACTCCCGTCACTTAAAGAAGGAGAAAAACTCAGGCTGATTGAGCTTCAGCCCAAACAGCATTTTACGCAGCCGCCGCCGAGATATTCCGAGGCAACGCTTATAAAGACGCTTGAAGAGAAAGGGATAGGAAGACCGAGTACCTACGCTGCGATACTGTCCACAATACAGGACAGAAAATATGTGCAGAAGGACACCGGAAAATTCGCTCCCACAGAACTTGGAGTTGTCGTCAACGACCTTCTGGTGGACAGATTTTCAGACGTTCTGGACATAGGGTTCACCGCATCCATGGAAGATAAGCTTGATGACATTGAAGAAGGAAAAATGAAATGGGTTAAAGTCGTAAAAGATTTTTATAAGCCGTTCAGCCGCGACCTTGAAGATGCAAAAAAAACACAGCAGAGAGTAAAACCTGAAGATATACCAACAGACGTAAAATGTGAAAAATGCGGGAAACCAATGGCCATCAAATGGGGAAGGAACGGAAAGTTCCTTGCCTGTTCAGGCTATCCCGAATGCAAGAATACAAAAAATTTTGTAACTGAAGAAAACGGCAATATAAAGGTTGTAGAAGAGAAGTTTGAGACAACGAATGAAAAATGTCCCAAGTGCGATTCACCGATGGTGTTTAAATCAGGCAGGTTCGGAAAATTCCTCGCATGCTCAAAATATCCTGAATGCAAGACAACAAAGGCGATCGCCACAGGGATAAAATGTCCTGAAGACGGAGGAGATATTGTCGAGAAACGGTCTAAAAAGGGAAAGGTCTTCTGGAGCTGCGGCAATTATCCCAAGTGCAAATTTGCATCGTGGTATAAACCGACGCTTAAAAAATGCCCCGAATGCAACGCTGATTTCCTTTTTGAAAAAAGACTCAAGGGAGGTGCTATAATACTCCAGTGCCATAAAAAAGATTGCGGATATAAAGAAGAGGTCAATCAATTAGAAGAGACAACGGCATAGCCAATAAAAGACCCTTTATTATAGGCATCGGCGGCAGCCACAGCGGAGCCGGCAAGACCACTGTGGCAGAAGCACTGCTGAGACACCTGACAAATCCCCCCACCACCCCCTTTACTAAAGGGGGGATGGGGGGATTATGGGGCGCAATTAAATACACAAAAACTGCCATTTACGCCTCAATAATTGATGACCCGGAGACATTAACGCAGGAAAGCAAAGATACTGCAAGGCTCATCAACGCAGGCGCCGAAAAAGTGCTGTGGGTTCAATCGCCTCCGGCAGAACTCAAAGAGGTTCTTCCCATGGCTGTTGACAGGCTTGCCAATCTCAGAGGGATAATAGTGGAAGGCAACAGCGCAATTGAGTTTTTAAAACCTGATATTGTAATATTTGTGTCTGGAAGGCATGGCGGCGCTTTAAAGAAAAGCGCTGAAAGAGTTCTTGAAACTGCAGACATAATTTTATTTGAGGATGAACCTTCCATGCAATTGCCTGAAAAGGCAAAGAGATTTAAGGTTGCTTTTACACCGATGTCAGGATTTGATGAATGCTTGGATTACATACAGAAATTGCTGAAATGAGATGCGAATGAAAAACAGAATAGAAGAAGCGATTAAAAAAAAGGCTGTCAAAGGCAGGCTTTCATGCAGCTCTGCAAGGAAAATCGCAGAGGAGGCCGGAGTGTCCTATAAAATTGTCGGTAATGCCGCTGACAGGCTCAAGATAAAAATCACAAACTGCCAGCTTGGTTGTTTTTGATGATTACACTTTTTTTTGAACTTGCGCTTACATTTTATTTTACAGCAACGATAATCAGCGTTGTTGAACTCTTCAGGAGTTCAAAGACAACAACAAAAATAATGCTGCTCTTTGTTGCAGCCGGTTTTGTCCTGCACACTATAAGCATCGTCCTGCGTTATGCTGATGCAGGCCGTATGCCGGCAGTGAACCCTCACGAAGCAACATCTTTTTTTTCGTGGTGTACCGTACTTATATTCCTCATCCTTGAATTCAGATACAATATCGGGCTCCTCGGCTCATTCATTATGCCTCTCGTCTTTGTCCTGATGCTTTCCTCTGCAATGCTGCCAAGAGAGATCAAGCCTTTAAGTCCAGAACTCCGGAGCTACTGGCTCAGCATTCATACGATACTCGCATTCATAGGCAATGCAGCATTCGCAATGGCATCAGGCATAGGAGTCATGTATCTGATTCAGGAGCGCTATGTAAAATCAAAACACCCAAGCGGGTTGTTTCAGAGGCTGCCGAGCCTTCAAATCCTTGACGAGATAAACTACAGGCTGATAACAATCGGCTTCCCCCTGCTTACGCTTGCAATCATAACCGGAGCGCTCTGGGCGCAGAGCGCATGGGGAAGCTATCTGAAAGGAGATTTCCGTGTGGTATGGGCAATTATCACCTGGCTTACATACGCCGTAGTTCTGCATACACGTCTTTTAGCGGGATGGAGAGGAAAAAGGGCTGCAATACTGTCTATCATCGGGTTTCTTACAATCCTTATCGCATTCTTCGGGATTAAATTAATCAGAAAAGGTCTTCATGTTTTCCTATGAATATTCTTATTGTAGGGCTCAATCATAAAACTGCTGATGTAGACATCAGGGAAAAACTTGCCTTTAACGGGCAAAAACTTGAGGAAGGCCTGCAGAGGATTAAAACCCTTCCTGATGTAAAAGAGGCTGTCATTCTCTCAACATGCAACAGGGTTGAAATCTATACTGCTGTAAGCAATTCTGCAGCAGCGCATGAGTCAATAAAAAACTTCATCTCTGAGTTTCATGGAATTGACAGGAGCGCACTTGAAACATCACTTTACGCATACGAAAACATAAACGCTGTCAGGCATGTCTTCAGGGTTGCATCAAGCCTTGATTCAATGATTGTCGGCGAACCTCAGATACTCGGTCAGATTAAAGATGCGTTTGATTTTTCACTCCAGAAAAAAACAACAGGGATACTGCTCAATAAACTCATGAAAAAGACAATCTCTGTAGCCAAGCGGATACGCACAGAGACAAAGATTGCTGAAAATGCAGTGTCAATAAGCTTTGCCGCTGTTGAACTCGCAAAAAAGATTTTTACAGACCTCTCAACAAAATCATTCATGCTCCTCGGCGCCGGTGACATGGCAGAACTTGCGGCAAGGCACCTTATGAGCAACGGAGTTAAGGATGTCCTCGTTGCAAACAGGACTTATGAGAGTGGAGAGAAACTTGCCAAAGAATTCAATGGCCGGGCTATAAGATTTGACAATTTTATACATGAGATTGTCAACACAGATATTGTCATATGTTCAACAGGCGCATCAAAATATGTGCTCATGAAAGAACAGATGCAGAAGGTCATGAAAGAAAGAAAGCATAAGCCCGTTTTTATAATTGACATCTCTGTGCCAAGAAACATAGACCCTTCCATAAATGACATAGACAATGTCTATCTTTATGATGTTGATGACCTGCATGGGATTGTTGATACAAACAAGCTTGAGCGCCAAAAAGAGGCTGAAAAGGCAGAAGGAATAATAGCTGAGGAGATAGAAATCTTTCAGAAATGGCTGGCATCGCTTGATGCTGTTCCGACCATTGTTGCCCTGCGCGACAGGGCGGACGCGGTTAAAAAAGAAGAGGTTGAAAAACTCCTTAATAAACTGCCAAGCCTTGGAGAGAAAGAAAGAGAGGCTGTAGAATACATGGCAAATGCAATCATTAACAAGCTCATTCATCCACCCACTGCCGCTCTAAAAGAAGACTCCGAAGACAGGGACATCCTCATCGCAGCAATCAGAAAGCTTTACGGATTGGATGAGAGGGAGGAGTAAGACTGATTGAAACTATGTCGTTTATCAAACCGGCAGTCTGTGTACCTTTCTAATCGCCAACCATTATACAAGTACATAATAGACTGCCCGTCCTTTGCTGCCATAATACCAACACCTTTGCGGTAAAAAGTCCCCTGACCATGTCCCTTAATGTCCCTTATTTTTCCGCTCATTTCAAATACTTCATCCTTTCTATAATCTCTTCTGGAGATGGCAGATATTTTTTTAGTTCACGAGGCAGCCTTTCCGTCAACTTATAAGTAGATATGCCTATCGGCTTTTTCGTGTCCTTCAGCGCATACTCAACGATTGTCCTGCTTTTGTCTTTGCATAATATAATTCCGATGGAGGGATTCTCATCGGGAAGCTTCGCCATATCATTCAGGGCGGAGAGATAAAACTGCATTTTCCCGGCATATTCAGGCTTGAACGCTCCGACTTTCAACTCTATTGCAATGAGGCAACGCAGTTGCCGATGGTACAACAGCAAGTCAATAAAAAACTCTTGCCCGTCTATCTCCAGCCGATATTGATTGCCCACAAAAGCAAAATAGCCGCCCATCTCTATCAGGAATTTTCTCACATTTTCAAGGAGCGCCAGTTCAAGCTCTTTTTCGGAATGCTCTTCTCCGAGTTCCAAAAAGTCAAATGAGTATTCATCCTTAACCGCCAGCTTTGCCTGATGACGATATTTTTCCAGAACGGTTTTGTCAAAGCTCGTTTGATTCGCCATATACCGTTCAAATGCGCCGGCTTCAAGCTGATTTGTCAGAACATCTTTTGTCCATCCGAATCTTTTTGTTATCTTGAGATAAAACTCGCGCCGGATGTCGTCTTTGCAACGCTCCATGATAATGACATTCTTCGTCCAGCTAATTTCTCGCACCATTGGTGCGAGTTTTTCATTAGGATTGTATGTGAGATAGAAATTTCGCATTCTCCAGAGATTTGCGCTTGAAAATCCATGCATCCCCGGAAACTCTTTTTGCAGGTCTTTTGCAAGTGTCTCCACAACTGCCTTGCCCCAGCTAAGCTTTTCCTGCTTTGTAACTATTGATCTGCCTATGTCCCAATACAGATTTATAAGCTCTTTGTTTACAGCCTTGAGAGCGTCATATTGAGCTTTATATATTCGCTCTTTTATCTCTTTTAGAAATGTCTTGTATTCGGCAGTTACTACTGATGACATTTAATTGTCTCCATTTTTCTTGAAATATTCAACTCTGCCTCGGGCAGGTTTGAATTCTATGTTTTGCGATTCAACTGATTTTATCGACTCGTCGATTCGCCGAGGCGAAAAGCCATATTTATTTTTTCCGTCATAATCTTTCAGGCTGCACTTCTTCATGACTGATATAGGATGTGTTCCTCTCTCTTTTTGGGGAAACGCGTTTGTATTCATTTCCTCAGCAAAGAGGCTTTAGTTGTTGACCATTTGCCAGTAATTTCAAGCCTTACTGTAAATTCCTTCATTGGAAAATCATCTGCATAAATTCGATATGCCAATTTGTAAATCCCCTTTTTATTTTTTATGGGTTCTCTGGGATAAACATCCGTATCAGTGTGCAAATAAACTTTATATGGGTCTCTATAACTTATCGCGAAGAGATCAAGCTTAATGGAATCATTTGGTCTGATGAAACCAGTATAAGCTTCTTTTCTCCCAGCCCATTTTAAATTTGATTTGTCAGGACTATCTTTATCATTTATCTTCCATAAAACGGCCGTGCAATTACGGGCTGGTTTATCATTTCGTAAATTATTGATTTCAGCGAGCCAGATGTACTGATTCATTTTTCCTGAATGATCCTCGTATATAAAGAATGTTTTGGGCTTTTTATCAAGCCCTACCTCAAAATGTCTCGAATATGCTGAATTCCAATTAAGGGCTGCCATTTTCTGAGAAATATTCTTTTTTAAACCATTGTCCAGTTTCAGATTCTTAAATTTAATAGGATTATTTAACCAATATGCCAAGAGACCTTCGCTTCTGAAGCCTTTTTCTTCTTGCTGTAGAAAAATAACATTATCAAGTTTTAATAAATACGCCCATGCCAATTCCTGATGTGTATAAAGAGAACCCCTGTATTCGATCTTTTTATTGTCTTCGATTTTCTCTCTTTTTAAGTCAACAAAAAGATAATAGTCGGCTTTTTCCATTTCCGCGATAAGACATTCATTGACACCTTTTAAGGTGTGCATATCTGATGACAAAGCAGGTTCGTATCCTTTGCTCCTAATGAGTTTTTTGATCTCATTGGCAAAGCGTATTTCTTCTTTTGTTCTCTGCCCGCAACTAATAAAAATTTTTGCCGACATTTAATCTCCAGGGTAAAAGAAACAACCAATTAATTAGCACAATTTTATACTAAAGCGGGAACTTTTTTCAGCATTTTATTTACGGTGTGAGATAAGGGTCAAACCACCATCCACTGCTGGGGGAGAAAAAGCCTTTCATATGTCATCATCGCAAATCTGTCAGTCATCCCTGCAACAAAGTCGCAGACCATTCTGTGCTTGTTCAGTTTCTTTTCAGCAGGAATATTCTTAAAGACCTCTTCAATATGTTCAAGGTAATACTCGTATAAATCCCCAAGTATCTTTTTTGCCTTTCTGAACTCTATTTTCGTAGCATCGCTCTCATATACACGCTCATAAAGAAAATCTCTCAGCATATATGTTGCTGATGACACCTCAGAACTCATAGAGAGCTTTTCAAGGTCTGTTTCGAGGGATTGATATATGAAGTCCTTTACCATCTTGTCTATTCTCCCGGAATGTGTATCTCCAAGAATAGTTACAATCTTTCTGGGAATGTCAGCTCTTTTTATAACCCCTGCCCTTATCGCATCGTCAAGGTCGTGGTTAACATAGGCAATGATATCCGAAACGCGCACCACCTGCCCTTCCAATGTCTCTGCCCTGTCTGCCTTTGTTTCAGGGATAATCAGGCCCTTGCCTTTTGAATGTTTTACAATTCCGTTCCTTACCTCGTAAGTGAGATTCAGGCCCTTCCCGTTCTGCTCAAGAAAATCCACAACTCTCAAACTCTGTTTATAATGGTCAAAACCTTCAGGATGTATCTCCCTCAGTATCGCCTCGCCTGCGTGCCCGAACGGCGTGTGCCCGAGGTCGTGGCCGAGCGCAATCGCCTCTGTTAAATCTTCGTTTAATCTCAATGCGCGTGAAATAGTCCTTGCAATCTGTGACACCTCAAGTACATGGGTTAGCCGTGTCCTGTAGTGGTCGCCTTTAGGCGCAAGAAATACCTGTGTCTTGTGTTTTAATCTTCTGAAGGCTTTTGAATGGATAATCCTGTCACGGTCTCTCTGGAAGCATGCCCGTATCTCGCCCTCATTTTCAGACTTCATCCTGCCTTTGCTATTTGCGCTAAGACATGCTTTTGGGTGAAGGGTCTTTCTTTCAATCTCCTCTGTCTGTTCACGGATGGTCATAACTCACGCAATATACAAAAACCTCTTCTTAAGCTCCGTCACTCTCATATTCGCCGAGGCTGCTATTTTTTTGATATTCTCAGGCTTGAAATCTTCCTTCTCCAGCCTCATCATATATTCCCTTCCTACAAGATACTGCTCGGAGGTTATGTCAACGTATCTCATCTTCGGCTTTCCTGTCTCAGGCTCAAACATCTCGCAGAAAGGCACTGACTTAAGTTTGCCTTCATAAAACACTATCATAGAGCCTGTGCCGCCCATCAGAAGAAATTTCACAGCACCGTATCCAAGGTTTCTTGTATATTCAGCATCAAACGGAATCGGGTTTGCAGCCCTGAGTTCGTATCCTATATTCTTATCAACGATTGTGACTTTTATCCCCCTGCTTTCAAGACTTTTATTCACAAGCATCTTCATCACCCGCCCAAGCTGAATCTCTGAGAGCCTCACCCTGCCTGTCTCATCTTTTTCCACGCATTCGTGCCTCAGAAGCTCTTCAGGATCAAACTTGTTTGCAATACCTTCTGCGAGCACTGCGACTCCGTAGTCCTTGCATATCGAGAGCCTTTTGATGATAGAGCCTTCAAGTATGTCAGCGACTTTTCTTAATGAAAGCGTTTCTTCCTTTCCGCGCCCAGCGGATCCTGTGGAAAATTCTTCCGGTATTAATGTGACTGTTGCTCCTGCTGCTTTCCCTATGCCGAGCGCAAGATGACCTGTGTACCTGCCCATCGTTGTCACAAAATACCATCTTCCTGTTGCCCTTGCATCTTCAAGGACGTTTTCTACGATTTCAACTCCCCAGTGCCTCGCAGTCTCATATCCGAATGTCGGGATTCCGCCGGGCATAGGCAGGTCATTGTCTATTGTCTTTGGCACATGAACAACTGCAATGCTCCCCTTTGCTTCTTTTTCTATCCATCTTGCCATGTAGAGAGTTCCTTCGCCGCCGATTGTAATAAGATGTCTTGCCTTGAGTGATTTCAACGTTGACATAAGAACCCTGAAACGCTCTTTCGCCTTCTCAGGAAAATCTCTTGATGTCCTCAGGATTGAACCGCCTGTGATGTGTATCTTGCTTACGTTATCAAAGGTAAGTTCTAAAGCCTTCTTCTTATCTCCCGCAAAAAGGCTCTTGAACCCTCCGACTATGCCGATGACCTTCTTGCCTTTCTTTATAGCCTCAATCGTAGCAGCGCTGATAACGCCGTTAATGCCCGGCGCCGGACCTCCTCCTACGATTATTGCAATTGTTTCTTTCATATCATTTTATAAAATTGCATTCGAGGAAGGGCATGGTATTTAAGCGGTTTTTTTGACCGCAATTCCTATAGCAAATGTCAGATACAGAGCGGGCAAAACCTCGGAGTCCCGAAAGCATTCGGGGCGAGAATGAGCGAGGATACCATGCACTTCCTAATTTATATCTCCTCATAATTCTTTCTGTAAAGACTCCGGAATCTCTTTCTTTACATTCACAGGCTTTACCGTCCTGCTGACTATCTCTTTTGTGTTCCCGACTTTCAGCTTGTTAAAAAGAAGCCCGAACCTGTCCTCAAGCTCTTTCATTATCTGACCTTTTACATCTGACGGCAAGTCCCACCACTTTTTCTTTAAAGGGCCAAAACCTTTTTTCCTTGTGCTGTACATAAACTGCTCTTCTGTCTGCCCTTCTTTCCATTCCTTTGCGTATTCTGTCTTTATAAACTGATATATTTCATTCCTGAATTCTGAAGGCAAGGCATTGCAGTCATACATGATATTCTGAAACCCTGTCGCAAGATGCACCTCTGATGTGCCTGTTTCAGGGAACATGTGGAACGCCTCTTCAGGGAGTGTTGATGCTCCGTGCTGAACGCATCCTGAAAGATTGTATTCTTTCCTTGCCCTATCAGACAGCGTTCTCAGAGTTTCAAAATCAATCTTCACCTTTGCAAGCGTCCCGTCAGGAAGCACAATTCCTCCGTGGGCTGTGCCTGTCTGCACACTGAGCTTGCTCAATCCCTTGCCTGCCTTAAATGTTTCCTTAAATCCGTCAAGATATGCCCTGAGCTCATCAGGATTGCTGTTCTTTCCTCCTATCTCCCCTATCTCTCCTCCGATTGAAATATCAAAACCCTTTGGCTGAATTCCCCTGATGTACGCCCCAAGCTCTGCTGTCTTTTCAAAATTAGGTTTCTGCTGTTCTTTGGTCGTCGGCCTTTCAAGGTCTACAAGCGTTGAAGAGTCAATATCAATGTTATAAAACTCCGCTTCTATCGCCTCTTTTATCAAGCCTTTTACATAATCGGTTTCAGGCTTTGGATCAGCAACATAGTTTTTTCTCACAAGCTGGAAATGGTCGCCCTGTATAAACACAGGCCCGCTGAATCCTTCTTTTACGGCAGCGGCAAGCACAACAGTAGAATATTCAAGCGGCCGCTGTTTTGTATAACCTATCTCTGAACGCGCAATCTCAAATATGACTGCTCCGACATTCATCTCGTTTGCCTTTCTGAATATTGCCTTTGCAGTGTCATAGGTAAGCCCCCTGATATTGATTGCAGGCACAGTAAAACCCGGATAGCTTCTTCCCATTGCTTCATAGAGCCCCTGTATTGACGCGGGGACAGCGCCTGCTGCCTTTGCAGCCTCTTTAATTAAAAGAAAAAGTGCGATTTGCCTACCCTTATCTTCTGTGAATACCGCTTCATATATAAGCTCATCCATTACTTTTTTCAGCCCTGCCTTATCTTTTAACTCCAGAATGCCATTGTTGACAGAGAGAATGCCCTTCAGCTCTTTTAAATCCATTTTATCCTCCTGCAAATTTATGAGATAAATTATCAGCTATTGACTCTTGCATAATAAATGTATTCCTCTTTGTCATTCCGGCACAAGCGAAATCTTCCCTCTTCTGTCACTCCCGCTTGTCGGGAGTCCTTCCGAAAGAAAGATTCCGGACAAGCCGGAATGACAAGATTACAGACGACATAGGACATTAATATTACATGCATCAATAAGTTCGAAAATCACTCCGGAGCCAGTTTCGGCACGCCTTCAATATTTGAAAGCATAATCGCCGTTTCCTCATCAATCTCGCCTGTTTTTACGAGCCCTTCCCTTTCCTGAAATTTCATCAATGCCTGTTTCGTCCTCGGCCCTAATTCCCCTGTCGCAGGATAATCGTACAGGCCGCGCGCCTTTAACTCCTGCTGGAGCAATAAACTCCTGTTATTGCCTCTATATCTGTTTTTGTAAAATACCATTCCCTCTGTAATCATATTCTTGAATGTCTTTACCGGCAGGATATTCTTTCCTTCCCTTGGGTCTATTAGCATTGCATCGTTTCCCACAACCCACCTGAGAACCACGCATTTGTTTGTTTTCCCATGTTTCATATATAGGATAGACGGCGTGTTGAATTTTACCGCCTTATCAATGTCGCTGCCGAATTTATAAGTAGAAAAACCTCTCTTTGCTGTCTCCTTACCCGCTTCAGCGCTGCCTTTTAAATCCTTTTCTCCCCAGATGTTCAGGAGATTTAATGTGCAGGCTGCTTCAAAAAGTTCTTCATTTGAAACCATATATATTCCATCGCTTATGAAAAAATCACCCTCTATTTTCACCCCTTTTAACATACTGCTTATCTTCTCAAAATAACTGTCCTCTCTGGATACATTACCGTATGCAAGGATTACAATAAGAAGGGCTATGGATACTCCGATTATTGCAGGCTTTAAAAAGTCTGTTGTTCCTTTGCTGTCAGGGGATACCAAATCCCTTACTGCCTTCCTTGCCATACCTGCATCAATATTAATCTTGCCTTCTGAATAAGAAAAGAGTAGTGTCCTGTCACAAGCAAGGTTAATAAGCCGTGGAATACCGTGGCTGTGTTTGTAAATAAGTTTTATCCCTTTTGGAGGAAATATTATCATCCCTCCGCCTGCAATCCTCAGTCTGTGATTTATGTATATAGTTGTATCATCGCGGCTCAACGGCTCAAGATGATATCTGACAGCAATCCTCTGGTCCAGCTGTTTCAGCGGCTCGCTCGCCACAATCCTCTTTAACTCAGGCTGCCCCACAAGAATCACCTGAAGCAGTTTTTTTGTATTGGTCTCAAAATTTGACAATAGCCTGATAAACTCAAGGCTCTCAAGGCTCAACTCCTGCGCCTCGTCTATTATGAGGACTGCCTTTTCATTTTTTGAAAATACGTCAAGGAGCAAATTATTCAGCGCCTCAAGATGGTCTTTTTCTGTACTGCCTGCGGCGGTGACGCCAAAGTCATAGTTTATGAGTTTGAGAAGCTCAAGAGGGTCAACCTTAGGATTGATTATCAGAGAGGTATGAGTATCATGACCAAGGGTATTAAGGAGATACCTTATCAATGTCGTCTTTCCGGAGCCCACCTCTCCTGTGAGCATAATAAAACCTTTATTCTCCGATATGCCGAAATTCAGATGAGCAATTGCTTCCTCATGCTTCTTGCTCAGGTAGAGGAACTTAGGATTAGGCGTCAGGCCAAATGGCTCTTCCCTGAAACCGAAGAACTTATTGTATATCACCCCCTGCCCTCCTTCTTTTTTTCTTCCTTATCTTCCTCTGTCTTTTCTTTAATAGTTATATCCCTTGCAAAGTCAGGACACCGGAGGTCTTTGCCTGATACTGAAAATTTTTTCCGGCATGTTTCCCGCCATGCGCAGACTGCACATACATCCATCACACCTCCTCGTATGACTAACTGAAAACCACAAAAAGGATGTCAGTTATTTTGCCCTGTCCTGAAATGCCAGCTTAACACCTTTCCTATGTTACCTGAGACGCTGTCTTTAGAGTTTATTATAAAGGTTTTTTCCCATATCTGGAAGAGTTCTTTTTCAATCCTCACAACGGAAGGCGGAGCGGGGAACCTTTTTCTCAGTTCCTCCTCAAACATCGGAACAATCTTATCTTTCATCCTCAGTTCCGTGTCCATAAAAAATACCGCTATTTCAGGGGAAAGGTCGAATGTCCTGTCAAGAAAGGCGGCAATCTCACTGTTATAAATCTGTTTGGGAGGAGAAGACTTTACCTCCATATACAATATTGACCCGTCGATCTTCGCAATGACGTCATAATCACCGCCGACCCCCGGCCTTTTAAATTTTACTCCCCATGTCGCCTCAGCAGAAAATTCTCTTCTGAAGATTTCGCAAAGGAACCATTCAAGCGTCTCGCCAAAACTCTTTACCGTCCTTTTTATCAGCCTGAAGCCATCGCCTGCCGGTTCAACCACCTTCACAGAAAGAAGAAAATCAACATAGGCATCCGTTACGCCGGACACCGCATATTTTGTGACCTGCTCTTTCATAAAATATTCCTGATGCTTTATAACATCTCTGATAAAAAGGCGGAAAGAGTATTTTTTCAGCATCTCATAAAAATCATCAAGGAATCTCTTTGCAGGAAGCACAAGGTCTTCTGAGGGTTCTTTTTTGTATATCCTGAATCCGCGGCGTTTAAGAAGCGCCTCAAGCGACGGCGTAAGCTCGGAAAGGGTCTTCCTTAATCTCTTTACCTCGCTGCGTAGGGCATGGATTTCTTCATCATCCATTCTGTCTGCCCTATCTGTCTGCTATAAGTTTGAGTGTTACTCTTCTGTGGCGGGGGCCGTCAAACTCGCAAAAGTAAACTGCCTGCCATGTGCCGAGAACAAGCCTGCCCTCGTCAATGATAACAAGCTGGGATGTCCCGATAATGCTCGATTTTATATGCGCATCGGCGTTTCCTTCCCTGTGGGAGTAATTCATCTCCTGTGGGACAAGTCTGGCCAATGCATTCTGTATGTCGCGGTGTACTGAGGGGTCTGCGCCTTCATTTATTGTTACTGCGGCTGTTGTATGAGGCACATAGACATAGCATATTCCGCTTACAATTCCTGCCTCTTTAATGACCTCATTAACCTTTTCAGTTATGTCAATAAATTCGCTTCTCTGACTGCTTCTTACATTTATATATCTAAGCACCTATCCTCCACCCAAAATTAAAAGTTAAGAGTTAAGAGTTAAAAGTTAAGAGTTTTTGTGTTTTTAACTTCCACCTTTTAATTTTTAACTTCTAACTTCGTATCCTGTTATAATTATACCTGAAATAACAGCACAAAAAACTATGATAAATTACCACAAACCATGGCGTCTTATCAATTCGGGACAGGGCAGCGCATCCTACAACATGGCTCTGGATGAGGCAATTGCTATTTCTGTCAGAAAAGGCAATTCGCCGCCTGCACTTAGGCTGTATTCTTGGGACAGGCCATCCGTAACGCTTGGCTGCTTCCAGAAAACCAGTGACATAGACATTGAACACTGCAGTAATGCATCAATCCCGGTTGTAAGAAGGCCCACAGGCGGGAGGGCAATACTTCACAATAAAGAACTGACCTACAGCTTTTCAGTAAAAACTGATAATGATTTATTCTCAAAAGGCATCTTTGACAGCTATAAAAAAATAAGCGCGGCTTTTTATCTTGCCCTCTCAAAGATAGGTCTTTTGCCAGAATTAAAATTAATCAGGGAAACTCGTCACTTGTCGCTCATCACTCATCACTCAAAAAGCCCGCTATGCTTTCAATCAGCATCCTATGCCGAAATAACCATTAACGGCAAAAAAGTTATAGGCTCTGCGCAAAAACGCTGGGCTGACGGACTTTTGCAGCAGGGTTCAATACCGTACCATATTGACGAACTCAAAGTATTAAAAATCTTCAGGCTTCGCTCTATTCGGGATATAAAAGACGCAATGGCAGGAATTATGGAGGTAGTTTCGGATTTAAGCGATGAAAAGTTCAGGAATATAGTAAAGATTTCTTTTGAAGAGGCATTCAATATAGAATTTATCTCATCTATTCCTTCTCAGGAAGAGGAGGTTCTGGCTCAGGAGCTTGATTCTGAGAAGTATCAGACAGAGGAATGGAATTTCCTGAAACAGGTTCAGTCCCCTCATCAGGAGTTTCAGAGAGCTTAACCTCAGTGGAAAAATAATATATAAATATTACAGCAACTATAACCAAGCCTAAATAGCTCTGTAGAGCATAAGAAACAATCTGATATGGAATAGCTATTATAGCGCCGATTAGAGGTATCAGGCTAAACGGCGTTCCAAGAAGGACAAGAAAAAAAGTTGCAAGGAAGTACCCTCCAAAAACAAGACAATAAAGCCATAATGCGGCAGGGTTGCGATATAGATATTTTATGGTGTCGTTTGTTGCATGCCACGGCCCTGTTCCCTTAAGGACAACAGCCGCAGTCCCATACAATGTAAGGGCAATTGAGGAAATAATAAGAGCAAGTCCTATGCAGAACAACAAAAGTGAAAGGAAGATCCCGAGGACAACAGCCAGTATCGTTTCATACCCTTTAGCAATAGATATGATAACTCCTATTCCTCCTACAAAAACACCAAGAACAAAGGCAACCCCTAAAAATATAACCCCTATTATCGCAGTGAATCCGACCAGCGGCCAAAAAAGCCGCTTACCCTCCGAAAAAAAGGTATTCATATTAAATCTGTCGGCGCTGTCCCTTACAGCCCTGCCTATCGTGCCTGCAGAACCTCCAAACACATAAAGCCCTACCGCTGTCGCAATAAGTAAATAGACGACAAAGCTCACCACCAGCACAATAATGAATCCGAGATATTTTGTTATGATTTCCGAGGCATCTTTCATCGTCCCGAGGAGATTTTTGAGTTCTGTCATCTCTGTAAGGTCAAGTCCGAATATCACAAAGGCGACTCCAAGTGGGATACCGACAAATACAAAAAACCCTATGCAGTTTACAAGCATCATGCCAAATTGAATAAGCACAAGCTGCCAGTTCTTGTTTATAAGTTTAAATCCATTTTTTATAGCATTACTGTAGGTCATAGCTTTGTATATTTTACACTAATTGACGAAATAGTTTACAAACAATTATACTTTTTTGTTAATAGAAAATGTCATTATAAACAAATATAGACAAATGCCGTTAGGGGGTTTTTAAGATGAATGCATCAACAAAAAAGACAATACTCAAGATTAGCGGAAATTCTGTCACAAAGGCAGATGACGCGGTAGCCGTTGAAAAAAGGCTGAGAATACTTATAAACGAGGAAGAGGTTATAAGCCTTTACTGCACTCCTTTTATGATAAGAGAGCTTGTGGTCGGCATACTCATGACAGAAGGAATTATTAAAGGCGAATGGTGCGCTGACAGGATGAGCATAGAATACGGCGACGATATTGTTGTCAACATAAATTCAGCAGACGCAGTCATACCTAAAGAGAACAGGGTTATAACGTCAGGCTGCGTAGGCGGTATCACATTCGTAAAAAAAATAGAGGATGAAAAGATTACAGATGAATTTTCAATCGAGGCAAAGAGCCTTCTCATCATCTTCAAGGAATTTCAGCTCCGTTCTGACCTGTACAGGCTTACAGGCTGCGTTCACAGCGCCGCGCTTTCAGACGGGAAGCACATTATCGCATTCGCAGAGGACATCGGAAGGCATAATGCCGTTGACAAGGTCATAGGATACTCCGTGCTTGAAAACATAGGGCTCGCAGGGAAGCTGATGCTCGCAAGCGGAAGGCTTTCATCTGAGATTGCTTCAAAATGCTCAAGATGGGGCATCCCGATAGTTGCAAGCAGGACAGCGCCGACTCATCTTGCGATTGAGATCGCAGAATTACGGGGGATTACGCTTGTCGGATTTGTCCGGGGAGACAGGCTCAATGTTTATACCCATCCGCAACGAGTTAAAAGTTAATAGTTCAAAATTAAAAGTTAAAAGTTTTAAAACTTCACACTCTCAACTTTTAACGCTTAACTTTATATAACATGTTTTCATTTGAGGCATTAATAAATAGTATTGAAGACGCCATTGTTCTGTTTGACAGAAAGGCTGTGATAAAATTTGTGAACAGAGCCGGCGAGGAGCTTTTGGGGAAAAGCCTGAAAGAAATAACGGGGAAAAAATCCAAAGAATTATTTCCGGAAGAAAAAACCATAGCAGGATTGATAAGAAAGTCCATATCTGAAGAGCGCTCTTTCAGCGGCAGGGGGGTAAATATAAACATCGGCAGAATGATAAACGCTGATTTTAACATCTCGCCGTTTTTTGTTCAGGGAGAAACTCAGGGCGCCGTCCTTGCGCTTAAGGAAAACATCGCCATTGCAGAAAGAGAGGATTACCAGTTTGATTCCCTGATATACCTTCTGGGCACTTTAGCCCATGAGATTAAAAACCCGCTCGGAGGCATAAAAGGAGCAGCGCAGCTCCTGCGTGAAAAGACGCAGACAGAAGGCATCGGCGAATACATCAACCTTATAATCAAAGAGACGGACAGGTTGAATTCAGTGCTGCAGAATTATCTGACAATTTGCAAAAAACCGTCATTCCACCCGCTTAATATCCATGAGGTTTTGGAAAAGGCATTATCTATCATGGACATTCCAATGAAAGACAAGGGCGTCATCTTGCAGAAGACGTATGACCTGAGCCTTCCGAGAGTTATGGGCGATGAAGGAAAACTGCTTCAGGCATTTCTGAATATAATAAAAAATGCCATAGAGGCGATGAAAAAAGGAGGAAGCATGACAGTCCTGACGGGCGTATCAAGTGAATATGTGCGGCTGAAGGGCAAACCGAAACGCTGGGCTGTCACTTCCGTAAAGGATACCGGCGGGGGAATTCCTTCAGGGGATATACCAAAAATATTTCTTCCGTTCTATACTAAGAAGAAGCACGGAACAGGCATAGGTCTTGCCCTGTCAAAAAAAGTTGTCCTTGACCACAAGGGATTCATTAAGGTTGAAAGCCATCTTGACAAAGGAACCACATTTAATGTTTATATACCTTTTGTCGTAGACTCATAGAGAGGGGGAATTAGAAACGCGAATGAGCAAAGAAGTTCTGATAATTGACGATGATGAAAGCATAGCGTGGGTCATAGAGAAGGCTCTTGAACCTCAGGGTTATACTATCGTCTCGCATACAAAACTCTCTTCAGGCATGAAAGCCGTAAAAGACGAGCCGCAGGTTATACTGCTTGACCTTATCCTGCCTGACGGAAACGGCCTTGACGGACTCCGCGAAATTAAATCATCAAATCCTGAGGCAACAGTGATAATGATAACAGCTCACGGGAAAATGGAAAGCACAATAGATGCGATGAAAGAAGGCGCTTATGACTATATTGAAAAGCCATTTGATATTGAGGAACTCAAGATAGTAGTTGAAAAGGCATTTAAGGATATGGCTTTGAGGGAAGAACTCAAAAAATTCAAGGAGACAGAGGCAGAAGCGCCTGAGATAGTGGGAAGAAACGAAAAGATACTTAAGGTATTCAAAGAAATAGGAAGGGTTGCGGCAAAGGACATCACAGTTCTCGTCACAGGCGAAAGCGGAACCGGCAAAGAGCTTGTTGCAAAGGCAATACACCACAACAGCAAAAGAAGTTCAGGCCCCTTCATTGCAATAAACTGCGCATCAATGCCAAAAGACCTCATTGAGGCAGAGCTTTTCGGATGGGAGAAAGGCGCGTTCACAGGGGCAAAAGACAAACGCATCGGAAAAATAGAATCAGCAAGCGGCGGCACATTATTCCTCGACGAGATATCGGAACTTGACATGAACCTTCAGGCAAAACTTCTAAGATTTTTGCAGGACAATGAATTCAGCCCTCTCGGGAGCAACAAGGTGACAAATGCAGACGCAAGGATAATAGGCGCGACAAACAAAAACCTGAAAGATGCCGTAAGCAAGGGATTATTCAGGGAAGACCTCTATTATAGATTTAATGTTGTGCAGATTAAACTGCCTTCATTAAGAGACCGCAGGGAAGATATACTCATGCTCGCAAAGCATTTTCTTAAAGAGGCACAGAAAAAATTTAATACAGGACAGAAAGAGCTCTCAAAAGAGGCAAAAGATTTCATAACAAAATACGACTGGCCCGGAAATGTCAGAGAGCTGGAAAACACAATAAAAAGCGCCTGTATCCTGTCAAACGGCACAACAATAGAAAAGCGCGACCTACATGTGGATGAAGGGAACTCTTATTCAATAAAGGAATTTCTTGAGGATAAATTAAAAAAATACCTGAAAGACATGACACAGCTTGAAACAGCGAACCTGCACACAACTGTAATGTCCGAAGTTGAAAAGGCCGTGATAAGCATTGTCTTTAAGGAGACAAAGGGCAATCAGCTTAAGGCAGCAAAAACTCTCGGCATTAATAGGAACACTCTGAGGACAAAGATTAAAGAGTATAAAATTAAGTAGCAAACATTCCCCCTTGCCCAAACCTGCCTTCATGCATATAATGATACAATAAACCGGAGGATGACATATGGGCAAAAAACCGTTGGAATGGTTTAAACAGGCTGATTATGACCTAAAGACTGCAGAATATCTATTCAAGGGGAAAAGGTATGTTTATACAGTCTTTATGTGCCATTTATCCTTAGAAAAGACATTAAAAGGACTTTATCAGGAAAAACTCAATAAGCTGCCTCCAAAAGTTCATAATTTAATTTATTTAATAGAAAAGATCGGAATAGAACTCCCGGATGATTTGTTTGATTGGATTTCTGCTCTTAACAGGCTCAGTATTCCCACACGCTATCCTGAAGATTTAAAAGAAATGCAAAAAGATTATAATAAAAACGAAACCGGAAAGATAGTCCAAAAAACTAAGGAGATATCGAGATGGTTAAAAAAACGGTTAAAAACGCAATAATTTTTTTGGGGCATCGTCTTGAGCAGACGGGCTTGCAGATAGAGAAAATTATTCTTTTTGGTTCTCACGCAAGAGGGGCTGCAACAGTTGACAGCGATATAGATATCGTAGTTATATCCAAAGATTTTCGGGGTAAGAATATTTTTGAGCGTGCGCGCATCACTATGGAAGCCGAAGTAGCGACTATAAGAAAATTTATGGTTCCTTTTGACATTATTACCATGACTCCCGAAGAATTTAAAAAAGGGACATCTCTTATTGCTGATTATGCAAAAAAAGGCAAAGTTTTATACGCAGCTTAACGTCTTGTGAAAGATACTTTATTTAACCCTGCGCCAACTGTTATATGAACCGAGAAAAAATCCTCATAGTTGAAGACGAAAAGAAAATATCTGATATCGTAAAGTCCTATCTTGAAAGAGAGGGCTTCGGCGTTAAAGTTGCAGAGACGGGCAGGGAAGCTCTTAAGTTAATTAAAGACAGATTTGACCTCATAATCCTTGACCTTAAACTCCCTGACATTGAAGGAGAAGAAATCTGCCGTTCAATAAGAGGAATATCCGACGTCCCGATAATCATGCTCACTGCAAAAAGCTCAGAGGACGAAAGAGTGAAAGGGCTTGGAATCGGCGCCGATGACTATGTTATTAAACCTTTCAGCCCGAGAGAGCTCGTTGCAAGGGTAAAGGCACATCTGAGAAGAACAAATAAAACAGAGAAAAAGATTCTCTCTTTTAACAAGGGGATACTTATAGTAGACACCACCTCAATGGAGGTTAAAAAACGGGAAGCGCCTGTTTCCCTTACCACAACTGAATTCAGGATACTGCTCTGCCTTGCAGAAAGGCCCGGCGCTGTCCTGAACAGGCTCCAGCTTACGAATACGGTTCAGGGATATGATTTTGAAGGTTACGACAGGGTCATTGACGCACATATAAAGAATATCAGGCACAAGATAGAGGATAACATCCAGAAGCCTGTTTTCATAAAAACAGTTTATGGTGCTGGATATAAATTTATAGGAGTGAGGGATTGATGAAGAATAAAATCTTTCTCGCTTTCATAGCAATAATCCTTGCAGCGCTTCTTTCAAACTTCATCTTTGAGTGGCTGATAATAAGAGACTTTGACAATTATGTTAATGGAGGGAGGGAGGATCAATTTTACTGGATACTTGCATCTGTTGAAGGAAGTTATTCTGACGGGAAATGGAACAAGAACTCTCTCTCGGAATCCATACACTGGGCAATGATGCTTGGACTTAATGTGAAGGTTCTTGATAATGCCGGCAAAGAAATCATCTCATCTCATGAGGTGATGGAATCCCTCTCTGAATCCATGAAGCGAAGGATGGATGAACACTTCCATATCCATGCGCACGAAGCAGAGGGAAAATTTACTGACTACCCGATTTATGCAAAAGGCAAAAAAATCGGGACTCTCCTTTCACAGCCATTTCAGAAGCAGGAAATAAAAGAAAAAGAATCCATATTCAAAAAAAGGACAAAAAATTTCCTTTATGTCTCGTTTCTGATTGCAGGCGGAGGCTCGCTGTTAATCGCCTTCCTCCTGAGCCGCTACCTATCAAAACCCGTAATAGACTTAAAAAAGGCAGCGGATAAGATTGCTGGTGGAGATTTCAAAGCAAGGACAAGCACTGCATTCCATGATGAGATAGGAAAATTGTCAGCAGCTTTCAATAAAATGGCAGAATCTCTGCAGAGAGAGGAGGAACTGAGGAAACATCTTTTTTCCAATATTGCGCATGAACTAAGAACACCACTGACAATCCTTAAGACCCATGCAGAGGCAATAGCTGATGGAGTGATAGAAAAAGAAAAAGGGCTGGAAAACATAAAAAACGAGATTGACAGACTGATAAAGCTCGTAAAAGGCATAGAAGATATTACAATGGCAGAGGCGAGTTTCTTCACTAAAGGAGAGACAGCGGAGATAAACCTGAGGGAATTTCTTTCGGGAATCTGCAATGAGATGCTTCCGGCATTTAAACAAAAAAATCTTGATATAAAGATTCTAAGAGAAGACGATCTTTTTATTTCCACGGATATTGAAAAACTTGAAAAGATAGCAAGGAACATAATCTCTAATTCTCTTAAGTTCACGGAAAAAGGCGGCGTAAGTATTGACTACGGAACCGAAGGAGAAATGTTCTTTATTGAGATAAGGGATTCAGGCAGGGGAATACCTGAAAATGAGATTCCATTGATATTCAACCGTTTCTACAAAGGGGCAAAATCAGATACCGAGAGTCTGGGGCTTGGCCTTGCAATAGTCAAAGAGCTCGTTGAAGTAATGGCCGGCAGGGTTGAGGTCAAAAGCATAATAGATGAAGGGACAACATTCAGAGTGTCCCTCCCCATAAAAAGTGCCTAATTTTTAGTTATTTCTCACAGACAAGGTTAGTTTTCGCTTCCGAAGATATTTTTCTGTCGTTCTAAGGCTCATTACGCTACAACCGCAAAACTCACCCTTCGGGTTCAGACAGTTGCGGTTGTCCCGACTTGTCGGGACGCTCCATTCACCAAGAACAAAAACGAAAAATCTCTAAAGTTGCTCAATCTAACCCTGTTTGTTGCAGCTTTTTCTTTTCTCTTCATAATTCATTCAAAATTGAATGCTATGTTTGAATCATGAAAAGATGGGTATTCATAGTTGTCTTGACAGGGATTCTGACAGGCAATGCCTACGCAGAAACAAAAAAAGACGTACAGGAGAAAGGCGTTACACCATACGGCGTTTCATGCCCTCTTTGCGGTGAATACGGGTATTGCAAGAAAGAGGCAAGGCATGAAGAGGCTGTCAGGGCGCTGGAGAAATATTACAAAGAAAAAAGCATGGCTGTTGTCGTAACTAAAAAAGAGGGACGGTTCATAGAGGCCGATATTTACAAAGACAAGGATTTAGTTGACAGAGTTGTTCTTGACTGTAAAACAGGAAAGATAAGGTCAATATATTAGGGGAGGGGAAAACATGAAAAAGATTGCTGTGTTTAGTTTAATCCTGCTTTTAATAGCAGGTATTGCCTATGCAAAGGATTATGAGGTAAAGAAAAAGGCAGGGGATTATGGCGTTGAAATAAAGATTGACAAAAATCCGCCTGTTGTCGGCGACAACAATATAGGAATAGAGATCAAGGATGTATCCGGCAAATACGTGACTGATGCAAAGGTAAGGGTAGAATATTCCATGCCTGCGATGCCGGGAATGCCTGCAATGAACTATAAGACAGACACAGAGCTCAAAGGCTATGAATACAAGGGAAAGATGAACCTCTCAATGTCAGGGTCGTGGAATATTGCCGTGAAGATAACCTGCAGCGGAAAGACAGCAACGGTAAAATTCAATGTGGACGCGCACTAAGAAGACAGGATTCAGGATTCAGGATACAGGATATAACCCCCCTCAATCCCCCCGTGTTAAGGGGGGAAGCAAAGGGGGGTATCGTGCATCATGCGTCTTGTACCTTGCATCGTTGTTGCTATTCACTAATGCTGCCTTTGCCGAAGAACTGAAACTTCAGCCCCTGATAGACGAAGCGCTGAAGAACAATCACGACCTCATCGCATCAGGATTAAAGGTGAATACTTCAAAATACAAGATACCTCAGGCGGGAAGCCTTCCCGACCCGATGTTTATGTTCGGTTATCAGAATGAAGGATATGACAGGGTTAACTATGGGAAATCCCCTGATGCCCAATGGATGTATTCTGCGTCGCAGACATTCCTGTTCCCGGGAAAACTCTCATTAAAAGAAGAAATGGCAACGAGAGATTCCGAAAGCCTGAAGGCATTGTATGAATCCGCAAAGCTCACAACAATAGCAAGGATAAAAGAACTTTACTATGACCTGTTTCTTACCCATAAAAATATTGGCCTTATACTCGACAAGGCCATACTTTTTTCAAGGATAGAAGACGCAGCTATTGCAAGATACTCATCAGGCATGGCGCCGCAGCAGGAAGTGTTAATGGCGCAAACAGAAAAATACATGCTCCTTGAAAAAGAAGAGATGCTAAAGCAAAAACTCCAGTCAATAGAGGCGATGCTGAATACCGCTGTTGGAAGAGATGTCAATTCTCCTCTTGACAGTCCGGTTGAGCCTGCCCATACTTCATATATCTATAATATTGCTGAGCTTATTAAGATATCACACTCAAATTCTCCTCTGATAAAATCGAGAGAAAAGATGATAGCTGCGGCAAAGGCAAAGGTTAATATGGCTGAGAAAGAGTATTACCCTGATTTCACCATTGCCGGCTCGGTCTTTGAGCGGAGGGGAGAGTTTAAAGACATGTGGAGCCTCACAACCACAATCAATATACCTATTTTTTATAAAACAAAACAGAAAATGGCTGTGCTTGAAGCAGAATCCGCCCTTTCAGAGGCAAAGCATGAACTTGAGGCAGTTAAATTAATGCTGTCTTCCAATATAAGAGAAAACTACTCTATGATTAAGGCGGCTGAAAAATTAACGGAGCTATACAGGGATGGCCTTATACCCAAGGCATATCAGGATTTTGAACTCGCAATTTCCGGATATGTAACAGGGAAAGTCGAGGCAATAACTGTCATAACAAGGCTGAAATCACTCATTGACTATGAGCTTTTATACTGGGGACAGTTCATAGAAAGGGAAAAGGCAGTTGCACGGCTTGAGGCTATAACAGCAGTCGGCAATCAGCACTCAGCGCGCTCTGCTCTTCAGAACAAAATTGACATAGCCGTCAGTCAGGGAGAAAAAGAAAAATGAAAAAAAGAAATCTCATAATTATCATTGGGCTTATTTTGACAGCAGGATTAATATTCTATCTCTTAAAGCCGGAGTTCCTGAAAAGCCCTGCAAAAAGCAAACCTCAGACATCTGTGCAATCAGCGGCTCCTGCACATCAGGGACACACTGCGGAGAATAAAGAGCAGCAGGCTCAGGTTGAAACGCAGCAGAAAGAGCAGACAGAGGAATCCCCGATAGTTGAGATTCCCCTTGAAAAACAGCAGTTGATAGGCGTAAAAACAGTTGTGGTATCTGTAAGGCCGCTGCAGAAAATTATCAGGACAGTTGGCCGCATTGAATACGATGAGAGAAATCTCGCCACTGTCAACACCAAGATTGAAGGCTGGATTGAAAGACTTTATGTGAACTACACAGGGAAATACGTTAAGAAAGGCGAGCCGTTGGCAGAGATTTACAGCCCTGAGCTTGTCGCCACACAGCAGGAATTTTTAAACGCGCTTAAATGGGCAAAACAAAGTAAAGAAATAAAAGGTGAAAATAATCCCCCCTCACCCCCTTTTAGTAAAGGGGGGATGGGGAGATTTGCAGGTGATAATCTTAGCAATATGCTTTCGAAGGATGCTGAAGCAATAACTGAAGCGGCAAAGCAGAGGCTGAGGTTATGGGATATAAATGACGCCCAGATTAAAAAAATTGAGGAGACAGGAAAGCCGATAAGGACATTAACCATATTCAGCCCTGCAAGCGGTTATGTCGTGCAGAAAACGGCATTGCAGGGAATGCGTGTTATGTCAGGTGAAAAGCTATTTGATATTGCAGACCTTTCCACAGTCTGGATAGTATCGGATATATACGAATATGAAGTGCATTTGATGAAAACAGGGCAGACAGCAAAGATAAGCCTGAGCTATTTCCCCGGCAGGGAATTTTCATCAACTATTGATTACATCTATCCTTCACTCGCAGGAGAAACAAGAACAGCAAAGATAAGATTCACAATCTCAAACCCGGGCGGGCAGCTCAAACCGCAGATGTTCACCAACGTAGAGGTAAAAATCAACTTAGGCCATAAGCTCGTTATCCCTGAAAGCGCTGTAATTGATACCGGAATAAGGCAGATAGTTTACGTTGATAAGGGAGAAGGGTATTTTGAGCCGAGAGAGGTTATGTTAGGTCTTAAGGCAGAGGGCCTGGCAGAAGTTCTCAAAGGAATAAAGGCAGGGGAAAAAGTGGCATCATCAGGCAACTTCCTTATTGACTCAGAGGCTCAGTTAAAAGGGGTAAAGCCGCTTGGCGGGCATAAACACTGAAATGAATACTAATGAATTCACAAGCAAAACAACGCTTGTTGTCATTCCCGCTTGTCGGGAATCTTTCTTCTGATTTCGAACAAGTCAGAAGGATGCCGGACAAGCCGGCATGACATAAATGGGAACAATTTAATGCCAATTACAAACAATGATTGCTAAAATAATAGAACTAAGCGCGAGAAACAAATTCGTAATCTTTCTGCTGGTATTTTTCCTCTTAGCATGGGGATACTGGGCGCTTAAGAATACTCCGCTTGATGCAATACCTGATTTAAGCGACACTCAGGTAATCATCTATACGGAGTGGCCCGGAAGAAGCCCTGACCTTGTTGAAGACCAGATAACTTATCCGATAACATCAACGCTCCTTGCAGCGCCAAAGGTTCAGGTTGTAAGAGGTTTCTCTTATCTCGGAAGCTCGTTTATTTATGTAATCTTTGAAGAAGGGACAGATATCTACTGGGCGCGAAGCAGGGTGCTTGAATACCTTCAGTCAGTAAAAAATAAAATCCCTGCTGAAGTCAATCCTGTGCTCGGGCCTGACGCAACCAGCGTAGGATGGGGATTCTCTTATGCTGTAGTTGATGAGACAGGCAGGCACGACCTCTCCGAGCTCCGGTCTGTGCAGGATTACAACATAAAACTTGCCCTTGAGAGCGTGCAGGGAGTCTCTCAGGTTGCAAGCATCGGAGGATTCGTAAAGCAATATCAGATAACAATAGACCCTAACAAGCTTCTTGCATATAACCTTCCGATAACAACAGTTATGGATGCAATCAGGAAAAGCAATAAGGACGTGGAAGGAAGAGTGCTTGAATTCTCAGGCATTGAATATATGGTAAGAGGAAGAGGTTATATCAAAACGCTTGACGACCTCAAAAACATTCCTGTTGGCACAGGCGGCGCCGGAACACCTATATCCCTGAGAGACATAGCGAACATACAGCTCGGGCCTGAGATACGAAGAGGGCTTGCAGAGCTTGACGGAAAAGGCGAGGTAGCAGGAGGCATTGTAGTTATAAGATTCGGCGAGAATGTCCTCAGTGTCATAGACAGAGCTAAAGAAAGGATTAAAAATGATATTGAGCCGAGCCTTCCGAAGGGAATGAAGATTATCACAACCTATGACAGGAGCGATCTTATACACCGCTCGATTGACACACTCAAAGAAGAGATTATAAAGCTCTCCATAGCAGTCAGCGTCGTATGCATAGTATTTTTATTCCATCTTCCGAGCGCGCTCGTTGTCATTCTCACTCTGCCTATTGCAATCATCATCTCATTTATATGCATGTATTACCTTGGCGTCACTTCAAATATCATGAGCCTGAGCGGCATTGCAATTGCAATCGGCGCAATGGTGGACGCCTCAATAATCATGGTAGAGAATGCGCATAAAAAACTTGAAGACTGGGAACATAACCCCCCTATTCCCCCCTTTGACAAAGGGGGGATTGAGGGGGGTTACAGCAGCAGGGTGGAAGTGATTATCAATGCAGCTAAGGAGGTCGGCCCTTCCCTCTTCTTTGCGCTGCTTGTAATCACCGTAGGATTTTTGCCTGTATTTACGCTTCAGGCACAGGCAGGAAGATTATTTAAACCTCTGGCATACACAAAAACCTTTGCAATGCTTTTCTCGTCCTTCCTTGCGATTACGTTGACGCCTGTGTTGATGACGCTTTTTATAAGGGGGAAAATTCGCCCTGAGGATAAGAATCCCGTGAGTATTGTGCTTCATAAGATATATGAGCCTGTTGCATATCTTGCCCTCAGATTCAAAAAGAGCGTTATTGTCATTGCAATAATCATCATGGCGATTACTGTCTATCCATTTATTAAACTCGGCTCGGAATTCATGCCTCCGCTTTATGAGGGGACATTGTTTTATATGCCTGTCACAGTGCCGGCGGCTTCAATAACTGAAGTGTCAAAACTCCTTCAATTGCAGGATAAGATTCTGAAGAAGATTCCAGAAGTTGCGCAGGTGTTCGGAAAGGCAGGCCGAGCAGAGACGGCAACAGACCCTGCTCCGCTTGAAATGTTCGAGACCGTTGTTAATCTTAAACCCGAAAATGAATGGCGAAAAGGAATGACAGTTGAAGGATTAAAGAACGAGATGAATGATGCGCTGAGCATACCCGGAGTTGCAAATTCCTTCACAATGCCGATAAAAGCCCGCATTGATATGCTCTCAACAGGCATAAGAACACCAGTAGGAATCAAGGTTTTAGGCCCAAAACTTGAGGAAATAGAAAAACTCGGATTGGAGTTAGAAAACATCATTAAAGACATTCCGGGCACAAGAAGCGTTTATGCGGAAAGGGTGACAACAGGATATTTTCTGGACTTTAATATCAAGCGCGAGGAAGCCGCAAGATACGGAATAAATGTTGATGACATTCAGGAAGTAGTGCAAACCGCTGTTGGAGGCATGAACCTGACAATTACTGTTGAGGGCAGGGAGAGATACCCTGTGAATGTCCGCTATTCAAGGGAATTGAGAAATGACATTGAGAAACTCAAAAGGGTTCTTGTGCCTGTTATGAATCAGCCTTCAGCATTCTCCTCCTCAGGCGGATTCGGCGGTCAACAGTTAGGCATGGGAACATCGCAGCCTGTATCCATGAAAACACTTCAGGTTCCTCTCGGAGAGCTTGTTGATATAAAGATTGTAAAAGGCCCCACACAGATAAAGAGTGAAGAAGGGCTTTTGACAGCCTATGTATATATAGATTTTACAGGAAGGGATATCGGAGGTTATGTAAATGAGGCAAAACAAAAGATTGCCTCTATGAAAATCCCCGAGGGCTACCGCCTTGAATGGAGCGGTGAATACGAGCACCTCGTAAAAACACATGAAAGACTCAAACTTGTCATCCCACTCACAGCGCTGATAATCTTTGTGCTCATATACCTGAATACAAAGTCAGTCACAAAGACGTTCATTGTTCTCCTTGCAGTTCCCTTCTCTCTTGTAGGCTCATTCTGGCTCCTTTATCTTTTAAATTACAACATGAGCATTGCGGTATGGGTCGGCATTATTGCCTTAGCAGGGCTTGATGCAGAGACAGGCGTTGTCATGCTCCTGTATCTTGAGCTTGCGTATGAGAAATGGAAAAAGGAAGGGAAACTGAATTCCATTGCTGATTTAAAGGAAGCAGTAATGTACGGCGCAGTAAAAAGAATCCGTCCGAAGATAATGACTGTAAGCGTAATACTTGCAGGCCTTATCCCGATAATGTTCAGCCACGGAACAGGCGCGGACGTCATGAAACGCATTGCGGCTCCGATGGTCGGCGGAGTTATCACTTCAACAATTCTTGAACTGGTTATATATCCTGCCATCTATATGCTGTGGAAAGGGAGAGAGTTTAAAAAAGAAACAATTCAAAATTAAAAATTCAAGATTCAAAAAAATAATTCAAAAAAATAATTTGACCTGCTTTTCAGTAACCTCTATAATGTCTGAAATATCCGGTTCTGTTAAATATGGCAGACATTAATTCTTTCAGAGAAAAGCTCCAGTCCTTGGTGGCAAAGTTCGAGAAGGACAAAGTCCACTATGTCTCAAAAGGCTACCCCGAAGCTCAGGTAAGGCTGGATTTCCTGAATCCATTTTTCAAAGCCCTCGGCTGGGACATTGAAAACAAGGCGCAGAAGCCTCCGCATGAACGGGATGTCATAGTTGAACTTTCTCCTGAGGCAACAGGAAGGCCGGATTATAATTTCAGAATAAACGGGGCAACAAAGTTCTTTGTAGAGGCAAAAGCTCCGTCTGTTGCCCTTGATGACATAAACCACATACTTCAGGCAAAGAGCTATGCGTGGTCAACAAAAGAGGTCTATTTCGTAGTCCTCACTGATTTTGAAGAGTTCAGGCTTTATGACGCATCTTTAAAACCAAATCCGAAATTCCCTGACGAAGGATTAATCCTCGGCCTCAAACATACTGATTACCTCAATAACATAGAAAAACTTTGGGAGCTTTCTAAAGAGCGCATTGAACAGGGTTCTTTGGAAGCCCTATTGCCCAAGGATACAAAGAGCAAGAGGCTCAGGATTCCGCCTGACAAATCATTCCTTGAAGATTTAACAGAATGGAGGATAGAACTCGCAAAGGACATCCACAAGAGGAATCCTGAATTTGATGTGAAGTTATTGAATGATGTTGTTCAGAAACTCCTCGACAGGATTATCTTCATCCGCATCGCAGAGGACAGAAGAATAAGGCCTGACAAGGAATTAATGGAAATTGTTGCCCTCTGGAAAGAAGAAGGCAAGAGAAAATCCATAATGAGCCATCTCCTTGACCTCTTCCACGAAGTGAACGATGATTTAAATGGCGATATTTTTAAACCTCACGCATGTGAGAGAGCAGATGTTGATTCAAACCTCATTGCAGAGATTATAGAGAACCTCTATTTCCCGAAGAGCAGATACAGGTTTGACGCCATAGGCGTTGAACTCCTGGGAAGCATATATGAGCGTTATCTTGGAAGCACGATAAGGGTAACTCCGCAGAGGGTTAAGGTTGAGGAAAAGCCGGAGGTCAGAAAAGCAGGAGGGGTTTATTACACTCCAAAATATATTGTTGATTACATTGTCAGAAATACCGTCGGAAAATTGATAGAAGGAAAATCTCCCAAGCAGATAGAAAAGATAAAAATCCTTGACCCTGCTTGCGGCTCAGGTTCTTTTCTGCTCGGAGCATATCAATACCTGCTGGATTATCATCTTGAATATTATCGCAAGCATACCAAAGAGGCTCAGACACAATTCTTTGACTTTTACCATAAAGTAGGGCCGGAGGACTTGGCGCTGCCCTTACGCACAAAGGCGATGATATTAAGAAATAATATCTTCGGAGTTGACATTGACCCGCAGGCTGTAGAGATAACAATGATGAGCCTTTATCTGAAGGCATTGGAAGGCGAGCGCGGGATGCTTCCGAAAAAGCAGCACCTTCTTCCTCCTTTGAGCAGCAACATCAAATGCGGAAACAGTTTGATTGGATATGACATTTTTGAACAGGGACAACTTTACGAAGGGACTGTCCCAGAATTACGGGCCGAAGGCCGTAGATTCGGGACTGTCCCTGTAGCTGGGGAAATTGGACTGTCTGATGAAACAAAGAGCAGGATAAATCCCTTTGACTGGAATTCAAAGAGCGTGGGATTCGGGGAGATAATGAACCCCTCTCAGTCCCCCCTTAGTAAGGGGGGAAGTAAAGGGGGGTTTGATGCGGTGATTGGCAACCCGCCGTACTTTAATATCAGTATTGTTGACAAAGAGATTTTTCATTATTTGGAATCAAAATATCCAGAGATTCATACTGGCTATAACGACATAATGTATTATTTTGTTTACAAGGGAATAAATCTCTTGAATAAAAACGGGGTCTGCGGTGTAATTACATCAAACTATTATCTCGGTAATAGCTATGCCAGACTGCTTAGAAAATTCTTAAAAGCGCATGTTTCAAAAATTATAAATTTCAAAGACTATCTTGTTTTTGAAGACGCTAATGTTCATACGAACATCATAATTGCCAACAAAAATCCACGGTCAAACGAAATAATTTTCTTTGAAAAAAATGATAAACAAAAATTAAATCCTATTGCTTTAGAAAGCAATCTGAATTCCTTTACTCTTTCAAGGAAAGACTTGTCAGAAGATTGGGTTATAGCTGAAGATAGGAGTTTAAATCTGATTGAAAAAATCGAAAAGAAGAAAACACCTTTAGGAGATTTAGCAATTATTGAGAAGGGTTCTACGTCAGGGAAAAATAAAGTTTTCACAGTTTCATATGAATTTGCCAAAGAACATAATTTGGAAAAAGACTTGCTAAAAAGAAATGTTAAAAATAGTGATATTGAAAGATATTCTTTAAAGAAAAGACAGAATTATCTTATCTATATAGACAGTGATACGGAAATAAAAAAGTATCCAAATATTTTTAGTTACTTGTCTGGTCATAAAAAAGAACTCTCTGAAAGAAATGAAGTAAAAAGAGGTTTGTATGAATGGTACAGGCTTGAAAGACCAAGAAAAAAAGAAATCTTTGACTCTCCAGAAAAGTTAATTGTTCCCTACAGAGCGGAATATAATAGATTTGCATATGATAACGAACAATACTTTAATGATGGCGGTGATATACGGGCTATTGTTTTAAAGCAAGGTTCAAGTTTAAGCATTAAGTACATATTAGGGATTTTAAATTCTAAATTAATGAATTGGTATTATGGGTTCATCGGTAAACCGAAAGGGAAATCGAGAGAATATTTCAATGAGCCTATGTCGAAGATTCCCATCCGCACCATTAACTTCACCACCCCTTCAGAAAAAGCCGCTCACGACAGACTCGTCTCCCTTGTTGATAGGATGCTCGAACTTCATAAGAAGAAAAACTCCCTTCCACCGTCAGCAGAGCGTGAAAAGATAGAGCGGGAGATTGTAGTGACGGATGAAAAGATTGATGATATTGCCTACGGGCTTTATGGGGTGACGGAAGAAGAAAGGGAAATAATTGAGGGCGGATAATTGTAAACAAGTCAGTCATTTAGGGAAATCTAAGATAAAGAGATACGAGATGGTATTGTGATACGTTTATGTCTAACATATCCAGTCAGAAGTAATATAAGACTTTATGTCCCAGAAGAAATCAGAGATGGCGATACTCTAATCGAATTTATCCCTGATGATAGTAATAGGATTTTATATATAAAAATATCGGTTCCTGCTGTACCCACTAAACCGCCACGCGATCCTGAAATTCCTATTGAACGACAAGCACCTGATATAATACAACCCACTGTTGATTTCCATGCCAGCCAAAAAATTGCAAGATGTATCCAAAATATAGAAGCTTTAGTAGATACTTTTGTCGGTCAGTTTATCGTAGATAGAACCGAATGGAAAATTGAGTGGTGCACTGACAATGAATATGAGGCACAATTAATTAAAGGTCCTACAACTATAAGAGCTTTATGTGAGACAAAACTAGAAAAGGATATAGATATCGACCTGACGGCGTTTCGCAAACTTATCCTTGAGCGAGACAGTTTCGAAAATTTGATTGTTCCACTAATCTTTTTGAATCATGGGTTCAGAGATATATCTGAACACCGCTTAATTACTGCTTATTACAATTTTTTCTTTGTTCTTGAAGTCCTTTTTGCTCCAGGATATTCTTCGCCCCCACAGGTTGAAAAAAAATTCTGTTCTTCTACAGAATTGAGGGAAGCAGTTGATGCTGTTCGCTCAGAATACGACAAAGATATTCTAACATCAATCCGGCTTAATCGTCTCCTTAAACGTGAACATTGTTCAGTTACAACTGAGGAAATAATAAAGTTTTTCATAAAAACAAGAGGTAAGCTTCATCACGCTAATTTACAAACTTCACCGAAACATTGGTTGCCAATTCATGCGGACAGATTTTCAGATGAAGTAAATCTGCTTGCCCGAGTCGCAAAGAAGGTTATCGATATACATATTACAAAAAGAGGGACAACCCCCTAATTAAGGGGAACACATGGGTGTCACTCCTTCCAAATAAACATTTCAGGCAATAGAGAGCGGATGATTTTGCAGAAATAAAGGAGTCAATTCATGGGGTCAGACACCAAAATTGACTATGTAAGAGGGGGCAAATGATTTTAACCAAAGATTCAGGTAAAATAAGATTATACAGGAGGTTTTGACTATGAAAGCTAAAAGCCATGTTTTAGATGAAGATGCCATTGTAGAAAAACTTATACCCAAAATTGAGGAGCGGGTGCGGGAAGATATTATACGGGGCATTATAACTTCACTGGAAGAGCAACTCTATCCGCCTGAAGAAGATTTTAAAGAGGATTTTATAGAAAGAGTGAAAAATGCTGGGAAAAGCAGTGGAAAAGTGTTTAAAACAAAAAGGGAGCTTGAAGCCCATTTGAGAACCATAGGCGGCTAAAGATGTATGCGTATGAGATAAAGCCGGAACTTGAAAAATCTCTACAGAAGCTTGCTAAAAAAGATAAAAGGCATTATGAATCTGTAGTTAGAAAGATTTTACAGATAACGGATAATCCCGAAATCGGCAAGCCTCTCAGAAATGTTCTTAAAGGTAAAAGAAGGGTGCATATAGGACACTTTGTCCTCATATACGAAATTTATGAAAAAGAGAAAAAGATAAGTTTTGTTGACTTTGAACACCATGATGTTGCTTATAAACGATGAACGAATGAGAAGCCATCCACGACAAACTCGCCTCCCTCGTTGACAGGATGCTCGAACTTCACAAAAAGAAAAACTCCCTTCCGCCATCCGCCGAGCGTGAAAAGATAGAGCGGGAGATTGTAGTGACGGATGAAAAGATTGATGAGATTGTCTATGGGCTTTATGGGATAACGGAAGACGAAAAAAGGATAATTCAAGATTCAAATAACGACAAATTCAATATTTAATATTCAAAAAGGAGGGGTGATGGCTAAGTCATTTGAAGAGATTGATGTATGGAAGAAGGCGAGAGAGTTGGTTAATTTCATCTATCGCCTCACTAAAAATAAAGAATTTTCAAAAGATTTCAGTCTTACAGACCAAATCAGAAGAGCGGCTGTTTCCGTCATGTCGAACATCGCGGAAGGTTTTGAAAGGGGCTCAAATACTGAATTTATCCAATTTCTTTATATCGCCAAAGGTTCTGCAGGAGAAGTCAGGACACAGCTTTATGCCTCTCTTGATCAAGGCTACATAACAAAAGAGGAATTTCAAGAAGGGAGAGACCTCTGCATTGATATTTCCGGCCAGCTTTCGGGGTTAATTCAATATCTGAAAGGCTCAAGGCTTAAAGGCGAGAAATTCAGGACAGAGCATAAGAGTTTTCGTGACGAAGCAGCGGAAGTTGTGCGTGAATTCTACAAGAGCAATAAATCCTGAATATACTTTGAATTTTGAATTTTGAATTTTGAATCTGCTTTGCAGTCCTTATGCTATAATCAATCAAAAGGGGGGTATCCAATGGAAATATCGGTCAAAATACCTGAAAAAATAACTGAGCATATTGGAAAGGCAAAAATAGACATCCCCCGCGAAAAGATAACTGAATTCTGCAGAAAACACCATATATGCAGGCTTTCACTCTTTGGTTCGGTCATAAGCGAGCATTTTACACAGGACAGCGATGTGGATGTGCTTGTGGAATTTGAACCCGGACAGGTTGTAGGTTTGATACGCCTGGCAGGTATGGAACTTGAGTTATCTGAAATCATAGGGCGAAAAGTTGACATGAGAACTCCGGCTGACTTAAGCCGCTATTTCCGTGAAGACGTGCTTTCCGCTGCTGAGGTTCAATATGCCGAAGGATGACCTTATCCGTCTACGGCATATGCTTGACGCAGCGAAAGAAGCGCTCTCTTTTGCCAAGGATAAAAGCACGAAAGATCTTTATGCCAACCGTATGCTTGCGCTCTCCATTGTAAAATCAATTGAGATAATCGGGGAGGCGGCTTCTACTGTCACAAAAGATTTTCGTGATAAGCACAATGAAATCCCATGGGCGAGCATTGTGGCAATGCGAAATCGCCTTATACATGTCTATTTTGATGTCGACCTCAACAGAGTTTGGGACACCCTCACAGATGACCTTCCCCCTCTTATTGTTGCGTTAGAAAAGGTGCTCTCTCAAGAGAGCTAAAAAAAACAGAAACATATCTACCCTCTGCAGAACGCGAAAAGATCGAACAAGAGCTTGCGGTCACGGATGAGAAGATATATGAAAATCAATTTTGATATAGGGAAATTTTTAAAAGCCTTTTTCTTTTTTCTGGCAATCGGAATCCTCTTTCTCATACTTCTTTTTGCTTTGACTACCCGCTGAAATCTCACTGTCATCTTATGCTATAATCAATCAAAAGGAGGATGCCAATGGAAATATCGGTCAAGATACCTGAAAAAATAACTGAGCATATGAAGGAGCCTTATGACAGGTTTGTCAGTGAAACTCTTGTGGTTGAGCTATACAGGGAGGGTTCATTTACCCTCAGGCAGGCGGCTGAGGCGTTGGGTGTCGGGCTAAAGGAGATGCTCTCTATCCTGACAAAGAGAAAGACATACTTAAACTACGGCACGGAAGAACTTGAAGAAGATATCTCTTATGCGCGTAGTTAGCGACGCCGATGTTTTGATCCACCTTTTAAAACTCGAAAAACTCTCTCTCCTTCAATCTCTTTACAGAGAAGTTGCTATCCCCGAGCATGTAAAATTAGAACTCCTTATTAAAGAAAATGCGGAATTACAAAAAGCTTTCAATTCGTTCCTTAAGGTCTTTGCAACCTCTAAGGGCAAGGCAGAAGATATTGTAAGGAGGCATAATATCCATATTGGAGAAGCCCATGTAAAAGCTCTCGGAGAGGAGTTGAAGGCAACTTTATTTCTATCCAATGAGAAAAAGGTAAGAAAAGCTGCAAAAGAAGAAGGATTCACTGTAGCAGGGACTATAGGCATCATTCTTAAAGCAGTGAAGGGCGGATTAATCGACAATGCCGAAGCAATGTCACTGCTTGAAAAGATGAAGGCTGAAGATTTCAGAATTCAGCCTGATATTCTTCAAAAAGCGATTAATGCAATCAAAGAACTATAGATGTGCTCGAACTTCACAAAAAGAAAAACTCCCTTCCGCCATCCGCCGAGCGTGAAAAGATAGAGCGGGAGATTGTAGTGACGGATGAAAAGATTGATGAGATTGTCTATGGGCTTTATGGGATAACGGA
>Ga0214473_10000138_pt1 | contig 105097 bp, 91 predicted proteins | sample RVTome_7_FD_203509 | JGI IMG/M metagenome (GOLD analysis project Ga0214473, IMG submission 203509) | Soil microbial communities from uranium-contaminated site in the Upper Colorado River Basin, Wyoming, United States - RVT98D197 | ecosystem: Environmental > Terrestrial > Soil > Contaminated >... | reverse complement strand
AGGAGTGGCTGCGCTACGATACCGCTTGTCGAGCTCACCGGCGGCGAGCCGCTGCTGCAACCCGAAATTCTTCCGCTGAGCGAAAAACTACTTGCTGCGGGCTATACGGTGCTCATCGAAACGAGCGGCGAGCGCTTCGTGGGGAATCTGCCAAAAGCAGTCATTAAGATTGTGGACGTGAAGTGTCCCGACTCCGGCGAGAGCGGCACGTTTGAAATGAAAAATCTCGGCGCCGTGGATGCGAAGGACGAAATCAAGTTTGTGATTGCCTCGCGCCGCGATTACGAATTCGCGCGGGAATTCACGCGCGAGCACGAGCTTGCCGCGCGCGTGCGCCAGGTGATTTTTTCGCCGGTGTTCGCCGATCCCGAAGGAAAATGGCCGGCCATGGAGGCCCGCTCGCTGGCCGATTGGATTCTCTCCGACCGGCTGCCAGTGCGGCTGGGATTGCAGTTGCACAAATTCATCTGGGACCCGGCGATGAAAGGCGTGTAGCGCAGGCACTCTTGCCAGCGCACCTAAGCGCGCAACCAAGAGTGGTTGCGCTACGCTTGGGACCCGGCGATGAAAGGCGTCTGAGATTGAGTGATTTATGATTGAGTGATTGAGTGATTGAAACCAGAACCTTTCCGATGAAGAAGTCTGACGAGAGCCTCCTTGCGGGCAAGCATGAATCTTAGACCCAAGGCGGTGGTGCTGCTGAGCGGGGGGATGGATTCGTGCGTCACCGCGGCGATGGCGCGAGAGACGCATGAAATCGCGCTGGTGCATGCGAGTTACGGGCAGCGCACGGAAGCGCGCGAGCGGCGCGCGTTCGAGGAGATTGCCGATTTCTACGGCGTGCGCGAGCGGCTGGTGGTGCGGCTGGAACATTTTTCGCAGATTGGCGGGTCGGCGCTGACGGATAAACGTATCGCTGTACCAGAGCAAGAAGTTGCGCAGCCCCCTCGACGCTGCTCGGGGCAAGCAAGAGTGGCTGCGCTACGCGAGATTCCGGTGACGTATGTGCCGTTTCGGAATGCGCATTTTTTGTCGGTGGCGGTGAGCTGGGCGGAAGTGCTTGGCGCGCGCGCGGTGTTCATCGGCGCGGTGGCGGAGGACAGCTCCGGCTATCCGGACTGCCGCCCGGAGTATTACCGCGCGTTTCAGGAAGTGATCCGCGAAGGCACGCGGCCGGAAACGCAAATCGAGATTGTTACTCCGGTCATCGCGATGCGCAAAAGCGAGATTGTGCGGCGAGGCATCAGCCTGGGTGCTCCGCTGCATCTAACCTGGTCGTGCTACCAATTCGGCGAGGAAGCGTGCGGCGCGTGCGAGAGTTGCGTGCTGCGGCTGCGAGCCTTCGCCGAAGCCGGCGCGGCGGACCCGATCGCGTACCGCGCGCGGAGTAGCACAGGCTATTAGCCTGTGCGCCCGTGCTCTCGATTGGAGAAGGCACAGGCTACTAGCCTGTGCTACCGCCCTGTGCTCCACACGCGGCACTTGCTCCGCGGGGCAGTTGCGCGATAATAGATAGACGGTTTGTAGGGCCGGCAAGCGCCCGCTGCCGGCGCAAGAAGGAGGAAGTCATCATCATGAGAATCCCGAAATCATTGGCGAGGGTTCTGCCGCTGGCCCTGTTCGCGCTGGTGTTGGCAAGCCCTGCCCGCGCGCAATTTGCGGGGGTGGATGGAGAAGTGCGCGACCTGGAAGGCAAGCCGTTCCCCGACGTCACCATTGTGCTCAAGAGCGACGACACCGGCCAGGTGCTGGAGACCAAGACGGACAAGAAAGGGCAGTTCACCATGAACGGCATGCGCCTGGGCATCTGGACACTGCGCGTGGTGGTCAAGGGCTCGGAGCAATGGAACCAAAAGGTGCAGGTGAAGATGGGCGGAGCGGAGCGCGTGAACATTAATTTCAAGGACATTGTTGCCACGCAGAGCGCCGAGGATGTCGCCGCACGCAAAAAGCAGGATGAGGATCGCACGAAGTTTCAGGGCATGAAGGCGCACTTCGACGCCGGGCGTGCTTCGCTGGACCAGGCCATCGCCACTCGCAACGAAATGCAGAAGCTGCCGGCGTCCGATCGCGGACCGCTCACCGAGAAGCTGACGCAGCAGTCCACCGCAGCCGTCACCGAACTGGAGGCCGCGCGGGAAACCGCTCCGCCGACCGACCCCAACATGCACATCGTGGTGAGCAACCTGGGCCAGGCCTATGAAATCGCGGGGCGCTACGACGACGCGGTTACCGCCTATGCCAAGGCCGCCGAGCTGAAGCCGGAGATCACCGGCTACTACCAGGGACTGGGCACCGCACAGGCCAAGGCCGGCAAAGTCACGGAAGCCATCGCCACCTGCGATAAAGCGGCTTCGCTGCCCGCCGCACTGCCCGCGGGCACGGCCGCCCCCGATTCCGCGCAGGCCGCGGCGAGCTGCTACGCCAACGTCGGCATTACTCTGCAGAACGCGGCCAAGATGAAGGAGTCCATCGAGCCGTTCAAGAAAGCCACCTCCGTCTACCCCAACAATGCCGACTACTGGTTCTGGCTGGCGCGCGGCCTGGTGAACGCCATGGACTACAAGACCGAGGGCACCACCATGAAGACCATCATTCAGCCGGGCACCGCCGAGGCTTATCAGAAATACCTGGAACTCGCGCCCACCGGCCGCTATGCCCAGGATGCCAAGGAAGGCCTGGCCATGCTCGAAGCCATCGCCCCCGGCATACAGACAAAAGTCAGCGCGAAGAAGAAAAAGAAGTCCTGACAAGGGCATCTGCCGATTTTTCCAGAGGGCGTCGCGGTCCCGAGACATCGGGAGCCGGGACGCCCTTTTTGCATCCGCCATCAGTTCACGTCTTGCCACGTCAAACAAATTGCCGTCTGAGTACATTGAAGAATTGAGAGTAGAATCAAGGCCAGCGCGCCGTGTACGGTTGCGAGGTGCAAACACCTCCGGGAGGTCCGCGTATGGAACCAGGAGAATCCGGTGCCCCAGATCAAGTCACGCAGCGCTTGCAAGCAGTGTCTGCCGAGTTGAAAGAGCTGGAACCACTCATCCGCAGCGGAGAAATGGACGGGCGCGTGCTGCGCGAATTCCGCGAGGCCGTGGACTACGTCCGCAATACGGCCTGGGCCATCGAGCAGTGGATTGCTCTTCGCGAGCACAAGCAGGACCCCTACAGCGTGCTGCCCATGCTCACGCTGGAGCGCGTGCGCCGCGGCACGCAAATCGCGCACGACTTGTCGCTGGACCTGGATACTGCTGACGTCAGCTTTGAAACGCCGGGCCTGGAAGGGTTGTTCGGCGCCGTGCAGGGGCTGCACGCAAAGCTCGCGCATCTGTTTGGGAAGGACCGGGGATAATTCGGCGTTGGGCTTTGCACAATGCACCTGCCCAATAAAATCGAAATCCACGCAGCGGGGAGGCACCTGGCTCTAGCGCAAAGCGTGAAATGTTTGATCTTTGCAACTTGAAAACTCAAGGTTGTGTGCTGCGAATGAATTTGGAATACTCTAGGAACAGAGAAACCGTATGGCTTCCCGCGCTGAAATCTCGTCAAAGCTACCGGCCATAGGGGAGATTTGTGCGCGGTATGCCGTGCGCGAGCTTGCCTTGTTTGGGTCCGGCTTGGGCCCTGGCTTTGGGCCTGATAGCGATTTGGATTTCCTCGTGGAATTCCATCCAGGCGCCCAGGTCGGCCTTGTCCGATTGGGGCAGCTCCAGCAAGAACTGGAGTCCTTGCTCCAGCGCAAAGTGGATTTAGTGCCCAAGCGCGGATTGAAGCCTCCGATTCGCGAGCGGGTCCTGCAACACACCGAGCCGGTTTATGCGGGATGATCGCCTGCGCCTCCTCGACATTTTGGGCGCGGCGGATTCGCTCCGGGACTTCACTCTCGGAAAAACTCGCGAGGACCTTTCGAGGGAGCCACTATTGCTCAGCGCAGTCCTGCATCAGCTTTACGTGATTGGTGAAGCAGCCGCTCATGTTTCGGCGGATATCAAAGACAAACACCCGGCGGTGCCGTGGAAGGTCATTTACGGGTTTCGAAACTATATCGCCCATGAGTATTTTGCGCTGGATGTGGACATCGTCTGGCAAACGGTGGTGCAAGACATTCCGGAACTGAGATCGCAAATCAATCAAATCCTGCGAGCCGAATACTCCTGAATCTTCTTTTGCCCAGCGCCCCCTGCCGGGGCCGCACCGCAGTGCTACACCGCGCGATGCTTATCCCTGTATATTGCCGCAGACGTACCTTTTTCGCCCCTTTTTCCCCCTTTTCCTTGACACTCCCCTGGTGCCTGACTACACTCCCCCTGGGGTTATCTCGAAGCATCTGCGGCGGTTGTCGTGTGGCGCAGTGCTTCCCTCTAGGCACTTGGGAGCGCGAGAAAAAGTTGCGGGTGTGTCTGTCCGGGCGGCTTTGGGAGCGAACCGGCGTTGCGCATGGGTGTTATTGTGCGCCATGGTCTGCGGACTGTTGCTCTCGCTGCCGAGCGCGGCGCTGGGGCAAACACAGAATCCCCCGCCGCAAATTCCTCTCATTAATCCACCGGTGACCAAAACCATCGAAGCCCTGCCGCTGGAATACGCCATCGGCGCGCAGGATTTGCTGGGTATTGCGTTTTTGGAAGCCGCCGAACTTTCGCGAGACGTGCGCGTCGCGCCCGACGGCACCATCAGCCTGCCGTACCTGGCCGAACGCGTGTTGCTTTCCGGCCTGACGCTGAACCAGGCGGAAGAACTTCTCAAGCGCAAGTATCAAGAAGCGGGCATCCTCAACCAACCCAACATCAGCATTACGTTGAAGGAACTCGTTAGCAAGCCGGTGGCGGTGATGGGCGCGGTGCGCAACCCGGGCGTTTTCCAGTTGGGCGCGACCATGCCGCTGATGCGCGTCATCACCCAGGCCGGCGGATTCACCGACGACGCCGGCACCACCGTGCAGGTGGTGCGCGCGGGCACGTCCACCCAGGACCAGGTGCTTCGCGTGCGCATCGACGACTTGCGCATGGGCCTGCTGGAAGCCAACATTCCCATCTACGGCGGGGATACAGTGAACGTGCTGCCCGCCGGCGCGGTGTACGTGGTCGGCGCGGTGAACCGCCCGGGACGTCACACGCTGCGCAGTGATTCCGACCAGATGACCTTGCTGCGCCTGGTGGCGCTGGCCGAGGACACCAAGCGCACCGCGCGGCTGGACTCCACGGTGATTCTGCGCAAAGACGCCAGCGGCGCGACAAAGGAAATTCCCGTCAACTTGAAAAAGATTCTCCAGCGCAAGGCTCCGGACGTGGCCGTGCTGGCCAACGATGTGGTGTTCGTGCCCGACAGCATGAGCAAGCGCGCCCTGGGGAAAGTGGCCGATACCGTGCTGCAGGTGGGCACTTCGCTGCTGCTCATCGGCTTGCTCTGAGCGCGCGGGAACATGCGATTTTTGCGGACGGTGCGGTAGAGCGCGAGTTGGAAGCAACGGAAATCTGAACAAGGATTCTATGGATCCGAAAAACGCAATCGAGCGCCGCAGTCCGGTGACGCTGGTCGCGGAGCCGTTCTCCTGGCGCAGCCTGCCGGCGGGTTCAGTGGACCCCGTTTCCAGCGGGCTGCCGCTGCGCGAGTACCTGCGCATCCTGCGCAAGCACCGCTGGATCATCCTGACGGTGGTGGCGGTGATGGTGGCGGTGGTCAGCGTGGTGTCCTTCCAGATGCAGCCCATTTACCAATCTTCGGCGCGGCTGGAAATCGCCGGAGAAATGCCGGACCTCTCCACGCTGCAAGCGCTGTTCTCCATCCTGCCCAGCGACGAAGAGTTCCTGCAAACGCAGGTGCGCATCCTGCAGAGCGACGAGTTGGCCATGCAAACCATCCGCTCGCTGCGCCTGTTCGAGAAGCCGGAATTCACCGTGCGGCCGAAGGGCGCGGGCTACAACGCGCCGTTCTCCCCGGCCGAGGAAGTGTCGCTGATCGGTAGATTCCGCGGGCGGCTCAATGTGACGTTAATCCGCACCACGCGGCTGGTGGAAGTGCGCTTCGAAAGCGCCGATCCGAAGATTACTGCCGACGTGTCCAACGAACTGGCCTCGCTGTATATCGAAAGCAACTTCCGCAAGAAATACGAATCCACGCTGCAGGCGCAGCAGTGGATGAGCGGGCAGCTCGGCGAGTTAAAGGGAAAAATGGAGAAAGCGCACGAGTCGCTGGTGGCGTACGAGCGGGAGAACCAAATCTACGCGCTGAGCGAAGGGCAGAACGTCACGCTGCAAAAGCTGGGGCAGTTGAACCAGGAACTCACCATCGCCGAGAGCGAGCGCATCGCCAAAGAATCGCAATTCCAGTTGATCAAATCGCGGCGGCTGGACGACCTGCCGCAGGTGTCCAGCAGCGCCTACATCCAGGATCTGCAGACGCGGTATCAGAAGCTGAGCGACGAATTGGCGGAACTCCGCGCCACCTTCGGGCCGAAATATCCGAAGGTCCAGCGCCTGGAAACTCAACTGGTAGAAGCCAAGGCGCAACTCGAGCGGGAAAAACAGCAGGTGGCCAACCGCACCGAAAGCGAATACCAGGTGGCGATGAAGCGCGAACAGATGTTGCGGCAGGCCGTGGAAGTGCAGAAGACCGAAGCCAACGTGATGAACGAGAAACTCGTGCAGCACAGCCTGCTCAAGCGCGAATTCGAGACGAACCAGCAGCTCTACGACGGCCTGCTGAACCGCATGAAAGAAGCGGGCGTCAGCGCGGGAATGCGCTCCAACAACATCCATTTCGTGGACCGCGCGCGGCCTCCGCTTGCGCCGGTGCGGCCCAACAAAGCGCTGAACATCGCGCTGAGCCTGGTGGTGGGCGTGATCCTGGGCGGTGTGCTGGCGCTCTTTAACGAGTACCTGGATAATTCCGTGAAGGTGCCGGAGGAAGTGGAACAGCTTATCGGGCTGCCGGCGCTGGGCGTGATCCCCGCGGTGGCGAGTATCGGCAACACCACGGCCTTCGCCGCGCGCACGCTGCCCGCGGCGGCTCCCGCCAAGGTGCAAACGCACGAGCTGGCGACACTTTCGCAGCCGCACTCCATCGTGAGTGAGGCGTACCGCGCGCTGCGCACGTCGATTCTGCTGTCCACGTCGAAGCATCCGCCGCAGACCATCCTGATCACCAGCGGGCAGCCCCGCGAAGGCAAGACCACTACGGCGCTCAACCTGTGCATCACGCTGGCGCAGCGCGGTGACCGCGTGGTGCTGATCGATTCCGACCTGCGCCGGCCGCGCGTGCACCGTTCGTTCGGCATGTCCAACGACGTGGGCCTCAGTTCGTTCCTGGCCGGCGTGGTGGGCATCGACGATCTGCCGCGCGCCGTGCCGCACATTCCGAACTTGTTCGTCATTTCCTCGGGGCCCACGCCGCCCAACCCGGCGGAACTGCTTTCCAGCGAGCCGATGGTGGGGATGTTCTCCGAACTGCGGCGGCAATTCGACTTCATCGTAATGGATTCCCCGCCAACGATTACCGTAGCGGACAGCATGATCCTGGCGGCGCACGCCGATGGCGTGATGCTGGTGATCCACGGCGGAGTAACCACGCGCGAATCGTTGCGCCAGGCGCACAAACTGCTGTCCGGGGTGAACGCGCGCATGCTCGGCGTGGTGCTGAACAACGTGGACATCCGCTCCGCGGATTATCAGTACTACTACACGTATTACTACGGGGACTACTACCGTCACATGCTGGAAGGCTATGGCTACGGGCACGAGCCCGAGGAAAAGACGAAGCGCGGAGAGAAAAAAATCGGCGCGTAGCGGGTCCGCCGACCTCCGGCAGCGCAGGAGAGCAAGCCAACAGGACTCATGGTATTGGCGCTGGACACGTTGCCTCGAAAGCTGACCGCCGTCCTGCTGGCCATCGCGGCCAGCATTCCCCTGAGCGTCTCTCTCTGGAGCCACTACCGCAAGGACGTTCTTGCCCGCGAGGGCACACCTGAATCGCTGCAGCAGGCCATTGCGCTGCAACCCGGTAATGCGGAATTGCACAACCGGCTGGGGCGCGTGCTGCTGTATTCGTCGGCGGGCGATGCGACACGCGCGCGGGGAGAACTAGAACGTGCGGCTGTGCTCGATCCGCGCAAGGCGACGTACACGATTCACGTTGCGCTGGACATGGAGCTGGCCGACGACTACGAGGGCGCCGCGCGGGCCATTGAACGCGCCCGCCGCGCTGAGCCGAGCACTCCGGCCATCCTCTGGCACGAAATGAATTTCTGGTTGCGGCGCGAGCAGAACGAGCGCGCGATCAGTCTGGCGCGGGAGTTGTTGCGCATGGCGCCGGAGTACACGGGACGTGCCGTGCCGCTGCTGCTGCGCGTCACGCCGGGCAGCACGCTGCTGGACGAGGTGGTGCCGAAGGACGTGAGCGCGTACGGCAACGTGCTGGAAGCGTTCCGGCGCGAAGACCGCATCGAGTCCGCCGCAAAATTCTGGGAACGCGCTGTGGAACTCGGCCAGCCGCTGTCGGAAGGCATTGTGCGCATGTTCGTGGACTGGGTGCTCGCGCGCGGCCAGACGGAACTGGCACTGCGGGCGTGGTCGGACGCGGCACGCAACGGGTGGATCGCCGTGGAGCCCGAGGCGCTCAACCAACTTTTTTACAACGCCGACTTCCGCTACCCGCTGCTCAATTTTGGATTCGACTGGCGCGTGCGGGCCAATGAAGAGGCCAGCGTGTGGGTGCAGTCGGGCGGGCCACGCGGCGGGCAGCAGTCGTTGTGCGTGCAGTTTTCGCAGGATGCGCGCGGAGATTATGCGGACGTCTATCACTTTGTGCCCGTGCTGCCGGGTTATCACTACGAATTGCGCGGGTCGATGCGCACAGAAAAATTAATCTCCGGACGCGGGGCCTGGTTGCAAGTGCAGGAAGTAGCAGCGGGGCGCAGCGTAGCGCCTATCACCGAGCCGATGATTGGCACGAACCCGTGGAAGGAAGTGCTGCTGCAGTTTGAGACGGGCCCGGAAACGAAGCTGGTGCGCTTGCTGCTGGTGCGGCCCGCGCCGACGCTGAAAGAACCGCCGTCGAGCGGGCTGGTGTGTGTGTCGCCGCTGGAATGGAAGCTGCTCGGCCCGGGGCGCATGGCCGGGCAAGCGGGAGTGCAACCGTGAGCGTGGCGATCAACGGCGCGGCCGTGGTGCACGAGCACAGCCGGGCGGGCGCGCGCTCTGCGGTAAGAGTTTTTTTGCGCGCGGGAGTGATTTCCGTGCTGGTGGCGGCGCCACTGGCGTTTGGTGCGACGACTACGATCGCCAGCATAGGACTGATCGCCGCGGCGTGGCTGCTGCTGTTGATCTGGATCCTGGAATGCGTACGCAAGGAAGAGTTGCCACTGAATCTGCCGGCGATCGCGTTGCCAGCGGCATTGTTAATCCTATTCACCGCGGTGCACTGGGCCGCGGGCATCAGCGTAACGCCGCATGCGACACAATTGGAGTGGCTGCGCTGGGTGGGTTACGCGGCGCTAGCGCTGGTGGCAGTGGAATGCTTCGATACACCGCGGCGGCTGAAGCGGCTGGCGGAATCCATGGCGTTTGCCGGATTCCTGATTGCGCTGATGGCCATCGCGCAATACCTGACGTCGAAAGGAAAAATCTACTGGCTGGTGGAGCCCACGCACGGCGGATGGATCTTCGGGCCGTACGTGAACCGCAACCACTACGCGGGACTGATGGAGCTGTGGACGCCGCTGGCGATTGGATTGGCGCTGCGTCCGGAGAATACTCTGGGGCGGCGGTGGTTCTGGTGCGCTCTGGCTCTGGTGATGGGAAGCTCGGTGCTGCTCTCCGGCTCGCGCGGCGGAACGGTTGCGTTGCTGGCGGAAATTGCGGTGCTCTCGCTGGCGGCTTCGGCAATTCACGGAGGACGCAAGGCGCTCGCCGGCGTGGCCATTGCGCTGGTGTTGATCGGCGGCACAGTGGGGTGGCTGGACCAAGGAAAGGCGCTGGAGCGCTTCAAGGAAAGTTTTCGTCCGAACACCACGCTGCAAGAAGAAGCCACGGCGCACCGCTTCGGCGCGTGGAAAGGAACGTGGACACTATTCCAGCAGCACTGGGCCGTGGGGTCGGGCCTGGAGACGTTTGAAAGTTTGTTTCCCGCGGTGCGGCCATTCGCGACGGATAAGATTTGGACACACGCGCACAACGACTGGCTGCAATTCCTGGCCGAAACGGGCGTGGTGGGCGCGGCCCTGGGCATTTGGATTTTGTTTGCGGGCGGACTGCAAGCGTGGCGCAATTTGAAAGAGACCAGCAGCACCGCGACCGGCGCAATTTTGATGGGAATGATCGCGGGCTGCGTGGGCTTGATGATTCATGGCTGGCTGGACTTCAACTTTCATGTACCTGCCAACGCCGCCAATTTTGCCGTCCTGGCAGCGGTGCTTACGCGCCGCGGCTGGGATGAGATTTAAACTGATATTTATCAGTCACTTGCAGACATTGTGGGCTGTAAGTGAGAGGGCGGAGCTGTATTCAAAAGCAGGGACTGGGGACCAGGGAATAGGGACCAGGGAGAAGAAGAAAGAGCTGAGTTCAGAAAAAGTGGCGAGTGGTGAGTGGCGAGTGGCGAGTGAAAACCAGGAACAAGAGCGCAACAGCACAGAAAGAAGAATTGGAAGGCGACTCCCTGCCCCGGTGGTATGCGGTACACACGCGGTCGCGGCATGAAAAACTGGTAGCGCGACAATTCCTCGAAAAACAAATTGAAGCGTTTCTCCCGCTGCACACGGAAGTGCATCGCTGGAAGGACCGCTACAAAAAAGTAGAAGTGCCGCTGTTCTCCGGCTACGTGTTTGCGCAGTTTGCAAGCGGCACACTACGGCGGCAGACGGTGCTGAGAACGACCGGCGTGATCCGCATCGTCGGGTTCGGGCAACACGACGAGCCGGTGCCCGACGAGCAGATTGATGCGCTGCGGCGCGTGCTGGAAAGTGATGCGCTCCTGCAAAAGCATCGCTACCTGCGCGTGGGACAGCGGGTGAAAGTAATCTCTGGAGCGCTGGCGGGCGTGGAAGGAATCCTGAAGCGCATTAAGGGAAATGCGCGGCTGGTGATTGCGGTGGAGCCAATCCGGCAGGCGGTGGCCGTGGAACTTTCCGGATACGAAGTTGTGCCGATCAAATAGGAAAAACTGGAACCGCAGATGAACGCGGATAAACGCAGATAAGAGGGATTCAGGATTTGAAATTTGAGATGAAAAACGAACACAGCCCAGACGATGGGATGCCGGACAGGCTAGAAAGCCTGTCCTACAAAGAACGATGGCAACGTTGATACAAACAAAAGCGGGCGGTGAAAACCTCTCCGCGGCAGTCCCGATGGTGGTAATTCAGCCGCCGCGGGGATGGTTCGACCTGGACTTCGCGGAGATGTGGGCGTACCGCGAGCTGCTGTACTTCTTCGTGTGGCGCGACATCAAGGTGCGCTACAAGCAGACGGTGGTCGGCGCGGGCTGGGCTGTCCTGCAACCGTTCGCGACGATGGTGGTGTTCAGCCTGTTTTTCGGCAAGCTGGCCAAGCTGCCGCCGGAAGGAATTCCCTACCCGATATTTTTCTATTGCGCGCTGCTTCCGTGGACGTACTTTGCCGGCGCGCTCTCCGGCGCGACGAGCACGGTGGTGGAAAATCAGCGGCTGATTACCAAGGTTTATTTTCCGCGCATTCTGCTGCCACTGGCGTCGGTGATTTCCGGGCTGGTGGATTTTGCGATTGCGTTTGTACTGCTGATTGCGATGGCGTTTTACTACGGCATGGTGCCGACGGCGGCGGCGCTGCTTCTGCCCGCGTTTCTCCTGCTAGCAATTTTGACGGCGCTGGCTGCGGGGCTGTGGCTCTCCGCGCTGAACGCGATTTATCGCGATGTGCGCTACGTGATGCCGTTCCTGGTGCAGTTCTGGATGTTCGCGTCGCCGGTGGCGTATCCGTCCACGCTGGTGCCGGAACGCTGGCGATGGATCTATGGATTGAATCCGATGGCGGGAGTGATTGAAGGATTTCGATGGGCGATCACCGGGCAAGGGCAGGCGCCGGGCGGGCTAATTTTTGTGTCCGCGGGAGTTGTGATCGTGATGCTCATCGGTGGATTGCTTTATTTCCGGCGAATGGAAGGAACCGTAGCCGATGTGGTCTAAGCCATGAGCGAGATCGCCATACGCGTGGAAGGGATGCGCAAGCGCTACCGAATCGGGGAGCGCGAGCGGTATACCGCGTTGCGGGATGTGTTGGGGAATGCGATTAAGGCGCCGTGGCGGATGCTGCGTGGCAAAAACCGCGGAGCGTCGAACGGAAAACCGGACCACATCTGGGCGCTGGATGGGGTATCGCTGGAAATCAAGCATGGCGAGGCGGTGGGGCTGATCGGGCGGAACGGCGCGGGAAAAACCACGCTGCTGAAAATTCTTTCGCGGATTACCAAGCCGACGGAAGGGCGCGCGGAAATTCACGGGCGCGTGGGCAGCCTGCTGGAAGTGGGCACCGGTTTTCATCAGGAGTTGACCGGGCGAGAAAATATTTATCTGAACGGCGCGATTCTGGGAATGAAGAAAGCGGAGATTGACCGCAAGTTTGACGAGATGGTGGCCTTCGCGGAAGTGGAAACGTTTCTGGACACGCCGGTGAAGCATTACTCGAGCGGGATGTACGTGCGGCTGGCGTTTGCGGTGGCCGCGCATCTGGAGCCGGAAATTCTGTTGGTGGACGAAGTGCTGGCCGTGGGCGACGCGGCGTTTCAGAAAAAATGCCTGGGCAAGATGAACGAAGTGACGCGCGCGGGACGCACGGTGGTGTTCGTGAGCCACAACATGAGCGCGATCGAAAACTTGTGCGCGAGCGCCTACCAAATCGACGGGGGCCACATAGTCCGCGCCGGGGACACGCGGACGGTGGTGTCCGGCTACCTGGCAGAGCAGCACCGGCCCGAGGCCAATCCGTTTACGAACTGCACGCGTACGGGAAACGGCAAACTGCGGGTCACGTCGTTCCGGCTGGAAACGCCCTTGGGGAAGCCGCTGGACGTGGCGCGGAGCGGCGAGGCGGTGGTGTTCGCGTTCGGGTTTGAGAACCGCGGATGCGCGGCGCGCGACCGGGTATCTTTCAGCTTCAGCGTACACACAGACCACGAAGTGGCGGTGTTTCATTACTACAGCCACTTTTCGAATACTGTTTTCGAAAACCTGCCAGCAACGGGAACGTTCAAGTGCCGACTGCCGGAGTTGGCGCTGGCCCCGGGAAATTACCTGGTGATGTGCCGCGCTATGCTGAACGGGGACCAGTTCATCGGCACGGAGGCGGACTGGCCGCAAGTGTATGTGCCGCTGTCAGTGGCCAGCGGAGATTTCTACGGGACGGGCGACGTCAACCTGACGACGTGGGCGCCGATCCTGGTCAAAGGCACGTGGAGCATGGAGTGAAAGCGAAGAGCTGAATCCGCAGATTCACGGGCAATTCACCCGTGCAAGTTCGCAGATTTCGCAGATCAAAATGAGAATCTTGATTGTGTCGCCGGTGGGGGAGGACGTGCACATCCGGAAAATTCCGGCGGCGCTGCGCGCGCAGGGCGCGACGGAAGTGACGGTGATTGCGCCGGAGAAGTCGGCGACGGAAACGGCATACGAGGCGTCGGGGTGGAGGACGGTGACGCCGGGGGCGAACGCGAACGGCGACCGATTGGTGACGCTGCCGCTAGTGAACCCGGCAGATGGGCATGCGGGTTATGAAAACGCAGCGCTGCGGCGCGTGATGCAGGAAACCCAGCCGGACGTGATTCAAATGTGGGGCGGAGCGCCGGCACGAAGCGCGGAGCAGGTCGTGTGGTTGAAGATGCGCGCATGCCCGCGAGCGAAGACGGTGTTCTACAGCTTCGACCAGTTGCCGTACCGCTTTGCGCCGTGGACGCAAATCAAGTGGAGATTTTTGTGGTCGCGGATGGCCGGAGGAATTGAAGCCAACAGCGAAGGCGTCGAGGCGCTGCGGCAGGCGGGATTTCGAAAACCGCTGGAACGGATCTTCTGGGGCATCTCTACGGAGGAATTTCATGAGGTGGAAAGAACCGGACTGCGCGAACGGCTGGGGTTCGGCAAGGAAAAGCTTGTCGGATACGTGGGACGCTTTGTGCCGGAAAAAGGAGTGTCCGAACTGCTGGCGGCGCTGCGGCAGATGCCGAGCAAAGTTCACGGCGTGCTGATCGGTGCGGGACCCATGCAAAAAGAACTGGAGCGCGAGACGGGGGCACCGGAACTGCGCGGGCGCGTGCGCTTCTTGCCGACCATGGCGCCGGAAAAACTCGCCGAGTACATGAACTGCTTTGATGCGCTGGCGCTGCCGTCGCGGACCGCACAGCATTGGAAAGAGCAGTACGGGCGCGTAATCGGCGAGGCGATGGCGTGCGGCGTGGTGGTGGTGGGGTCGGATTCGGGCGCGATTCCGGAAGTAATCGGCGAAGCGGGGTTGGTGGTGCGCGAAGGAGACACGGCGGCACTGGCGCGCGGGCTAGAGAGCGCGATTTTCGACGAGGCGTTGCGGGCGCGGTTGATTCCGGCGGGCAAGAAGCGCGCGGAAAGCGAGTTGAGCATTCAGGCGATGAGCGGAAAGCTGATGAGTTTTTACGAGCGAATTTCAAGATGAGATTGCCGAGTTTCATTCGCAAGCGGGTGCCCCGATTCCTGCGGGAATGGAAACACCCGCACCTGAAAACGTCGCCGGTGATGGGGTTGGGCGATGATGGGACAAGAAATAAGCGGGCGCTAGTGTCTTTCCTTACGGGAGCGTTCCGGCTGCGGCCAGCGAACCCGGACAACGTGCGCTTCAGCCTCATCGGGGTTGCACGGGGGATTGTACAAACGCTGAATGAACTCGGGTATGCAGTGGACGTGGCCGAGTGGAGCGACGTTAAGTTTTTGCCGCGGCGGAAGTACGACCTGTTTGTGGGGCACGGCGGAATCAACTTCGAGCCTATCGCGCGGGCGCTAGGACCGGAAACGCGGAAGATTTATTTTTCGACTGGCGCGTACTGGAAGTTTCACAACGAGCAGGAACTCGCGCGGGTTTCCGCGCTGAACGACCGGCGTGGCGCGGCGCTCCAGCCGGACCGCTATATCTATCACAGCGAACAATGGGCCAACGAAAACGCGGAGGCTATCCTGTGCCTGGGAAATGACTTTTTGCGGCAGACTTATGGGAAATTTCCGACGGTGCGCAGCCTGAACAACGGAGCATACCCCGTGGCGCGCGACGGTGGAACTAGTAAGAATTTTGCGGAGGCGCGGCGGAATTTTTTGTTCTTTGCCGGCGGCGGAAACGTGCACAAGGGGCTGGACCTGCTGCTGGAAACGTTTTCGCGAGTGGATGCGCATCTGTGGATTTGCCAGTTGCTGACGCCGGAGTTTTCCAGAGTCTACCGGCGGGAGCTGGAAGAGTTGCCGAACATCCACTATTCAGGGTGGGTGCCGATGCGGAGCACGGAGTTTTATGCCCTGGCGGAGAAATGTGCGTACGCGATCCTGCCGAGTTGCAGCGAAGGCTGCGCGGGGTCGGTCGTGGAGTGCCTGCACCACGGACTGGTCCCTGTTGTGAGCCGCGAGACAACGGTGGACACGGGGGACTATGGCATCACGCTCGAGGATTGCTCGATCGGGGAAATCATTCGTACGGTGGAAGAGCTTTCGAGAAAGTCGGCGGAATGGTGCGCGGAGAAATCGCTGGCTACAGGGGCGGCGGCAGAGCAGAGCTTTTCCGAAGCGGTTTTCCTGAAGAATATTCGCGACGCGTTCAAGGCTGTGCTGGAGCGGCAAGGCGGCGATGAAAAATCCTGAACTGGTTGCAAAAGTGTTGCGGTACGGGAAGGCTACTGCGCGAAACGTCCTACCGCCCATTGTAACGCGAGGTCTGCGCGCGCTGCGCGACACGCTGCGAGCGCAGGGCAACGGCTCCGGCGCGACGCCTCCGCCAAGCGAGTACTCCACTCTCCAAAACCCGATCGAGGTGCCCTGCCAGGTGGAGTGCTACCTGCTGTGTCGCGAGGTGTACGTACGCGCGGGCGATGCGGTGCTGGACGTGGGGTTGGGACTTGGCTACGGGTTGAATATTCTCGCGACGAAGGCGGAGCGCCTGGCGGGAATCGATGTGGACATAAGAAGCGTGGAACGAGGGAAGCGCATTTTTGCAGGCCATCCGCGGGTGAAAGAGATCCTCGCGTACGACGGCAAGACCATTCCGTTTGCGGACAAAACTTTTGATGTGGTGACGTGCGTCGAGGTGCTGGAGCACGTGCCGGACTACGAGGGGTTTCTGCGAGAACTGACGCGCGTGGCGCGGCGGTGCGTATTCATTACGACCCCGAACCGGCGGCCGGAATACACGCTGCCCAACGGACGGCCTCGAAACTACTGGCACCTGCGAGAGTGGTCGCAGCAGGAGTTGGATGGAATTCTGCGCGGATTGGGCTTCCGCGTGGAATGGCATTACCTGAGCGGAAAAACAGAAGCGCTGCCCGAGGGATGGACGAAAGAACCGGTGGCGGAGACGTGGTCGCTGGTTCCGGTCATACGGCTGGACTGACGCAGTCATGGGCGTAAACAAAGACAATTTGCGAATTGCGTTTCATGTGCTGGGAAATGCGGGGTGGATTGCCGGGCCGAATTATGTGCGCGGGTTGTTTGCGGCGCTGCGCGCGCGGTACGGGAAAGAGATGGAGCTGTGCCTGCTCGCGCCGGAGGGACAGCGCGGCGCGGCGGATTTTTCGCGCTCGGTGCGCGCTGACGGGCTGCTGGAGTACCGCACGCACCGTCCATGGACGGCGCCTTGGGCGCTGGACCGCGCGGCGCAACGCTTGCTGGCGCGCGACCTGCCAAAAGAAAATGTGCTGCGCGCCAAGGGCATCCAGGTTCTCTTCGGAATGCAGCTCGCATTCGAATCGCCAAAGCTGGCCACGCTTTCACTGATTCCCGATTTCCAGCACGTGCACCTGCCCGAAATGTTCAGCGCGGCAGAGATCCAATACCGCGAGCAGGTTTATCGAGAGACGGCGCGGCGGGCAACGCGGGTGATCGTGTTCGGCGAGACAGTGCGCAAGGATTTTGCGGCGTTCGCTCCGCGGCAGGCAGAGAAAGTGCGGGCGCTGCCGCCAATCAGCATTGTGCCCGCGAGCGTGTACGAGCAGCCGATTGCGCCGCTGCTTGAGCGGCTGCATCTGCCCACAAAATTCGTTTATCTGCCGAACCAGTTCTGGAAACACAAGAACCACGTGGCGGCATTTCAGGCGGTGAGTATTTTGCGCGGGCGCGGAATCGATGTCGTGCTGGTGTGTAGCGGTTTTCCCGGAGACTACCGCCACCCGGAATATTTCGGCGAGGTGTGGCAGAAGCTTTCCAAGTGGGACGTGCGCGGGCAGGTGATTTTTGTCGGGCAAGTGGCGCATGAGGACGTGCTGCGGTTGATGCGGCAAAGCGTGTGCGTGCTGAACCCGTCGCGGTTTGAAGGCTGGGGCATCACCGTGGACGAAGCGCGGTCGGTTGGGAAGCAAATGGTGATCTCCGACATTCCGGCGCACCGCGAACAGAATCCGCCGCGGGCGACGTACTTCGATCCCAGCAACGTCGAGGAGTTGGCGCAGAAGCTGGCCGCGGTGTGGCGCGAATCGCCGCCGGGGCCGGACGCGGCGTTGGAGTCGGAAGCGCGTAAAGCGCAGCCGGGGCGGGTGACGGCGTATGCGGAAGCGTTCGAACGCATCGCGCGGGAGGCGGAAGAGGAAGTGAGGAAGTGAGGAATGAGGAAAAGAGGAAGGAGGCCGCCGACTGACGTTGGCGGAAAAGAAGGCGGCGCTGACGCGCCGCACTCCACACAGTGAAACTACAAAACATTCTCGTGACGGGGTCGAGCGGACTGATTGGGTCGGAGGCGGTGGAGTACTTCGACCGGCAGGGACACCGCGTGGTCGGCGTGGACAACAACATGCGCCGGGAATTCTTCGGCGCAGGCGGCGACACCACGTGGAACCTGGAACGGCTAAAGAAATGCACGAAACACTTTGAGCCTTACGATCTGGATGTCCGCGATCGAATCAAGATATTCGATTTGTTTAAAACCACTCGCTTCGACTTGATTGTGCACTGCGCGGCACAGCCGTCGCACGACAAGGCACGGGAAATTCCGCTGGTGGACTTCGAAGTGAACGCGCTGGCGACGATGTACCTGCTGGAGGCGATGCGGCAACACGCGCCGGAGGCGGTGTTCGTGTTGATGAGCACGAACAAGGTGTATGGCGATGCGCCGAACGAGCTGCCGATGGTGGAGCAGGCGACGCGGTGGGACTACGCGCGGGCGGAGGACGTCGAAGGCATCCGCGAGGACTGCCGCATCGATCGCACGCTGCATTCGATTTTTGGCGCGTCGAAAACCGCGGCGGACGTGATGGCACAGGAGTACGGGAAATACTTCCGGCTGAAGGTGGGCGTGTTTCGCGGAGGCTGCCTGACCGGGCCGCATCACTCCGGCGTGCCGCTGCACGGATTTTTGTCGTACCTGGTGAAGGTGGCGTTCAGCGGGGAGACGTACACCATCCACGGGTACAAGGGCAAACAAGTGCGCGACAACATCCACAGCTACGACGTTGTGCGCGCCGTGGAGGAGTTCGCGAAAGCGCCGCGGGCGGGCGAGGTGTACAACCTCGGCGGTGGGCGCGCGAACAGCATTTCGATTCTGGAGGCGATGGCGCGCATCGAGACGATGACGGGGCGGAAAATCCGCACGGTGTACAGCGAGAAAGCGCGCGTGGGCGACCACCTCTGCTACATTTCGGACTTGCGGAAGATTCGGGCGCACTTCCCGGCATGGAACGTGACGCGGGATCTCGAAGCGATTCTGGGAGAGATCGTGGAGGCGGCGAAGAACAGTGGCTAGTGACTCGTGGCGAGTGAAAACAGCGAAAGAGTTTCAGGGTTGCAGAGTTTCAGAGTGACAGAGAAATCCTTTGTCCCGAAAAAATACATCGGGACTCAGAATGACAAGCAATTGAAGACATGCTGACGATATTTACGACACCGAAGGCGTTTCGCGGGCACATCAACGTGATCCAGAGGAATGCGCTGCGAAGCTGGACGCAGCTCGATGCGAACGTAGAAGTGATTATGTTTGGAGATGAAGAGGGCGCGGCGGAAGTGTGCCGGGAGATGGGGCTGCGGCACGAGCCGAGCGTGGAACGCAGCGCGAGCGGGACGAAGTACGTGCGGTCAATTTTTGGGCGGGCGCAAGAGATGGCGCGGCACGACGTGGTGGCGTACGTGAATTGCGACATCGTGCTGACCGAAGACTTTGCGCGCGGGGTGGCACGGGTCTACGAACAATTCAAAGCGAGTGGGGGATTCTTGATGGTGGGGCGGCGGTGGGACACGGAGATCATGGCGCCGATTGATTTTACCGCGAGCGATTGGGCGGAACGCGCTCGGGCGCTGGCACTCGAACAAAATCATCAGCAATCGCAGGACTGGATTGACTATTTTGTGTTCCCACGCGGACTGTATCGGGAAATTCCGCCGCTGGTGATTGGCCGGGTGGGCTGGGACAACTGGCTGGTGTGGAAAGCGCGGTCGGAAGGCGCGGCAGTGGTGGATGCGACGGATTGCGTCGTGGCGATTCACCAAAACCACGATTACGGCTACCATCCGCAGGGCAAGCAGGGCGTTTGGCAGGACGAGGAAGCGTTGAGAAACTACGAGTTGGCCGGCGGCGTGCAGCACATCTACACCATGGACGACGCCACGCACCGGTTGACGAAGCGCGGAGTGGAGACGAATCCGGGATACCGGCTGGCGCCGGCGCGGCGGGCGCTACGTCGCGGACGCACAGCAGTGTGGCACGCGATTCTGGGCGTGACGCGGCCGGTGCGGCATGCGCTGGGATTGCGGCAGCGGAAGAGTGAATAGGGGCGAAAAAAAGGGTGTAGGGTTTCGGGTGTAGGGTGTAGAGAGAGCGAGGAAATGAGGAAGGAATCGGAAGGTCGAGCGAAAGCTCAGCCCCAACAGAGACAGGCGACATTCCACGACAATGAGTAAAACAAAACATGTGCTGGTGACGGGCGGGGCGGGGTACATCGGGAGCGTGGTGGCAGCGCAATTGATTGCCGCAGGACACCGCGTGACGGTGCTGGACAACTTGAACCGCGGCCACCGCGAAGCAGCGCCGGCGAGCGCGGAGTTGGTGACAGGCGACGTGAGCGACCGCGCGCTGCTGGACACGCTATTCGCGCGGCGCAAAGTGGATGCGGTGATGCACTTCGCGGCGCTGCTCGAAGTGGGCGAGTCCATGCGCGAGCCGGAGCTCTACTTCCGCAACAACAGCGCGGGCACGTTGACACTGCTGGAAGCGATGCGGGCTCACGGGATAGGACAGATCGTGTTTTCGTCCACGGCGGCGCTGTTCGGCGATCCGGAGCGCGTGCCGATTGACGAGACGCACCCGCTGCGGCCGTGCAACGTTTATGGCGAATCAAAATTGATCACGGAGCGCATGCTGGAGTGGTTCCACCGAATCCACGGGCTGCGCTACGCGAGCTTGCGGTACTTTAACGCGGCCGGCGCGGCGGGAGAGCTGGGCGAACACCACCAGCCGGAGTCGCACTTGATTCCGCTGGTGCTGCAAGTGGCGCTGGGGCAGCGCGCGAAATTGGAAATCTACGGCACGGACTACGCGACGCCGGACGGCACATGCGTGCGGGATTATATCCACGTGTCGGACCTGGCCGCGGCGCACTTGCTGGCGCTGGACGCGCTCGAAAAAAACGGCCGCATGCTCTACAACCTGGGAAACGGCGTGGGGTTCAGCGTGCGACAAGTGATCGAAACGGCGCGGCGCATCACGGGTCACGCAATCCCCGCCGTGGAAAGCGCGCGGCGCGCGGGCGACCCGGCGGTGCTGGTGGCCAGCTCGGAAAAAATCCGGAAAGAATTGGGCTGGACGCCCAACTTCTCGGAGCTGGAGAAAATCATCGGCAGCGCGTGGGAGTGGCACAAGAAACATCCGCGAGGGTACGCGAAGTAAGAGGCCCGGACCGCAAGGTCTCCATCCAACATGTGGAATGCGATCGCCAGAGGAATGGAAATCCTTTCAACGGACTCGCCGTTAAGTCGGTGGGAGTTGCTGTCCACCTACGGGCGACTTAAAGCGAAGAGAAAACTGGCGCAGAGCTCGGGAAACGTACGCCGGGTTGCCGAGAGGATTTTTGGATACCAGGTGGAGACGGGCGACTACACTACGTTGGCTTATCTCTTCGAAGAGATCTTCGTCAAGCAGGACTATCACTTCAAAGCACGAAGCACCCATCCGCGAATCATTGATTGTGGCAGCAACATCGGAATGTCCGTGCTGCTATTCAAGACCCTCTACCCGGAAAGCAGCATTATTGCGTTTGAACCGGACCCGGAAACGTTTGCGATTTTGCAGAGAAATGTGGCTGCGAACCACATCACCGGAGTGGAGCTGCACAACTTCGCCCTGCATTCCGCGCGCGGCAACGTAGACTTCTATTACGACCCCGAACAACCAGCACGGCTGCGGATGAGCACGCGGAAGGAACGGACGTCACAAGCGTGCCGAAAGGTCGAGGCGGTTCCCCTGTCCGATTACGTTCACGGAGAAGTGGACTTTCTGAAGATGGATATTGAGGGGGCAGAGCTTCTCGTGCTCCAAGAACTAGGGCAATCCGACAAGCTGAAGTGCATCCGCGAAATGGTGGTGGAATACCACCACCACATTCATCCCGCCGAGGACCAGTTATCGCGGATGCTGGAACTGCTCGAAGCGCACCATTTTGGATATCAGGTACACGCTATAGCGGAACGTCCGTTTCAGAAGGAGGCGTTTCAAGACATTCTGCTGTACGCCTACCAGCGGTAATTGATCATCCTCCAGCCATGAAAAAGCCAATCAAAGATTTCTTTAGAAATATCCTGCCCGGCTCCGCATACCTAACGCTGGTGCGCGCCGCCATTACGCTTCACGCCGCACTTGTCTATCCCAGGAACCGCCTGATCCGCCTGGCGGCATCGCGCACGGGGCGCGCCATCGGCTCCGAAGCGGAGGAGATGAGCAGCCGCAACAATCGCCTTTTTCAATACAGCCATGCGCTATTGCCAAATCCATTGCTGGCAGAGTCGGAGCGCGGCGCGCACGACTTGGATTCGGCCAAGCGCCTATCGGGACTAACCGTAGGGTATCCGGCGTGGAATCTGCTTTACTACGCGCTTCTGTGCAGCGCACCGGCCGCCGGCGAGGAGTTTGTGGTCGTGGAGACGGGAACGAACCAGGGAATTTCTACAGTGGTGCTGGCGCAAGCACTGAAGGATCTGGGCCGGCGAGGTGTAGTGCGCACCGTGGACATCGATCCGAGCGTAGTCGAAATTGCAAAACACAACGTGGAGAAGGCCGGACTCTCCGCCTTCGTGGACTTCCACGTGGAGGACAGTCACCAATACCTGGCGCGCCTCGTCTCCGACGTGGACGCAATCCACTTTGCGTTTCTCGACGGCAGCCATGCTTACGAAGACTTACGCAAGGAGTTCACGATTATCTACCCCAAGGTGGTGGCCTGTCGCGGGAAAGTCTATTTCGACAATACGACTACCGGCGGCGTGGCCCGCGCACTGAAGTTCATCCGCATCGCCTACGGCGGAAACCTGGTGGAATTCGAGAATTGTTCGTGGTGTCCGCCGGGAAACGTTATCTGGCAGCCGTAGGAGCCACCGAGGCGCAGAGGAAACGCAAAGGGCGCAGTGAACTATGAAGAGGCTAACCATTACGGCAGTAGTCGATACGTACAACCAGGGGCGGTACATCGGAGAAGCCCTCGAGAGTGTTCTGGCACAGGATGTGGCGCCGGGCGAAATGGAAGTGCTGGTGGTGGACGACGGGTCGACCGACGATACGGCGGAGCGGGTGGCGCGATTCGGCGAGCGCGTGCGGTACATCCGCAAGGAAAACGGCGGACAAGCGTCGGCGCTGAATGTGGGGTTTGCGGAGGCGCGCGGGGAAATCATCGCGCTGCTGGACGCCGACGACCTGTGGCTGCCGGGGAAAGTGCGGCGCGTGCTCGAGGAATTCGAGCAGCATCCGGAAGCGGGAATGGTGTACCACGGCTACCAATGGTGGAACGAAAAAACTGGCGAATGCTTAAGAGATCCTTCATTCCGCGCCTTGACGGGATACATGCCGGACCGCATCGAAGATGTGCTGAAGTTCGGGAATGTAGGAACGTGCGGCGTGGCGCTGCGACGTGAAACGATCGAGAAGCTCATTCCTATTCCGGAAAGGCTGGTCATTCTCGCGGACGCGTACTTTGTGTTTGTCGCGGCATTCGCGTCGCCGGTAGTGGGGATCTCCGACTACCTGACTCGGGTGAGATTGCACGACGACAATCGATTCAATTTCCAGCGCAACGACGCGGCCGCGGCGCAGCGACGGTGGCAATGCGCGCGCGTCGCTGTGGAAGAACAGGCGGCATGGCTCCGCCGGAATGGGTTCGAGGAAAGCCGACGAGAAATCACGGCCTTCGTGAAGCGGGCGCAACTGTGGGAGCAGATGATCCACTTCCAGTGCGAAGCACCCTCGCGTCGGGATTTCTACAGCTACCTGCGCGATTACAACGAGCTCTACGGACAGTTGTGGAGCGGCGAATACCGCATCATTCGTTCGGCGCTGCCACCCGTGGGCTTTTTTCTAGGATACAAGACGTATGAGGCCCTCCGAAAAACGTACGCCGACTCCAAGGCGATGGTGCGACTGCGGAAAGCGCTGTTTGCACAGCCAGCACAGCGACTAACGCCGATAGCAAAGACAAGCGAACCGACAAAGAGTCATTCGCAGAACTAACGTGCCAACGCCAATCGTCACCGCGCTGGTCAATAGTTACAACTACGGGAGATTTGTGGGCGAGGCGATCGAGAGCGTGCTCGGCCAGGACTTTCCGGCGAACGAGATGGAAGTAATCGTGGTGGACGACGGGTCCACGGACGAAACGCCGGCGGTGGTGAAGAGGTACGGCGAGCGGGTGCGGTACATTCGCAAGGAAAACGGCGGGCAGGCATCGGCGCTGAATGTGGGGTTTGCGGAGGCGCGAGGAGAAATTATCGCGCTGCTCGACGCTGACGACGTGTGGATGCCGCAGAAACTGCAGCGGGTGCTGGAGGCACTGGAGAAACACCAGGAAGCGGGGATGGTGTATCACGCGGCCCTGATTTGGGAGATGGATCGGGGGGCGTGCTACGAAGATACGCACCTGCGGGCGATTTCAGGCAACATTGCCACATCTCTTCCGGACTTGCTGCAGTATCGCGGTTGTAACACATCGGGGCTCACGTTCCGCAGATCGGCACTAGAAAGCCTTCTGCCCATCCCCGAGCGATTGTGGCTTTATGCCGACAGCTACCTGATGTACCTGATTATTTTTCTGACGCCTGTGGTGATGGTGAACGAATACCTATTGAAGTACCGGGTCCACAGCCAAAACAACGCCACGCTCCACGAAGCGGATATTGGCCGCAGGCAGCGGCGAGCGGAAGCCATTCAAGCGGCCGTGGAGGAGATCGAAACGTGGTTGCGCGCGCACGGCCACGACTTGGCGCGGCCGGAGAACGCCGCGTTCATGACGCGGCACCGCCTTTGGGAACAGTCCGTGCTCTTCGCCGCGCGGGGCGCCGGGCGGCTGGAGTTTGCACACTGGCTGCTTCAGAACCAGGAGCTCTACGGCAGATTTTGGAGCACGCCGCAGAAAATTCGCCAGCAACTCCTTGCGCTCGGGGCATTGCTGATCGGATACGATGGATACAACGCCATCCGAAACGCCTACAGAAAGGCTGCGGGCATTCTGCATTTCGAGCCAGCACTGACTCCGCAACGAAAACCGAGAGTGAATTGAAGCTCGAACGAATCATCACGCTGGCAAATGCGGCGGTGCGGCTGCGGTTTGCGGCGATGGAGAGGTCGCTGCGGGCGACGGGGTGCCGACTGCCGCTGGCCGTGATTCCGTACGACGAGCAGCGGTTTGATTTGCCGGCGAATGCGTCGTGGTGGGAGCTGCCGGACGTGCTGGCGTGGCTCGCAACCGAAAAGGCGCGTCCAGTTATGCGGAAGTACCAGTGCCTGCTAGCGGCAAACTACCAGTTCGTGGATGCCGATATCATTATTTTGCGCAACCCGGAAGAAGTGCTCGCGCCGCACGCGGGCTTTGTGACGTCGTGCTGTCACTGGCGGGACCCCGCGCACACCACGACGGAGGAGTCGGCGAAAATCCTTTCCGCAAAGAGCACAACGTGGAGGAAGACAACGTTCAACACCGGGCAGTTTGCGTGCGATCGCGCGCTGCATACCGTCGAGGGGCTGAAGCAAACGGCGTCGAGATTCGCGGCGACATGCTTGCGACAGCCCTATCACGAGCAGCCCGGGTTGAACCTGCTGGTGCACGAAGCCGGCGTGGAGATAACGAATTTGACTCTGCCGCCGCACGCGATGGAGTCCACGTGGGCAGGGGATTACGCAGGCGATTACGAGAAATTCTGGAGCGACGCGCAGCGCAAGCCGTACTTGATTCACTGGGCGGGCACGGCAATGGACGCGGGGCGGCCCATTGACAAGCTTTTCTACGACTACTTGACCAGGGCGGAAAGAAAAGAGTGGGACGAACGGAATCTGGGCAAGAAAACGTCCGGAACTCCGCTGCGCGGTGTGGCGCGGCGCGTGAAGAGGGCGCTGAAAAAGTTGGCGGGACGATGAAGAAGGGGTCAGGGGGCAGGGGTTAGGGGTCAGGGAATGCGATTGCCGGAAGCAGAAGAAGCGAAGACGGAGGGTGCGCGGCTGCTGTACGCGCACGACGTGGTGGAGTACCACTGCGCGGACACGCGAAACTTTTATTCGCAGATGTACAAGGGCCGGCTGGGACTGCTGCTCGATCTGGCAAAGGGCGCGGCCTGTTCGGAAGGCGCAGGGCAAGCAAACACTGCCGCCATGCAGCAGAACGGACGCAGCGGGCGTGTGCTGGACCTGGGTTGCGCGCAGGGCAACGTCGCGCTGCTGCTGGCCGAAGCGGGTCTAGAAACATGGGCCGTGGACCTGCGCAGCGAGTTTTTGGAATATGCCGGGCGGAAATACGAGCGAGGAAAATTCCGGCGGTGCGCGGCAAACGCGGAGACGCTGCCGTTTGCGGCAGGCGCGTTCGATCTGGTGGTGTGGGGCGAGATGATCGAACACGTGGCGTATCCGGAAAAAGTGCTGAGCGAAATCCGGCGCGTGCTGCAGCCGGGCGGGCACGTCGTGTTGAGCACGCCGAACGGGCGACGTTTGCACACGGGCCTGCCGACGTTCGGGCAAGTGGCGGACCGCGGAGCGCTGGTGGCGAAGCAGTTCAAGCCGGATAGCGACGGGCACCTGTTTCTGTTTGCGCAGCGCGAACTCGAGGCGCTGCTCGGGGCGACCGGCTTCCGGCTCTGCGAACACCGCTACTGCGGGACGCCGTGGCTCACCGGGCGGCTCGGCTTTCGCCACTGGATGCGCTGGATGCCGCCGCACTGGCGGCAGGCATGCGATCAATTCACGCTGCACATGCCCGGAATTTCACCTCTGCTCGCCGAGGGCCAGGTGCTTCTCGCACAGAAAATGGGCGGAGCGGCGCAATGAAGCTTGCGCTGATTACCCGACGCTTTCCGCCGGACTGCTGCGGCGTGGGGGACTACACGGCGCGGCTGGCGGAGTCGTGGGCGCGGCAGGGGCACGAGGTGACAGTGTTTGTGGCGGCAGAAGGAAATCAGAAATCAGAAGTCAGAAATCAGAAAGAACTGGAAGCAATTAGGTTCCATGTGGAACGAATCCGGCTGGATGCCGTGCGGGATGTTGGCGCGACGGCGGAAGCAATTGCCGCGGTGAAGCCGGAGCAGGTGCAAATCGAGTATTCAAACTACGGCTGGAGCCGCTGGGGATTTGCGTTCCACGTGGACGCGCTGGTGCGCGCGCTGAGGAGCAAGGGCCTGCCGGTGACGGTGGCACTGCATGAATTTCCGCTGGAGTTTCTGCAGCATCCGCTGCATGCGGGAATCTCGGTGATTCAGAGGCTGCACTTCGCGCGGCTGGTGCAGGGGGCAAGCGAAGTGCTCACGAATACGCAGGAGCGCGTGCGCATTTTGCGGCGGTGGTTTCCGTGGCGGCGGGAGCGGATTCACTTCCGGCCGAACTCGAGTCACATACCCGTGACGGCGAACGGAGCAGAGCGGCGTGCGGCACTCCGCGCGGAGCGGGCGCCGGGGGCCAAGGTGGTGATGGCGACGTTCGGCATGTTTCATCCGGGCAAGCGTTACGAGGCGGTGATCGAAGCGGCCGGAATGACGCGCAGTGAATTGCAGCCAGCGGTTTGGCTGCTGGGAGACGAACGGCAAGCGCAGGCCGCGTACCTGGAGAAATTGCGCCAGCGGGTGCGGACCAGCCAATTGGAGGGCGCGGTATGGTGGTCAGGACACCTGGCGGCGGGCGAGCTCTCCGGCTACTTGCAGGCCGTAGATATCTTCGTGCTGCCGCAGCCGGACGGGCACTTGACGAGGTCGAGCGCGTTCATGGCCGCGGCGGCGCACGGGCTGGCGGTGATTGCAGTGCGCAATGAAGAAAACCAGAGGGATTTTGCGCACGGGGAAAACGTGTGGCTGGTCAATGCGAGCCGCGCGGAATTGTTCGCGCAAGCCTTCCGGCAACTGGCGGATGATGCGGCGCTGCGCGCGCGGCTGGGAGAGAATTTGCGGGCGCTGTATGCCAGGAAATTTGCATGGGAAGTGGCGGCGGCGCAAAGCCTAGAGGTGCGCAGCGAGCAAAGCGAGAACCTTTTGGAACCGCAGATGAACGCAGATAAACGCAGATAAAGAGATGCCGCCAACCATGCATGACCGAATCGGACAGAGCCGCGCGGGCGCGCCAGCGCTGGTGGTGGTGCTGCTGGCCGTGGTGTCGGTGTGGTGGCTTTCGGGACAGGTGGCGCGGGCGAGCTACCGCAACATCCTGATCGCGGTGGTGCTGTTCCAGACGCTGTGGGTGTTCTTCCGGTGGCGGACGAGCGTGTACGCGTTCATGGTGTACGTGATCGTGGAAGGGTTCCTGGTCAACTACTTCTACACGGTGCCGGAGCTAAACCTGATGAAGGATGTGTACGTGGCGTCGCTGTTCGGGGTCCTGACGATGTCGACTGTGCCGCGGGGAGTTTTTCCGATCCCGCGAACATCGTGGATTCTGCCGTTCGGGTTGTTCGGGTTGCTGTACACCGCTCAAGCGTTCAACCCTTATTTGCCGAACATCCTGGTGGGGCTGATCGGGCTGCGGGTGAGCCTGCTCTATGCGCTGCTGGTGCCGGTGGGCTACTGGTTCTTCGACACGCGGGAGCGGAGCATTCGCTTTTTTGTTTTTCTCACGCTGATCTCCATCCCCGTGGCGGCGTTCGGGATCTTCCAGTATTTCGCGGGGCCGGGCTGGCTGACGTCGCTTTCGCCGGGGTTTGCGCGGGCGGTGTTCTACGCGAGCGGCGCGGGAACGGGCAGAACGGGCGGCGTCTATTTCCGGACGATTTCGACATTTGTGCAGACTGGCGGGTTTGCCATTTACCTGTGTTTTATGATGCTGGTGGCGGTGGCGCAATTCAACATGGCGTCGCTGCGGAAAGAGCGGTGGTGGATCATCGGCGCGTTCGGGCTGCAATTTCTGGCCTTGCTCACAACCGGCGGGCGCACGTCGCTTGTGTTGTTCTTCGCTGGGATCGCGCTGCTGATGACGATGCAAGGGCGGATGGCACGGGTGCTGCCGATCGTAGCGATCCTGGCGGCTTTGTTCATTGGCAGCGTGATCGTGCTGGGGCCAGTGGTGGCGGAACGATTCGCCACACTGCTGGACCTGGAAGTCGTGCAGGCGCGCAACCTGCCGTTGGTGTTTGGCTGGCTGTACGAAGCGATGAACTCGGACCCGGCAGGGATGGGCGCGGGCTACGCGACAGTTGCTTCACGCCACGCGGGCGCGACACCGCTGAATTTCAGCGTGGTGGAGAATACGTTTGCGCGCATCCGCTTCGAAACGGGTGTGCCCGGGCTGGCGCTGTACGTAGTTTTCATCCTCGCGCTGGTGCGCGAGTGCATCCGCGTGCCGCAGAAAACCCCGGACCGCGAGCTGAGCTGGCTGGTGTCGGCGTGCGCGGCTTTTCTGATGGTGAACATTTTCCTGAGCCTGCCGTGGGGCACGCCGTTCGATACGTCACCGACCAACGTGTATCTCTGGTTCTTCTTGGGCTTCATGGCGCGGGCGCCGCAACTTGCGCCGAAAGCGGAACCGCGCGTGGCGATAAACCAGATGCCGGCGGCGGGCCCGCTGCGAGTGACGCGGCATGAGGTGGTGCGGACGCCGTGAACGGGCCACGGCCGATTCGCGCGCTGTTCGTCGAAAGCCAGACGGAGATGGGCGGCGCGCAGCTCGCACTGTTGACGCTGCTGGAGAGCCTGGACCGCGCATGCCTTGCGCCGATATATGCGTCGCTGGACTTTGGGCAGGGCGACTTTCCGGAGCGCGTGGAGGCTTTGGGAATTCCGGTGACACGGCTGCCGGGTGGGCGCTTCCGCGACGCGGGCAGCACGCTGTGGCGCATCTGCCGGCTGCACGAGGTTATCCGCAAGAATGCGGTCGACGTTGTGGTGTGCAATGGCGGGCACCCCCTGCTTTATGCGCGGCCCGCGGCGGCGTGGGCCCGGCGGCCGTGCGTGTGGTGGGTGCACGGGCCGGTGCACGAAGATCCACTACGCGGGGAGTTGATTTCTGTGGCGCAAAAACTGCTCGGTGCCAACGTGCTGATGGCCAACTCCGAATGCACCGCAGGAATTTTGCGGCAATTGTTTGCGGGACATCCGGCGGTGCGCGTGGTGCGCAATGGCATTGATTTGGAACAGCACGCGCCGGCGCTAAAAGAGGGCGCCGAAGCGCGCGCGGCGCTGGGGATATTGCCGGGCGAACGCGTCGCTGGAATCTTCGGGCGGCTGCAAGCCTGGAAAGGCCAACACATTTTTCTGCGGGCCGCCGCCGAGCTGGCCCGGCGCGGCATCGCGGCGCGCTACCTGGTGGTTGGTGGCTCGGTCTTTGGACTTGACCCAGACTATGCGAACAATTTGAAACGCTTCGCAAAGGACGCGGAGATCGCCGGACGCGTGCAATTTCTCGGACAGCGCAGCGATACCAACGCGTTGATGAACGCGTGTGACGCGGTGGTGCATGCGTCGGTGGAGCCCGAGCCGTGGGGCCTGGTGCTGGCGGAAGCCATGGCGGCGGGACGTGCGGTGATCGGCGCGGCGGCGGGCGGGCCGCTGGAAATGATCGTGGACGGGCAGACCGGCCTGTTGACACCGCCGGGTGACGCGACGGCGCTGGCCGGGGCGATGGAAACACTTTTTCGGCAGCCGGAGCTGCGGCGCGCGCTCGGCGAAGCGGCGCGCCAATACGCCGAGGAGCACTTTGACAGGTTTCGCGCGGCCAAGGTGATGTGCAGAGAATTGCGGCGAAGTGTCGAAGCGCACGCCGCGCGAACCTGAGCACCAAGCTGGAAATTCTTCATGACAAGCAAGCCGATCAGCCAGACGCTCGATGATGAGCGGCCGCGTCCGGACAGTCCGGACGCAGCGACGTTCCATCACCACCTGGCGCGCTACCAGTTTGCGCTGGAGCGGCTGGCGGGCGGGGAGCGCATCCTCGACGCAGGCTGCGGCACCGGCTATGGCACCGCGCTGCTCGCGGAACGCGGTGGCTACGCGCTCGGATTCGACTATTCGCCGCTGGCTATTGAGTACGCGCGCGCGCATTTCGCGGGCCCCAAGCTGCGATACGCGGTGATGAACGCACAGCATCTGGCGGTGGCAGCAGCGACGTTTGACATGGTGATTTCCTTCGAGGTGTTTGAACACCTGGAGGATTCGGTCGCGTTTCTGCGCGAATGCCGGCGGGTGCTGCGACCGGGCGGGCGCCTGATTCTCTCCACGCCAAACCAGGAGACGCACGACCTGCACATGAATTCGATCGGGATGACAAACGAGTTCCACATCAACTTGATGAATGGGAAACAACTCAAAACGGCGCTGCGGCGGCATTTCAGTGAGGTGGAAATTTACGGGCAGCGGCGCAAGGGCAGCCGAGTTTACAACACGCTGCGTGCGCTGGACGTGTTCAACCTGCGGCTGCGCATGTTCAGCAGCCGGCGACGAAAGAATTTGCAACAGAAGATGGGCGTCGCCGTCGCACCGCAGGCGCAGGCCGGGGCGTGGATATTTTCCAAGCATCAGTTGCGGCAGGCGAATACGTTTGTGGCGGTCTGCGGGAAACAGAGGAATTAAGGAGGTCGGGAAGTCAAGAAGTCATGAGCGCAACAGTGGCAGACACAGCGATGGGAGGCGCGGCGCGAGCAGCAGGAAAATCCTTGCGCATTGCGGTGGTGACGCCAGAGCTGCATCGCACGGGCGGCACCGAGCGGGGCACGGCGGAAGTGGTCGAGCGGCTGTTGCGGGAGCACCAGATTTGTTTGTTCGCCCATCGCTGGGACGCAGGCAGCGGAACAAACATCTGCTTTCATCGCGTGCCGGTAGTGCGCTGGCCGGGGCTGGTGCGGTTTCTGAGTTTTTACTGGATGGCGTCGCGCGCGGTGGATGCGGCGGCGCGAAAACACGGCGGATTCGACGTGATTTATTCGCCCGGGCCGAATTGCCGGCAGGTGGAGGTTTGCACCGCGTGGTTCTGCCAAGCGCGGCAAGCGAAGATTCTGCGCGCAGGCACGCTGCGGCCGAGTTCCGCCACAGCAGACGACTGGCTGCGGCAGGCGCACCGGAAAATTTATGCTGCGGTGGTGACGCGGCTGGAACGCAGATTCTATCGCTCACCGCATTTGCGCGCGGTGGTGAGCCCCGCGCAGGTGCTAAAGGACGATTTGGTGTCGTGCTACGGAATCGAGGCCGCGCGAATTGTGGTGGCACACGCCGGCGTGGATGTGGATACGTTTAGCGTAGAGCAGCGCAAAGAGATGCGTGCGCAGGCGCGCGCGGCACTGGGATTGCGCGAGGGCGAGTTCTGGTTTTTGTTTGCCGGCACGGACTGGGTGCGCAAAGGGATGATGACTTTGCATGCGGCGCTGCGAGAAGTGCCGCAGGCGCGGCTGCTGGCGGTGGGGCCGTACGACCCGGCGTCGTGGAAGCGCCATGCGGAGCGCGCGGAAATTGCCGGGCGCATCCGCTACCTGCCGCCACGGCCCGACATTCTGTTTTATTTTGCGGCGGCGGACGCGCTGGTAGCGCCGTCGGTGTTCGAGCCGTTCGGATTGATTCCGCTGGAGGCGATGGCCTGCGGACTGCCGGTCATCATCACGCCGCCGATGGGCGTGGCGGAAATTGTGACGCCAGAGGACGCGGTGATTCTGCATCGCGCTGTGGATGCGGCCGAGCTTGCGGCGGCGATGCGCCGGGTGATGGAGGACGCCGCGCTTCGCGAAAAACTTGCGAGGAATGCGCCGGCGCGCGCGCGAATGCATCCGTGGGATGCGATTTTCCAAGCGACGGAAGCAGGGATAAAGGCTGTGGCGCAGCAAAAGACTGCAACCGCCGATGGACGAAGATAAACGCAGATGACGGCACCGCAACGATTTCGAGTATTTCTGGTGGGGACGGAGTTTTTCCGCGAGACGGGCGGAATCCAGTACGTGAACCGCGAGTTGCTGCGGATGCTGGCGGAGTTCGCGCGGGAAACGCCGTCGGACGTGGAAGTTTTTTCGCTGAATGATCTGCCGGCGGGGCTGCCTGAGGGAGAGGAATTGCCGGGAGGATTCCGGTGGCACGCGTTCGATCGCAGGCGCGTGGCCATGGTGTGGGAGATGGAGAAGCGGCTGTGGAGCGCGCAGCCGCACCTGGTGCTGTTTACGCACGCGCATCTGGCAAGACTGGCGGGGCTGGTGCGACTGGCCGCGCGGCGCGCGCGAATTGCAGTGCTGGGACACGGCGTGGAAGTGTGGAAGAAGCTCGGAGTGCAAATCGCCTACGGACTGCGGCTGGCCGATGCAGTGGTGGCGCCGAGCGAATTCACGCGGACAAAAATGGTGGAAGTAAACGGCGTCGCGCCGGAGCGCGCCTCGGTGATTGCGCATGGGCTCTCGGAAGAGTGGGCGAACACTTTTTCGCGCAGCGCGCGGCCGCGCGTTGCGGGCACCACGCTATTGAGCGTGACGCGGCTGGTCCGCGCAGACGTGCAAAAGGGCGTGGACGCGGTGCTGCGGGCAATGCCGGAAATTCTGCGGCGATGTCCGAAAGCGCAGTACGGCATTGTGGGCGACGGCAACGACCGCGCGGCGCTCGAACAGCTCGCGGCGAAACTCGGTATCGCGGGGCGGGTGGAATTCCGCGGAGAACTCTCGCGCGAGGCACTGTGCCGCGCGTATCAGGAAGCGGACGTGTTCGTGCTGCCGAGCCAGACGGAAGGATTCGGCGTTGTGTTTCTGGAGGCAATGTACAGCGGACTGCCGGTGGTGGCGGCGCGAGCCGGCGGAGCACCCAACGTGATTGAAGATGGCGTGACCGGAATCCTGGTGGCGCCGGGAGAAGAAAAACAACTGGTGTCGGCGGTGAGCGGGCTGCTGCTGGTGCCGGAAGAACGGCTCAAGCTGGGCGCGGCGGGGCGAAAACTTGTGGAAGACAAATATTTGTTCGCGCATTTCGCGGCGCGATGGCAGCGATGGATGGAGGGGGTTGCGCCGGAAGCAATTCGGGAGGCAAGGAATGCGTCGGACTTTGCGGCGGAAGCTGTGGCCGCTGGCAAGCAGAATGTTTGAAGGTTGGAAAGTTGGAAGGTTGAAGGGTTAAAGAGTTCGCGCAAGTGAAGGTGCTGATCAATGCGGTGAGCGCGAAGTTGGGAGGCGCGGCGACATACGCGCGCAACCTGGCACGGAGCCTTACGGAGCAGGCGGCGCCGAACGATGAATTTCTGTTTGTTGTGCCGGAAGAGCGCGCGGCGGAGCTGCCGTCGGATGGAAAACGGGTGCGGGTGATGTCGAGCGGCGCGGCAAGCGGTTCGTATGCCGGGCGGTGGTGGTGGGAGCAAGTTACGCTGCGCAACGTTGCGCGGCGCGAGCGGCCGGACGTGCTGTTTTCGTCGGCGAACTTCGCAATGCTGCGGTGCCCGTGCCCGCAGGTGCTGCTGGTGCGCATCCCGCTCTATTTTTCGCGGGAATACCTGGAACACGTGCTGGCGGAAAAGCCCCCTGTTTTTCGTGCAGAGATTGCGCTGCGGCGATGGCTGGTGGCGCGGTCGGTGGGCGCGGCGGATCGCGTGATGACGCCGACGGCGGCGATGCGCGACGACCTGGCGCGGTTTGTGAACATTCCTGCGGGCCGCGCGGTGGTGAACCCCTATGGCGTGCCGCGAGAGCGCGTAGGAACTACGCACCCGCGCAATGCTTCGGGAAGACTCCGCATTCTATGGGTGTCGCATTACGCCGACCACAAGAATCTGGCGACGCTGCTGCGCGCGGCGGAAATGTTGCGAGCAGAAATGGATTTCGAGCTGGTGCTGACGCTTGATGCGGCACTGCGGAACGGTCAGCACACACCGATGCCCGCGGAGGAGCGCGCGCTTCTGGCACGGCTCGAAGGCGTGGCGAAGCTCGCGGGCGTGCGCAGCTACGACGAGACGTGGGCGCTCTACCGCGAGGCAGACGTGTTTGTGTTTCCGTCGCTATGCGAGTCGTTCGGGCACCCGCTTGTAGAAGCGATGGCGAGCGGGCTGCCGATTGTCGCGTCGGATATTCCCGTGCACCGCGAGATTTGCGGCGACGCGGCGGAATATTTTCCGGTGCTCGACGCGAGGGCGCTGGCGAAGGCGCTGAGTGGGTTGATGAAAGACGCTGCAACGCGAGCGAGGCTGACGGCGCGGGGCGCCGAGCGCGTGAAGGAATTTTTGTGGGAAGACCACGTTGCCAGGCTGCTGGAATTGTGGCGCGGGATGATAGGTAGCAAGTAGCAAGCATGTGCGGGATCACAGGAGCGGCGCCGGGGATGGATGACGCAATCCTGCGGCGGATGACGGCGCGGCTGGCGCATCGCGGGCCGGACGGCGAAGGATATTTTTCGACGCCCGAAGTGAGCCTGGGGCACCGGCGGCTGGCGATCATTGACGTGCCCGGCGGGGCGCAGCCGATGACGACGTCGGACGGGCGCTACACGATTATTTTCAACGGGGAGATTTACAACTTTCGCGCGCTGCGCAGCGAATTGGAAGCGGAGGGCGCGCGCTTCCGCACGAAGTCGGACACGGAAGTGCTGCTGGAACTGTGCGCGCGGCGCGGCGCGACGACGGCGCTCGAAAAAGCGATGGGGATGTTCGCGTTCGCGCTTTGGGACGCGGAGCGGCGGGCGCTTTTTCTGGCGCGAGACCGCCTGGGCGTCAAGCCGATGTACTACACGGTGCGCGGCGGGCGGCTGCTGTTCGCGTCGGAAATGAAGGCGCTGCTGGCGCATCCCGACGTGCCGCGGCGGCTGAATGTGGCGGCGGTGGACGATTTTCTGACGTACCTCTACGTGCCCGCACCGCAAACCATCTTCGAGGACATCCACGAACTGCCGCCGGCGCACTGGTTGGAATGGAAAGACGGCCGAGCACGAATCGAGTGTTACTGGGACGCGCTGCCCGAACCGGCGGAAGCGCCCGCGGAACAACTGGCGGAAGAATTACGCGCGGAACTCGATCGTGCGGTACGGCTGCGCATGGTGAGCGACGTGCCGCTGGGCGCGTTTCTGAGCGGGGGAATTGATTCGTCGAGTATCGTGGCGCTGATGGCGCGGGCCAGCGCGCAAACGGTGCGGTCGTTCAGCCTGGGATTCGGCGACGGCGCCGAGCACTACACAGAGCTGGATTACGCGCGGAAAGTGTCGAAGCGCTACAACACCGAACACAAAGAGCTGGAAATCCAGGCGAAATGCGCGGACCTGCTGCCGAAAATGGTCGCGCACTTCGACGAGCCGTTCGGCAATCCGACGGCGCTGCTGATTTATCAACTGTCGGAGCTGACGCGGAAATACGTGACTGTGGCGCTGGCCGGCGATGCCAGCGATGAAGTGTTTCTGGGCTACCCGCGCTATCACGGCGTGCGCCTGCGGCGCTACATGGACCTCTTTCCGCGGGCGGCGCGACGCGCGATCGCGACGCTGGCGCACAATATTTCGGAGAACGCGAACGGGTTCCACGCGCGGCGGCGGGCGCGGGAATTTCTGACCACGGCGGGCGACCACTGGCAGCAGGCGTACACGTCGTGGGTGAGTTACTTTTCGCCGGCCATGCGCGCCGAACTCTACACGGAAGAATTCCGCGCGGCGGTGGGCGGATACGATTCGAGCGCGGTGCTGGGCGTGCACTTTGCGCGGGTGGCGCACGCGGCGCCGCTCGACCAAGTGAGCTACGTGGACCTGCACACGTTTCTGCCCTACAACCTGCTGGAATACGGCGACCGCATGAGCATGGCGCACGCGCTCGAGCTACGGCTGCCGTTCACCGATCACCGGCTGGTGGAGTTTTCCATGCGGCTGCCGGCGGAGATGAAGCTGCGCGGGCGAAAGACGAAATATTTACTGCGCGAGGCGGTGCGTCCGCTGCTGCCGACGGAAATCCTCGAACGGCCTAAGCTGGGGCTGAACCCGCCGCTGGGGATGTGGCTGCAGAGCGAGTTGTCGCCGCTGATGGACACGAATCTTTCCGAAGGTGCCGTGCGGCGGCGGGGATGGTTCCGGCCGGAGGCGGTGGCGCGGTTGCGGGAAGACTTCCGCAGCGGACGGCGCGATTATTCGCTTCACCTGTGGGCGCTGCTGGTGCTGGAGGAGTGGGCGAGGCAGTACGCGTAAAAGAACGAAAAGCGAAAATCGGCAAAACCAAAACACTCGATGAGAATTCTGTACATATCGCATTATTTTCCGCCGGAGATGGGTGCGCCGGCAGGACGCGTGGCGGGCCTGGCGCGGGAATGGGCGCGGGAGGGGCACGAGGTACACGTGCTCACCGGCTTTCCGCACCATCCGACGGGAATTATTCCGGCGGAATACCGGCGCGCGTTTCGCCGCGGCTTCCTGCGGGAACGCGTGGACGGCTACGACGTGCACCGCACATGGATTTTTCCCGCAGCAAACCGCGGAAAATTCCGCCGCTCGCTGAACTACGCGTCGTTCATGGCGTCGGCGACGCTGGTGGGGTCGCTGCGCATGCCGCGGCCGGACGTGGTGGTGGCGACGTCGCCGCAACTGTTGTGCGCGGTGGCGGGGCATTTTCTTGCCAAACGGTTCGGCACGCCGCTGGTGATGGAAGTGCGCGACCTGTGGCCAGAGTCGCTGGTGGCGGTGGGAGCGTCGCGGCACAGCGCGCCGCTGGTGACGCTGCTGGAACGATTGGCGTGCCAAATGTACCGGCGCGCAAGCCACGTGGTGACGATTACCGAAGCGCAGCGCGCGGCGATCGTGGCGGAAGGAGTTTCCGAGGCGCGGGTGAGCGTGATTCCGAATGGAGTGGACGCGGCGTTTTTTGAGGAGCCGGCGGAGCGGCGCACAAACGGGAAGTTTGTGGTGACGTACATCGGGACGCTGGGCATGGCGCACCGTTTGGAAACGCTGCTCGAAACGGCGCACCTGCTGCGCGACGACGTGAGCGTGGAGTTCCGCATTGTGGGCGAAGGCGCGCGGCGCGAGGCGCTGGAAGCGCGCGCGAAGGAATTGCGGTTGACGAACGTGACGTTTGCCGGGGAGCGGCCGCGCGGCGAAGTGCCGCAATGGATTGCGGAGTCGGACGCGTGCGTGGTGCTGCTGCGGCACACGGAAGTGTTTCTGACGGTGGTGCCGTCAAAGATGCTGGAAATTATGGCCGCGGGGAGGCCCATCATCCTCGGCGTGGAAGGTGAAGCGCTGGCGCTGCTGGAGCGCGCGCGAGCGGGAATCGGCATCGCTCCGGAAAACGCGGAACAACTGGCCGCGGCTATCCGCCGGCTGCGGGACGACGCGGCACTGGCGGCGCAGCTCGGCGAAAACGGACGCGCGTTTGTGCAACGGGAGTTCCGGCGGGAGACTCTGGCGGCAAGGTATTTGGAATTGTTGGAGCGAGTAAAAGCAGAAGTGGCGGGTGGCGAGAAAGTCAGAAGTCAGAAATCAGAAATCAGAAATCAGAAGGCGGAAGGTTGAAGGTTGCAGCGTGGTTGACGCACTTACCTTAGGCAAAGTGGAGCGACCATGAGAACTTACTTTTTTCTGCTGATGCTTTCGACGCTGGTGTCGTTCGGGCTGACGCAGTGGCTGGCGCGGATCGCCACGGCGCGCGGCTGGACACGCAACGAGAACGGCGATTCCACCGGCGTGCCACGGCTGGGCGGCGTGAGCGTGTTTGCCACGACGCTATTCATGATGGTGCTGCTGATCCTGTGGGATAACCAGGTGGCGGCGCGCGTGAAAGCGGAGCTCCCGCTGGCGCTGGGGCTGGCCGGCGCGGCGGGCGCGGTGTTTCTGATCGGCCTGTACGACGATCTGCGCGGCGCGCGGCCGTGGCAAAAACTGGCCGTGCAGGGCGCGGCGGCGATCGGGCTGTACATCACCGGCTTCCGCGTGGAGGTGATCACCAACCCGTTTACGCACAGCGCAACGCATCTGGGCTGGATGTCGCTGCCGCTGACGCTGCTGTGGCTGGTGGCGATTTCCAACGCATTCAACTTGATTGACGGGCTGGACGGTCTGGCGGCGGGAGTGGGACTGTTCGCCACGGTGACGCTGTTCCTGCTGGCCATGCTGCAAGCGAAAAGTTTTGTGGCCGCGATTACCGTGGCGCTGGCCGGCGCGCTCTTCGGATTCCTGCCGCACAATTTCAACCCGGCGCGAATTTATCTGGGAGATTCGGGAAGCCTGACCATCGGCATGGTGCTGGCGGCACTGGCGATCGACAGCTCGCAGAAAGGTCCGGTGCTGCTCACAGTGGCCATCCCGCTGATGATTTTCGGGCTGCCGCTGCTGGACGTGAGCGTGACCACGGCGAGGAGGTTTTTGTCCGGACAGCCGATCTTCCACCGCGACGAAGAGCACTTGCACCACCGGCTGCAGAAAATCGGGATGACGCCGCGCGCGTCGGTGCTGCTGCTCTACGGACTGGCGGCGCTGTTCGCGCTGGCGTCGCTGCTGCTGGTGAACTACAAGGGCGCCACCGCACCGCTGATCGCGCTGCTGTGCGGCATCCTGGCGTGGATCGTGGTGAGGCAGATGCAGTATGCGGAGTTCGCCGAGCTGGATTCGCACGTGCGCACGGAATGGCGCAGCCAGCGGCGCGTGCTGCGAAATCAGATCCTGCTGCGCAAGGCCATCGACGAACTACGCAAGACGAATTCCCTCGAAGAGGCGTGGGGCGTGGCGCGGCGCATTTTCGAAGTGCTGGAGTTCACGACGGCGACGTGCGAGCTGCCCGGGCGCAATTCCTTGCAGTGGAAGGGCGGCGCAGTGGAAACCACGGCGCAGTCCTGGACGCTGACTATTCCGCTGGCCCACGAAGGCCGCACCTTCGGCACGCTGCGGCTGACGCGGCCCATGTATCACGAAGCGCTGCTGTTTCGCGTGTCGCCGCTGCTGGAGTTTTTTGGCAATGACTTTGCGGGGCGCGTGGCGCAATTGATGGTGACAGCGGCGCCGGAAGGCCAGTTGAAGAGAGCGGCGGGAGCCCGGTAAGAGCCGACGAGAAGAGACGAGCGCGTCGCTAACGAACCGCGGCGATGACGGCGGGGGCTGCGGGGCGCGGCGGGCGCTGGCCGAAGTCGAGTAAGAACCACGCGGCTACGATAGCGGCCAGGATGGCCAGAAGAAAATAAATCCAGTGCCGGCGAACGTGCTCGAGGTAGCTGCTCAGCACGTTGCGCTTCTTGCGCACGCGGATGCGCTGCGGCCCACCGGAGTCGTGAAGCGGAGTTTGGCACCAGGAGCAGGCGTCGGCGTCCACCGGGAGCTGCTTGCCACACTTGGGACATACGCGGGAGATGTGTTTCGTCTCAGCCATGCGCCTTCGAGATGTATTACAAGTTGAGCAATTCGTCCAGCAGGAAAAGAGAGGCGCGTGAAGGAATAGCAATGCTCGGCAACCTTCGCTGCACGCCGATAAACGCAGATGAATGATCTTGTAGCTTATTTGCTGGCGCAGGCGAGGTACCGGCCGGTGGCCACGGCGAAATTTTCCGCTGGAGAAATCTGGCGGCGCGGGCGGTTGCGGCTGGTGAACTCGCTGGAGCGCGACCTGCCTGGCTTTTCGAGCTACCGGCTGCGCTCGCGCTTCCAGCCGTTCTATCCGGCGCGAGCGTTCGAAGCGGCGGAGTTTGGCAGCCGTTATTTGCAGGCGGCGGAGACGGCGCTCGCGCGCGCGGAAGAGATCCACAAGCACGAATTCGAAATTTTCGGCGAGCGCTACTCGTGCAGCGCGGAAATCGACTGGCACCGCGATCCGCAAAGCGGTCACCGCTGGCCACTGTGTAACGCAAGCGAATTGCGCATCGTGAACGCGGCTCCCGAGACGGATGTGAAGCGGCCGTGGGAGCTGGCGCGATTCCACCACCTGCTGCCGCTGGCGAAGGCGTACCTGCTGACGCGAGAAGCGAGGCATGCCGCAGAATTCGCGGCGCAGATTCTGCACTGGGTAAAAGAAAACCCCTACCCGCGCGGCATCCATTGGGCCATGCCCATGGAAGCGGCCATCCGCGCGGTGAACTGGATTGCTGCGGGGGCGTTTTTCGCCACGGAGGAAGCGCTCGACGAACCGTTCTGGCAGGAATATTTGCGCGCGCTGTTTTTGCACGGGCGGTTTGTGTACGCGCACCGCGAATGGAATCCGGTGGCGCGCGGGAACCACTATCTGGCCTGCGTCGTCGGGCTGCTGCACATCGGCGCGCTTTTTGCGGACAAGCCGGAGGGACAACGCTGGCTGCGGTTTGCGCGGCGGGAATTTGTGCGCGAGATGAACGCGCAGGTGCGCGAGGACGGCGTGGCGCACGAAGGCTCGTCGGGATACCACATTTTTTTGACGGAGATGTTTCTGACGGGAGCGATGCTGTTGACGCGTCTAGATGCGATAAAGGAAGAAGGAGGGGGATCCAAGGGCGCAGCAAGCAGCGCCCCTACAAATGCAGCTAGCAACGAATTTCGCGGGGCTGAGGCGTGGGCGCAACTGGCGGAAAGTTGCGGCAAGGAATTTACGGCGCGGCTGGAAAAAATGTTTGAGTTCGTGGCCGCGCTGGCCGTGGGACGCGAGCGGACGCCGATCCTTGGTGACGCGGACAACGGGCGGCTGCTGCCGTACTGCACGGAGGAAACGAGAGCGGGCGGGCCTGAAGGCCGCCCCTACAAATGCCAAATACAGGCTGCTAACCACTTGCTTAGCGTGGGCCGCGCGCTCTTCGGGCGCAACGATTGGCCGGGCGAGGCGCACAGTTGCGAGGAGGTCTGGTGGCGGCTGGGGCGCGCGCCGGAATTGTCGAGTTCACCGGAAAGCGTTTCTCGGGAAAGTGTGGCGTTCCATCATTCGGGATATTTTTTCTTCGCGTCGCCGCGGATGCGCGGAAGCGTGCGCTGCGGGCCGCTGGGAATCAATGGTTGGGCCAATCACGCGCACTGCGACCAGCTCAACGTGGAATTCTGCTGGGACGGCAAGCCGGTGGTGGTGGATCCGGGGACGTATCGCTACTCCGGCAGCGCAGCGGAGCGCGACGAGTTTCGCTCGACGCGCGCGCACAACACCGTGCTGGTGGATGGCGAGGAGCAGAATCGCTTCTGGCCCGGGCTGCTCTTTCGCATGATGGACGACACGCGCAGCGACGCAAAGCTGTGGCGCGCAGGCCTGGAGCGTGTCGAGTTTGTAGGCGAGCATTCCGGTTACCAGCGGCTGCGCGGCAAGCTGGGCGTGACGCGGAGAGTAGCGCTGGATCGGCAACACAACATTTTGTTTGTTGGCGACACGCTGCGTGGCAAGGGAACGCACAAGTTGGAATGGTTTTTTCATCTGGCGCCCGGGATTGTGCCGGAACTGCTCCGCTCTGGGGAGGCTTGGTCCGGTGACATCGTGGCGATGTCTGAGTTGGCACCTGAAACGGCAGGATTTTTGTTTCAGGCAGGTTGGCGCGTGGGGCCGTTGCTACTGATTGCAGCCGCGCCGGAGAATCTGCCGTTGGAAACAAAATTGGAAAGTGGATGGGTAGCGCCGCGGTATGGGCAGCGCGAAGAAGCGGCGGTGATTCACTTCAAGTGCGAAGCGAAGATGCCGGCGAGTGTGGCGTTCGTGTTTCAGCCAATCCCGGAGAGAAGTGGCTCGTGACGAGCAGGCACAAAGCGATAATGGAAAAGAGAAAATAGGAAAACCGAAGACAAAACATTAACACCGAGGACGCAGAGGAACGGAGAGCGCAGAGAAAGACAGAAGCGAGAATAGAAAAGAGAGATTAGAAAATAGGAGACGACGGGCGGCGAGGAGCCGCCCGTTGCTGTTTTAGGGCGCAACGTAAGTTTTGGCTTTGCGCGGCATAGCGGGGATAGGCGAGAATAACGGGACTCATTGGGCGCAAGTAAGGCGTCGTGAGAGAAAACAAATTCCACTGGCCGGCAGTACGAAGAGGGACTCCTTGAAAATTGCGGTGATTGGCTGCGGGTATGTGGGACTGGTGACGGGCGCGTGCCTGGCAGAGATCGGGCATAACGTAGTGTGCACGGACAATGACGAGTCGAAAATCCGCACGCTGAACGCGGGCAAGCTGCCGATTTACGAAGCGGAGCTGGACGGCATCGTGGCGCGGACGCGCGCGGACGGGCGGCTGACGTTCACGGCCAACGGCGGCGAGGCGGTGCGCGGAGGCGAGGTGGTGTACATCTGCGTGGGGACGCCGCCGCTGGAGACGGGCGAAGCGGACCTCTCCGCGATTGACAATGTGGCGCGGCTGATCGCAACTGAAGCGACCAGCTCAAAGCTGGTGATCGAGAAGAGCACGGTGCCGGTGCAGACCGGGCAGCAACTGAAGCGCGCGCTGGCGGTCTATGGGCGGCACGGCGGCGTGGAGTTTGCCGTGGCGTCGAACCCGGAATTTTTGCGGGAAGGCACAGCGGTGCTGGATTTTCTCTACCCCGACCGCATCGTGGTGGGCGTGGACAACGGCGACGCGGAAAAGAAATTGCGCGAGATTTACCGGCCGATCCTGGAGCGCAGCTTCAAGTGCCCGCTGCCGGACGCGATGCGGCCGAAGGTGCCGCTACCGGCGTTTATCGTGACCACCATCAACAGCGCTGAGCTGATCAAACATGCATCGAACAGTTTTCTCGCGATGAAAATTTCCTACGCCAATGCGCTGGCGGATTTGTGCGAGCGACTGAATGCCAACGTCGAAGAAGTGACGCGGGCGATGGGCATGGACCCGCGCATCGGGCCGCAGTTCTTGAAAGCCGGGCTGGGGTTCGGAGGATTCTGCCTGCCGAAGGACGTACAGGCGTTCATCCGGCTGGCGGAGAAGGCCGGAGTGGATTTCACGCTGCTGAAAGAAGTCGAGCGCATCAACAAGCGTCGCATCGACCATTATCTGGAAATCACGAAACACGCGCTGTGGGTGCTGAAAGATAAAAAAATCGGCATGCTGGGGCTGGCGTTCAAAGCCAACACCGACGATATACGCTTCGCGCCGGCGGTAGATTTGATTAAGCGGTTGCTGGCGGAAGGGTCGAAGATTTCGGCGTACGATCCGGAAGCGATGGAACGGACGCGGACGGTCTATCCGGAATTGCGCTACACGAAAGACGAATACGAAGCGGCGCAGGGCACCGAGGCATTGATGATTGTGACGGACTGGGCGCGGTTCAAGGATTTGGATTGGACGCGCGTGTACAAGTCCATGGCCCGTCCGTTGATTCTGGACGGGAGAAATTTGCTGGATCCGGCGACGATGCGAGGAATGGGGTTCGAATATCACAGCGTGGGCAGGCCAGAGTGAACGGATAGAAAAGGGAACAGGGAGCAGGGATCAGTGGCGCCGGCGAAAGCCGGCGCTTTTTATTTTGCGCCGGCGGATTCGGCGGCGAACTGCTTTTTGAAAAAGTCGAGGGTGAGGCGGAGGCCTTCGTCAAGGCTGATCTTGGGCTCCCATTTCAAAAGGCGCTTGGCTTTGCTGATGTCGGGGCAGCGCTGCTTGGGATCGTCCACGGGAAGCGGCTCGAAAATGATTTCCGTTTTCGCGCCGAGAAGCTCGCGGACGCGGCGGGCGAATTCGAGAATAGTGATTTCCTGCGGATTGCCGATGTTGGTGGGCTCGTGCTCGTCGGAGAGCATGAGCTTGAAAATGCCGTCGATGAGATCGCTGACGTAACAAAAGCTGCGGGTCTGCTTGCCGTCGCCATAGACGGTAATGGGGTCGCCGCGGAGCGCTTGATAGACAAAATTGGGAAGAGCGCGGCCGTCGTTCAAGCGCATGCGCGGGCCGTAGGTGTTGAAGATGCGCACGATGTGCGTGTCAACGCCGTGGGCGCGATGGTAGGCCATGGTCATGGCCTCGGCGAAGCGCTTCGCTTCGTCGTAGACGCCGCGGGGGCCAATGGGATTCACGTGGCCCCAGTAGGATTCCGGTTGCGGGCTGATTTGGGGGTCGCCGTAGCATTCTGAAGTGGACGCCAGGAAATATTTGGCCTTCTTGGCGAGGGCGAGCCCGAGAGTATTGTGCGTGCCGAGCGCGCCGACCTTGAGCGTTTGGATGGGGAGCTTGAGGTAGTCCACAGGACTGGCCGGAGAAGCAAAGTGGAGCACGTATTCCACCGGGCCGGGGACGTCAATGTAGCGGGTCACGTCCTGGCGGGCGGAGCGGAAGCGCGGGTGGCTCATGAGGTGTGCAAGGTTGGACTCCGTGCCGGTGATGAGGTTATCGAGGCAGAGCACGTCCCAACCTTCGGCGATGAGCCGGTCGCAAAGATGCGAGCCGAGAAATCCAGCACCACCGGTGATGACTGCGCGCAAAGTTGCGTCTCCCAAACAGAAGAAGGGATATGAAACCACAGTTGAGCAGAGATAGAAAGTCGAAAACCGAAAATCGGAGGACAAGAGTTAACGGAGGGAGAGAGTAAGGGAATTTCTTTTGGCGTCGCAATTGATAGAGAGCGAGCGGTCCCCGTCCTTGGGAAATGTGCCACTGAGTCCGCGGACTTGGTCAAAGCCAGCGTCAGGGGAATTGACGCGCACCCGAATGGAGCGCACGCCTGCGCGGAGGATCACGGACTCGGAAAACCTGCCGACATAACGCGGGGCAGTAAATGGCAAGCGGTGCACTTCATCATGCACGAGGTTTTCCTCCAGAACCAGGCGGTCGTCCACCCATACGGAAATCGCGCCGGCGCGAAAGTTGTGCTGCAGGGAGATGGCCATGACAGACTGCGGCGACGGCAGGAATGCCCAGAGAACGAGCACCAACAGGGCGAGCACGGCGGCGAGGAGCGTGACTTGCTTGCGGTGCTTACTCCAGGCGCGGACGCGGCCGATCACATGCGTGGCGAGATCCGAGGCGCGTTCGCGAGGGCCAACCGCCACGGGCAACGTGGCGGAAGGCTCCGCAGTTGGCAGGCGCATGGTCTGATCGGTAGCGGCAGGCGGAGCAGGAACGGGCGCATGCGGCGCCTCGCCGCTCAGGAGGCAATCGAGGTCGCCGGCGAATTCGTCTCCGGTTTGATAACGGGACTCTCGGGGCTTGGCGAGGGCGCGGGCGACGACAGCGTCGAAATCCGGTCGCAGCGCGGAATTAAGCGATGACGGAGGAGCGGGATCGCTGTAGACGATTTTGAACATGAGGTCGGCGAGCTCGCCAGTGAAAGGCTTTTCGAGCGTGAGCATCCAGTAGAGGATGACGCCGAGAGAAAAGAGGTCGGCGCGGCCGTCCACGCGCTCGCCGCGCACCTGCTCCGGCGACATGAAGGCGGGAGTGCCGATCATTTCGCCTTGCACGGTGACCTGCGATTTGCGGAGCCGCGCCACACCGAAATCGGTGATGATGGGGCGGCCAGCAGGCGAGACGATAATGTTGGCGGGCTTGATGTCGCGGTGCACAATGCCCGCAGAGTGCGCGTAGTCGAGGGCTTGGGCGACTTGCTTGACGAGGCCGAGGGTTTCGCCAACCGGGAGCGGAGCGGGAGCAGCATCCACCATGGACAGGAGCGTGCGGCCGGCGATGAGCTCCATGACGATGTAAGGAGTGCGGGTGGATTCGTCCTCGCCAACATCGTGGATGGTGACGATGCCCGGGTGGGAAAGTTTGCCGGCAGCTTGCGCCTCGCGGAAAAAACGTTCGCGAAAGCCTTCGGTTTCTCCCTTCGCAAAACCCTGGAGTCGAATAGTCTTCACCGCGACTTCGCGATCGATGATGGGATCGCGGCCGCGGAAGACCGTGCCCATCGAACCGCTGCCCAGTTCATCGAGAATTTCGTAACGACCCAGTTGCGACATGCGTGTGCTCGTTACCCGCGCGAATCAATTCGTTCGAATGGTAGCACGAGAGAATGCGTGAATGAGTGGGGCGTGGCCGCGCGATTGCCGAAAGCGAAATACGACGAGCTGAAGCTCGCCGCTACAAGCGTTTGGCGGAAATGATTTTGACGGGAGGGGTGAGCTTCTGGGCGTCGGCTGGGGCGGCCTGGATTTTGCGGACGACGTCCATGCCCTTCACGACGCGGCCGAAAGCGCCGAAGCCCTGTCCATCGGGGTTGCGCGCGCCGCCGAAATCGAGCGCAGGCTGGTCGCCGATGCAAATGAAAAAATCGGAGGTGGCGGTGTCGGGAGTGTCGCGAGCCATGGAGACGCAGCCGTCGGTATGGGCCAGGCCGGTTTTGTTGGTGCGCTCGAGAGGGATGGGCGGAAATCCGCTGCGGGCGCGTGCGGGATCGGCGCCAGCCTGGATGACTTCGATCTTCACTTTATTATTGGGCTGATTACTGAGGCGCACGGTGCGATGGAAGATGCCGCCGTTGTAAAAGCCGGCGTCAACATAACGCAGGAAATTGGCAGCGGTGACGGGCGCGCGAGCGGCGTCCACTTCGATGGTGATGGCTCCGAGCGAGGTTTCGAAAAGCACGCGGACGGGCGGGGTTTGCGCGGACGCTGAGGATAAGCACACAAGCAGTGCAAGCAGCATGCACAGATATGAAAGGCGCGCGGTCATCGCGGAGGCTCCTCGTGAAGGAAGATTTGCAAATGCGGCGGCGCCCAGGGATCGAGCCAGAAGTCCACAGCAAGCCAGAGGCTGCGCGTCCAACGCGTCAAGCAGAGTGAAACCGCCACGGCGGCAAGCATCCACAGCGCGAACTGCGTTTCCCATCCGAGATGAAACAGCGGCGGAAGAAATAACGACAGCACATAGCTGGCGCCGATGATGACTTCGGTCAAAACCACGTTCACATACATGGAAGCGACAAAATATCCGGATTCGCGGAAAAATGCCAGGCCGCAGCAGGCGCATTTCTCGCGAACGGCAAAAACGCCGCAGAAAAGGCCGCCCTCTCCGCAACTGGGGCAGCGCAGGCGAACGGCGCGGGCAAGAATGGAGCGAAGAGCAGTGCGCATGATGTCGAAAGAGAATTTACCACGGATGAGGGAACCGCGAAGTGCGAAGGCGGGGGAATTCGCTGGCGAGCAGCCGCGATGAATTACGGGACAGCCTGGAAGGCCTGTCCTACGTAGGGAGGACGCAGCCGTCTAGGTGCTTCGGGAGCGCCCGTATGAATCAACTATTGCGGGGCGGGGGCAGCGGGGCGTTGAAAGAGCGCGGTGGTCTGCTGGTTCAGGAGCACCCAGAGGCCGTAGGCGCCGAGAAGCGTGCCGAAAGGAATGTTCAGCAGATTGAGAATGGAAAGCACGAGAGCCAGGATGCGTCCCCACTCGCGATAGTTCATTAGGCCGATGCCGGCAGCAATGCACGGCGCGGAAAGAATCAGCAGCAACACAAAGACGAAGCCGCCGATCGCGCCGATGATGGGAATCGCCACGCGGGCACCGGGTTCGCCGCCACTGGCTGTGCCGATGATGCCGGCTACGCCACCAAACACAGCAAGCACTACCAGCGCGCCGAGAGCGCCAAGCACGCCAAACACGATGTAGAGAATGGCCAGAAGTTTTACGTGACCGTCCATGAGTCACCTCAGGAGAGCGGCGCTGGCGGACATTGTGAGGCAAGCAGAGGTTGGGAGCAAGAGGGAGAGGAGCAAGGGGCAGGCTGAAGACGCGCCTCTACAGACGTGCAATCACGGTGGGAGAAGGCGTTTAACGGCGCGGGCGAGGGGGTACCAGAAGCGACTGGAGTGAGTAACTAGCGCGGCGACGCGGCCGAGCGCGCGGCGTTGCGGCGAATCGAGCGCGAATTCGCGCCCGGCGCGGCGGACGCGGAAGACGCGGCCAAGCAGTTCGGCGGCTTCGAGCGGGGCATCGGCGCGGGGCAGCGCATCGCCTTTGGTGATAAGCACCGGGCAGCCATCGCGGGCGAGTTTACGGATCACGCGGTGGGCAAAGAGGCGGCCTTCGCGGGTAAAGAGCACCACTTCGCCGGAATGGATTCGCGCAGCGTCGTCGCGGCGAACGAGAATCGCGTCACCGGAGCGCAGCCAGGGCCACATGCTGCCACCGAAAACGCGGAGCGTGACCGTGCCACCGGAACGGAGGACGTCGGCGAGCATCTCGGCGCGGAGGCGGACGTCGTCGGGAACGAGTTCAGCGGGCGCGGAGGTGGCGGTCAAAGGCATGCGCGTAAGAGTCAATGAAAGCACAGATGGGAGAGAGTGGCTAGTGGCTAGTGATTAGTGGCTAGAGAAGAACGGAGAAAAAAGAAACGAATGAAGCGGACTAGAAGACGTCGAAGGAATAGATGCGGCCTTGCGCGTCGCCGACGTAGAGCTTGCCCAAGTCGACATCGAGGCTGGGATCGCCGATGGTGAAGCCGGCGTTGACCGTCCGGCTGAGCAGCACCCCGCCACTGACCGGATCAATCTTGTAGAGATTGCCGTCTGAAGACCCTGCATAAACGAATCTCGTTGCCGGGGTGGCTCCCAGTGGGTTGATGATGGGCGTGGAGAGCGTTCCGATACCGCTGGGGTTGGTGTAGCCAGCGTCGGCCACAAATGTCTCGCCACCGCAGGCAGGGTTATAGGCGAATCGCACTTTGCGGACGGTGCTCGCACCGGCAGTCGTCGTGGTGTAGAAGACCCGATCATCCATCGCAGCCACAGCGACGGGAATAGGGAAACCGGTGCCAGAAGTGGCACCTGTGGCGAAGGTGTTCGCACAGACGGCGATGTCGTTGCGCACGGCAACGAGATCCCCGTCGTCTTTCACGGCGTAAACGACGCGGTTGTCGAAGTTCAGCGTGGGAGAGCCGCTGATGTCGCCGAGGCTGAAGTTGGAGATGCCCGCACCAGTGACACTGTTGATCTTCCAAAGACTGGGCTGAGCACCGACATTGGAAAGGCTGGTGACCCAAATGACGTTGTTGGCGTAGTCCACGACGGGCGTGGAGTTCACCGCGTCCATGTTGCCGGGGGTAAAGGTCCAGACGATCGCGCCAGTATTCGCGTTCAAGGCGTAGACCTTGTTGGCGGTGGCGGAAAGCTCGCGTGTGCCGACATAGACCAGATCGCTGGTGGGCGTAAAACCGCCGTTAGCGTATTTCTTGAGCTGCACGGCGATGCCACCTTGGATAATGCCGCCGACGGCCACCAGCGAGCCGACGGCACCGGGAACGGGCGTAACCCAAAACTGCTGACCCGTGGTGGCGTTGAAGGCGTACACGCGACCATCGTTGGAACCGACAAACACGGCGTCACAGGGTTGATTGCCCAGAGTGACCGGGTCGCAGTCGGCCACGGAATTGTCACCTTGCGAGACGACCGCAGGGCGAGTCTGAACGGCACCGCCGGTGGTCCCGACAGCGCCGCCGGGCTGGTAGTTGCGCGCGCCAGTGCTGGCGTTCATGCTGTGGACAATGTTGTCATTCGAGGGGGCGACGACTGTAACGGCGGGGATCAGTCCTGGCGGCGCCAGAGCGACAGCCGCAGTCTTATAGCTCCAGCGTTTACTTGCGCCGCCGCCGGCGCCGGTGGTAAGCGTAGCCGTCGCCGAACTGCCGAATGAGAAGTGCGGAGGTGTCGGAGTAGCGGCGCCGCTGATCGTGCTGTTATCGCGCGTGTAAATCCTGTAGCTGTACTGCGTGCTGGGAGTAATCACGATGTCCGGGCCGTTTTCGTTCCCCACGGTTACGTTGGTGGGGGAGGCTGCAAAATTGTTGGCGTTGGAAAAAATGGTCTCGCCGACGACGGGCTGATTGCCCTCGGTGTAAGACGTGCCGTCGGCGGGCGAGAAGGTAGGAGGTGCAGCGCCGCCCCGCTGGGCAATCAATGCTCCCTGGTAATTGGCAGCGATGGCGCCGGCCGGATAAGTGAAATTCAGAGTCACCTCGGAGATGCCGGGAGAAGCGACGCCAACGGAAACGTCGCGGAGGATGTGGACGTCGAGCTGGGGGCGGTTGGCGGCGGTGCCGTCCTCGCGAGAGGAATAGCTGATTCCGGCGATGGGTGTATTGTTCATCTCCACCACGTACCATGAAGCATCGGCGCTCGCGGCAGTGTTCTGGCGCGTCAAGGTGAGCGAGGCGGCGGCAAGCGAAGTAACCCAAGTCGAAGCGCCCAAGGATTGTGCCGTTGGGGCGGCCATGGTAGTGCTGCCAACATTTTGGCCGCCGCTGGCCTGAGTGGAAAGCATCGCAAACGTACGGGAGGTATCTATGGATGGAGAAAGGACCGGGCTGAGGGAAGCTGTGCCGATGGGAAAGTTCGTCGAGGCAGTCTGCACGGAAGCACCGGTATTAAGCGTAACTACCTGGTAGCCAATCTCGGTGATGGCGATTCCAGTGACGCTGCGGTCCACAGTGACCTGATTGCAAGTGGCCGCACACCCGGTGAGCCGACCGCGGAGCATCAGGATACCCTCGCTGCCGCCCGCGCCGAGGGCGGCGGTTCTGTAGTTGACCAGCAATAACGTCCGCGCGGGATCCACAGGAGCGATGGCCGCGGTGACGCTGGCCGTGCCGGCCGCCATGGTCGCAATCAGACCCTTCTGTACTGAAATGTCGAGAGGATTAGTGAACTCGATCACTTGCCACGCGAGCGTGTGCGTAGGGGAAGCGGTGTTCATTCGAAACTGGAGGTTACTTGTGGTGGTGAGTTCCCCTACCAGGACATCATCATAGCCATAGAAGTTGTCGGCAGCGGCGCAATTCTGGGACCAAAGGACAAAGGCCTGGCTGAGAGAGGAAACTGGAGTGATGGCGACGTTGTTGGTTGTGGCCGCCAAGGCGAGGGTGCCACGCTGGACACTTACACCGCTCTCGAATTCCGCGACGTACCAAGAGATGTTGACGGTTGAGGCTTCATTCGTGACGCGAGTGAATTGGAGCTCAGTGGAAGAGGAGATGACGCCACGGATCTCCATGGCCACGGGGCGGTCAATGGCATTGTTGGTCTGAAAGACGAGGAAGGAGCGGGCGGTGTTGATGGTGCCATTGCAGGCGCCGCCGAGGTTAGGAAGAGTGACTGTGATGGTGCCGTTGCCGGAGCTGACATTGGATCCGCTGTAGAGGCACTGAAGAACTGCCCTCGCGGCATCGGTCTCAACGGTATCTTTCACCAGCAGACCGAGGTTGTTCGCCGGAGTACTGAGCCAGTCCTGGGGAATGTTGGAAACGACGCCATCAGTGAGAATTGGCCAAGAAATGGTGGCTCCAGCAGTTGTGCCGCTGGGCTGGGTGTCGATGGCGGTGGCGGAGAAGTCTCCGCCAAGGGCGCCCCAATTGTTGGGAGCCGTGCCGTCTCGAGAGGTCCAGGTGACGCCACCTTCGGTCCACTGGGTGGCGCCGGTTACGCGGTGGATGGACTGGTCGTGGGAGGCGGCCGGCGCAATGGCGATTTTCATCTTCAGGTCGGCCACCTTTACGGCAGAAGCGGAAGGTATCGAGCTGAGGTCAAAGCGCACCAGAGCGCGCCGGGTGGCGGCACTCTCGCCAAGGATGCGCGCGATGGCAGCGGCACCATCGTTGGTGGCGGCCAATGCCGACTGCAAGGTGGCGTCGGCGGTGGCCGTCAGCGTGACAATCTCATCGGCGCGCAAGATGCGAGCAGGAAGTATCAAAAGACAAAACAGCAAAAGGGCGATGGCTTGCTGCGTACGGTCGCGAGGCATCATGAGCAGGCAACCTCACATGAAATGAACAGCGGAGGAGGGCCTTGACACATACAGCCGAAGAAAGAACGACACCCAGAAAAAACTGGCATCCGTTCGGTGTACATTAGCGAAATCAAAAAATTACGGCCACCATCAGAGCGTTCAACGGCCATGCTAAATCAGGACAAGCCACCTCGCAAGTCCCTGCGGGTGCAATGGCTGCGTGGTAATGGGCGGTTGGAAGTGGATGGAGGATCGGGACGACTACGACCGCGAAAAAACGGCCGGGAGAGCGATGACTGGGAGCACTGCGCGGAGAACAGCGGCGGCATAGACCCGCCGCTGTTGCCCCAATGCAACGAGATTTTCAGAAAACGTTGAAGGAATAGATGCGGCCCTGCGTATCGCCAACAATCAGACGGTTGAGAAACACATCGACGGAAGGATCGCCGATAGTAAAGCCAGCGTTGACGATGCGAGTTCCGGCGATGCTGCCATCCGCAGGACTGATTTTGTAGAGGTTGCCGTCGGACGATCCCACATAGATGAAACCGGTGTTCGGATTCCAAATGGGGGAGGAAATCGTGCCGATGCCTGAAGGGGGCGTGAAACCAACGGCGGGCACAAACGTTTCGCCGCCGCACGCGGGACCATAGGTAAAGCTTGCTTTGCGGATGGTGCCTGCGCCCAATGTGGTGGTGGTGAAAAAGATGGCGTCGTTGGTGGAACCCGAAGCCGCGGGAATGGGAAATCCCGTGCCGCTGCTGCCGACGGGGGCAGGAAATGCGTTGGCGCAGGAGGGGATGTCATTGCGAACTGCGACGAGGTCGCCGAGGTCGGTAACGACGTAAACAACCTTGTTGAAGAGGTTGAGGGTGGGCGAGCCGCTGATGTCGCCGAGGCTGAAATTTTCGATGCCCGCGCCGGTGAGGCTGTCAATTTTCCAGAGGCTCGGCTGGGTGCCGCCGTTGGAAAGTGAGGAGACCCAAATAACGTTGTTAGCGTAGTCCACCGCCGGGGTGGAATTCACGGCGTCCATGTTGCCTGGGCTGAAAGTCCAAACAATGGCACCGGTGCTGCCGTTCAGTGCGTATACCTTATTGGCGGTAGCAGAAAGCTCGCGCGTGCCGACGAATAGCAGGTCCACAGTAGGAGTGAACGAACCGCCTGCATAGTTTTTCAATTGCGCGGAAATGCCTCCCTGAATCATGCCACCAACTCCGACCAAAGATCCCGCAGCAGGGGGAGCAGGTGTAGACCAAATGACCTGGCCGGTGATGGCGTTGAAGGCGTAAACGCGGCCGTCATTCGAGCCCACGTAGGCGACGTCACAGGGCTGGTTGCCAAGAGTAACAGGATCGCAATCCGCAAGCTGAGTATCCCCCTGAGACAGGACGGTGGGACGCGTCTGGACAGGGCCACTGGTAGTGCCTGTTGCGCCTTCGGGCTTGTAATTGCGTGCGCCGGCGCTGGCAGTCATGCTGTGCAGGTTGTTGTCATTGGAAGCGACGATGACTTTATTGGCTGGGTCGAGGCCCGGGGGTGCCAGGGCAGATCCTGCCGTTTTGTAACTCCAGATCTTAGTGGCGCCGCCGCCGGTGGCCGTGGTGAGAGTGACTGCGGAGCCGAAAGAGTAATGGGGAGCGGCAGGGTTTGCGGCGCCGGTAATCGTGACGTTGTCGCGGGTGTAGGCCTTGTAGGTGTATTGCGTGCCGGGAGAAATGACATTGTCCGGGCCGTTTTCACCAAAGACGGTGACAACGGTGGGAGGATCCACAAAGCTGTCGTCGTTGGAAACGATGGTCTCACCGATTACTGGTTGCGTGTCCGCCGTATAGACGCTGCCGTCATTGGGCGCGAAAGTGGGAGCAGAAGCGCCATTCTTGCGGGCGATGAGCGCGCCCTGGTAGCTGCACGTGGCGCTGGAAGCGCACGGATAGGTGAAGTTCAAGGTGACGTCGGAAACGCCAACCGAGTTGACGCCGAAGGAAACGTCGCGGAGGAAGCTGACGTCGAGCTGGGGACGGTTGGCCGGGGTGCCGTCTTCGCGGGCATCGAAGTTGACGCCGGCGGCCGAGAGGTTGTTCAGCTCGGCGACGTACCAGGAGACGTCGGCTTGATCATTGCTGTTATTGCGCGTCAGAGTAATCGAGCTGGAAGCCAAGGAAGTGGTGAACGCAGAAACGCCCAAGGACTGTGCCAGCGGAGCGGCCAGTGGGCTGCGCCCAAAGTTGGCACCGCCGCCAGAAAGCGTGGAAGTGAAAGCTACCGAGCGCGCGGTGTCTACACTGGGTGAAAGCGCCGGGCTGGCGGTATTCACAAAGCTCGCGAGATTGGTGGAAGCGGACTGCACCGTGGAGCCGTTGTTCAAGGAGACCACTTGATAGGCAAGTTCGCTAATGGCCGAGCCGCCCAGGCTGCGATCCACGATGAGTTGGTTGCAATTGGGGGTGCAATTGCTGAGACGGCCACGGAGCAGCACGCGGCCAATGGAAGCGGAAGCACCCGGGATGCGATAGCTGACAAGAGCAAAGGACTTGGCCGGGTCCACGGGAGTAATAGCCAGGGTCACGCTGAGGGTGAAAGAAGTCATGGCAGCGGAGGTGCCGCGCTGCACGTCGAGGTCGGCCGAGTTGGTAAACTCCACTACCTCCCAATCAATCGTGTGGCTGACATTGGAAGCGTTGACGCGGAACTGCACATTGTTCACGGCAGTCAAATCGCCGATGGTGGGGTCATCCTGGCTGTAGCTGGGATCGGCAGCAGCAGGCGTCTTGGACCACAGCACAAAAGCGCGTGCGGTCGAGGAAACCGGCGTAATGCCAACATTGATGGTGGAGCTGCTCTGGCTGGCCACGGTGCCGCGCTGCACGTTGACGCCGCGGGCAAATTCCACGACGTACCAGGAGAGGTCTACGGTGGTGGTCTCGTTGGTCACGCGGAAAAATTGAACGGTAGGCGGCGTGGTGGGACAGGCGTCCGGAACGATGCGGCCGCGAATCTCGGCGATATTTGGCCGGACCGAATTGGTTGCGCCGTTTGCGCCCTGAAACATCAGAAACGATCTGTTGATGTTCACCGTGGGAGTGGCCCCGTTGCAGGAGCCGAGATTGGCGGAAAGCGTCGCCGGCGGAGCCGCACCGGTGCTGACCAGTGTGCCGGAGTGCACGGTATTGATCACCGCATGGGTGGCCGCAGTTTCCGAAGTGTCCTTAACGAGAAGCCCGAGATTGTTGGCTGGAGTCGATAGCCAATCCTGGACAATATTGGAAACGACACCGTCGCTCAAAATTGACCAGTTGATCGTGGCGCCATTGGTGGTGCCGCTGGACTGGGAGCTGATAGCATTGGCGTGGAAGTCGCCGCCCGGAGCGGCCCAGTTGTTGGGGACGGTGCCGTCACGTGAATCCCAAGTTGCGCCGCCCTCCGTCCATTGTGTAGAGCCGGTCACGCGATGAACGCCCAAGGTACGCGAAGCGGTGGGCGCCTGCGCGATGAGCATTTTGAGGTTTGCGACTTTGATCGCGGCAGCGGAATCGATGGGCGAGAGGTCGAAACGCACCAAGGAGCGTACCGACTCCGCCGAGACGCCAAGCACGCGGAGAATGGCGGCTGTACCGTCGTTGGCGGCGGGTGATCCCTGCTGCAAGGTGGCGTCGGCCACAGCCGTCAGGGTCGTGATTTCGTCGGCGCGGAGCGGCAGCGGCGGCGCAACCAGCAGAGCCACCAGCACCACGGCTACTTTGCATCGAATTCGATTGAACGCGCTCATACGAGCCCTCCTAGAAACTGCCCACCCTCAAAACACATCGCAATCTGTTCTACAGCACTGCGTGCAATTGGCCAATGCGTAAGCTGCTTGCAAGTCGCGAAAGCGTTACTTCTGCTCGGGCGCTTTCAACGTGAACTGCGCGCTTTGCACAAGTTTGTCGCCCAGCCGGACACGGACCGTCCAGGCACCCAGCAGGCTGCGCTGGGTAATGTAGGTGCCGGCCACAGCAAGCGGAGTAATCACCGTGGGAGTGCCCCGGCTGGAAGTCAGGAACGCGTCGACCGTAGGAGATGCCCCGGGGACGGCGCGCGCGCGCGGCTGCGCCGTACTGGCGCGGAACGGCGTAGCCTTCTTGACGTAGAGACTGCCGTCGGGCAGGAAGAACTCCACGGTCTGTACTAAATCGCCGGAGACGTTGGGCCAGGTGACAAAAACAAAGATGTCGCGGAGCTTGCCGACCGTGAAAGCGGTATTCGTGGAGCGGCACTCCGTGGTGGGACTCTCACAAAAGAAAACCTCGGTGACAGCTTTCGAGGGCTGCACGGACGGCGGCATTACCTTCTTGCCATCCGCCTCCGTCCGCCCCCGGCCGTCCGGCCGGCGATTCTGCGCGACGGCGGGCGCTGCCAGAGCCAGCAGTGCGACCGTCAGAAGAATTGCGCCGCTCAGGACTTTCATGTGTCGTTTCATGGCTCCTCCGCAAAACTCGTGCATACACAATCTGATTGCCGGCCGGCGCTTGCCTGACGGCAGGCGGCAGGCCGCCCGTCTCTCCACTACGAAGACTTGGGCGCCGCGCCACACAGACCGCCGCCGGCCGGCAGCTTGCCGCAGGCGAGCGCCGTGGTCTCAAATATCTTCTCCGAGAGGCACTGCGGTTTGACGTAGGGCTTCCGCCGGGAAGTGCCGGCCGCGGTGGCAGCGTTCTGATTGTCGGTGTTCATAAGCTTTCTCGCTCCTGTGGAGTGCTCAGCGCGGCGATGTGAACGAGCTGGGCGGGATGGGAATTCGATGTAGCGTGCAGGCGGCCGAGGGCGCGCAGGCCGCTCACCGGATCATGAACGCCGGCCAGACGCGCGGCGGCTTCCGCCAATTCGCAAGCGCGCTGGGAAGGGCCTCCGAGATCGCCGTCTTCCATGAAGGCGAGGCCCGGGCAACGATGGCAGTGATGGCGGATGTCACAGTCATGGCAGATGGCCAGGTCGCTTTCCCTGACGTTGCGGACGCGCAGCATTTTTGGCGAACCGTACCAGATTTCGGAGAAGGACTTTTCTCGCAGGTTGCCAGTAGGCAGCGGCATTTGCACGCAGGGATAAATATCTCCGTAGGGCGAAATGTAGAGGCTGTTGTGGCCGGCGCTGCACGGAATGTTGTCGAAGGCCGCGGCCATTTCTGCGCCTTCGGCTTTGGCGGGCGCCGGCGCGGGCGTGTCGAAGACCGGGGCTTGCATGACGGGCAGCAACTCACTGGCAGCCAGGCGCATGTCCAACGTGCTGCGATTGCCGTCCATCATTGGAGTAATGGTGGGGTCCATGATGAAAGTGACGCCGAGCGAATCGGCCAACGCTTGCACTTCGCGCCAGACGGCGATGTTCTGCTTCATCAGTGGGCAGGAAATTTTGACCAGCAGCCCCTGCGCATGGCAGAAGCGCAGCGCTTCGAGAGTTCGCGCGAAGGAGCCGGGCACCTTGGTGATGGCATCGTGGATGGCGGCGTCCGCGCTGTACAAACTGATCTGAATGCGGCGCACACCCAGGCGGCGGAGCTGCGCGGCGCGTTCCTCGGTAATGAGCAGGGCGTTGGTCTTCAGCGTGACGTCGAAGCGCAGCCGGCGAGCACAGGCCAGCAGGTCGAAGAAATCAGGCCGCAGAAAAATTTCGCCGCCGGAGAAGGTCAAGAAGAGTGTGCCAGCATCGGCCAGCTCGGCGAGCACGCGCTTGATTTCCGCGGTGGTCATCTCACCGTGGTCGGAATGATCCAGATAGCAGTGCACGCAGCGCTCGTTGCAGCGATAGGTGACGTCGAAATGCACGTTGAGCGGGGCGTTGCGCGCCAGAGAACGCGCCACCAGACGGTCCATCACGGCCGCGCTAGCCACGGGACACCTCCGCGGCAGAAGCAGCTTCCGTACGAAGGAGCTTTTTGGCGGCCAGCTCGGCAAGGAGCTCGCGCGTGTCGGCCAGCGCCGTGGCCGCATCTACTTCAAACTCGTCCGCGAGGAGCCGGGCAATTTCTTCCGTAGTGCACTCGCCGGTGGAGTGCTTCCAGATAAACCCAGCCGTGGGATTCAACTCGTGCAGCACGCTATCTTCGGGGGAAATCACCACCACCACGCCGTCAATTTCACGCCAGGCGGCCAGCGGATTCTGCGCAGGGCTAACGGAGGCGAGAACCGGCTGCGGGGCGCTCACGGGAGCACCTCCCAGAAGCTGGCGTCGCGCTTGAAGTGGAGGCGATAGAAGGGCAGCGCTGCGGCACAGTCCGAAACGATGCTCAGAAGCTGTTCGCGCGCGGCACGGTCACCGGAAAAGAAAAGCACATTTTCGAGCAGCCCGCGCAGGGCTTTGCGCGGCGCAATCTTTTCCAGGCGATTTTCTGGAGCCTGCGCCAGCGCGTAAATGCCCGCGACGGAGAGGTGGCAATTGCGGTCGCCGGCGCGAAATTCGCCCCAAAAAGGCGTGCCGTGCGCGCGCCAGCCTTCGGTGTCGCAGCGCAACAGAGAGATTTCGTCTGTCAGTGGCGTGCCGACGGGCGCCAGTCCAGCGACGGTGCTCTTACCGGCGCCCGAGCGGCCCATAAAGATGTGGGCCCGGCCGTGACGCTCGATAGTGGCTGCATGCAGCAGGAAACCGCGATGCGGCAACAGAATCATGGAGAGCAGCACGCGCAGAAGTGAATCCACCGTGTAGTCGGACTGTATTCCGGAGATGCGCGCGGCGGCGGAGTCCAGTTGTAGCGTGGCACCATGGAGGGAGAAATCGAAACCCGCGCTGGAATGGAAATCCTTTCCCGGGTTCAGGTAAACGGGGAAGCCGTTTTCCGAAGGATTGCGGAAAGCGGAATAGCGCGCGGCGGCCTTTTGCTGGAGAGCGTCTTCGCGGAAGAATAGCGTCAGGGGAACGCGGCCGATGGACACAGACAGCGGCGTGCTCTGAGGGGCGTGAGCCACCCTGGTAAGGCCTCCTCGAATCCCAGTCTGGGCAGGTGCGAGCAAACCAAAACGGTCCGCAAGAGGATGCTTTGGCACCAACCCAGAATTCAGGTACTGCGACTTTACGTGCCTAAGCTGATGCCTGTCAATAAATGACAGAGTTCCGGGTACCAAATCTACACCCTCTAATAACCACAATTTAGGGTTCAAAACCGTATATTTCCGGAATGGGGAATCGGGGCATGGTCACTAGCGAGGGTATTCTAACTTCCTCTATGAATGGCGGCGAAGGGCCGCGGGGAGTTTGCGGGCCAGGCGGATGAGATAGAGATAGAGGATGGAGCGGCCGGGAGCATCGAAAAATTCCTGGCGAAGAGTTGCGGAAGAAGGAAAAAGCATCCGCCAAAACAGTGCGAGACGCGGGAGGCCAGCGCGCGAGCAGGCCAGGATGGCCCATGCGCCGGCAGGACCGTCGAGAGCAGCGCCGCGTGCGAGCGGGGAAAGTGGATCATCACCCAGCGCGCGCGACGCCAGCCAGCGCGAAAACCAGCTTGGGCGCAATTCCTCCAGCACATGCTCGGGCACCGGCGCTCCGGCCGCTTCGCGAGCCCAATAGAGGCTCCAGTAGATGCCGGGAGTGAAGGAGAGGAACTGCGCTGAGGCAATGAACTCATTCCAATCGAAATTTGCCGGAAGCGCGCGAAGGCAGGCGGCGACATCGAGGAGATATTTGAGGCGCGCGAAGCGATGAGCAATCTGGTTGACACAAAGAAGTAGAAGAAGATTTTCCGGCGTGAGGTTTTGCGCACGAATGCGGTCAGCGAGCGGATCGCGGCGGCCATAGGGCAGCACGCGCTGCTGGAGATCCACCGCGAAGTTTATTGTCGCGGCGGCGTCCGGAGCGGAGCGAAGATAAATCAGTTCGCCGGCGTCGCGCAAGGAGGCGATATCGCCGTGCGCCTGGCGGGTGTAGCCGGAGGATTGAAGGAGTTCGTCGCAGGCGGCGAGGTCTATGGGTCGGATGAGGAGGTCCAGGTCGGCGACCTGGCGAACGGCGGGGTCACCGTAGAGTGTTTGCGAAAGATGCGGTCCCTTCAGCGGCCAGACGGCGAGGGATTTTTTGGAGAATGCGTCGAGAATGCGCTGCTGCTCGGCGAGAAGTTTTTCGTTGCGGAAGGAATTAGAAAGAAAAACGTGGCGTAACTGATCGCGGGCTTGAACGGGGAGAACGCGCTCGCGCAGGTTGGCAAATAGCAGCGGGCCGACTCCGTGAGCGAGAGCAAGCGGAAGAAGCGCATTCCATTCCGCGTCGCCAGCGGGGAGTTCGCACTCGGCGGGCCGGATGCAGAGCGCAAGCAGCTGCCGGAGAGAACGCGCGTCATCCGCGCTCATCGGCTTTCTCGGCGATGGTAAGCATGTCAGGGGAATCGTTGGCCAAGGGCGAGCGGTTGAAATCGCCGTACACGGTGGCGACGCGAAAACCGGCGCGAGCGAGCAAGTGCTCGACTTCCTTGGGGAAGAAATAGCGGAAGGGAAAGCTCTCCGCGTAGCGTTCGGTGCGGCCGTCGGGGTGCGAGAGGTACACGGCGAACTCGACGTCGTTGACCTGCTCGGCGCGATGAAAGGCGGTGATGCGCGCGGTGCGGCGAAAGCTGCGGCCGTCGGGGAGTTTGGTTTCCGGCGTGTCCTCGCGCTCGCGCATCCATTCCGGGTCGCCAAGCCCAGCAGGGTTAACTTGAAACATGTCGAGGATGAGCTGCCCGCCGGGAGCGAGATGCCGGTGCACGCAGCGCAAGCAGGCGAGCTGGTCGTCGATGGAGATGAGATGCTGAAATGCGCGGAAGGGTGTGGTGACGAGCGCAAATTTTTCCGAGAGGCTGAAATCCGTCATGCTGGCATGGACCAAACGCACGCGCGCGCGCACGTCGGGCGTCTGTGCGGCGAGTTTTTCGCGGCAGCGTGCCAGCATGGAGTTGCTCAGGTCGAGGCCAGTAATGGGCACGCCAGCCGCGGCAGTCGGAATCAAGATGCGGCCGCTGCCGCAGCCGAGCTCGAGGACAGAGCCGGCGCGGCGGGCTTCTTCGACGTAGAAAGGGATGTCCGCACGCGTGCGATAGAGCGGCGTGTAGTCGAAGCACTCCGCGAAGGCGTCGGAGTATTCGTGGTCGGACATCGGGGGAAGTTTATCCGCAGATTGCGCAGATTTCACAGATTTCTTGGCCCCCCGGGAATAGGGCGCACACGAAGGTGCGCCCCTACGAGCGGATGGCGGAGAGGAAGTCGGCGAGGAGGCCATAGGCGGTGGTGTCTGGGCCCTGGCGGCCGGAAGCGACGATGAGGTCGTGGAGCGTGTCGAGCTCGAAATGAATGACGCTGCTGGAGGGACTGCCTGAAGCGAGCGGATCGCCCGGAGGAATTTCTTCGGGGCCGACACTGGCGATGACGCAGGCGTCGCGGCGCTCGGCGCGGGCGACGAGGCGAATGCGTTTGCCGGCGGCCTGCGCGGCGCGGACGCGTTCCTGCGTGATGCCGCGGATGCCTTGCCGTGGGATGTCTTCCATCTTGAGCTGCGCGCCCATCAGCACAGTGGCGAGGGCGTGGACTTTCACGGCGGCGTCCCAGCCGTCGAGGTCGGCGGAGGGATCGGTCTCGGCGATGCCGGCGTGCTGCGCGATTTTCAGCGCGGCGTCGAACGACGCACCGGACTCCATCTCCGCGAGAATACGGCTGGTGGTGGAGTTCAGGATGCCGCGAAAGCGAATGAGTTGCGTGGCGGGAAGCGTTTCGCGGAAGAGCGAAAAAATTGGCGTGCCGCCCATCACGCAGGCTTCAAAAAGAAATCGCTTTCCTTTCGCGGCGGCCAAGTCGCGCAGCGCCGCATAGCCGTGAACCAAAGCGCCTTTGTTGGCGGTGATGGCATGGGCGCCGTGCTCGAGCGCGGCGCGAATGTGGTCGATGGCCGGCTGGCCGGTCTGCGCGTTGACGGACGTGATTTCAAAGAGCGCGTCGGGGCGGCTGCGGGAAAGCCATTCACGGATGAATCCGCACTTCGTGCTGCCAGCAAGATTTCCGGCCAGAAGATTTTCCACGTCGAATCCGTTCTGGTTGGCCAGCCAGCCCAGGCGGCGCGAGGCGACACCGGTGATACGAGCTTCGATGGCGTAGCGTTGGCGAAGCTCGGCGGATTTGTCGAGCAGCAGGCGGGCGAAGGCGCGGCCGACGTTGCCGAAGCCGAGCAGGCAGAGGTTGCAAGTGCGCACGGGAGTGACTCTCATTCGGCCACGTAAGCGTCGGCTTCGATTTCGACGAGCATCTCCGGCGCAATGAGGCGGGAAACTTCGATCATGGAAGTGGCCGGGCGAATCTCTCCAAAATATTTTCCGTGAGCGCTGCCGATGGCTTCCCAGTCGGCGATGTTGGTGACGTAAATGCGCGTGCGCACGACGTCGGCGAGATTGGCGCCGGCGCGGTTGAGCGCCGCTTCAATGTTGGCCAGCGTCTGCATGGCCTGCGCGTAGGCGTTGCCCACGCCGACGATTTTGCCGCCTGTATCGGTGGCCGTAGTGCCGGAAACATGCACGTGTGGGCCCACGCGCACCGCGCGCGAGTAACCGACGATGGGTTCCCACTTGGTGCCGGAGGATATGTTCTGGCGTTGCATGGCTTCCTGTCCTCCAAAGAAAATCTTTGGAACCGCCGATGAACAACGATGGAAACAGATGAAGACGAAAAAAGCAAAGCTGGCAAACAGTAACACAGAGGGAATAGAGGAGGCACACAGATCACGAAGATCGAACACCGGACGAGGGCTGTGCTAGAGTGGCCGGAACAAGGGCGGAGGTGAGGCCATGAGGATGTTGCGAGGATTTGCGGCGGTGGCGGCGGTAAGCTTTGCGCTGGCGGGAGCGGCGAGCGCGCAAACGTTGATCGTGTTGAACAAGTCGGACCACGAGGCGGCGCTGGTGAATCCGGCGACGCTGGCAGTAACCGCGCGGCTGGCGACGGGAAAAGGGCCGCACGAAGTGGCCGTGTCAGCGGACGGGCGAATGGCCTACGTATCGAATTACGGCTCGTACGGAGTGTTTCGTCCGGGCGAGCAGCGGCAGCAGCCGGGAGAGACAATCACCGTGCTCGACCTAAAAGCGCGAAAAGTGGCGGCTACGTGGAAGCTGGACGCGTTCAAGCGGCCGCACGGCATCGCGGTGAGCCGCGACGGAAAAAGATTGTGGGTAACAGTGGAAGAAAACAAGGCGGTGCTGGAAGTCGAGGCGTCGAGCGGAAAAATTGTGAAGTCGTGGAAAACGGAGCAGGAAACCAGCCACATGGTGGAGCCCACGCGGGATGAGAAGAAATTGTTCGTGACGAATATCCGCTCGGGGAGCGTGACGGTAATCAACCGCACGACGGATGAGGTAAAGACCATTGTGACTGCGGCGGGCACGGAAGGCGTTGCCATTTCGCCGGACGGAAAAGAAGTGTGGGTGACCAATCGCGGAGCGAATACGATTTCGGTGATTGATTCGACCACGGACACGGTGAAGGAAAGCTTCGACAGCGGCGGGAAAATGCCCATCCGCGTGAAGTTCACGCCGGACGGAAAAGAGGTGCTGGTCTCCAACGCGCAGTCCAACATGGTGAGCGTGTTCAACGCGAGGACGCGCGCGCTGCTGGCGAAAATCGAAGTCGGCGTGGTGCCGGTGGGCATTCAAATGACGCCGGACGGAAAACGCGCGTTTGTGGCAAATACGAATGCCAACAAGGTCAGCGTGATTGACATCGCCTCGCGGAAAGTGGCAAGAACGTTTGAGACGGGCAGCGAGCCGGATGGGATGGCGTGGGCGAAGTGAAGCAGGTGCCAGGTATCAGGTTTCAGGTACCAGGAAAACTTCCGGAGATTACAGGACGCGGCGTAAGATAGGGCGAGTGGGGGAGCGGCGGGCGGCTTTGGAGAAACCGGCCTTAAGAAATGTGCCGGGGAGGCCGGTCCAGACGAAAACATCAGGCATCTTCCCGGCGGAGTAATCGTAGGGGTAGCCTTCCAGAATTTTTGCGCCGCGCTTCTTGGCGAAGGACGCGGCGGCCTTTAGCAGCGCGATAGAGACGCCGCGCTTGCGAAACAATTTCTCCACAAAAAAACAGGAGATGGACCAGACAAGCTGCGCGTCGAGCGGAGCCAGCACGCGCGATCTGCCGAGCGCGACGTACTGTTCGCGCGGAGCGAGCGCGCACCAGCCGATGGGCTGCCTACCCGCGTAGGCCAGCACGCCGGGCGGCGGGCCGGACTTCACAATTTTGCGCAGGGCGTTGCGGTTACGAGTTCCCTTCTGCTTCGCCCATTGGGAATGCGGCAGGCGCCAGGCCATGCACCAACAGCCTCCACAGGCGCCGCGCGCGCCGAAGAGAGTGACGAGGTCAGGCCAGCGCGAAGGTGTGAGCGGAAAGTATTTCAGCATTAGCGCAGTTTGTTTTCCCTTCATCGATTGGAAATTATCTCACATGAATGTTGCTGCGGCCGCTACGAAGCAGCGGGGACGGAGGCGTGATGCCAGGCTTCCGACCACGTTGGGTCGGCAGCGGAGGAGAGTTGGTCGGCGAGGCGCGCGCTGATGACGACAGGAATTTCCGGCGTGCGGCGGAAGCGCAACTCGGCGCTGCGAATTCCCCAAGATTTTTTTGGCGTGATGGAAATGTCAGACCAGGGAATGAGCAGGCGCGGGTGGCCAAGCAGCGTGCCGAAGGAAGCGAGATGCAGGCCGCGCTGGTCCACGCCAAAGGTGATGCAGTTGCCATAGTGCGTCCAGCCGCGCAGCAGCACGGACCGCATGCGGAAGCGCGTGGAGGGCATTTCGCTGTCGGAGCGGTAATCTTCTGCGAGGCGGGACCACCCGCCCAGGCGGCTGAGGACATGCATGATGAATCCCCAGAAAACGGGAACAAAAAGAAGAATGCCCGCCAAAACGAACGGCGGCATTTCAGGTTTCGCAGCAGCCAGCACAGGAGCACCTCCTCATTCCTTACTGTGATTCTACGCCGGAAACAGGCGGGAAGTAACAAGGTGGCAGGGCGCGAGGGCGACGTGCGATACTAGACTTTCAAAGTGGATTCAGGATTCACGGAATGCGTTGGAAGCGAGGAGAAGCGCGCGAATGAAGTGCAACAGCATATTGGATGCGGTGGGCAAGACGCCGCTGATCAAGCTGAACCGCATGGCGGAGGGCATCGCCTGCGCGGTGTACGTGAAGGCGGATTATTTGAACCCGGGCGGGAGCGTGAAGGACCGCATCGGCATCACCATGATTGACGCGGCGGAAAAGAAAGGCCTGCTCAAGCCGGGCGGCACGATCATCGAAGCGACCAGCGGGAATACGGGCATGGGCCTGGCGCTGGTGGCGGCGGTGCGCGGGTACAAAGTGGTGTTCACCATCAACGACAAGCAGTCGAAAGAAAAAATCGACCTGCTGAAGGCAGTGGGCGCGGAAGTGATCGTGTGCCCCACTGCGGTGGAGCCCACGGACCCGAGACACTACCATCAGGTAGCGCAGAAGCTGGCGAAGGAAATTCCGAATTCGTATTATCCGGACCAGTATTCCAACCCGGACAATCCGCGTGCACACTACGAAAGCACTGGCCCGGAAATTTGGGAGGACACGGACGGAAAAATCACGCACTTCGTCTGCGGGCTGGGCACCGGCGGCACAACCACGGGCATCGCGCAATTTCTGAAAGAAAAAAATCCGAAGATTCAGATTATCGGCGTGGACCCCGTGGGGTCGATCTACTACGACTACTTCAAAAGCAAAAAGATGATCAAGGGGACGACCTACGTGGTGCAAGGCATCGGCGGCGACAGCCTGCATGAAACGCTGGATTTTTCTGTGCTCGACGACGTGGTGCAGGTGAGTGACGAGGAGTGCTTCGTCTACACGCGGCGGCTGGCGAAGCTGGAAGGGATCTTCACCGGCGGGTCGTGCGGCGGATGCGTTTCGGCGGCGCTGAATCTGGCGCGGACGCTGCCCAAAGATGCGTGCGTGGTGGCCTTTTTGCCGGACACGGGGATGCGCTACCTCTCCAACGTGTACAACGATGAATGGATGCGCGACCACGCATACGTGGACGCGAAAACGGCACTGCGCGCGCAAGACGTGGTGCGCGTGAAGCACACGCAAGGAAAACCACGCGAGCTGCAAATCGCGCGGCCATATCAAACCGTGTTCCACGCGCTGCGCGTAATGCAGGGGCAGGATATTTCGCAGCTCCCCGTCTTCGAGGAGAGCGCGCTGATCGGCACGATCTTCGAAGACCAGATCCTGCACCTCGCGATGCAAGGAAAAGATCTGCGCAAGCTGGTGATCCGCGAAGTGATGGGCAAGCCGCTGCCGACCGTGCCGAAGGACGCGCCGGTGGAGCGCTTGACCCACCTGCTGGGGCACGAGAGTCCTGCCGTGTTTGTGGACATGGGTGGCGGACAGTACGAAATACTCACGAAGTACGATTTGATGGGAACGATTGCGGGGCTGGTGGAGCAAGTAAGGTAAGAATGAGGAAGTGAGATCCTTCGTCCCGACCAAAGACGTCGGGACTCAGGATGACAACGCAAAGCAATGAGGATTGAAGATTTCAATGCGAGGTTGAAGGACGCGATTCTCGTCGCGGACGGGGCGATGGGCTCCATGCTGTACGAGTCACAGGGCCCGCAGCGCTGCTTCGACGAGCTGAACGCCACGGAGCCGGAGGCCGTCTTCCGCGTGCACCAGGCGTACATCCAAGCCGGCGCGCAAATCATCGAGACGAATACTTTCGGCGCCAACCGCTACAAGCTCGGGCTTCTGGGCATGGGCGAACACGTGGCGCGGCTGAATCATCGCGGCGTGAAAGTGGCCCGCGAAGCACGCGAGGCGGCAGCACGCGAAGTGCTTATCGCCGGTTCCATCGGGCCGCTGGGAGCTACGCGGCAAGTGAACCCGCTGCCAGTGGAGGAAATCCGCGACATTTTTCGCGAACAGGCGCAGGCGCTGGAAGAGCGCGGCGTGGATCTGTTCGTGCTGGAAACATTTTCCGACATTGAGGAACTTGTCGCGGCGATTGACGCCATCCGCGGATTTTCACGGCTGCCGATTGTGGCAGAGCTGACGTTTTCCGAAGAAGGCACTACGTTCGGCGGCACCACACCAACGGACGCGTGGCAGCGGTTGAGCGGCAAGGATGTGCAAGTGATCGGCGCGAATTGCACGCTGGGCCCACAGGCGCTGATGCCGGTGCTCGAGGAGTTCTGTGGACTGGAGGGCGGCACCATCGCGGGCGTGAGTGGGATGCCCAATGTGGGCTTCCCCAAGCGCGTGGGCGACCGCGTGGTGTATCCGAAGTCGTCACCGGAATATTTTTCGCTGTTTGCGGTTGAGGCTGCTTCGCTGGGCGTGCGCATCCTGGGCGGCTGCTGCGGCACTACGCCGGCGCACATCCATGCCATCGCCGAAGCGGTGAAGGATTTGCATCCGTCGAAGCACGTGACCCACGCGGCTGGCGGCGCGGCGGCAGTCGCGCCGAAGGCGCGCGTGGTCCACGAGCCGGAAAGCAAGCTGTGGAAGAAAATTCAGCAGAAGAAATTTGTCACCAGCGTGGAGATCGATCCGCCGAAGGGAGTGTCACTGGAGAGAATCTTCGAGCAGGTGGAGAAAGTGATGGCGTCGGGCAAAGTGGACGCCATCGACATCAACAGCGGCACGCTGGCGCGCGTGGGCATGGACGCGCTGGTGCTCGGCGGAGCGCTGGAGGCGCGCGGCGTGGAGACGATTCCACACATCACCACGCGCGACCTGAACATTATCGGCTTGCAGGCGGCGCTGCTGGGCGCGTGGTCGGTGGGCGGCGTGCGCAACGTGCTGGCGATTACCGGCGACCCGCCGTCGCTGGGCGACCACCCGGAAACCAGCGGCGTGTATGAAGTGGACTCCATCGGCCTGGTGAAAATTCTGGCGCGGTTGAATCAGGGCATGGACTGGGCAGGCAAAACGCTCGGCGGGGCAACTAATTTTTCCATCGGCGTGGCGGTGAATCCCGTGGCGGATAATCTGGAAGAAGAAATCCAGCGATTCGTGGCCAAGATCGAAGCGGGCGCGCACTTCGCGATGACTCAGCCGCTGTTTGACCCCGAGCACTGGCACGCGTTCGAGAAAAAGATTGGCGGGAAATGCCCGATTCCAGTGATGGTCGGCGTGTGGCCGCTGACCAGCTACAAGCAGGCGCTGCGGCTGAATAACGAAGTGCCGGGGATTGTGATTCCGGAAAACGTGCAAAAGGAACTGGAGGCCGCGGGGACCGAGGCTCGCGCGCGCGGATTTTTGCTGGCACGGCGCATGCTGGATTGGGCCAAGACGGAATTGGCGGGAGCGTATTTGATTCCGCCGTTCAAAAGGTATGAGGAGATTCTGGAAATTTTTGCGTAAGGATAGGAGTGGCTAGCAGGAAGAGACGGAAATCGAAATTCGAAACTCGAAATGCGGGCGGCGAAAGCCGCCCGCTGTTTTTTTAGTGGGCGCACACTCTCGAGGCTTCGGCAGGTGCGCCCCTACGAAGATTGCAGGAGGATGGCGACAATGCGCTGGGCAGCGGCGCCGTCCCAGAGGTCCGGGACGCGGCCGTGTTTGGTTTCGCCGCGGAGGATGGCTTTCACGGCGGGGAGAATTTTTTCAGGGTCGGAGCCAATCAGCTGGTTTGTGCCTTGCGAAACGGTGATGGGGCGCTCGGTGTTGTCGCGCAACGTGAGGCAAGGAACGCCGAGCGCGGTGGTTTCTTCCTGGATGCCGCCGGAATCGGTGAGAACGAAAGTGGTCTCGCTCATCAAGTGGAGGAATTCGAGGTAGGCGATGGGCGGCGCGAGCAAGACGCAGGCGTGTTTGTGGACCAGTTCTTCGTGCGTCCATGCTGTGCGCGCAAAACGGGTGAGGCCAAAGCGGTCGAGTCGCTCACGGGTGCGCGGGTGCACGGGAAACAGCACGGGGAGTTCGCGGCCGATGTCGTTGAGCACCTCGAGAAGTTTGCCGAGCGATTCCGCGTCGTCCACATTCGACGGGCGGTGCAGAGTGAGCAGCGCGAAAGGCAGAGGGCGCGCGCCGGGCTGCGAGTTGCGGGACGAATCCGCCCAGGGCATGTTGCCCGCCGCTTGCGTGGGAAGCAAATGGAAATCACGTAGGGCGGAAGACTGTTTGGCGATGGGCAGGAATTTTCTGAGCGAGTCAATCATCACGTTGCCGACGAGATGAATCTTTTCCGGCGCGACGCCTTCGCGCTGCAGGTTTTCCACGCCGCTGGGTTCCGTGACAAACAGAAAATCGGAGATGGCGTCGGTCAGCAGGCGATTGATCTCTTCGGGCATGGTGCGGTCGAAGCTGCGCAGGCCGGCTTCGACGTGGGCCACGCGCACGCCGAGTTTGGCGGCCACCAGCGCGCAGGCCACCGTGGAGTTGACGTCGCCCACCACGACCACCACGTCAGGCTTCCAGTCCTTAACGACCGGCTCGAAGCGGGTCATCACTTCGGCGGTCTGTTCGGCGTGCGAGCCGGAGCCGACTTCGAGGTTGACGTCGGGGCGCGGAATGCCCAGTTGGTCGAAAAACGATTTGGAGAGCGCCTCGTCGTAGTGCTGCCCGGTGTGCACGAGAAGAGTTTCCGCGCGGTCGGCGCGGGCGCGCAGCGCGTCCATGAGCGGTGCGATCTTGACGAAGTTCGGCCGGGCGCCGGCGACGAGCAGGAGTCGGAGTTTGCGCGGGGCAGTCATGGCTCGGAATGCAAAAAGAATGAAACCACAGATGCACTCAGATGAACACAGATAAACAGAGGAAGAGAAGTTAAAGAGTTAAAGGTTGAAGGGTTGAAGGGAGTGAAGTCAGGGGCTGCGTGCCGTGAACGCGGCTAGAAAAACCAGAAGCGTTTGCGTTTGGGGCTGGCGGGGGCTTCGACATCGGGCGGATCGGGAGAATAAGGCAGCGGGCGGCCTTCGAAAGCGGCCAGCGGATTGTCGTGGAACAGCGCGCGCGCCACGGAAGCGCCGCGGCGTTCGGCGACAAAGTTAAAGGCGTCGCGCAGCAGCAGCGGGCGGCCGCGCGCGGAGGTGTTGTGCGCGTCGCTGGCGATGAAGTGAATGGCGTCGTGATCGAGAAGCCATTCCGCGGATTCTTGCGCGGAGCGGCCAAAGCGCCCGAGCAGCGAGAGCGCAGTGACTTGTACGCGGCAGCCCTGGCGGACCCATCCGGCAAGTCGCGCCGGGTTGGCGCGGATAAGCGCATTGCGCTCCGGATGCGTGACGATGAGGCGCAGGCCGGAGAGATGCAACTCGTGCAGCGTGTTGTCGATGGTGGGCGGTATGGCAAAGTCGGCAAACTCGATCAGCAGGTAGTTTTTCTGGTTGAGGGTGTATTTCGCGGGATGCTTGCGCAGGTCCTGAATGTTCTCAAAGCTGAGATGAAAATCGCAACCTGTGGCAAGGACTAGTCGGTTTCCGATGCGGGCCTGAATTTCATCTCGGCGCTTTTGCACCATTTCGGGAAGGAACGGATAGGTGTCGTTGGCATGCGGCGTGGCGATGACGTGTGTAATTCCGTCAATGATGGCCATTTCGGCCATCTGCAGGGACTCCTCGAGGGTGTCGGGACCGTCGTCGAGGCCGGGGAGCAGATGGCAGTGAATATCAATCATCAGTAAGCAGCCAGACGAAGATACGTCAGCTCGGAGAGATGTGCCGCACGGAAAGAGAATACCTGAGAGGCGCACGGGGGGGCGAATAAAAAGTAGCGGAGCGGGCAAAGAAAACTGCTGGCCAGAGAAAAACAAACTCCCCCCACCAATTGGCCCCCTTATTGCAATTGATAGCGCGGGACAAGGGCATTTCCATTCCGTTTTGGGAATGCGCGCAAGGCGGAGCACGGAATAGTCTCCGAGCGAAACCGTATGCAGTTGACTGAGCGGAAGCAGCACATTCCGGGGCGAAACTGAACTCACATTTCCCCTTCCTCTGGGTTCAGGGAGTCCCACTCCCTTCCGTCATTCATTCCAAGTGCGGGGTGAGTTTTTCCGGGGAACGAATCTTCTGAGGAGGAAGACCATGCGAGTGAAAGCAGTGCTAGTGGTAACGGTATGCGCGGCGCTGGTGTTTGCGCCTGTGGCGCCGGCGGAAACGTCGGCGGCGGTGGCAAAAATGAGCACGAAGGGCAACGTGGAATTGAATGGCACCGTGACGCCGGCGGAAGCCAGCGTGTTTAGCGGCGACCGCATTTCCACGCGTGCCAAGACGGCGGCGGCGTTGGCGCTTGCCGGCGGCGACCAGGTGTTTCTGCCGGAGCTCAGCGCGGCGTCAGTGCGGCAAGCCAGCGGGCGAGTGGAAATGTCACTGGAGCGCGGCGGGCTGGTGGTAGTAAGCCGCGGCACGCAGCCAGTGGCGGTGCTGGCCGGGGGAGTGCGCATCGTGCCCTCCGGCGCGGGAATTCTGGAGATCGTGGTGAAGGGTACGTCGCTTAAGGTGGCGGCACGGAAGGGCGCGGCGCATGTGGAAGCGTCGAACCGCACGGTGGAGGTCACCGAGGGGAATACGCTGGACGCGACGGTGGTGCCACCGCCGCAAGGTCCGGCGGGCGCCTCGTCGGGCCTAACCGCGCTGCAGATGGCGGTCATCGTGTCCGGCCTTGTGGCAGGTTTGGTGGGCCTGACGCTGGGCATGGTGGCCTTCAACCGCGCCGACCCGAGTGATTGTCGCGTAACGGGCACCACTTCGCCGTTCACGATTACCTGCCCGTAGTCGGCGGGCCATTCCTGAATCTTTTCCTGGCGGCTCCGCGCACGCGCGGAACACAGCAGGCGGAGCTTTGACAAGAAAGGCGAAATCAGAAGTCAGAAATCAGAAGCAAGAAAGTGCGGATGAAATTCACGAGGAAACATTTCACGGGGGAACGCGCGGGGATGCTGCTGCTGGCCGCGCTGCTGAGCGGCGGCGGAGTCGCGGGGCAGACAAACACCGCACAGAGCGCAGCACCGCCGCAAAAGCCGGCGCTGGAAACGACGGAGGAATACAACCAGCGGCTCGCGCAAATGAAACGAATGCTGGCGGCCTCGGGAGAAAGCGGACTGCCGAGCGAATACCGCATCGGGCCGGAAGACTTGCTGGAGATCACGGTCTTTGAAGCGCAGGAGATGAACCGGTCATTGCGTGTGGCCGCGAACGGAGAAATTTCCCTGCCGCTGCTGGGCGCGGTGCGCGCGGCGGGGCTCACGCCGCGGGAGCTGGAATCGGTGCTGTCGGAGTTGCTGCGGCGCACGTACATGAAGGACCCGCACGTGGGGGTTTTCGTGAAGGAGCTGCAGAGCCATCCGGTGTCGGTATTCGGCGCGGTGTTCAAGCCGGGCGTGTTTCAGGTGCGCGGCACAAAGACCGTGGTGGAAATGCTATCGCTGGCCGAGGGCCTGGCCACCGACGCCGGCGATACGGTGCTGGTGATGCGCGGCGCGGGCTTTCCCGGCGCGAGCGGCACGGCGCCAGAAGCCAGCGGAGAAAAATCAGACGCTAAAGCCGAGACGCTGGAAATCAATCTGAAGAGCCTGCTGGAGTCCGGCGACCCGCGCTTCAATGCGGCGGTGTATCCCGGGGACATTGTGAAGGTGACGCGCGCCGGCGTGATCTACGTGGTCGGCGAGGTGCGGCGGCCGGGCGGGTTCACTTTGAAGAGCAACGAAAACATTACGGTGCTGCAGGCGTTGGCGTTGGCGGAAGGGCTCACGCGCACTTCGGCTAAGTCGCATGCACGAATCATTCGCACGGACGAGGCCAGCGGGAAGCGCGCGGAATTGCCTATTGACCTGGGGCGCGTGCTGGCCGGCAAGGCGGAAGACTTGCGGCTGCGTCCGCGGGACATCCTGTTCGTGCCCAACAGCTCGGCGCGCAGCGCGCTGGCACGCGGCTCGGAAGCCGTGCTTTCCATCGTGACCGGTGTAGTGATCTGGCGGCGGTAAGAAACCAGGGACCAGGGGCCAGGGAAAGACGCTTCAGCGGCGAAGTGGATGTGCGGCGAGTTCGAGCGAGACGCATCAAGACGCATGGAAAGAGAGACGCAGATCGAACGAATCGGACCGGCGGCGCTGGAGCGGCGCGCGCCGCGCACCCTCGGCGCACCGGTGCAGGTGCTGGAAATGGAAGCTGCGCCAGACCTGCTGGCCTACTGGAGCACGCTGCACAAACGTCGCTGGATGGTGCTGACCGTTTTCGTAATTTTCGTGGCCGTGGTTCTGCTGGGCACGCTGAAGCAGAAGCCGGTGTTCCGCTCGCGCGGTTTGCTTGAAATTCAGAAAGAGAATCCGGAGATTTTGACGGTGAAGGAGATGTTCGAGCTGGAAACCGTCTCCGACAGCTATTTGGAGAGCCAGTACAAGATCCTGGAAAGCGACACGCTGGCGCGGCGGGTGATCGCGCAATTGGGGCTGGAGAAGCGCGCGGAATTCAATCCGCCGCCGGGCTGGCTGCAGCAGATGCTGGGTTCGCAGGAAAACATTTCCGCTGCGGACCGCGAGGCGGAAACGCGGGAGACCACGCTGAAGCGCTTCCGCGAGCGGCTGGCCATCGAGCCGGTGAAACGCTCGCGGCTAGTGGCGGTGAGCTTCGAGTCGGAGAGCGCGGAGCTGGCGGCGCGCGTGGTGAACACGCTGGCCTCCAACTTCATCGACCAGAACCTGGAAGTGCGCTGGGAAGCCACGCAGAAGGCTTCGGAATGGCTTGCGCAGCAACTGGTGAGCATGAAGTCCAAGCTGGAGCTGAGCGAGACGGAGATGCAGCGCTACGTGCGCGAAAACGGGCTGGTGTTTTTGGAGACGGCGCAGGGCGCGCCGGAAAACATCGTCAACGAGCGGCTGCGGCAATTGCAGGAGGAGCGCACGCGTGCGCAAGCCGCGCGCTATGAGAAGGAATCGCTCTACCGGCTGGTGCAGGCCGGCGACTTCGGGTCGCTCCCCGGCGTGTTCGACAGCAAGCTGATGCAGGACCTCACCGTGCGACTGGCGGAGATTCGCCAGCAGCATGCGCAGCTCGCCGCCACATTCAGCGCCGAATACCCCAGGGTGAAGCAGTTGCAAGGGCAGATGGACGAGATGGAATCGGTGCTGGCCGCGGAGCGCGAGCGCGCCGCCAGACATATCACCAACGAGTATCGAGCGGCGCTGCGGCGGGAGAAGCTGATCGAGCAAGCGTTCGAGCAGCAGCAGCGCCAGGCGGAAACCATCGCCGAGCGCTCGGTGCAATACAACATCTTGAAACGCGAAGTGGACACCAACAAGCAGCTCTACGACGGGCTGCTGCAGCGGCTGCGGGAAGCGGGCGTCAGCGCGGGCCTCAAGGCATCCAACATCCGCGTAGTGGACGCCGCGGAGCCGCCCAAGCGCCCGGCACGGCCCAATCTGCTGCTGAACCTGGCCTCGGCGATCATTCTGGGCGCGATGCTGGGGGTGGGCGCGGCGTTTCTACAAGAATATCTCGACAATACGCTGAAAACTTCGGAAGACGTGGAGCGCTTCCTGCGGCTGCCGGCGCTGGCGGTGATTCCCGCTGCGCAGACGCTGAACGGGCGGCATGGCGCATACGGTTACGGCGCTTACGGGCGAGCGGGGCGCTCGCCGGCGTTGACCGGCGGCACCGCAAAAAACAACGGCGCGGCGATTTCGCGCGCGGGGTGGTATCGCATCGACACCGGGGCGCAGCATTCCGCGCTTTCCGAAGCGTTTCGTGGGCTGCGCACGTCCGTGCTGCTTTCCAGCGCCGAGCGTCCGCCGCGCTCGCTGCTGATTTCCAGTTCGCGGCCGGGCGAAGGCAAAACCACCATCGCCATCAATTTGGCCATTTCGCTGGCGCAACTCGGGCAGCGCGTGCTGCTCATCGACGGCGACCTACGGCGGCCTTCGGTGCACAAAGCTTTCAGCATGCAGGACGAGCACGGACTGGTGCGCTATCTGACCGGCGGCGCAGACTGGCGCGCGTGCGTGCGCGCCACAAACCAGCCGGGACTCGACGTGCTGGTGTGCGGGCCGCTGCCGCCAAATCCGGCGGAACTTCTCTCCAGCGAGCGCATGCGCGCGCTGATCGCCCAGGCCAGCAGCGAGTACGGCATCGTTCTTGCGGATTCCGCGCCGCTGCTCAATGTCGCCGACAGCCGCATCCTGGCCACCATGGTGGAGGGTATGGTGCTGGTGGTGGAGGGCGGAGAAACGCCGCGTGACCTGGTGCGGCGCTCGCAGGCCGCCGCGCAACACGTGGGCGCTAACCTGATTGGCGTGGTGCTGAACAAGCTGGACGCGCGGCACGACGGCTACGGGTACTACTCCTATCACTACGATTCGTACAGGCAGCGCGAGGAAGAGGAAGAAGCAGAGAAGGTGGCTAGTGCCAAATGATGGGTGAAAGAAGCGTGCTGGAGAGGGAGGAGAAGGCGATGGAGATTTTTCTGGATTCGGCGGACAGCAAGGAAATCGAAAAGTGGCTCGGCGAGGGGATCGTGGACGGGCTGACCACCAATCCCAGCATCATGTTCAAGGACGGCGTGTATGACCTGGAGGACGGCGCGCGGCGGCTGTGCCGGCTGCTGGGCGAGCGCCCGGTAAGCGTGGAAGTGACCTCCAACGAGCATGCGGAAATGCTGCGGCAGGCGCGCGGGTTTGCGCGCTGGGCGCCGAACATCGTCGTGAAAATTCCCGTGGTGAACGAACAGGGCGTCTCCTGCCTCAGCGTTGTGAACGCACTGTCGCGCGAAGGCATTCGCGTGAACGTCACCGCAATTCTCTCTTTCAACCAGGCGCTGCTGGCCACCAAAGCGGGAGCGACGTACGTGTCGATTTTTGCCGGGCGGCTGGCCGACGAAGGCAACGACCCGGCGGTGGTGATCCGCCGCACGCGCGACTGGCTGGACGCATGGCACTACACGGCAAAAATTATCGTGGGCAGCATTCGCGCGGTGATGGACATCCAGTCCGCAGCGCTGGCCGGGGCGCACATCGTCACCATCCCGCCGGCCTTCATCGCCAAGATGGTGGACCACAAGTACACGCGCGAAACGGTGAAGCAGTTCAACCAGGACGCAGCCAAAGCGGTGCAACAGATTTCGCTGGCGCGCGCCGCTACAGCGGGCGCGGCGTAGCTTTACATCCCCGGGCACGGCGGAAATGTCCATCGGCATGACGCGCCAACGCCAATCCGAGCAGGGTCTTTCAGCGCGGCACGCGCTGGTGCTGGCTGACCTGCTGTCCATCTTCGCGAGCTTTTACCTTTCCTATCGATTGTTGCCGACCTATCGCCCGCTCCTGCGCCCCGGGGATTTTTCCGAGGGGCCGCTGGAAATCCATGCGTGGATGCTGCTGCTGATTGTGCCCCTGTGGCTGGCGCTTCTGCGGCGCGCCGGTCTGCATGCGGAAACGCGCATGGCATGGCGCGTCGTGCTGGGACGCACGGCGCAGGTGCAACTGGTGGGGCTGGCGTTGCTTTCGGTGGCGTTCTTCGCGCTCAAGCTGCAAACCGCGAGCCGGCTGCTGGTGTTTGGCTACTGCGCGCTGTACGTGCCCGTGTCCCTGGGGCTGCGCTGGCTGGCAGGGATGCTGCTCGCGGCACACCGCGGGCACATTTATTCCATCCCGAACATCTTAGTGGTGGGGACGCGGAAGCGCGCGGCGGAATTCATCCGCCGGGTGCGCCACGCGGAGGACATGGACTGCACGGTGTTGGGGTGCGTGGACCCGCTGCCGGAGCAAGCGCCTGCGGAAGTGGAGGGCGCGCCCGTGCTGGGCTCGACGTCACTGCTGCGCGAGTACGTTTTTTCGCAGCCCGTGGACATGGTGGTGTTCGCCATGCCGCCGGACCAAGTGCCCGGAGCGCACGAGTTGATCGAAGCCGCGGTGGAGCTGGGGTTGCGCGTGCTCGTGGTGCCCGACGTGTATCTGCCGCGCATCGGCTACGAATTGGATGCGCCGGAAGTGGCGCTGGAAACGTTTGCGGGGCTGCCGGTGGCGGCGATTTCCACATTGCGGCAGCCGTGGGTCTACCTGGCGATCAAGCGCGCGGCAGACGTCTTCGTTTCTGCGGCGTTGCTCGCGCTGCTTGCGCCGGTGTTCGTGGTGATTGCCGCGCTGATCAGGCTGACCTCGCCCGGCGGGCCGGTGTTTTTCCGCTGGCAGGTAGTGGGGAAAAACAAGAAACCGTTCGTGGGCTACAAATTTCGCACGATGTCGCCGGATGCGGAACTGCGCAAGGCGGAGCTGCTGGCGCAGAACGAAATGGATGGGCCGGTCTTCAAAATGAAGTGCGACCCGCGCATCACCTGGCTGGGGCGCGGGCTGCGGCGGTGGAGCCTGGACGAATTGCCGCAACTCTGGAGCGTGCTGAAAGGCGACATGAGCCTGGTGGGGCCGCGGCCCACGTTCAAGGAAGAAGCCGACCGCTTCGAGTTCTGGCAGCGGCGCAAGCTGTGCGTGAAGCCGGGAATCACCTGCTTGTGGCAAGTGAACGGAAGAAATCACATTTCGAGTTTTCAGGATTGGGCGCGGATGGATTTGGAGTACATCCGGCGCGCGTCGTTGTGGACGGACTGCAAAATTCTGTTGCGGACGATTCCGGCAGTGTTGCGTGGAAAAGGCGCGTACTGAGCGGGGGGAGTGATGAGGCGTGTGCTGGTGACAGGCGGCGCGGGATTCATCGGGTCGCACACCTGCGACTTACTGCTGGAACGCGGGTACGAGGTGCGCGTGCTGGATTGCCTGCAATCGCGTGTGCACCCCAACGGGAAGCCGCCGTGGCTGCCCGCCGAGGTGGAGCTGCTGGTGGACGACGTGCGCCACCGCGAAGTGTGGGCGCGCGCGCTGGAAGGCATCGATTGCGTGTTCCACCTGGCGGCCTATCAGGACTACATGCCGGACTTCAGCACCTTCATCCGCGTGAATGCGGAAAGCACCGCGCTGCTTTACGAGCTGATCGTGGACCAACGGTTTCCGATTGAAAAAATTGTGCTGGCGTCGTCGCAAGCGGTCTATGGCGAAGGCAAGTACGTCTGCGCGAAGCACGGCGCAGTATATCCCGGGCCGCGGCCGGTGACGCAACTCGCGCGCGGCGAGTGGGACCCGCTGTGCCCGGCGTGCGGGCGGATCATGAATTCGGCGGCGTTCGACGAAACGGTGGTCAACCCGCACACCGCCTACGGGATTTCCAAGTACGCCGCGGAGCTGCTCGCATTGCAACTGGGGCAGCGCTACGCCATTCCCACCGTCGCCCTGCGTTACTCGATCGTGCAGGGCCCGCGCAACTCGCTGCACAACGCCTATTCCGGCGTGTGCCGCATCTTCACGCAACGCATCTTGCACGGGCGCGCGCCGGTAATATTCGAAGACGGCCGGCAATTGCGCGACTACATCCACGTGCGGGACGTCGCCGAAGCCAACCTTTTCGCGTTGGAACACAAGGCCTGCGACTACGCGGCTTTCAACGTGGGCGGCGGGCGCGGCGTCACCGTGCTGGAGTTCGCGCAGGCAGTGGCAACGGCCTGCGGACGCGAAGTGGAGCCCCAAGTGCCGGGGGAATTCCGCGTCGGGGACACGCGACACACCGTATCGGATTCGACGCGCCTGGAGCGGCTGGGCTGGATGCGGCGCTATGCGCTGGAAGAAATCGTGCGCGACTACGTGGCCTGGGTGGCCGGGCAGGACGAGGTGCCCGACCGCTCCGAAGAAGCGGCCAAAGAAATGAAGCAGCAGGGCGTGCTGCGCCCGGCGGTGAGCGCCGCCGGTCGAGGAGGAAGCGCATGATCATCACGCGAACGCCATTCCGGGTCACGCTGGGCGGCGGGGGCACGGACCTGCCGTCGTACTACTCGCGGCACGGCGGCTTCGTGTTCGCCGCGGCCATCAGCCGCTACATGTTCATCAACGTGAACCGGCCGGTGGTGGACGACCTGGTGCGAGTGAAGTACACGCGCTCGGAAATTGTGTCGCACCGCGACGCCGTGCAGCACGAGATTGCGCGCGAGGCGTTGCGGATGGTGGGAATCGAATGCGGCGTGGAGATTGTGTCCATGGCCGATGTGCCCGCAGGCACCGGCCTGGGCAGCTCGAGTTGTTACGCGGTGGGACTGCTGAACGCGCTGCACGCCATGCGCCGCCAGCCGGTGACCTATCACGAACTGGCCGAAGAAGCCTGCCGGCTGGAACTGGACATCCTGAAAAAACCCATCGGAAAACAGGATCAGTACATGGCGTCTTTCGGTGGACTCACCGTGCTGGAAATAGAGCCGGACGGGCGGGTGCACGTCTCCAAGCCGCGCGTGTCGCAAAGCGCGCTGGACGACCTGCAACACAACATGCTGCTGTTCTATACCGGCGTGGAGCGCTCCAGCCAGGACATCCTGCTGGAGCAGAGCCGCGGCGTGGCGGAGAAAAACAATCAGACTGTGGACAGCATGCACGCAATCAAAGAGATGGGCTACCGCATACGGGAAATGATCGAGCGAGGCGACCTGACAAGCTTTGGCATGGCGCTCGACGCCCACTGGCAGTTGAAGAAGCGGCTCTCCAGCAAGATCAGCAGCGCGCGCTTCGACGAGCTGTACGATCTGGCGCGGCGCAACGGCGCGCTGGGCGGAAAGATTTCCGGCGCGGGCGGCGGCGGTTTTCTGCTGCTGTACACCGAGCGGCGGCACGCGCAGCTTCGCGAGGCCATGCGCCGCGCCGGGCTGCGCGAAATGCGCTACCACTTCGATTTCGAAGGCACGCAGGTGGTGGCGAATCTTACCGACGGAACTTACCAGACGGATTGGCCGCGACCGGCCGCGATGGCGGCGGCCGCCGGCGTGGGAGCAACGGCGTAGGGAAACATTTTGCAGATGAAACACGAAGATCGAAATTTGAGACACGAAGATCGCAGTGCAAAGGAGCAGGCGTGGCGCGGGTAGCGGTGATCGGGCTATGGCATTTGGGGTGCGTGGTGGGCGCCGTGCTTGCGGAGCGCGGGCACATCGTATGCGGCACGGACTTCGACGCGGAAACAGTACGCCATCTGCAACAAGGCGCGCCGCCGCTGTTTGAACCGGGATTGACGGAAGCCATCGGCAAGCGCGTGCGCGAGGGTCGCCTGGCATTCCGCGAAAATCCGAAAGAAGCACTGGCCGGTGCGGACTATGCGGTGATTACGTTCGACACGCCAGTGAACGCGCGCGACGAGAGCGACCTCGAGCCCATCGAGCGCGCCGTGGATGCCATCGGCGAATTTGCCGGCGGAGACGTGCAGGTTGTAGTGATGAGTCAGGTGCCGGCGGGCACCTGCGCGCAGTTAGACGCGCGGCTGCGGGCGCGCGCGCCGGAGCTGCGCTTCTCACTGGTGTACCAGCCGGAAAACCTGCGGCTGGGCGAAGCGCTGGAGACGTTCCGGCATCCCGACTTCATCGTGCTGGGCGCGGAAAACGAAGCCGCCATCCGGCGGTGGTTGCCGCTGGGCGACGTGATCGACGTGCCGCGGCTGGTGATGAGCTGGTCCAGCGCGGAGATGAGCAAGCACGCGCTGAACGCGTTTTTGGCCACGTCCATCAGCTTCGTCAACGATTTGGCGGATGCGGCGGAAGCCGCCGGTGCGGACGTGCGCGACGTGGTGCGCGCGCTGAAGCACGACCGTCGCATCGGCGCCTACGCGTTCTTGAATCCCGGGCCGGGCTTTGCCGGCGGCACGCTGGGTCGCGATGTGCAAACCCTGCGCAGCTTGGCGGCGCGCGGAGGGCGCGCGACGCGGCTGCTCGACGCCACGCTGGAAGTGAACAGCGCGCGGCTGCCGCGACTGGTGGAAAAACTTCGCGCGGCGTGCGGTCCCGAAGCCTCGGTCCTGCGCGGCAAGCGCGTGGCCCTGCTGGGGCTCACCTACAAGCCAGGCACCAGCACGCTGCGGCGCTCGCACGCCGTGGAGTTTGCGCGGCTGCTGGTCAAAGAAGGCGCCACGGTGCAGGCCTACGACCCGAAAGTGAGCGAGCCAACTGCAGACACGCAGGGCATTCTCCTTTGCACAGACGTGGCACAAGCGGTGACCGGCGCGAACGCAGTGGCGCTGCTCACGCCGTGGCCGGAGTTCCGGCGGCTGGACCTGCGACACTTGAAGCAACTGGTGCGCGAGCCGGTGCTGCTGGACGCGCACAATTTTCTCAACGACCGCGCAGCGCGCGATGCCGGCTTCCTCTACGTGGGCATCGGCTTGCCGGAGTTCCCGAGCCTCGTGACGGCGACGGAGAGCGCGCGGGTCCCGGCCGCATCGGGACACGCCGGAGCGAGGTGAACCATGCGACTCGAAGGTAAAACCGTGTTCATCACCGGCGGCAGCCGGGGGATTGGCGAAGCCGTGGCGCTGGCGTTCGCGCGCGCGGGCGCGCATCTGGCGCTGGTGGCGCGAAGCACGGCGGGCATGGAACGCGTCGCAGAAGCATTGCGCAAGCTGGGCGTGCAGGTGATGTCGGTATCGGCAAACGTGGCGCAGCAGAAAAACGTGGAACGCGCCACAGCGCAGGCACTGGAAGCGTTCGGCCGCATCGACGTGCTGGTGAATGCGGCGGGAATTTACGGGCCCATCGGACCGCTGGCGGAATGCGACATGGAACGCTGGACGGCAGCGGTTGAAACCAACCTGCTGGGCACGGCCTTCACCATGCGCGCGGTGCTGCCGGGGATGATCGCGCGGCGCGAGGGATGCATCATTAATTTCTCCGGTGGCGGCGCGGTGAGTCCGTTCCCGCGGTTTTCGGCGTACAGCGCGTCGAAGGCGGCGGTGGTGCGGCTTACGGAAACGGTCGCGGAAGAGGTCAAGGAGTACGGCGTGCGCGTGAATGCCATTGCGCCGGGCGCCGTCAACACGCGCCTGTTGGACGAAGCGCTGGAGGCCGGCGAGGAGCGCGTGGGAAAAGAGTTCTACGCCAAGGCGCTGAAACAGAAGTCCACAGGCGGCACTCCGCCGGAGCGCGCCGCCGAGTTGGCGGTGTTTTTGGCGTCGCCGGAGGCCGCGGGCATTACCGGGCGGCTGTTGAGCGCCGTGTGGGACGACTGGAAATCGCTGGCGGGACGCGGCGCGGAGTTGAAAGGCTCGGCGCTCTACACGCTGCGGCGGATTGACGGGCGGAATTTTGACGAAGTGCGCGCGGAGGTAACGCGGTGAGCGTGTTGCGCGTGGGCCTTGTCGGCGCAGGAAAGATCGGCGCAAAGCGGGCGCGTGAGGTTGCCCGCGCGCAGGATTCGCGGCTGGTGACGATAGTGGACACCGACGCCGCGCGGGCGCGCGCACTGGCCGGGGAATACGCCTGCCGCAGCGGCACGGACTGGGAAGCGCTGGTGAGCAGCCGCGAGGTGGACGCGGTCATCGTGGCCACCACGCATCGCTGGCTCGCGCGCGTCTCGCTGGGCGCGCTGGATTCGCGCAAGCACGTGCTCTGTGAAAAGCCGCTGGCGCGCAACGCCGCCGAGGCGCGGCCGGTGGTGGCGGCCTCCGCGCGCAACGGCGCGCGGCTGATGACCGGCTTCAACCACCGCTTCCATGCGTCGCTGAACATGGCGCACCAGATGCTCGAACGCAACGAAATCGGGCGGCCGCTGTGGATCCGCTGCCGTTACGGGCACGGCGGGCGTCCCGGTTACGAGCACGAATGGCGCGCCAGCCCCGAGGAAAGCGGCGGCGGCGAACTGCTCGACCAGGGCGTGCACGCGCTGGATTTGTTTCGCTGGTTTCTGGGCGACTTCGACGAAATCTCCGCGACGCTTTCCAACTCGTTCTGGCCGATGCCGGTGGAAGACAACGCGTTCTGCACGCTGCGCACGGCGGGCGGCGAAGTGGCTCATCTCCATGCCAGCTGGACGCAGTGGAAGAATTTGTTCAGCTTCGAACTGTGCGGTGCGCGTGGCTATCTGTTGGCCGAAGGTCTCGGCGGGAGCTACGGCGCGGAGCGGTTGGTGATCGGTGTGCGCGCAGCGAATGGCGGCGCGCCACAAGAAGGCGTAATGGATTTTGACGGCGAAGATTCCTCCTGGGAGCGCGAGTGGCGGGAATTTCTCTCCGCCATCCGCGAGGAGCGTCCGCCAATTGGCGATGGGCAGGACGGACTGGCGGCGCTGCATCTGGTGGAAGCCGCGTACGCTTCGGCGCGCGAGCGGCGTGCTGTGACCCTTTCCGCAAAGGAGGAGTATGCAGAACCACGAGTACATCGAGCGATTTCTTGAAGGCGTGCGGGAGGTGACGGAAAAAATCGACCGCGCGGCCATCGATCGTGCCATCGAAACGATTTTCACCGCCTGGCAGCGCGGCAACACCATCTACACCGTCGGGAATGGCGGCTCCGCAGGCACCGCCACGCATCTGGCGTGCGACCTCTTCAAGTGCACCATCGCCGACGGCCGGCCGCGGCTGCGCGCGATGAGCCTGGTGGACAATATTCCGCTGATGAGCGCGCTCACCAACGACGACGGCTGGGACAAAGTGTACGAGGAGCAATTGAAAACGCTGTTCCGCGCGGGCGACGTGGTGCTGGCCGTCAGCGTCCACGGCGGCAACGGCCGCGACAAAGCCGGCCTATGGTCGCAAAATCTGCTGCGCGCGCTGCAATACGCGAAAGACCACGGCGGGCACGCCATCGGGTTTTCTGGTTTCGACGGCGGCGCCATGAAGGAATTATGCGACGTCTGCGTAGTGGTGCCTTACAACACCACGCCGCACGTGGAGGCGTTCCACGTGGTGCTCCATCATCTGATCACCTTCTGCCTGGCGGAGAAGATCCGCAACTCCCATGCGGCCCGGTGTGCTGCTTGACCGCGACGGCGTGCTGAGCCGCGTGGTGCTGCGCGAGGGCCGCGGCGTCTCCCCGCGCTCGTTCGCGGAATTCGAATTGCTCCCCGGCGTGCGCGTTGCCGTCCAATCGTTGCGCGCAGCCGGACTGCCCGTCGTTGTCGTTACCAACCAGCCGGACATCGCGCGCGGCCTGCTTGCGCCGGACGAGCTCGAGCGCATGCACGCGCACCTGCGCAAGCACGTGCCGCTCGAGCGCATTTACACCTGCACGCACGACGATGCCGACCGCTGCGCTTGCCGCAAACCACGCCCCGGGCTGCTGCTGCGCGCCGCGGCGGAGTTTCAACTGGACCTTGAACGCTCCTGGATGGTAGGAGATAGTTGGAAGGACGTGGAAGCGGCCCGGGCGGCGGGCTGCCGCATGATTTTTGTCGCCGGGGCGCACGCCGAGTCGGGAACCAGCAGGCCGGAGCGTGTGGCTGTGTCGCTGCCGGACGCGGTGGAGATGATCTTGAGCGCGGTGGGCGGAAAGAAAGTGGCGGGTGGCTAGAAAGAAAAAGGATACACGATGAGCAAAAGCGCGTTGATTACGGGCGTGACCGGGCAGGACGGCAGCTACCTGGCGGAATGGCTGCTCGAGCAGGGCTACCGTGTGTACGGGTTGGTGAGGCGGTCGTCGAGCCCCAACGTGGACCGCATCCGGCACCTGGTGGACAAAATCACGCTGATTCCCGGCGACCTGCTGGACGACAACTCGCTCGCAAAAGCTCTCGAGCAATCCGCACCGGACGAAGTGTACAACCTCGCGGCGCAGTCCTTCGTGGCCACCAGCTGGAACCAGCCCATCTTTACCGCGGAGGTGACCGGAGTGAGCGTGGCGCGGCTGCTGGAAGCCATCCGCAAGGTGAACCCGAAAATCCGCATGTTCCAAGCGTCCAGCAGCGAACAGTATGGCGCAGCGCGAGAAACGCCGCAGAATGAGAACACGCCTTTTCACCCGCGCAGCCCGTATGCGGTGGCCAAAGCATACGCGCATCACATCACCATCAATTACCGCGAGAGCTACGGGCTGTTCGCGTGCTGCGGGATTTCGTTCAACCACGAGTCACCGCGGCGCGGGCTGGAGTTCGTGACGCGAAAAATCACGAACGCGGCGGCGCGCATCAAGCTCGGGCTGCAAAAAGATTTGAAGCTGGGCAACCTGCGCGCGGTGCGCGACTGGGGATTTGCCGGCGACTACGTCCGCGGGATGTGGAGCATGCTGCAGCAGCCGCAGGCGGAGGAGTTTGTGTTCGCCACCGGCGAATGCCATTCGGTGGAGGAGTTGGTGCAGTCGGCGTTCGCGCATGCCGGGCTCGACTGGAAAGCGCACGTGAGCACGGAAGCCTCGCTGCTGCGCCCGGCGGATGTGGAGCACCTGCGCGGCGACGCAACGAAGGCTCGCGAAAAGCTCGGGTGGCAGCCGGCCACCAGTTTTGCGCAGTTGGTGCAGATGATGGTGGAAGCGGATCTGCAACAGGTGCGCACGGAATCGCTGGCGGGAGCGGCGCGCGGATGAAAGCGCTGGTCACCGGCATTGCCGGATTCGCCGGCGTGCATCTGGTGCGCCTGTTGCGCGCGCGCGGTTATCGAATCAGCGGCATCGTGCAGGACTTCGCGCTGCCCGCGGCCACCGCGAAGGCGCTCACAGGCGTGCCGCTCTACCGTTGTGAAATCACCGACGCGAAACCTCTCGCGGCCATCGTTGAAAAAGTACATCCCGACGAAATCTATCACCTTGCAGCAATCTCCTCGATACCCTTCGCGCGCGAACATCCCGGACTCACCTTTGACGTGAACATCGAAGGAACGCGCAACCTGTTGCGCGCCGCCGCCGCGCTGGGCCGCCCGCGATTTCTCTTCGTCAGCACCGTGCAGGTGTACTCCGTGCCGCCGGACGGAAAGTTGCTCACGGAAAAAACGCCGCTCGCACCGGCTAGCGCCTACGCGGCCAGCAAGGCTGTCGGAGAGATGCTGGTGCGCCGCGCCGTGGAAGAATCCGGGCTGCGCGCGGTGATTGTGCGCCCCACGAACATGCTAGGGCCGGGCCAGTCGGAAAGCTTCGCCATCGGAACTTTCACGCGCCAAGTGGCGGAGATGTTGCTGCACAGCCGCGATCCGGTTCTGCGCACCGGCGACCTCTCGCGGCAGCGCGACTTTCTGGACGTGCGCGACGGCGTGCGTGCCATGCACCTGGCGCTGCGCAAAGGTCTTCCGGGCGAAACATACAATATCTGCTCCGGGCGGGCGCGCGCGCTGCGCGAAGCGGTGAACCTGCTGCGGCGCCTCTCTCGAATGCAGATTGCCGTGCGCACCGACCGCGCGCGAATCCGCACCAACGATCCCGAACGCATTGCCGGCAGTGCCGCGAAACTTCGCCGGCGCACCGGTTGGCAACCGCAGATTTCCTTTGCGCAGTCGCTGGCCGACGCGCTGGGCGATACCTTGCAGGAATTGGCCGGCACAGACCGAAAATAGAAAATCGAGAAGAGAAATAGGAAATCCAGGCGGCTTCTAGCTTGCTGCAGCCGTGGCGGTGCGTTCCTGCGCTACTGCGCCGCATTGGGACAGATCAAGGAAAGCAAGCAGTTCGCGGCGGAAGCGGCTCGTGTCGAAGCGCATGGCCTGGGCCCGCGCGGCTGCAGGGGAAAAATTCATTCGTTCGAATTGACGCACAGCGGCCATCACGGCCGCTGGGGTTTGCTCGTAGAAAAAAACTGCCGTGGGAATAGCGAGCGGGGCAGGGCTGAAGCCCGCACCTACAGACGGCGATGCAGGGTTGGCGGGGATGAGGGTTTCCAGCGCGCCGCCGCGGCCGAAAGCGATCACCGGCTTGCCGCAGGCGTGGGCTTCGAGCGGCACCAGGCCGAAATCCTCTTCTCCGGGAAAAACCAAACAGCGGCAGCGGGAATAAAAATCGATGAGCTCGTCTTCAGTGACGGCGCCGGTGAACTCGGTCTCCGGACCGGCGAGCGCGCGCAGCCGGGGCAGGTCGGGTCCTGTGCCTACTACTTTGAGCGGGTAGCGCAATTCGCGGAAAGCTTCGACCACGATGTCCATGCGCTTGTAGGGCATCAGGCGCGAAACAGCGAGAAAGAAATCCTCGCAGCGATGCGAGAGCGGGTAGCGCGCCACGTCTACCGGCGGATAGATTATGGACGGCGTGCGGCGATAGGCTCGCTCGATTTTGCGCGCGGATTCCAGCGAGATGGCAATCAGGCGGCCGGGCTTCTGCCCGGCGCGAAAATCCCAGCCGCGAAACGCGGAGAAGAATTGACGCGCGGCGGCTTTTTTCCAGCCGTTCCAGGCAAAGCGCGCGATGTAACTGTCGAACTCCCACACGGGACGGAAATACGCGTAGCAGTAGCAGACGTGGCGCGCGGCGTTGGGGACGTTGACGTCTTTGGCGCAGAACGTGGAGGAGCTGAGCACGAGGTCGTAGGCGGAAAGGTCGAAGCTGCGCATGGCGGCGATGGTCAGCGGGAACAGGAGTTTCAACTGCGCTTCGCTGCGCACCAGCGGTTGGAGGAACGACGTGCGGATGTCCGCGCCGCGCAGCGCGGCGTGGGTGCGCGCGGGAAGGTAGGCGGTGGTGTAGATGGGCGCGTCGGGAAAAATTGCGTGCAAGGCGGCGACCACGCGCTCGGCGCCGCCGAGGTTGACGAGAGCGTCGTGGACGATGGCGAGTTTCATCCCGAGAGCGTCTGTTCGTATAGGGTAATCACTTCGCGGGCGGCGCGGTCCCAGGAAAAGCGGCGGGCGCGAGCGAGTCCTTTGTCGCGCAACTCTTCGCGCAGCCCTGGGCTCGAGAGCACGCGCTCGAGCGCCACGTAAAGCGCGTTTGCATCGCCGGGAGGAACGAGCAGCGCCGCGTCGCCGACGACTTCCGGGAGCGAGGTGGAGTCCGCGCAAATTACCGGCGTGCCGCAGGCCATGGCCTCGAGCGGCGGCAGGCCGAAACCTTCGCTGGAGGATGGAAACACAAACACGGACGCGCCGGCGTAGAGCAGCGGCAAATCGGCCTCGGGAATTTCGCCGCACAGGCGCAGGTCGCCGCCGGCGACGAGGTCGGCGGCTTCGTCATAGAGCGACTGGCGGCGCGGGTCGAGCCGTCCGCCGAGCACGAGCTGCCAGCGCCGCCGCGTGGCGAGGCTGCGAAAGGCGTGGACCAGTGTGGCCAGATTTTTTCGCGGCTCGTGATTGCCGGTATAGAAGATGTAGGGACGGTGGATGCCGAATTTATGTTTGGCGGCTTCAATCTCCGCGGCAGGCAGGCCAGCGCGGAAGCGGTCAGCGCGCACCGCGGGGTAGACGACGGCGATTTTCTCCGCGGGCAGTCCGAGGTGGCGGACGATTTCGCGCTTGGAGTATTCGGAAATGGTGAGGATTTTGCGCGCGCGGCGCGCGGCAAGAGTGATCATCGCGCGCGCATACCGGTGGGCTAGTCGCGACGGACACGCGGCGGGATCGCAGTAATAGATGATGTCGCAGAGGGTGAGCACGTAAGGTGCGCGGGCGGCGAGCGGCACGTTGAAGTTGGGGAAGTGCGCCAGGTCGGGACGGCAGCGGCGCAACTCGAGCGGCAGCACCCACTGCTCGCGGAGGGAATAGATGGGAGCGCGGCGCGGGAGGCGGCGGGCGGCTCCGTCGAAGCCGCGCAGGCGCTCGCTCTCGGGGTCCACCAGCACGGTGATGCGGTGGCCGGAGTTGGCGCGCAGCAGATGGGCGACGATTTCCTCCAGCCAGCGGCCGATGCCGGTGTTGGAGACCATACGGCCGTCAATCACGACGTGCATGCAGTGCATTCCCTCCCACGAATAACGGCTAGGAAATCGAGCGGTAGAGGCGTGCGGGATTTTCCAACGCCTCTTCCTGCCGCGTAGTTTTGCCGCGTTTGAAAACAAAATGCTCCCAGATGCGCAGCACCTTCATCGCCTCCACGACAGCGGAGACATAGGCCAGCCAGAAACCCGCGGCGCCGTCGCGGAAGCCCGCGCGCACGACGTACATGTAGAAAAAGCGAAGGAAGGGGTGGAACGGAAGCATCCAGGCGAGGTCCACTTTGTTTTTGAGCCGCTCTTTATAGAGCATGCGCGCGCGCAGCATGTTCCGCGGCCCGGAAAGAAATTCGCGCAGCCAGGAGAAGTAGAGGCCGAGCGGCGGCAACCAGCAGAGACACAGGTCACAGCGCTTGGCCTCCTTCAATTCGAGCACGGAAGCGCAGAGGCCTTTGCGCAGGTGGTCATGCACGTCGTCAAGCGACTTGTGCACGATGGCGTGCCGGAGCACGCCGGTCTGCCCATCGACGACAACGGCTTCGTGGGCGTGGCCCACCCAGCGGGCGCAGAAACGGCGATAGAGGCGGAGCGTGTGGTCGGGCCACCAGCCGCCGTGGCGGATGGGCAGGCCCAGCCAGAGGTTAAGGCGCGGGATGTAGAAACCGGTAATGGCGGATTCGCCCGACAGCGCATGGAGGATTTCTTCGCGTAGATCATCAGTGACGCGCTCATCGGCGTCCACGCTGAGCACCCAGTCGTAGCGCGCCTGGGCGGCGGCAAAGTTCTTCTGGTCGGAGAAGCCGACGAAGGGGCGCACGAAAATGCGTGCACCGTGGCGCTTGGCGATTTCGCGAGTGCGGTCCATCGAGCCGGAGTCCACGAAAACGATTTCATCGCACCAAGCAAGACTGGCGAGGCACTCGTCGAGGTCCTGCTCCTCATTGAAGGCAATCACGATGCCGGTGACGCGCTGGCGTGCTTCGGCGGTCATGTCGAACTCTCCTGGTTGCGTGCCGCGCCTGGGGACATCGGCCCCTTCCGGAAGCAGCCGATCACGTTCAGGCAGCTCCATGCGCGAAGGCGGCTGCCGAGCAAGCGATCGGCGCCATCGGCCAGGCGAATGAGCATCACCTGTGCGGAATGGGGCAGTAGGGCGCGCAATCCTCGTGACGCGACCATGCGCAGGAACGAGCCGTGGCCGTCGAGCGCAACCGCGTCGAAGCCCAGCGAGGTCACCTCGCGAACGAGTGCTTGCGGCGAGTATTCGGTTTCCCAGCCGGGCGGCCAAGTGCCGCGGCGCATCAGCCAGTGTTTGTAGAGCGTGTAGGGATTCAGCGTCTGCGGGACGTTGATCACCAGCCAGCCGCCGGGCTTCACCAGCCGGGCGTGCGCTTCGACGATGGGACGCGGGTTGGGAAAATGCTCGATCAGCCCCTGGCTGAAGACGAGGTCGAACGACTCGCCGGCGAAGGGCGCGTGGAAGACGTCGGCAGCAACCAGCGTGAGCTTCCCATTCAGGTTTCGTGGCAGCAGGCGGCGGGCTACCCGCATGGCCTGCGGGAGAAGATCCAACGCCACAACGTTGCCGGCGATTCGCTGTGCCAGCAGGCGGGAAGCCGCGGCGGACCCGGCACCGACTTCCAGCACGCGTGGCATGCCGGGCGATTCCGTGAGCATTTTTTCCAGCAGTGCGACGAAAGGGCGCTGCTCGACTTCGGCAAGGCGCATCTTTTCGGGGAAGCGCGCGTCGGCATCGAGGCGTTCCCAGTGCGCGCGGAAATCACCGCGGCCGGACGCTGGCTGCTTTTGCGGCGCCGCGACCTGCGCCGCGCCGGCTGAAACGAGTTCGAGGTAGAGCTGTTCGTACTCGCGCACTTCGCGCTCGATGGTGAAGTGTTTCTGGTAGCGGGCAGAACCGGCGGCGCCCATGCAGCGGCGGCGCGCGGGATCACGGAGTAACTTGATGATTTTTTCGCCAAGCTCGCGGGCATTGCCCGGCTCGATGAGCTCTCCAGTAACTCCGTCTTCGACGATTTCCGCGGGACCGCCGAGGCGGGAGGAGATGACCGGCAAGCGGTAGCTCATGGCTTCCGCGACAGCATGGCCGAAGGCTTCCGTGCAGCCGTGGCGGCCCTCGGTGACGGGCACATGAACGAAGAGATCGAAAAGCGGAAAATAGCGATAGCCGTCAGCTCGAAAACCGAGCCGGCGGATTCGCGTGCCGAGGTCGAGCGCGGCAATCTGCGAATCGATCTCCCGGGCATAGGACTCGTAGCCGGGGACTGCACCGCCGAGATGAACGAGAACAATATCGGGCATCGCCCGGACTGCCCGCGCGAAGCCGTCGAGCAAGACGTGAAGGCCCTTCCAATATTGCAGGTTGGCCATGCCGCCGACGACGAGCGCGTCTTCGGCAATGCCGAGTTCGGCGCGCAGTGCTTGACGGCGCTCCGCGCACTGCGCTTCGGTGAGGCCCTCGGTCCACGGGCCATTGTGAATTACGCGCATGTTCGCGCGAGCGCCGTATTCGCGGCACACGGCGCGGGAAACACAGGCGGCACGGTCGGGAAAGCATGCGAGGTAGTGCGACCACCACGGCTGGCCGAGCATGGCGATTTGCCAAACGAACTTCACGCCAGTGCGCGCGCGCAGCAGCGGGCCGAGCACAGCAGCGCGCGGCGAAGTACTGTGAAAGATGCGGATGCGGTGCGCGCGACAGACCCGGGCGAGCTCGCCGGCCGTGCGTAACAGGTCCGCAAGCGCCGCAGGCGACCCGCGGGCGAGCCGCGGGCTGCGGATGGGCGCAAGAGCAATGTCCTCGTCACGGAAAAACTCGGCCACCTCGCGGGCTTCCTCGGGCAACGCCAGCACGGGGCGGAAGCGCGTGCGGTCGAGGCGGCGCACAATGCTGCGGAGTCCGTACACAGCGCCGCCGAGAAACGGGGCGCTGGTGAGGTAGAGCACACCGATGCGGCGATCGTCCGCAACCACATTTGCGCTTCCCGATTTCTTCGTAGGCATCATCGTTTACCGGACCGCCGCCGTCGCTGGTTCCGCTGAGCAAACCGCCCGCACTTCCTTCGAGGAGCAGCGCGGCATGGACACCGCCAGCAAGCCCAACAGCAGGCCCCAATCGGAAACGTCGCCGATGTCGAGCGTGGAACCCCAGGTCAGCGCGTTTCCAGCCAGAGCTGCCAGGCAGGCAAAGAAGCCCAGCCGCATCGCGGATGTCAGAGGAATCTCAGAATCGATGGCGAGGGTGCGCAACGTCCGCGCGCCGGCAATACCCACAAGCAAGAGCAGCGCCAGCACCGTGGGAACTCCGGCCGAGACGGCCACCCACATCCATCCGCTGTGGAAGATTTGCGCGCGAACATAGCTAAGCGAGTCGCCCAATCCGGTGCCGAAGATCGGATTGTCTCGGATATCGCGCCAGCCGGCGCGCAAGCCTTCCAGTCGATCCTGAATGGGGGCATCCGTGTCCGATTCTTGCAGGAACAGCGCGCGCCGTAGCAGATTTTCCTGCACGTGCTCTGCATCTTCAGGGACCGTCCGCAGCGCGAGCTGGAACGCGGCTCCCGTGACCACCGCCAGGAACACGGCGACTGCCAGCCAGCGGAAAAGCACTGCCAAAAAGCGCCGAGACCTGTGAAACTCGACGAAGAGCGCCCCCAGCCCGATGGCCAGCAGGCCGGAGGTTAATCCGACATACTGAGAGCGCTTGTAGGTAAATGCCAAAACGGTGAACTCCAGAGCGACCAGGCCCCACAAGCCTGCGGTGAGCAGCAACGGCCGTTTGCGCCCCACCGCCAGAATCGCCAGCGCAAGCAGAGCAGGATAAAAAGTTTTCAGAGGCAGAAAATGCGCGCTCGTCCAGTAAATATCTGGCGCCAGCAACAGCGTCCCAGGGTCGTCCGGACTGTAAGAGATTGTGTTGGTGCCGACGAGAAAAAGCTGCAAGGGCACCAGGACCATCCACGCGCTAACCATAAGTTTGTGCTGTGAGGGTCGCGGCAATAGGGCAGCAAAATGAAACGTGATCAACACATGAAAGTAAAAGCGGAAGCTGCGTAAAGCTGTTCGGGTTCCGAAGCCCTCCAGTTGGCCGTGCGCCAGGGCCACGACACCCGCGGCGAAGACGAATACCACCAAGACTCGCAGCAGGGATTCCGTGGAAAGAGTCGTTCGCACTTCCGGCCACCGTGCGAGCACCACGACGAACATCAGCAGTACCGCCAGGTCCAGCAGGTTGATCCCAATCTGCGGGAGTCCCCAGGCAATCATGTAGGAGTGCGGCATCAGCCCGATTGCGAACGCGCCCGCCGCCAGCATCACGGGATAGCGGACGGAGAGCAGCAGCATGACCAGCGCTGCCGCCAGGAATAGCGGAATCAGCGGCGACGCCAGCAAGGCCCACAAAATACACAGGCCAAAAAGCGTCAGGCCGATGGCGTGCCATGCTTTCAAAGCGTTTTCTCCTGCCGGGCGGAGTCGTGGATTGCCAACAGACCGTAGTCGCGCGGGAGGCCCCAGCAGCGCAGGCTCCAAATCGGCGGCAGAAGCACGCTGAGAGCGCCGAGCACGGCGATGGCCTTGCCGCGGAGGGTGTCGAGGAAGCGCGGGAGCTGTGGGCGGCTGAGCCAGTCAAAGACTTGATACAACGTGTCGGCGCGCTCATCTTTTTCGACGCGCAAGCTGAATTCGGAGAGCAACTCCTTCAGAGCATCTTCTGTGTAGCGCCGCAGGTGTAGCGGGTTCGCGTTCTGGTCGGTCTCGTGAATGGGAACCATCAAGATGAGGTGGCCGCCGGGTTTCAAGACCCGGCGAATTTCCGCGAGCAGGCGGCGGTCGTCGGCGACGTGTTCGAGCAGGTGCGAACAGATGAGCACGTCCACGGACGCGGCGTCCCAGGGAAGAGCCTCGCTGTCAAGGTTGAGGCGTTCGAAGCGGGAGCGGAGATAGCCGCGGCGCATCGCGACGCGGGAAATGTGCTCAACCGCAGTGGGCGTGAGGTCCACGCCGCCGAGTTCACAATGCCGCGGAAACCAGAAGAGCATGAAACCGTGGCCGAAGCCGAGGTCGAGCACGCGCGCGCCGTGCCGGATCGTTGGAATCCGGCGCGCGAGGCGACGGAACATCGCGAGTTTCGTCTGCAGCTCGAAGCTGAGCCGCAGGGGCATGCGCAAGCGACGCCGGTAGAGCCGCTCGAAGGACGCGAGGTTCGGGTTCTTCTCGGCGCCACAGACGCGGGCTGCAGAATTCACAATTCACCTCCCGTGTGAGTTGAAGAAGGAAATCGGGCGACGTGAGCCATCTGTGAAACAAGGTCGCGGATTTCCTGCAATCGGAAGAGCCAGGCGAGCAGCACAAAGACCGCAGACGCGCCGGCTCCGGCAAGAAGTTCCATCATGCTGCGCGGAAAGGCCCCGGCCTCGATCCACAGCCGGAGGAGTCGCTGCCCTGCGAACCATGCGGCCGCGGTCGCGGCGCCGGCGCGCAAAGAGAATCCAAGCAGCGGCCGCCACCAGCCGCGGCCGAGTGAGCGCGTGATGTACGCACCCAGCAGCAGGGCCAGCGCGGTGTAGTTGACGGCGTGCGTGGCGGCAATACCCGTTGCTCCCCAGGCGCGCACGGCCGGCCAGCCAAAGCTGAGCGCGAGAAATAATCCAGCCACGCCGGCGGCCACACGCCCGGCGGGCTGCCGCAGCGCGTAGAGCGCGTAAAAAAGGATCAGCGTGGCGACCGCGCCGGGCAGCCCGAAAAGGTAGACACGCAGAATGGCCGCAGTCCCCGCCGTGTGGACAGTGGTGAAGTTGCCGCGCTCATAGAAAAACGCGATCACGGCGGGGGCCGCGATACCGAGAAAAATCATCGCCGGAAGAAGCACGAGAAACGTACCCTTGAGCGCGAGGTGGAGCGCGCCAAGAAATTTCTGCGTGTCGCCGGCGGCGCCTGCGTCGGCCAGCCGCGGAAAGGCGAGCGTAGTGATGGGGACGACGAGCACGAGGTAAGCCAGCCAGTCCACTTTGAACGCGTAGTTGAGCAGCGCAATGCCGCCGGTGGGAAGGAACGAAGAAAGAAATCGCTCGACGAGCGGAATGATGTTGAAGAGCAAAATGCCCGCGGCGAGCGGGCCAGCCAGCCGCCAGAATTCGGCACGCGTGCCCGCGGTGGCAGCAGCGCGGGGCTCGCGGCGTCCCGCGGCGGGGAGATAGAACCACTGTAGCGCGAGCAGCAGCGCGCCGGCGGTGACGCCTGCGGCCGCGCTGTAGATTCCGATGCGCCCGGCGAAAAGCAGAATGCACGCGAGCGCCAGCGCATTTCCGGCCAGCGCAAACAGCGCGGCACAAACGAATCGGCGGTGATAGTTGAGCAGCGCGGCGAAGATACTGCCAGCCACGCCGAAGGCAATCCCCGGCAGAAGAATGAGCACGGCGCGCGCGGCGATGGATGTCTCGCCGAGGCCGAGTCCCGGTGCCAGCACGCGCACCAGCGGCGCGGCCAGTGGCAGCGAAATCAGCACCAGTAGCGTGCTGGACCACAGCAAAAAGCGCAGCAGGCTTTTCAGGCGCGCCCACGCCGCGGCTTCACCGGCGGCCACCATCCATCCGGCAAACAGCGGCAGCAGGCTGGCGCCCAGCAACTCGTCGAAGACGCGCTGTGCCGCGGAGGGCAGCGTCTGCGCCACGAGGTATGCGTCCATCGGACCGCTTGCTCCGAATTGCGCGGCAAGCACCATCTCGCGCACCAGGCCTACGCCCTTGGCAAACACTCCAAGCAACACCAGCAAGAGAAAGCTGGAAGCGGCGCGCGCGCTGACTCGCGCCAAATGCGGGGGAGTCTGCGACAAGACCGCGGCCGTCGATTGCGAGACGCAATTCATCAGATTCGCCGGCAGAGCCAACACCGGCGCAGGATTCCTTGCAATTTCAATGGCAGTAGCGATGCAGGGTGAAAGATTGAGCGAAGGCCGCCGAAACTCGGCGAAAAATGACTCTAACTCTCACTGAATCATGCGCATAAAGTACGGGAATGGAGTTACACCAATCGTGGGATCGGAGCCCGCAGAGGTGAGTAATTTCCCAAAACGGAACGCGGCGGACGCTTTTGAGTTTTCCGCGCCGCTGGCTTCCCAAGGCCACGCCGCCGAGGTGTGGATCTACCTCGTCGGGCTAATCGCTGTCATTGCGGTAGCCGTAGTTTTTTTCGGCGGCACGGAAACCTATTCCTGGGCCGCCGTGCAAATTCTCTTGCTGGGGACGGGCGTTGCGCTGGTGTATGAACAGCTTCGCCGCCCCGCGCCGCCGTGGCGCGCTTGGATTATTCCGGCGGCGCTGCTGGCGTGGATCGCGACGCAATGGCTTGCGCCGTTCGAAGCTGTGGCCAGTTTCGACCGCTGGGCAACCAGCGAAATGGTCGTGCGCCTTCTCGTATATGGCAGCGCATTCGCATCGGCGCGCCGGGTGGCGCGCGATGAGCGGTCGGCGCAGCGGTTGATTCTTGCGCTGCTGGTGCTCGGTGTGTTCGAGGCGGCGTATGGTCTGGTGCAGTACTTCACCGGCTGGCAGAAGATTCTGTGGCACGAGCGGGTGTACTACCGCGAAAGCGCCACGGGCACTTACGTCAACCACAACCATTTCGCCGGATTTCTGGAGATGGTGATTCCGTTCGCGGTGGCGCGAGCGCTTACGGCCCTGTCGCGCGCGGGGAATCACCGGGCGCACAGCGCGGCGGGGAAAGCCGCGATGTTTCTTTTTCTGGCGGCAGTGCTAGTGCTGGCGGTGGTTTTCTCTGAATCGCGCATGGGCCTGATCGCGTGTGTGAGTTCGCTGGCGGTGATGGCGGCGGTGTTGAGGCTGCGAGGTCGGAAGTTCGCGGCCCCTCACGGGTCCCTGAGCGCGGGGCTCATCCTGCTGCTGCTCATCGCGTCCGCTGCGCTGATGTACTGGATGGGGCCGGAACCCGTATTCATGCGCTTTGCCGAACTTCCAGAACGGCAAGGGCCCGGGGCCGCGGGCGGCCGTCTGGAGGTGTGGGCGGACGCGCTGCACTTGATCGGCGAGCGGCCGCTGGCGGGAATCGGGCTGGGGGCTTTCGAGGCGGCGTACACCAAAGTGCAGACGGTGGACGTAAGCGCGCGCGTGGACTTCGCGCACAACGATTACTTGCAGGTCGCCGCCGAGCTCGGCGTGCCCGCCGCGCTGCTCTTTTGGGCGTTGATCTTCGCCCTGGCCACGCGCACGCTGCGCGCTTGCTTGATTCCCGCAGATCGAACGCGACATTCCATTGCGCTGGGCGCTACCGGTGCTCTGGCCGCGCTGCTGCTGCACAGCCTTACAGATTTCAATTTGTACATTCCAGCGAATGGGCTGGTGTTTGCCGTCGTTTTGGGGCTGGGGAGCAGCCAAAGTACGGCCGATGCACTGGTAGAAAAATTGCCCAACTGAAATGCAAGGCAAGCCTACGGAACTGAAACGAGCGAGAGGTGGTCGAGCCACACCGCGCCGCGGAACTCCCTTTGAAACTTCTCGCTGGGCTGCCGAACTACCCGCACCGTAAGCAGCGTCGTCTGTGGCCCGGTGACAAATTCCGCGGTGCTGGCCGTCCAGCTCATCTTGCCCAGCACCTGCGGAAGCGTCACGGCAGGGGACGCCGGGTTGTGCGGCTCGTGGATTTGCAGCTGCGGGCCGCTGTCCGTGGTGATGCCATCGGCGCGCAGATACGCAGCGAATTGATAGCGCGTGCGCGGATGCACCGGCACAAACTGCACCACGTGGCCGTAGGAAATATTTTCCGCATCGGCAAAAGTAATTTCCAGCGAGCGGCCGCCGCTGTAGAACACGCTGCTGACCGTGCGCACGACGACCCCCGGCGTCTCCACGATGCGCCAGTCGAGGCCGCCGTTCACCGGCTGCGTCTCGAAATCCCCATTCACGATGAGATTTTCGCCGGTGCCGCGCTGAGGAATCTTGTCGAGATTGCGCGCGGCCAGCGCAGTCCACGCAGCTTCGAGCTCGGCGACGCGGCGGTGCTCGATCAAGGCGTCCAAGTAGCGAAACGCCACGTTGGGCTCAAAGGCAAGACCGGTGTCGTGCAGGCGCACCCAGACGTCGGCGGCAGCGTCCATGCGCGCCGTTTCGGAGAGATAGTCGAGATAGGCGAGTTGCGCATGCGTATCTGTCGGCACCACTTCGTCGAGGACGAACGCGGGGTCACCAGTGGCGCGCCAGGCAAGGTCGAAAGCCGGACGGCGCAGCGCCGCGTCGCGCAACACGCAAGTGCGAAGATATGCGGCGGCCTCGTGAATGCGCTCCGAGCGCAGCGCGTAGTTGCCAAGTTGCCAGTTGATCTCCGGCGAGTTGGGGAATAGCGCGAGCGCATGCGCGTAGGCGCGTTGCGCTGCAGCTGCGCGGCCGGCCCACTCGTAGACGCCTCCCAAATTTACCCACAGGCCGGCACGGTGCGGACCGAGCGCTGCTGCGCGTTCGGAAAGGCGGAGCACGTCGGCGATGTCGCCGCCCTCGAGTGAGAATTGCAGGGCGCGCGCCAACAGCGCGGGATGTCGCGGGTCGCCCGGATCCCATTGCATGGCGCGGCGCAGATTTTCGGCGATCTCGTGCGAAGGGTTGCCGGGCAGGCTGGCTGCTTGGCTGGCGCGGTTGACAAACCACGAGGCCGCCGCGCGCCGCACTACCTGGTAGATGCCGTAGACCAGTGCGAGCAGGAGAATCAGGCGCAATACGAGTTGCAACGCGAGCGCGGCGCGAGGTGGCACGTCATCGTGACGTCCACCCATTTCGGATCGATAGTTTTCTCCGCGAGGAATGGAGCACCTCTCCGCGCCAAGCCAGGCGCATTATCAAAAAGGAACCGAAAGTGCGGGAGCGTGCCAGTTTGGGGCGCACTCCGACTCATGCCGCCGCGATTCGCTCTTGAAAAGCCAGCACCTTGGCGACGGCCTGCTTTTTCGAACGGATGGAAATGCACGAAGAGGGCCAGAGTTCAGCTTAGCCAGGAACGAATCACCTGCCACGAGCCGAGGAGAAATAGCAGGACGGCGAAGACGCGGCGCATGCGTCGCGGAGAGAGCTGCAGGGCAAACTTGCTGCCCGCCAGCGCGCCCAGAAATACGCCGGGCATCAGCAGGAAGCCGACTTGGAAGCGGACGTCGCCGGCGTGCCAGTAGTTGAGAAAGGCCAGCAGGCCGGTGGGCGGCACAAGCGCCACGAGGCTGGTGCCTTGCGCGGTGTGTTGGTCGAAGTGAAAAAGAAGCACGAGCAGGGGCACCAGCATCACTCCGCCTCCCACGCCGAACATTCCGCCCATCACACCCACCACAGACGCGACAAGGAAAATGTTGAAGAAACGTGCGCGGCTCTTTCTGGCCACGGCGGCAGCGATAGGCGCACTTGCCGCCTGCGAGTCCGCAGCTGCCGCCTTGGGCTTGCGAGTCCGCCGCCAAAGCATGACTGCAGCGAACATCAAGAAAATCCCAAACAGGGCGTGAAGATCGCGGGCAGGAATGCGGAGCGCGAGGTTGCTGCCAAAGTAGCCGCCGCACAGGAAGCCCAGCGCACAGACGATGCCAGCGCGCAGGTCCACGTGACCCTGCTTCCAGTAGAAATACAATCCGCCGATGCCGATCGGAGGGAGTTGCAGCAGCAGCGAAGTGCCCTGGGCCACGTGCTGGTTCATGTTGAGGAGATAAACGAGCGCGGGCACCAGGACGATGCCGCCACCGACACCCATCAGGCCGACGGCGACGCCCACGGCCAGGCCAAGCAGCAATAGTAAGACGACCTCAGACATGTGAATACGCAGACGTGTGGAACGCGCACGCCATATTGCGGCATGGCTGCGGCGCGGAGCAACAGGAATCCGCCAGCGCCCGCCTGCGGCGAGCCAACGAGAACCGAGACCCAGTGGCGCGGCGGGATCGTGTCATTTGCGGCGCGCGCGGGAGGTACGCGACGCCGTGGATTTCCGTGGCTTGGCCGTTTTCTTTCTGCTCACGGAGAGCGCGTTGGCCGTCAAGTCGAACGCTTGCATGGCGGCGAGGCGCTCCTTCTTGGGAAGCGACGCGATGCTGCTCGCGATCATCTGCACAATCTCTTCTGTAGCCTGCTCGGCCAAAAGTTTTGACGACGCCTTCCGGACCGCCTTTTTGTGTTTGCTCATCGGGGTCCCTGGGGCGGGCAAGGTGCGACCCGCCAAATCGCCGCCATTCTATCAAATGGATACCTGCGCCGGAGTTTGCCAAATCCACACGGGCGGCGCGGCGTGGCTGTTTCACAAAGCCGAATCTTGCTATAGTCAGTGTTCGTTTTGCGAAAGCGCAAAGGGAGCTGAACTCACCATCATGGGCACAGAGCGCAAGCCGGAGTTTTTTGGAGGGAAGGACCTGCACATCGGGATTGTCGGGTGCGGCTACGTGGGCCTGCCGCTGGCGCTGCGCTTCTGCGAGATGGGTCAGCGGGTGACCGGCTTCGACACCGACAAGCAAAAAGTGGACAAGCTCAACGCCGGGCAAACCTACATCCTGCATATCCCCGAAGCCGCGATTGCAAAGTTTGTCGGTCAAAAGCGCTTCGGCGCCACGACGGATTTTACGAGGTTGAAAGAGATGGACGCAGTGCTGATCTGCGTGCCCACGCCCCTCGACGAGCGGCGCGAGCCGGACCTGTCCTATGTAGAAGAAACGGCGCGGGCCATTGCGCCGAACTTGCAGCGCAATCAGCTGATCGTGCTGGAAAGCACCACGTACCCCGGCACCACGGAGGAGTTGGTGCTGCCCATCCTGGAAGCGGGAGGGCTGAAATGTCCCATCGCGCGCGCGGGAACCAACGACAACGTGCAGACGGATTTTTACCTGGCGTTTTCGCCAGAGCGCGAGGACCCGGGCAACAAGCAGTTCGGGCTGGCGCAGATTCCGAAAGTAGTGGGCGGCATCAACCTGCCGAGCCGTCGCGCGGCGGAGTTGCTCTACGGGCAGATTGTGGCTCGGGTGATTCCGGTCAGCTCGACGCGCGAAGCGGAGATGAGCAAGTTGCTCGAAAACATTTTCCGCAGCGTGAACATCGCGCTGGTGAACGAGCTGAAGCTGCTCTCGCAGCGCATGGGCATGGACATCTGGGAAGTCATCGAAGCTAGTGCGACGAAGCCGTTCGGCTTTATGGCCTTTCAGCCGGGGCCGGGCATCGGCGGGCACTGCATTCCGCTGGATCCCTACTACCTTTCCTGGAAGGCGCGCGAGTACGACTTCGAAGCGCGGTTCATTGCGCTGGCTGGCGAAATCAACACGTCCATGCCGTACCACGTGATTAACGCCGTGGCCGACGCGCTGAACCAGCGGCGCAAGGCGCTGAAAGGCTCGAAGGTTTTGCTGTTGGGCGTGTCGTACAAGAAGGACGTGGACGACCTGCGGGAGTCGCCGTCGCTGAAGCTGATGCAGCTGCTGAACGAGCGCGGTGCTATCCTGCACTACAACGACCCATACTTCCCGCAACTCCAAAAGATGCGTCACTACGACTACTCGCATTTGAAATCCGTGGAGTTGACCCCGCAGAATCTGGCCGCCTACGACTGCGTGCTGCTGGCCACTGACCATTCCAGCTACGACATGCAGGCCATCGTGGATGCGTCGCAGTTGGTGGTGGACACACGCAACGCCACGCGGCGCATCACGCGAAACCGGGAAAAGGTGGTGTTGTGTTGAGTTGGGCGGGCCGATTCCGCAGACCCCTGCACATTTGACCATGAGCGATTCCCTCTCACAAATCCGGGAGCAGTTGGCGGAAAGTTGCCGCGTGAAGCAGAGCCTTTCCGAGGAACTGCTGCGGCGCATGGCGGAGTTCGCGGCGAAATCCGCGGCGGCGCTCCAGCAAGGAAAGAAGATCGTGTTTTTCGGCAACGGTGGAAGCGCCGCGGACGCGCAGCATCTGGCCGCGGAGCTGACCGTGCGCCTGCAAGCCGAGCGGCCGGGACTCGCGGCGCTGGCGCTGACCACCAACACCTCGGTGCTCACCGCCGCGGGCAACGACTACGGCTTTGAGAGAATCTTCGCGCGGCAGGTGGAATCACTCGTGGCAGCGGGGGACGTGCTGGTGGCACTCTCCACCAGCGGCATGAGTCCCAACATCCTGCATGGCGCGGAAACCGCACACGCGCGGGGTGCATACGTTGTCGCGCTGACCGGGGAGTCCGGCGGCAAGCTGGCCTCTCTGGCGGACCTGCTGATCAACGTGCCTTCGCGCGATGCGCAGCGCATTCAGGAAGCACACATCACCATCGGCCACATCGTCTGCGGGCTCATCGAGAAAATGTGCGCCGCTCGCGGCGGGGCGTGAGATTCTGCCTGCTTCCGGGGCTGGCTCGAGAAGTCTCGACAGTTCCGGTTGCCTTAACTCTGAAGCCGCGCTAGGGTATGCGCATGGCAGGCGATTCCCAACCCTACGTCTTGCTTCCGCACCATGAGAAACGCCGCAGCCATCGGCTGCTCCTGCGTGTTCCCGTCTCCGTGGAGGGAACGGACCAGCAAAAGCAGGCGTTCCGGGAAGAGACCCTGACGATGGTGGTGAGCGCGCACGGTGGGTTGATTGCTATTTCGGCAGCCCTCGCTGTCGGCGACAAAATTACTTTGTTGAACCAGGCCACCAACAAGCAGGTGGAAGCGACGGTGGTATTCCTCGGGCCGATGAAGGACGGAAAGGGCGAAGTGGGCTTTGAGTTTGCCGGTCCCGCCGGACACTTCTGGGGGGTGACCTTCCCGCCGGCGGATTGGTCCCCGGAGAATCTGGCCCCGCCGGAACCGTAATGGCCGAATCCTCTTCGCATGTTGCTGCTGGGGCAATCTCCGCAAGCGGTGATTTGATTTGCTGCTGGCCGATGAGATAATCACAGCCGCTGGAACAGGAGCAAAATACCCCTTTCGTAGGCAACGGCCGGGGACGGCGCGCGCATCTCGATTTCTATGAGTGAAGGAAGGGCTATGCAATTCGAGCGGCGACGCAGTCAACGCATCTTCATGCGAATTCCGGGGCGCATCTACGGGTCGCGGAAAGACAAAAGCGTCATCTACGAAGAAGTGACCACGGAAACGGTGAGCTCCTACGGGGCGCTGCTCAACGTTCAGGAAACCTATGAAGCGGGCATTCATGTGCTCTTTACCAACCTGGTGACGGAGGAAGAAATTCCCTGCCGCGTGGTTTCCGTGGGTGAGAGCAAAGCGGGCCAAAAGCAGGTGGCCATCGAATTCACCGTGGATTCTCCCAAGTTCTGGCGCATCCATTTCCCGCCGCCCGGCGAGAAACCTCTCAAGAGATCCACCAGCTGAAACGAATTCCACCAGAACACTTCGATAAATTGTGCCGATTGGAGAAGCTTTGCCTGCTCCGGGGTTATGGGCCTTCGGCGCGGGAAAGGTCGGCGCGCACGGAGCCAAAGGGCAGCTCCGCTTCGACGCGCACGGGCGTGCGTGCTGCGTCCTGAGCCAGCCATAAGGAAATGCGCACCTGAGCCTGCTCCACTCCGCGGTGGAAAATGCGCAGATCAATGCGCGCTGCGGTGAATGTTCCGGCGGGCACTTCGATCGGCTCGGCGGCGAATCCCCGCCTGGCTCGCAATTCGTAGAGTTTCTTCCCGTCGTACACTGGCATGGTAACTGCCGGAGTGCGCGTCCAGTCCACTGTGCGCAGAAAGTAGAGCGCCCCCAGCGGGTCGCGGGTGCCCGGCGCCACGCGCACCGCCGCGCCCCCGGCCGGAGCGGGCTCGCCCTCGTGACTCATAGACGAAATGCGGTCTTCTTTTTTATTCTGCTCGCGGATGTAGGCTTCGTATTGCCGGCTGGCGAGGTCCGCGGCGTCGCTGTAAGAATCAAACTGGTCGTCGAGGATGAAGATGTAGCGCAGCGGGTTCAGCGTGGTGGCCAGCGCCTGGAAATGCCACGCGGGGCGGCCGGAAAAATCGCGCTGCTCGACAATAGCCAGCTTGAGCGTCGCCGCGCCGTCATAAAACTGCCAGCCACCGCGGAATTCCAGCTTTTCGCCAGCGAGGAACGGCACCGCCAGAGCCGGGGGAACTGGATCGGCCTTGGGAGGGTTGCTCTTCGCTGGCCGGTTCGCCTGTGGCTGCGCCGCCGGGGCGCCGCCAATCAGCACGGCCGCGAGCACGATGGCAGTCGCACCGCGGCGCACCACGCCTGGATGGTTTCTTCTTCGCATGACTTTCTGTTGGAGGCGGAGGGCTGCGGCGGCGTTGCCTTTCGAGTATCCCGCGGCGCGCCGCGCCTTGCTCCTGCTCCGTCTGCATACTATATTCGTTCTGCTTCGAATTCGGAGGATTCCTCGAATGCGTTATCTGGTGACAGGCGGGGCGGGTTTCATCGGTTCGCACATCGCGGAGGAACTGGCGCGCCGCGGGCACAGCGTGGCTGTGCTCGACGACCTCTCCAGCGGCAAGGAAGCAAACCTTGCGCACCTGGCGGGAAAAGTGGAATTGCGCAAGGGCAGCATCTGCGATGCGGAAATGGTGGCGAGCGCGTGCCGCGGCGCGGATTACGTGATTCATCTGGCCGCGCGCACGTCTGTGCCACGTTCGGTGCTGGAGCCGATTGAGACCAACCGCGTCAACGTGGACGGCACGCTCAACGTGCTGATCGCCGCGCGCGACGCCAAAGTGAAGCGCATCGTGTTTGCTGCGTCGTCCTCGGCCTACGGCGAAACGCCCACGCTGCCGAAGACGGAAAGCATGCAGCCTGCGCCCATTTCGCCCTACGGCGTGACCAAGTTCGTCGGCGAGCTCTACGCGCAGGTGTGCGGCCGCGTGTACGGCCTGGAAAACGTTTCGCTGCGCTACTTCAACGTGTTCGGCCCGCGGCAGGACCCCACCTCACAGTATTCCGGCGTGCTTTCGCGGTTCGTCACCGCACTGCTGGAAGGCAAGCAGCCCGTGGTGTTCGGCGACGGCGAGCAGTCGCGCGATTTCACCTACGTGGCCAACGTGGTGGACGCCACGCTGCGGGCCTGCGAAGCACCAGGCGCGTCGGGAAAAGTGTTCAACGTGGGCACCGGCGAGCGTTTCACACTGAACGAGACGCTGCGCCTGCTGGGAAAAATCTCCGGCAAGAATGCGCAGGCCAAGTACGATCCGCCGCGCACCGGCGACATCCTCCACTCCCAGGCAGACATTTCTCTTGCCCGGAAAATTCTCGGCTACCAGCCCAGCGTCGCATTTGCAGAGGGATTGAAGCGCACGTGGGAGTGG
>Ga0214473_10000137_pt1 | contig 106544 bp, 92 predicted proteins | sample RVTome_7_FD_203509 | JGI IMG/M metagenome (GOLD analysis project Ga0214473, IMG submission 203509) | Soil microbial communities from uranium-contaminated site in the Upper Colorado River Basin, Wyoming, United States - RVT98D197 | ecosystem: Environmental > Terrestrial > Soil > Contaminated >... | reverse complement strand
GGACCCGTCGGTGACCGACGGCACGGCGATGTGCTCGGTCATGACAAAATCGACGCCGGCGTCGATGCCGAGCTTGAAGGCCCGGAACTCCTGGGCCTCGACGGCCTCGGCTGGCTTGTCGATCCAGACCCAGCCGGGATTTCCCGGCATGTTCCTGACGTCGCCGCGGCCAGGGAAGTGCTTGGCCGAGGTCAGCATGCCGTTCTCGTGATAGCCGCGGATGTAGGCCCGGACCATGCGACCGAGGAGGTCGAGGTCGCCGCCGAAGGAGCGGACGCTCTCGGCCGGGTTGTCCGGGTCCCAGGCGATATCGCAGACCGGCGTGTAGGTCAGGTGGACGCCCATGGCCCGGCCCTCGACGGCCGCGGCCGCGGCCGCTCGGTACATGAGGTCCTCGGAGCCCGCCGCCGCGAAGGCCATGTTGGCCGGGTATTCGCTCGCGCCCGTCACCTGCTGCCCGGGCCCGCCCTCGAAGTCCGCGGAGATGAGGAGCGGGATCGTGGCCGCGCTCTGCAGGCGGTTGAGGAGGTGGGCGACGTCGCGCGGCGTGCCGCCGTAGAAAACGAACATCCCCACGCCGTGGTCGCGGGCCAGCTCGATCCAGCGCGCCAGGCGCGGGTCGTCGTCCGGGATGTAGCCGCCGACGGCGTCCGCGGTGATGATCTGGGCGATCTTCTTCTCGAGCGTCAGCCCGGCCAGGGTTTTCGTAGCCCAGGCGGCGGCCTCGTCGGCGAGCGACATCGACAGCGTGGGCGCCGGGATGGACGCGGGGCGCCCGCCGAAGGAGCCCGGCGAGAACAACCGGACCGCCAGGAACGGCAGCGCCGCGATCACGGCCATGATGAGGACATAGATCGGGTCGAGCTTGAATTTCTTCATTGTCATTTCACCTTCTCAAAGACGATCTCCGCCAGCTCCAGGCCCATCCCCTTCGCCCGGGGATCTGACCCGACGAGGTGCAGATAGACGATGTTCTCGCCCCTCCTCATCTCGAAGGTCCCCAATATCAGCGGCCCTCTGACGGCGCGTTCCGGAGCGTACAGGTTCAGCGCTTCCCCCGCCGGCCGGTCGCGCTCGAACACCCGCAGGATGCCCTGGTCGGGACCGGCGACGGCCTTGACCGAGACCGTGTAGCGCCCCGCTTCCGGCAGATCGCAAATGAACGAGACGTGGTGGGGACCGAAGACGTCTTCGCCGCTCGTCTTCATCGAGAAGATCCGCACCCGGTCCTTGCCGACGGACGTCGACATCTTGGCCCAGTCCGCGTTCTGAAGCGAGGTCGAGTGGATGGGGACGTTCCAGCCCGGGACAAAGACGATCCGGTCGAGCCCCGTCACCCGGCGGGCGGCCGCGGGCGCCATGGGCTCCTCCGTGGGCGGCGGGTCCTGCGCGTAGAAGAAGACGACGCTCGCATAGTCGGTCGGGACGGCGTTCCCTTCCGGGCCGTGCTCGATCGTGTAGTCGATCGATTTCGCATAAGCATAGGAGTCCGTCAGGAAGAGACGATAGCCCCCGGTCCGCGCCTGCGGCTTCTTGTAGTCGAGGCAGCCGCTGAGCGGAAGCGACGTCCGCGTCTCCCACCGGCCTGGCACGTCGTACCAACCGCCGTTGAAAGAGTCCTCAGAGCCCGTGCCGGGGACGGCCAGCTCGCCGTCGATCACGGCGCGGTCGTCGCCCTCGAAGAAGCCCGTGTGGCCGGATTCGAGCCCCTGGGCCTGGAGGATGACGCCGACGACGTGGCCGCGGCCGGTCGTCCGCAAATACGTGTAGGGTTGCCCCGGCGTGCAGGGGTTCTCACGTCGCCAGCGTGCATAGAACCGCCCCTCGTCAGGCGCCTTCCCGATGGTCGCGGTGACGATCTCGGCCTCGACGTCGACGGGCGGGCTCCCCGCGGCCCTCTCCGAAACGAGCTCGATCCGCGCGGATGACGCGAAGGGCATGGGGAAGTAGAGATAATTCAGGCCCGCGTCGGACGTGCCGAGCATGAGCGACCGCGCCGCCGGGTCGCCGAAGCTATAGCCGAAAAGGTCGCCGACCGGGCAATCGATGGCCGGCGCCGCCACCCCGTCCCAATAGGCCCGGATGAGGATGTCGCGCTCAGCGCCGGCGAAGGCCGCGGCCGGCCCGATCCTGAGGCCGACGATCCGCCCCGGCCGGGAGGTCTCGTAGAGCACCGCTATGCCGCCGGGCATGAGGCTCGCCTTGACCGCTTTCGTCGAGACGAGGGTCCCGTCCGGAACGAGCGCGCCGCTGATGTCGGTCCCGGCCCGTCCCAGCATCTCGGCCGCCTTCCCGGCCTCGGCCATGAAGTCCGGCCCCGGCGGGTCGGTGGTGGTCTCGATCGCGGCGTCCGCCGGGAACACGGCGTAGTTGATGTCGTAGAACTGGAACGATTCGGCCTTGATGACGATCTTGCAGGACCGGCGGTAGGTCAGCGGCACGTACGACGTGTAGCCGCCCACGCCCGAACCGACGAGCGGCTCGACGAAAGGCGGGCGCGAGCCGTCGAAGAGCTCGATCACCTTCAGGCTGAGCCGGGGCTCGGCTTCACCGTCGAAATAGAATTCGACGATGTCCGCGGTCGGTGTGGGCGTGTGGATGCGATAGATAGCGCCGGGGCCTTCGAGCTCGGCGACGACGAGGCCGCCCGCCTCCTTCCGGATGAACGAGTACTTGCCGCTGAAGCCGTCGTCGTTGCCGCCGCTCCTGTCGTAGCTCGAGACGAGGCCGACCTTGACTGACGGCTTGAGACGAGGCAGGAGGTCGAGGCGGGCCAGCTCGCCGACGCCGAGAACGGCGGCGGGGCCCGCCGCGGCGGCGGACGGCGCCGGCGCCTCCCGCTTGGCGCATGCAGCGAGAAAAGTGAGGGCGCCGAGCGCCAACGCCAGGATCGCGAATTTCCTCATCGTCGGACTCCTTGTCCGGGGGCGCGCCGCCTCCGGAACGTCTCCCCTATGAATCATAGCCTCCCCCCGCCCGTCAAGCGGAAAAGGCTCTTAAATCGGGGACACCCTGACTGCCAGCGGGCCGTGGTGGTCGAGGATGCGCATGGCGGCCTCGGCGGCGGCACCGTTCCCCCAATCGTAGATCGTGAAAACGCCCATGCCTTCGCCTTCGGGGCTGGTGCGGCCGCCGTGGCCGTAGTTCTCCATGGTGAAGCCGTAATCGGCCGGGCCGAACCACGGGTAGACCTTCTCCCACATGGCCTTGACCGCGGGATTCTCGGGGCAATACATCATGACGAAACCGGCCTTGAGGGCGGACATGCCGCGCTCCGTGTAAGCGGGCTCCCCCGTCTCGTTGGCATATTCCAGGAAAAGCTCGGCGAAGAGCGTCTCGCGCGAGTCGTTCCACTCGCCGTCGGCGTTCATGACGCCGAACCCGCCGAGCGCCGGGACGTGGATGAAGGGCGGCTGCCAGATCTGCTGGGCCATGGACAGCTCGTCGAGGGTGCGCCGTCCCCATTCGAGGTAGCGTCTATCGCCCGTCGTCTTGAAGGCCGCGAGCAGGGCTTCCGCGGTCCAGAACATCGACAGCGTGTTCTGCTTGTGCATGGCATTGCGCTCGATCTTGCGGTCGAGGTACTTGTCGACCCCCCAGGAGCAGCACGACCAGTAGGTCTCGAAGTCAAGCCAGTTGCCGTCCGGCACGATCTTCGCCAGGACGGCATCGACCGCCCGGAGCGCCGCGACGCGGAACTTCGTTTCGCCGGTCATCGCGGCCAGCTTCAGGAGGAAGATCGCGCTCAGGCTCGACTCCGGCGTCCGGTTCATCACCGGGCCGGGCGCGTGGGTGGCGGGGTCGAGCCAGCCGGGGAAGAAGCCGTCCTCGTCCTGAAGCGTAAGAAGGCGCTCGCCATAGACCCGGGCGTAGTCGATGAGGCGTGGGTCCTTCTCGAGATCTTCGTGCCAGCGCAGCATGAGGAGCGCGGTCCAGCTCATGTCGAGGACGTGGAACCAATCCGGCGTGATGCCGTGCTCGACGGGGGTGCGGTCGGAGTTCGACCAGCGGGCCTCGTCCCAGCCGCGCGGCCGGCGCAGCTTCTGGCCGCCGATCTCAACGATGTCGTTCGCGGTGCCGATGACGGCCGGGAAAAGGCCGTCCGTCACCGGGGCGGACAGGGCCAGCTCTTTGGTCATGCGGGCCTTGGCCAGAAAAGCGTCGCCCTCCGCGCCTCCGAGGAAGCGGCCGTAGCGATAGAGTCCCGACGCGCTCCGAAGGGACGAGAACCAGGCCTGGTTCCAGATCGACAGGAACTCGCGCTGGTGCCACGGGCCGGGGTAGTTGGGCGATTGAGAGATATTGACGATGAACTGGGGCGCGCCGACCCTCCGGCCGCCGAGATCGAACTCCTGCCAAACGAATTTGCCCCAGCCGTCGAAGGCCCAATCGTACGTCCGGCGGACGTACGGCTCGAGCCGCCCCGGGATGGGCTCGCCCTTGGCGTAGAGCGGCCCGCCCCAACGCCGCCAGAGGAATGCCGACACATCGCGCCAGGGGTTCCGGACGGGGCCGCTGTCGTTATGGGCCGCGACGAAAAAGCCCAGCTCGATCTTCCCGGGGGCGAAGGTCATGCCAGGGGCTTTCCTGAAGAGAACGTGCTCGGGGATCTCCGTCTTGGACATGCCCAGCCACAGGCGCCGGTTGACGGCATCATAATCGAGGAACCACGGGTTATCGGGGGTCGCCCCCACGATGTCGAGGTCGGCCACGACGACGAGTCCGAGCGGGCCGCGCGCGGCGATGATCGCGGGCGAGCGGAAGACGTGCTGGGCGACGACGTAGCCCTCTTCGGGCGCGAGGTGGGGCGCCCACCAGAAGTCCGGCTCGAATTCGAGTTCGAAACGGACCGCGAGCTCGTCCTGAGCGACGGCGCTTGGAATGTCCCAGGTCATGCGGACGCGACGCCAGCCGGCCTCATCGGCCTCGCCGACGTCGACCCGCGGCGCACCGCTCCCGGCCAATTCGGGGACGGAGAAGCGCGCGACGCGTTTGCCCTCGAACACGAGGCCGTACTCCTGGCCCTTTCGGGCGACCCTGATCGAGCCGCCCGTGTCCCGCCGGCAGGCCCAAGCCGCCAAGAAGAATGTCATAGCGATAGCGGCCGCGACGAGCAGAGCGGCTTTGCTGACCGACCTCTCCTGTCCGATGCTCAATACGCCCTCCTCGCCTGGAACTTGGCAGGGACTCCTTCGGCACGTCCGGATCGTCTCCCAGTATAGGAGAGGGCCGGCCCCCAATCAAGGACGGGCCGGCGGGTCTCATCCGGGAGGAAGGTCGTTGACATTCCCGATCGGGCCTGAATATAATCGCCTCAACGATTAAGGGATGAGGGCTTTGGCCCGCCAGGAGGGATCCATGAGCTCGTGCCCGGGCTGCAACACTGAGAATCCATCGGGGAGCAAGTTCTGCGCCGGATGCGGCGTGGCGCTCCCGAAAACGCCGGTTAACATCCGCTGCGCCGCGTGCGGGGCTGAGAGCCCTGAGGGCAGCCGATTCTGCAAGGGTTGCGGCAAGCCGGCCGGGACGCCCTCGGTCCCGGTGGGTCAGTCCAAGTCCTCCCCCCCTCCGCCGACAGCTTGGGGGCGCTCAACGCCGGGCGGCGGCGCGGCTGGGGCCGCGGCCGGACCCAAGGCGCTGAGCCAGACGATGCAGCGGATCAAGATGCTCCTTGGCGCCGGCGTAAGCCTCTACGCTCTGGCGGTCTTCCTGATGTATTCCCAGGTCTCTCAGCTGCGGGCGATGTTCGGGGCCTACACCGGGGCCTATACCAATTCCGGCCTGCTCTGGTTCCTGATCGTCCTCGACGCCACGCTGGCCTGCCTGAACATTTACGCCATCTCCCTTATCGCCAAGGGTGATCTCAAGTACGCCAAGTGGCTCTTCGCCGCCATGGGAGTCCTCGGCGCGATCTTCCTGCTGAGGTCCCTCTCCGGCCCCGTCATCTATATCTTTCTCAATGCCGGGCTCCTGGCCGGCGGCATTTGGGGCTGGATGCTCATCTCGCGTGAAGTCAGAGGCCTTTCGGTCTGACCGGAGAAACCCATGATCAAGTGCCCGTCCTGCGCATTCGAAAATCCCGACGACGGCAAGTTCTGCACGGCCTGCGGCAAGACCCTCGCGGTCCCGCCATCCGCGACAACCGGGTTGTCCGCGACAACCGGGTTGTCCGCGACGACCGGGTTGTCAGGGACGACCAGGTCAGCCGCCCCCGAAGGGCCGGCGAAGTTCTGCACGGAGTGCGGGGCGAAGATCCCGGCCGACTCGAATTTCTGCACGGCCTGCGGCAAAGGCTTCGTCGCGCCCGGGGCCGAAGGAGGAGGACCCGTGCCTCCGGTCCAGGTCCTTTCGGGAGGAGGAGGCGGCACAGCGTTCGCCGCGGATTATCTCGCCGCCCTCGATGCCCGGCTGGCCGCCGATGGATTCGAAAAGATCGACCCGCCGGCCGTTCTCGGCCTGGACCGCTTCCTGCGCCGGAAGAAGTTCGAGCTGGCCCAGGTCGGCATGGTCACGGCGGTCTGCGGCGTCAAGGTCCTGACCGAAGCGGTGACCGCGGCCTACGTCAAGGATTACAGCAAGGCGGTGTTCGAGTTCGCCGGCTCCAAGAAGGGCTTCTTCGCCCGAAACGCCTTGCAGCAGCTCCTCGTTTACCCCGTTCTTATCGCCCCCGCGGTGGACGCGGGCGTGGCGGAATTCGTGAACTCCCACTGGCCCAAGCACTGGATGGCCTTCGAGTTCACGGTCGTCGTTTCGCCGGGGACGAGAGAGCTTTTCCTGCACAGGGCGACGCCTGTCTGGCAAGCGCTCTCGCATTCCGGATTCAAGAAGCAGGCGGAGATCCTATTCGCCGTCTAGCCCGTCCCCGGCAGCTTCCTGTCCGGTCAGACCGTGTCGTCACCCCCCGAGGAGCTGCCGCTGTCGTATCCGCCGTCGTCGGTGTCGACGGAACCGCCCGCGTCTCCCCCCGAGCCGCCGCTCGCATCGGCGCCGGCATCCTCATCGTCCGTGTCCAGGGCCGCGGCGCTGTCCGCCGAAGAAGCGGCGGCCGCCGCGTCGTCATCTTCGCCCGGCGCCCGGTCGACGAGATGGCCCGAGCCGGGCTCGACGATCTGCTCCGCGCCGACCGTGTCCGTCGACGACCCCTGACCGGCCGTATCCACGGTGTCGATCCGGCCGTCCATGTCGAGGTCTGAGGCGACGTTTTCGGAATAGCCGTCCTTGTCGATATCGCCGTAGTACGCGCCGGTGCTCGTCTTCTCGATGCGGACGTCGTTGTCGGCAAGCCCGTCGGCATCCTCGTCGACCTTGGCCCAGAGGCTCGAGCCCTCCCCGCCGCTCCTATCCTCGATCTCGACGATCTTGGGAACGACTTCGGGCGGTTCATCGCCTTCGGCGTCTCCGGCTTCCGCCGAAGCTGCCCCCGTCTCCGGGCCGGCCCCCGCTTCCATCGCCGCCGCCTCGCCCTCATCGACGTCCGTCACACGAAGGTCCGTGACGGCGACGGGCTCCTCGTCCGCCTCTGATACCGGATAGGCGTCGGGGACCTCTTCGCCGAAGCTCCCATAGGTATCGAGGATGTAAGGGTCCTCGAACGAAGTGAACAGGGCTTCTTCCGGCGACTCGAGGTCGATGAGCCCGAGCGAGCCGAGGATCTCGTCGAGAGCGTCGGGCTCCTCGTAGACGACGTCGAGCTCGCCCGTGGCCGGATCGATACGGCCGATCGACTCGACGGTCCCCTCTTCGTTGTACTGGATGAACGTGTCGTTGACGCCGTCGCCGTTCGTATCGACGGCCTTGACGACGCCGTCCACCGAGCCATCGTTATCGAGGTCGACGAGGTAGAGGTCGGGGCGGCCGTCGCCGTCGGCGTCGATCGCCCGCGACCCGATGGCCAAGGCGTCTTCCTCGGCCGGATCGATGTCGTTGAGCTTGGCCAGCGCATGAAGGTCCAACATCCCGGGGTAGGCCATCGCAGCCCTCCTTGATTCCCTATTTGTCTATGCCGTCGAGCTTGAGGCGGAATTTCTTGCCGCACGATCTGCAGGGAATGTCCTGCCAGGGCTTGTCCGGAAGAGCGACCAAGCGGAAGGCGAACTGGGCCTGGCATCTCGGGCAGGCCCCCTGGAGCATCCGGACCGTTGGGGCCGGGGTCGCGGCCGGCGCATCCGGCGCCTGAGCCTTCATGGCCGGCGGCGCGGCGGCGGGGCGCCCCGCGACCGGGCCGGATGGCGGGGGCGGTGCCTTCTTCAGAGCCTTGAGCTTTTTCAAATAACCCTTGTCGTCGAAAAGGCCGTCAAGGGCGGCGCCGCTGCCGCTCTCGACCTTCCTCCGCAGGGCTTCATATTGGGGTGACGCGGCAAAGTTCCTCAGCTCGACCAACCGCGCGCCCAGGTAGGGCGTCGTCGAGGTCATCATTTGGCTGAGCTTGCTCATGGTCTGGTCCTGAGACTCGGCCTGCCGGACCCACTCGTCGATGTCCATCTCGTCGAGCTCGCGCCGCGACCTGAGGTGGAGGAGGAAGATGGCCCGCTTGGCCTTGTCGAAGCTGCCGACGGCGAGCAGGGCGGCCCTGTCGGCCGTGAAATCGGCCACCCGCATCCAGTTCGTGACGATGGACTCGACGCCCCCTTCGATGAGCTTGAGCGGATTGGAGAGGATGCCCATGACGCCTTCGGACATGAGGTTCTGCCTCTGCTGGCCCACCAGGAACATGCTGACCGTCGTCCAGAGGGCGTGCTGGCTGACGAGATGGCCGATCTCGTGGCCCAGGACGAAGAGGAGCTCCTCATCGTTGAGGAAGCGCGGCAGGAAGGCGCCGACGTTGACGAAGGCGTCGTCGTCCGAGCCGTAGGTCGCCGACTGATAGCCCCGGTCGAGCTCAACGTAGAAGGAGGGCATTGCCCGGGCCCCCAGCCGCCGGGCCGCGAGGAGGCCGGCTTCAAGGACGCGGGGGTACTGTTTTTCCGAGGCCAGGATGCTGTTGAAGGTCGACTCGTACCAGGGCTTGCCGATCTTGCGGGACAGGCTCTCGGCCGATTTCCTCAGGACAACCGAGCCCCGGAGGAGCTGGTTCATCCGCTGCATGGAGGGATGCTCGAATTCCCGAGGGTCGAGGGCATGGCCGGCCGGTGGCGCCGGGGACGGACTCGGCCCGGCTTGGCCCGGCAATCCGGCGGTCCCTCCGACGGCGGAGCCGCACTGGCCGCAGAAGCGCGCGCCGGCCGCGACGGAAGAGCCGCAATTGTTGCAGAACATTGTTCCCCCGGTCGAACGAGGAATTAGCATACGGGCGAGTCGAAAGTCAAGCCTACCGGCGGCTTGGCCGGCGAGGCTTGCGCCGCCGGGGGCGTGCTGATATAAATGAGGAAGAAGGGGTCGAATCCAGGCGCTACCCATGAGAATCACGATGGCCCAGTTGAACCCCGTCGTGGGCGACCTCGCGGGGAACACGTCCAAGATCGCGTCGACCTACGAGGCCGCGGCCAGGGCCGGGTCCGACCTCGTCGTCTTCCCCGAACTCTTCCTCACCGGCTACCCGCCTTGGGACCTGCTCGAGCGGCCGTGGTTCGTCGAGAAGGCCGGCGCGGCCGTGCGGAAGCTCGTCCGGCTGACGGAAGGCCGTCCGGAGACGGGGCTTCTTTTCGGGGCGCCGCGGCCGGCCCTGACCGGCGAGGGAAAGCCGCTCTATAACTCGGCCATCCTCGCCCACCGCGGCCTGATCCTCCTCGAGCAGCACAAGTCGCTCCTGCCGACCTACGACGTCTTCGACGAGACCCGCTACTTCGCGCCGGCGCCGGAGATCCTGACGGTCGCGTTCAAGGGCGAGGTCCTGGGCGTCACGATCTGCGAGGATGCCTGGACGGGCGCCGAGCTGTGGCCGCAGGGGCGGCTCTACGATGTCGACCCGGTCAGCGTGCTCGCCGGCCAGGGCGCGACGCTGTTCATCAACATCTCGGCTTCTCCCTTCCACGCCGGCAAGGAGGAGATCCGCTTCGGCCTCATCCGGGGGCACGCCCGGAAGCACGGACGGCCCTTCGTCTTCGTCAACCAGGTCGGCGCGAACGACGAACTTGTTTTCGACGGCCGGAGCTTCGCCTTCGACGCGGCCGGCGAGCCGACGGCCGTCGGCGCCGCCTTCGCCGAGGACGTGACGACCGTGGAGACGAAGAGCTTCGGTTCTCCGGGGCTGTTCGCGCCCCTCGCGATGATCGGATCCGTCCACGAGGCGCTCGTCCTGGGCCTCCGCGATTACATGCGCAAATGCGGCTTCACGAAGGCGGTCATCGGGCTTTCGGGCGGGATCGATTCGGCGGTGACGTGCTGCCTGGCCGCCGCGGCCGTCGGTCCGGAGAACGTGCTGGCCGTCACGATGCCGATGCCGTTCTCGTCGGCCGGGAGCGTCGACGACTCGATCGCGCTGGCCGGGCGCATCGGCATCCGCTGCGTCAAGGTCCCGATCGGCCCGATCTACGACGCCTATCTCGAGGCCTTGGCGCCGCACCTCGCCGGGCGCGCGGCCGACACGACCGAGGAGAACATCCAGGCCCGCGTCCGCGGCAACATCCTGATGGCCCTTTCGAACAAGTTCGGCTATCTCCTGATCTCGACCGGCAACAAAAGCGAGATCGCCGTCGGGTACTGCACGCTCTACGGGGACATGAGCGGCGGCCTGGCCATCCTGTCCGACGTGCCCAAGACGATGGTCTACGAGCTCGCGGCTCACATCAACCGCGAGGGCGAGGTCATCCCGCGGGTTATCATCGATAAGCCGCCGAGCGCCGAGCTCAAGCCCGGGCAGCTCGATTCGGATACGCTGCCGCCCTATCCGATCCTCGACGAGATCCTCCGCGCTTATGTGGAGGATCTGCGCTCGGTCGAGGAGATCATCGGCCTGGGCTTCGCGGCCGAGGTCGTGAGGAAGGTCGCGGCCATGGTCGACCGGAACGAATACAAGCGGGCCCAGGCGGCGCCGGGCATCAAGGTTACGACCAAGGCCTTCGGCGTCGGACGGCGCATGCCGATCGCCGCCAAGATCAGCCTCGGCTGACCCTGCCGGCTGACCCTGCCGGCGCGTCGACGCGCGTGACGGGGACATTGAGATCGGGCCTGGTCCGTTGCGTTGCCCTGAGCGGGCGGATATACTGCCGATCGAACACATATCCCGATGATCGGAGGGCCGTCATGAATCCCAGATGCCGCTTACTCGCATTGATCACGGTGTTCGCCTTGGCGCTGCTCGGCGGGGCGTGCGCCCCGGCCAAGGACGCCGCGGCCGGCGCGCCGATGGCCGTTTCGTCCCCCGACGGGAACCTGAGCATCTCGGTCGCGCTCGCGGCCAAGCCGCAGCCCTACATGGCGGGCGAACGGCTCTACTACCGGGTCGCCTACAAAGGCATCACGGTCTTGGCCGATTCGCCGCTCGGGCTCGATCTCTCCGGCGCCGGCGCGCTTGACCACGACCTCGAGGTCGTCGGGACGGAGAAGCGGACGAACGATTCGACGTGGGAGAACGCCTTCGGGGCCAAGAGGACGGTCCCGGACAAATACAACGAGCTCGTCGTCTCGTTGCGCGAGAAGAACGCGCCGAACAGGAGGCTGGACGTCGTGCTGCGGGCCTATGACGAAGGCGTCGCTTTCCGTTACGTCCTGCCGAAGCAGGACGCGATCGGCGAGTTCGCCATCGCCCAGGAAATGACGGGCTTCTATTTCGCCCAGGAGGCCTCGGCATTCGCCCTGAACCTCGGGCGGTACGACACGAGCAACGAGGGGGAATACGCCAAGACGGCCCTTAGGGACATAAAACCGGCCTCGCTCGTCAACCTGCCGGTCCTCGTCGAGATGCCTGAGGCGGGGCTTTACGCCGCGCTCCTCGAGGCCGATCTCACCGACTATGCCGGGCTCTACGTGGGCGGGGTCGCCGGGATCCCGAATGCCCTGACGGCCAAGTTGTCCGTCGCGCCGCGCCGGCCGTTCGACAAGCCGGTCATCGGCGCGACGCCGAAATCGACGCCCTGGCGCGTCATCATGGCCGGGCCGGACGCGGGGCGGTTCATCGAGGCGAATTACCTCATCCTGAACCTGAGCGCGCCCTGCGCCATCGCCGACACGTCGTGGATCAAGCCAGGGAAGGCGGCCTGGGATTGGTGGTCCGGCAGCTACGCGACGGGAGTCTCCTTCAAGCCGGGCATGAACACGGCCACGATGAAGCACTACATCGATTTCGCCGCCCGCCACAAGTTCGAATTCATGCTCGTCGACGCGGGCTGGGCGCCCATGTCGGAGGACGGGCGGATCGAGGACATCCTGAAGTGCAAGCCCGAGGTCAATGTGCCCGCGATCATCGCCTACGGCAAGTCGAAGGGCGTCGAGACGCTGCTCTGGGTCGAGTGGCAGGCGCTCGGCCGGCACATGGACGAGGCCATGGCCCTCTACGAGAAGTGGGGCGCCGCTGGTATCAAGGTCGACTACATGAACCGCGACGATCAGGACATGGTCAACTATTACGAGAAGGTCGTGAAGAAGGCCGCCGAGCACCGGCTGACCGTCGATTTCCACGGCGCGTACAAGCCGACCGGGCTGCGGCGGACCTATCCGAACCTCCTGACGCGCGAAGGCGTCATGGGCCTCGAGTACAGCAAGTGGAGCGACCGCATCACGCCCGAGTATGATGTCACGATCCCGTTCACACGGATGCTGGCCGGGCCGATGGACTACACGCCCGGGGCGATGAGGAACGCGGCCAGGGGCCGATTCGAGGCTCGGGACATCGCCCCGATGTCGCAGGGGACGCGGGCCCATCAGCTGGCCATGTACGTCGTCTACGAGAGCCCGCTCGTCATGGTCTCGGATTATCCGGAGGCGTATGAAGGCCAGCCGGGGCTCGAGTTCATCGAGAAGGTGCCGACCGTGTGGGACGACACGCAAGTCCTCGGCGGCAAGCCGGCGGAATTCATTGCGATGGCCCGGCGCAACGGCGACGGGTGGTGGATCGGGGCGATGACCAGCTGGGACGGCCGCGACCTTGACCTGCCGCTCGATTTCCTCGGCGCGGGCGAGTACGAGGCCACGCTATTCATCGACGGGGCCGACGCCGCGACGCTCGCGACGAGCCTCGAGATCGCGAAGAAAACGGTCAAGGCCGGCGACAGGCTAGCGTTCAAGCTCGCCCCGGGCGGCGGCGCCGCCGTGATGCTCATGCCGATATAGTAGGAGATAATGGGGTCGGACCGCAGCAATCACAATATTTTTCAGATATTTAGGTCCTGTTTTCGCGCCCTAAAAGCCTTAGAAACGAGGTTTTTGGCCCCAAAAATGAGCATCTTCATCGGACCTCGCCCTGCCCCGTTTTTGACCCCGAAAAGACCTTTGGTAAGGCGAAAACGGCCCTAAAACTGGACCTAAAACGCTGATTTCTATTATTATTCCTGAGGTCCGACCCCATTGTGAGGAGGAGATCATGGCAAACCCATTCGCCCGGCTCGCTGTCGCCGTTGCGATCGCGTTCTCGCTCGCTGTCGCCAGCCCGCCGCTCGCGGCCGACGGCGCGAAGCTGGAAGGCTGCACCGTCATCGGGGCCGGCCGCCTGGCGACCGTGGACGGCTCGGTCATCACGTCGCACAGCGACTGTTGCAGCGAATGCCGCATCCAGGTCGTCCCCGGCCGGACCTTCCCGAAGGGCTCCCTGGCCCCGGTCCACTGGGGCATGGTCTATTTCGGCAATGACGACGACCGCCGGGCCCTGCCCCTCGGCGATTTCGGCAAGGTCATCGGCCGGATCCCTCAGGTCGAGCGCACGTTCACCTATTTCCACACCGGCTATTCCCAGATGAATGAGCGGCAGCTGGCGATCGGCGAGAGCACCTGCTCCCAGCGGTCCGAGCTCGACGTCGCCTATGTCGAAGGCCTCACCCGCCAGATCATGACCGTCGAGCAGGCCCAGGTCTTCGCCCTGGAGCGGTGCGCGACGGCCCGCGACGCCGTGAAGCTCATCGGCGGTCTCGTCGAAAAATATGGCTTCCTCCCCTCGTGCGGCGGTTCCGAAGCCCTCTGCATCGCCGATCCGCGCGAGCTCTGGACGATGGAGATCTGCAGCGTCGGGTCTGAGTGGACCCCCGAGAGCGGCAAGCCGGGCGCCATTTGGGTCGCCCGCCGCGTCCCCGACGACCACGTCGTCGTCATCGCCAACTACTTCCGGATCCGCGAGATCGACCCCAAGAGCCCCGACGTCCTGGCCTCGCCGAACTACATGAAGGAGGCCGTCGACCGCGGCTGGTATGACCCGAAGAGCGGCCGGCCCTTCGTCTGGCAGGAGGCCTACGCGCCCGCTATCCGCGAGGGCAACCTCAGCCGCATGTGGCTCGTCACGAGCACGCTCGCGCCGACGCTCAAGGCCTGGCCGAGGCGGGGCCTCAACGACGCCGCCGGGCCGGGCACGCTCTACGCCCAGCCCCTCGAGGGCGCGGCGTTCTACCCCTGGTCGTTCAAGCCCGAAAAGAAGGTCGCCGTGCAGGACGTCATCGCCTTACAGCGCTCGACCTTCGAGAACACGATCTACGACATGACCTGGGACCCGGCCTGGATGGTCCCCGCGGGCGGCGGACGGCTCGAGAAAAGCCCGATGGCGTCACCCTACGTCTCCGGGGAGATGGAGAAGGTCCTGCGCATCCGCCATCACCGGACGATCGCCACGCAGGGCTACGGCATGGTCGCCCAGCTCCGGTCGTGGCTCCCCGACGCGGTCGGCGGCGTCTACTGGTTCTACGTCGACAATCCTTTCGTCAGCCCGTACGTTCCGGTCTACGCCGGCGTCACGGACGTCTCCCCTCTCTACAAGACCTACGACTACGCGGAGTTCAGCGAGGACTCGGCCCGCTGGGCCGTGGACTTCGTCGAGAAGCTCATGCTCCTGCGCTGGCAGCCTGCGGCCAAAGACCTGCGGGCGGCCCGCGATCCGGTCGAGAACGGGTTCTTCGCCGAGCAGGCAGCCGTCGACGCCAAGGCCGCCGAGATGCTGAAGTCCGATCCGGCCGGCGCCGCGAAATACCTGACCGAGCTGACCGTCTCGCGGATGGAGAAGCTCGTCGACGTCTACCGCAAGCTCCGCAAGGCGCTCCTGACGAAGTATACCGGCGACGGCGTCTGAGCCGGCCGCAAGAGAGGGACCTTGACAACAGCCTAGATAATAAAGTATTCTTATTTAGTAATTATTATTATTTAGGGGAGAGGTCTTGAAGCGCTCAGCGGACGAGATCAGAGAGATGAGGGCCCATTTCGAGGCCGTTCTCCGTCGCTCCGGGATCAAGATCACTCCCCAACGCCTCGAGATCTACCGTCACGTGGCCGCGACAACCGCCCACCCCGACATCGAAACCGTCCATTGCGAAGTCCTCCGGACGATGCCCCACGTTTCTCTCGACACCGTTTATCGGGCCCTGGCTCTCTTCGCGAAGCTCGGCCTCGTGACCTCTGTCCGGCTCCTGGGCCGTCAAGTCCGTTTCGACGCCAACGTCTCCCCTCATCACCACTTTGTCTGCACGCATTGCGGCGCCGCTATCGACTTCGAGGACCGGGACCTCGACAACCTTAGGATCCCCGCCTCGGCCTCCGCCCTCGGACGCGTCGCCTCGCGGCACGTCGAGCTCCGGGGCCTATGCGCTCCCTGCGCGGCCGGCGCGACCCGCTCGCCCCGGGCCGCCTCCTCTCGCACGATCGGGACCCGGTCCCATCGCCCATATAAGCAACCCAAAAGGAGGGATTGACATGTCCGACGGCAAAAAGACCCTGACGACGGGCTTCGGGATGCCCGTCAACGACGACTTGAACTCGATGACGGCCGGCCCCGCGGGCCCCATCCTGATGCAGGACGTCCACCTCATGGAGAAGCTCGCCCACTTCGACCGCGAACGCATCCCGGAGCGCGTCGTCCACGCCAAGGGCGCCGGCGCGCACGGCCACTTCGAAGTCACCCGCGACATCACCGCGTACACGCGGGCCAAGTTCCTCGGCCAGGTCGGCAAGAAGACGGACGTCTTCGTCCGCTTCTCCACCGTCGGCGGCGAGAGGGGCTCGGCCGACTCGGAGCGCGACCCCCGCGGCTTCGCCGTCAAGTTCTACACCGAAGAAGGCAACTACGACATGGTCGGGAACAACACGCCGGTCTTCTTCATCCGCGACACGCTCAAGTTCCCCGACTTCATCCACACCCAGAAGCGCAACCCGGCCACGAACCTCAAGGACCCGGACATGTTCTGGGATTTCCTGTCCCTGACGCCGGAGTCCATCCACCAGGTGACGATCCTGTTCTCGGACCGCGGCACGCCCCGCTCCTACCGCGCCATGAACGGCTACAGCAGCCACGCGTACATGTGGTACAACGCCAAGGGCGAGCACTTCTGGATCAAGTACCACTTCAAGACGGTCCAGGGGATCCAGAACTTCGACGGGCCCGAGGCCGAGCGGATGCGCGGCGCCGATCCCGACGTCACCACGCGCGACCTCCGCGCCGCTATCGCCGCGGGCAAGTTCCCCGCGTGGCGCGTCGAGGTCCAGATCATGACCCCCGAACAGGCCAAGACCTACCGGTTCGACCCCTTCGACGTCACCAAGGTCTGGCCGCACGCCGACTTCCCGCCGACCGAGATCGGCCGCATGGTCCTCGACCGCAACCCGGAGAACTACTTCGCCGAGGTCGAGCAGGCCGCGTTCTCACCCGCCAATTTCGTGCCGGGGATCGGTCCCTCGCCAGACAAAATGCTCCAGGGGCGCCTGTTCAGCTACCACGACACGCACCGGCATCGCCTCGGCCCGAACTACCACCTGCTTCCAATCAACGCCCCGAAGGCCGCCCCCATGACGAGCTACCAGCGCGACGGCGAGATGCGGTTCGACGGCAACGGCGGCGGCGGACCGAACTACTGGCCGAACAGCTTCGGCGGACCGGCCCCCGACCCCGGTTTCGCTTTTCCCGACGTCGACGTTTCGGGGAAGGCGGCGCGGCACGCCCGCATCCTCGGCGACATCGACTTCATCCAGGCGGGAGCTCTTTACGGCAAGGTCATGACCGATACGGACCGCGAGCACCTCTTGGCCAACATCGTCGGACATCTCAAAGGGGCGCAGAAGCGCATACAGCTCCGGCAGACGGCCCTGTTCTATAAAGCCGACCCCGAATACGGCGAAAGGGTCGCCAAGGGTCTCGGCCTCGACGTGAACGAGGTCAAGAAGCTGGCGGCGATGCCGCCAGAGGACCGGGCCAACGCGACGGCGGCCTGAAATTCGGAAATTGGTATTGTGTCCCCGATTTAGCGGCCCATCGCTTTGACTTTTTTATAGCCGGAGGGGATGTCGTAGGCGCCGGCCGGGGCGGACTTCTCCGAGACTTCGATGAGCTCGGTCGTCGAGGCCACTTCGGAGCCCATCATCGCGGTCGTGGCCGTCTGGAATACGACGACGCCCTTGACCTTCTTCATCTCCTGGATGATCTTCTCGAACCCGGGCATGCTGGCCATCAAGGCGTTGGCGGCCATAAAGGCCTTCGCGTAATCGATCTCGATTTCCGGCGTGGCCCAGGCCTCGGCCTTGGTCTCGACGCCCATGGCCATGGTCATCTCGATGAGGTACTTGCGGCAGTTATAGTCCCCGATCTTCTTGGTTTCGTTGGTCTCCGTCACCTTGGCCGACATGCTGCCCACGACGCCCTTCATCATGTTCTTCATGAAGCCGGGCATCTTCTTCATGGCCTCGGCCTTCTCGGGGTCGTCCCCGGCCCCGGCGGCGGCCGCGTCATCGAACATCTTGTCGAAGTCGAGGGGCATCTCGGAGTACTGCATCTTGTTGTGGTCGATCATGATGATGAGCTTCTTGTCAGCCAGGAAGATCGACGAGGTCTTGGCGGTCTCCATGTCCGTCCGGACCGCTTTCTCGCCGATCCAGAAGGTCATGATCTCGTCCTTCTCGGGCTGGCTCTGGCCCATGACCTGGAAGGCCCCCGTGTGGGTCTTCTGCTTCATCATGATGTCGGCCCGGGCCTGAGACAAGCCGAACACGAAGCCGACGAGGACGGTGAGAATAATGTACTGCGTTGCGCGTGATCTTTTCATGATTCCCCTCCGAGAATGATATGGCGCCGGCGCGACGTGCGTCCGTGCCCCTTCCATTAATATCGGCCGGAGCGCGGAAAGTCAAGCCTGCCGCGGGCCTCAGAACTTATTGAGGTGGGCGACCGACCCCAGGGAGCGCTTGGGGACGTGCAGGCGTCCCGCCTCGTCCTTCCAGTAGCGGATGGAATCGACCGCGATCTCCGCGGCCGGGTCCTCGGCCGGATAGCCAAGGGCCAGGACCGAGTCGATGCGATAGTGCTCCGGGACGCCGAGGATCGTCCTCAGCTTGTCCCGGTCGATCGACAGGAGCCAGCAGCTCCCGACGCCCTCCGCGAGCGCCGCCAGGATCATGTTCTCCATGGCCGCTCCCACGTCGTATTCGAACATCTTCTCCCTGATCTCGGAGTTGGCCAGGGTCACGACGTAGGCCGTCGGCTCCTCGCCGGGACAGGGGTCCCCCGCCGGAGCGATGTAGGCCGCCCACTTGAGGCAGGGGAAGACCTCGGCCCTCGGGCCCGCCGCGTCGACCGCGATGAACTCGAGCGGCTGCAGGTTGGCCGCCGACGGTGCGAGGCGCGCCACCTCGACAAGCCGCTCGAGCAGCTTGCGCGGCACGGGGTCGGGCTTGAACCGGCGTATGGTGCGCCGGTCCACGATGGTCTCATACATGTTCTTGCCGCCTTCACACATTGTCATTCTCCTTTCCACGCTGCCCGGCGGCCTTCCGTCGCCGGGGCTTTGATCATGAATACCGTGGTCGACACGAGCAGGAAGAGCCCGGCGACGCGGTACATCCAGCGGTATCCCGCCACATCGGAAACCCAGCCGAAGAGGGGCGATCCCAGGCCCATGCCGACGTCGAAGAGCGAGCTGTACAGGCTGATGGCCAGCCCCTTGTTCTCGCGGCCGAGGAAATCGATGATGTACGTGCTGAGGGCCGGGAAGATCAGCCCCTGCCCCAGCCCGCCGACGAATCCGGTGACGATGAGCAGGGGGAAGCTGCGCACCTGCGCGATCACGAACAGGTTGAGGGCGATGATGAGCGCCGCCGGGAGGATGACCGTCTTCCGTCCGAGCCGGTCCGAGAGGTCGCCCATGCGGAAGCGCGTCAGGATGGCCGCGATCGAGAAGACGAGGAAGAACGGCCCGACCCGGCTGATCCCGACCGAGTTCCCGAAGACGGCGATGAAGTAGATCATGGCCCCGCGGATGGCGCCGTGGAAGATCGGCACGGAAGCGACGACCGCCGCGAGCGCCCACGGCACGAGCTTGAGGACGCTCACTCCCCGGGCCCCGCCTTCGCCGCACTCCGGCTTGGGGAATTCGCGCGTGAGCAGGATGCAGACGACCGAGGCCGCAAGGAACAGGAGGCTCACGTTGTAGAGCAGGCCCGGTCCGCCGCCCCGGAGGAGCTCCTCGGCGAGCAGAGGGCCGAGGGCGTTGGCCACGAGCCCGGCCACGCCGATGACGCCCATGGACTTGGCCAGCCGGTTGACCGGCGCCAGGTCGGAGCACATGGAGATCGTCGCCGTCATGCTGATGCCCCAGCCGAGCCCGGCCAGCGCCCGCAGGAGGAACGGCAGCCAGCCCGCGTCGTCGACGAAGTGGAAGAGCGGCAGCGAGATGATTAGGATGAACAGCCCGAGGAGAGCGATACGGCGGCCGCCGCGGGCGTCGATCTTCCGGCCGAAGAACGGCCGGATGGCGATGGCCACGACGCTGTGGACCCCCATGATCAGGCCGATGCGGCTCTGGCTCGAGCCGAAGCCTTTGAGGACGACGGGGAACAGGAAGAAGAGGGAGACCGACATGAACAGGAAAAAATATCCGGCCAGGCCCAGCAGGAAATCCCGGTTCCAGAACGACGGGCCGCGTGTTTCGGACATCGGTCCGCTAGTATAGCAGAATAAAGCTGGCTGTTTCATTCTTGCGAATGACAAGCTTTATGGGGATTATGAAGGAGGGGTGCTCGTTGCCTTGCACAGCCAGCCAAGCAAAGCGTTGGTTGAATTATACCACATCGCCCGCGGAATGCAAGTCCCGCGGACGATCGGACGTCAGCGCCGGCCGGCCTCGAGCGACGCCACGAGGACCCTGGCCCGCGTCTCGAGCGCTTCCCAGTTGCCGGCCTCGACGGACCTCGGATCGACGAGGGCCGTGCCGATGCCGACGGCGCAGGCGCCGGCCGCCAGGAAGAGGCGCGCGTTTTCGAGCGTGACGCCGCCGGTCGGCATGAGCCGGACGAACGGCAGCGGTCCGCGCAGGTCGCGGAAGAACTGCGGCCCGAGCGACGTCGCCGGAAAGACCTTGACGATGTCCGCCCCGGCCCGCCAGGCCGCGACGATCTCGGTCGGGGTGAAGGCTCCCGGCGCGACGAGGACGCCCGCCTCGCGGCAGGCCTGGATCGTATCGCGGTCGGTGACGGGCGACACGATGAAATCCGCCCCGGCGGCGATGGCCTCGGTCGCCGTCCCCGCGTCGAGGACGGTCCCGGCCCCGATGAGCGTGCCCGCCGGCTTCGTCCGGGCCAGCTCGCGGATGATGTCCACCGCGCCGGGCACGGTCATGGTGATCTCGATCGCGGTGACGCCGCCTCTCCGGAGCGCGGCGGCCACCTCGCCCAGCCGGGCCGCGTCCTTCATGCGGATGACGGCGATAACCTTGGCGGCGAGAATGGACTCGAGCGTCCTGTCTTTTGTCACATCCTCCTCCCCTCTCCGTCTAGCTCCCGGCCCGGCTAGCGCCGGACCCGGCCCGAGCGGTCTCCCCGCGCGATCGCCTTGACGTCCTTTTCCGTCGAGAGGTTGAAGTCCCCGGGGATCGAGTGCTTGAGCGCGGCCGCGGCGACGGCGAAATCGAGCGCCTCGCCGTCCTTTTCGAAGCTCGCCAGACCGTGGATGAGCCCGGCGGCGAAGGCGTCGCCCGTGCCGATACGGTCGACGATCGAGCGGATCTCGTAGGTCGGGCCGGCGAGGAACTCCTTCGCGGTCCTCATCACGGCCGACCAGCGGTTCCAGTCGGCGCTCAGGCTCTCGCGCAGGGTGACGGCCACGCGGGCCGCGTTCGGGAAGGCGGCGAGGACCGCCGCCGTCAGCGCTTCGTAGGCCTTGACGTCGAGCTTTCCCGCCGTGACGTCAGCCGCGGCGCCGATGCCGAGCGCCTTCTGGCAATCCTCCTCGTTCCCGACGATGAGGTCCGCCTGCGCCGCGAGCTCGCGCATGACCTCGGGCGCTGGACGGCCGTACCTCCAGAGCTTGGCCCGGTAGTTGAGGTCGAGCGAGACGGTCATCTTCCTGGCCCGGGCCGCCTTGACGGCCTCGAGCGTGAGGGCCGCGGCCGAGGCGCTGAGGGCCGGGGTGATGCCGGTCACGTGGAGACGGTCCATCCCGTCCAGGGCGCCCGGCCAATCGATGTCCCCGGGCTTGGCTTCGGCGATGCCCGAGCCCTCGCGGTCGTAGATGACCTGGGAGGGCCGCTCGTTGGCCCCTGTCTCGGCGAAATAGAGGCCCAGCCGGCGCCCGCCCCTCACGACGGCGCCGACGTCGACGCCGTAGCGGCGGAGCTCGCGCAGGGCCGCCTCTCCCACCGGACTATCAGGCACGACCGAGATCCAGCGCGACCGGTGCCCGAGGATGGCCAGGGAGACGGCCACGTTGGCCTCGCCCCCGCCGAACACCGCCTCGAGGCGCGGCGACTGGAAGAGCAGCTCTTTCGCCGGCGGCGACAGCCGCAGCATGATCTCGCCGAACGTCGCGACATTGGCCATCCCGCACTCTCCTTACCGTAAACATAGCACACCGGGGCGCTCCCGGAAAGCCGCTAATGACCCTCATCAAAGCCCCAAGATCGGGGACACGTACAAAGAGGACATGTCCCCTCCGAAAGCCCGGCTTGATTTGCGCGGCCAACGGAGTAGAATACCGCCTGCATAACCGGAGACAACCCATGGAAAAGACGAAGAACGCGCTCACCATCCTGCTCGGCTGCGCCATCTGCGGCCTGGCCTACGCCATGTTCCTCATCCCCCATCACTTCGTCCCCGGCGGCGTCTCGGGCATCGCCATCATCCTGAACTACTTCGCCGGCTTCCCGGTCGGCGCCCTCATCATGATCCTCAACGTGCCCATCTTCCTGCTCGGCCTGAAGACCATGGGCAAGAAGTACGTCCTCAACAGCCTCGCGGGCATGGTCGTGTCCTCGGTGTTCATCGACCTCTTCCACTCGGTCCTCAAGGTCCCCTCGGCCACCGACAACCCCGTGCTGGCCTCGATCTACGGCGGCGTCATGCTCGGCGTCGGGCTCGGCATCGTCTTCCGGGGCCGGGCCTCGACCGGAGGCTCCGACATCATCGGCATGATCCTCAGCAAGTACACGGGGATGTCCCTCGGCTTCGGCATCATGGTCACCGACTTCCTGGTCATCTCGGCCTCCGGCTTCGCCCTCCGCAGCCTCGAAGCGCCGCTCTACGGCTACCTCGTCCTCTTCCTCTCGACCAAGGTCATCGACATGATGCTCGAGGGCTGGAGCTACTCGAAGCTCGTCATCATCACCTCGTCGCGGACCGAGGAGATCTCCGACTACATTCTCCATCGCCTCGACCGCAGCGGCACGGCCTTGCGCTCGCGGTCCCTCTACCTCAACCGCGAGGGCGAGATCATCCTGACCGTCATCCACCGCAAGCAGCTCGCCGACCTGCGGAGCAACATCCGGAAGATCGATCCCGAGGCCTTCGTCATCATCAACGACACCTACGACGTCCTGGGCAAGGGTTTCAAATCCCACCTGATCACCTGAGGCCCATTTTGCCCGCATTTGGAGTAAAATAGCCCCGGATTTCCCGCCGGAAAGGAGACCCCGCCGATGCGCCAGGCAACGTATATCCGAAGACGGCCCGCCGCTCTCCCGGCCCTCGCCGCGGCCGCCTTCTGCGCCGCCGCGATCGCCCTCGCCGCCGGCGAGGCCGCCGCCCAGACCCAGGGCCCCGAGGTCCTCGGCTTCACCAAGCACTTCGCCGTCGAGATCACCAACCCCTCGCCCCTGGCCCTCGAGAACCACGCCGTCGTCATCGATGTCGCCGGCATCCGGGCCGCCGTCGCCGCCGATTTCAACTCCTACATGTACGCGTTCTTCGATAACGCCGGAGGCGAATACGCCCTCGTCGTCTCGCAGGCCGACGACCTCGATAAGGACCGCAATCACGACGAGATCGTCTTCGTCCGCACCCTGCCGCCGTCCTCGACGACGCGGCTCCTCTGTTATTACACGCCCAAGCGCAGCTACCAGCTCATGCCGACGCAAAAGGCTTTCGCCCGCGGCGCGTGGGAGGCCGGCGGCGCCGAAGCCGGCTGGGAATCCAACCTGGCCGCCTTCAAGTTCGTCCACGGCCGGATCGGGTTCTACGGCAAGCTTCCGCCGGGCCTCATCCTGAAAGGATTCCCCGCCGCCGAGACCAAGGCCAAGGATTGGGGGATGGACGTCCTGGCGACCGGCGAATCGGCCGGCCTCGGCGGCCTGAGCCTGTGGGACGGCCCGACGCGCGTACCCCTTTTCGGCCCGTCCGCTCCGCGGGCCCAGCTGACCGTCATCTCGCCCGGCCCCGTCCGGGGCCTCGTCAAGGCCGAATATATGGCCGTCCAGACGGCCGGCGGCGAAGTCACCCTGACCGTCTATTTCTCGGCCTTCTCCGACAACGCCTACTCCCGGCAGGACATCGTCATCGGCTCCAAGTCCGGCGTTCCGGTCGTCTTCGGGCCGGGGATCCAGAAGCTGGCCGGCGAGACCGTTTCGCTCGACCAGGCGAAGGGCCGGCTCGCCGTCTGGGGCAAGGGAGCGGGCAAGACCGGCGCGATCGGTCTGGCCGCGATCTTCCCGCCGGCCGGATTGGCCGCGATCGACGACACCGGCCTCGACCGGGCCCTCAAGCTCAACGGCCGGGACGGGAGCAAGGTCACTTATTGGGTGGCCGGGGCCTGGGAGCGCGGCGTCACCGCGCCCGGCGTCCCGGAGGCAAAGAACTGGGCCCGCCGCGTCGAGGACCTGGCCGCACGGCTCCTCGTCCCGGTGAAAGTCGAGTTCAAGGCTCAATGAGGCGGGGAAAGAGGGCCATCGAGGCGCCCTACGACCCGGGCTTCCAGCCCATCTTCCCGGCCTGGGCCGCCTATCTCGACCGGGCCCGCGCCTGCGGCCCGACGCCCCTCCGGGTGGCCATCGAGCGCGAGGACGGCCTCGTATCGGTGTTCGACGCCATCGCACCAGCCAAGGACGACGACCCCGGATCGACCTACCGACTCGTCGAACGCGTCGTCAAATTCCTGCTCTGGTCGCGCGGCGGCTGGCGCATCCACTTCCAGGGCCCGGCCGCGATCGGCCGGCGCCTCAAGACCGCTTATTCCGAGACCGGCGAGCGGGCCTTCGACGCCCGGACGATGGGCGGCATCTATGAGCGCCCGTTCGAGGTCGCCCTCCACAGCCCTGCGACCTTCCCCGAGGCGCGCGAGGCCACGCATTTCCCCGGCGGCTACCTCGACGGCTTCCGCATCGGCTTCGACCTCGGCGCGAGCGACTACAAGGTCGCCGCGGTCATCGACGGCCAGCCCGTCTGGAGCGAGGAGGTCCCCTGGGCCCCGGGCGAACAGGCCGACCCCGAGTATCACTACGCGCACATCCAGGCGGGGCTGAAGAAGGCGGCTTCCCACCTGCCGCGCGTCGACGCCATCGGCGGCTCATCGGCCGGCGTCATCATCCGCAGGCAGGTCCGGATCGCCTCGCTCTTCCGGTCCGTGCCCGCCGACGTCTTCGAATCCAAGGTCAAGGGCCTCTTCGACCGTTTGGCCGCCGAATGGAACGTGCCGTTCGAGGTCATCAACGACGGCGAGGTCACCGCGCTCGCCGGGAAGCTCTCCCTCTCCGACTCCGGCGTGCTCGGCGTCGCCATGGGATCGAGCGAGGCCGCCGGCTTTCTCGACAACGAAGGCCATATCCCCGGCTGGCTCGACGAGCTGGCCTTCGCCCCGGTCGACCTCAACCCCGCGGCCGTGAAGGACGAGTGGTCCCGCGACGGCGGCGTCGGGGCCAACTATTTCTCGCAGCAGGCCGTCGATAAGCTGGCCATCGCGGCCGGCCTCTCCTTCCCGGCCGGCATGAAGCTGCCTGAGCGGCTCGAAGAGGTCCAATCTCTCGTCGACCGCGGCAACATCCCGGCGGCCCGGATCTTCGAGTCGATCGGCGTCTATCTCGGCTTCACCGTCCCCTGGTATGAGGTCTTCTATGGCTTCAAGAACCTCCTCGTCCTCGGACGGGCGATGTCGGGGCCGGGGGGGAAGATCATCATGGACAAGGCCGCCGAGGTCCTGGCCGCCGAGTTCCCCGCGACCGCGGCCCGGATCCGCCTCCACCTCCTCGACGAGAAGAGCCGGCGGGTGGGCCAGGCGGTCGCCGCGGCCAGCCTGCCCGAGATCAGAGGAGATCATTCATGAAGTTCTTCAAGCCCGACGCCTCCGTCTTCATCCCCGACGGGAAGGACACCGAGGGCGCGTTCTGCCGCGTCACCCACCTCGGCATCGGCGCCCACCAGGACGACCTCGAGATCATGGCCTTCCACGGCATCCAGAAGTGCTTCTCCAGCCCGGAGCTCTGGTTCGGCGGGGTGACGTGCACGGACGGCGCCGGCTCGCCTCGGTCGGGCGAATACGCCTCGTTCAGCGACACGGACATGGCCGCGCTCCGCCGCCGCGAGCAGGAGAAGGCGGCCATCCTCGGCAACTACGGCGCCCTCGTCCAGCTCAACTACACGAGCGCCGAGGTCAAGGACGTCGGCACGGGCCGCCTGAAGGCCGACCTGGTCAAGGTCCTCAAAGCCGTCCGGCCCGAAGTCGTCTACACGCACAACCCCGCGGACAAGCACGACACGCACCTGGCCGTGGCCTTCACGGCCATCGCCGCCATGCGCGAGCTCGAGCCCGACGAGCGGCCGGTGACGGTCTACGGCTGCGAAGTCTGGCGTGGCCTCGACTGGATGAACGACGACGACAAGGTCCCGCTCGACGTCGGCCGCCGCGAGAACCTGTCCATGGGCCTCATCGGCGCCTACGATTCCCAGGTCGAAGGCGGCAAGCGCTACGACCTGGCCACGGTGGGACGCCGCCGGGCCAACGCCGTCTATTTCCAATCGCACGCGACCGACGAGGCCGAGCAGCTCTGGTTCGCCATGGACCTGACGCCGCTCGTCCGCGACGACAAGCTCGACGTCGGGCGCTTCGTTCTCGGCCACGTCGACAGGTTCCGGACATCGGTCGACGAGAAGATCAAGAAGTACTGGATCAAGACGCGCTGAGCGCGCCCGAAGGAGAGCCCCATGGAGATCATCATCCAGCCCGACAGCCAGCACGCCAGCGAGCTCGCGGCCCGCATCGTCGCCCGCACCGTCCGCGAGAAGCCCCACGCCGTGCTCGGTCTGCCCACCGGCAACACCCCGCTCCAGCTCTACCGGAACCTCGTCCGCATGCACCGGGATGAGGGGCTCGACTTCGGCGCCGTCACGGGCTTCAACCTCGACGAGTACGTCGGCGTCCCGCCGGCCCACCCGTCCTCGTTCCACAGCTACATGTGGGCCCAGCTCTTCAGCAACATCAACATGCCCAAGGAGAGGATCAACATTCCCGACGGCATGACCCCGGATATCCCCGCGGCCTGCCGCAAGTACGAACAGGCCATCCGCTCGGCCGGCGGCGTCGACGTCCAGATCCTGGGCATCGGCATGAACGGCCACATCGGCTTCAACGAGCCGTCGTCGTCGCTTTCGTCCCGGACGCGGATCAAGACCCTGACCGAGGAGACGCGCCGCGGCGCCGCCGACGCGTTCGGGGGCGAGGAGAGCGTGCCGACGCACGTCCTCACGATGGGCCTGGGCACGATCATGGACAGCAAGATGTGCCTGCTCCTGGCCTTCGGCAAGAAGAAGGCGCGGTCCGTCGCGCTCGCGGCGGAGGGACCGGTCACGGCCATGGTCCCCGGCTCGATCCTCCAGATGCACCCGCGGGCCGTCCTCGTCCTCGACAAGGACGCCGCCTCGGACCTGAAGATGGCCGACTACTACATGTGGGTCAACGAGCACAAGCCCGACTGGCAGAAATACTGAGGGCCACCCCCCTTATGCCGGGAAAGCCCCCTCGTTCCTTTACCAGACTCTCTTCCACTTCTCCGTCGCGAGGTCCAGGCGCCAGACGGCTTCGTTGACATAGTCCGCTAGGAGGACGGCATCGCCGGTGAACCAAGCCCTGAAGCGCTCGCCGATGGAGGCCGGGATGGCCATCGTTCTTATCCCGGCCAGGTCCGGCCCCAGTATTCTTAACGCCCGTTCCGGAGACGCGGCCAGGACAAGCTCCCGCCCGCCCTCGGCCCAGGCCAATGATGGAGAGAAGTCCAGCGATCCTTGGACACTCACATCTTCGGACGTCACCAGCCGGTGTTCCTTCAGCAGGTAAACCGCGGGCCGCAGGAGGCCGCCTTCCTGCCGGGCCAGGAACGCGATCTTGTCACCGTCCGCGTTCCAGACGATGCTCGTGATCGTATGCCAGAGGGAGGGCTTCTCGGGCCGCTCGATCGTCATGACGGGCGTCGCGGCCCCCGTCGCCAGATCCAGGAGCGACACATCGATCGGGCCCACGAATTTCTCCTTTCTGGTGATCAAGAGGGCCGAGTTCCCGGCGGGGTTCGGGACGAACAAGGCGGGCCACGGAGATTCGAACAGCTTCGTTTGGACTCCGGATGACAGGTCGTAACGCCACAGCACGGCCGCGCCCTTCTGGGGCGATCCCGCCATCATCAGAAGGCCGTCTGGCGACTCGAGCCAGGCGAGAATGCCGACCATGTACCCATCCCCGACCAGGGCCGGTTCGAGGGGAGCCAGCTTCTTCAAGCCCGTCCCGTCGGTCCCGATCGACGCCAGGAACCGCTCATGGCCCCGCGGCGATATGTCCGAGACTTCCTGGTAGAGGAACGCGGCTGTCTTCCCCCCGGGAGAAAGCTGCAGGTCTTGGAACCAGCGGTAGACTCGAGCCTCCCCTTGACTGCTTCCTAAAAGAAGCCGTTTGTCAGAACCGTCCGTATTCGCGGCCCAGAGCGCCTGCCCGCCGGGAAAGCCGTAGCCGACGACATAGAGGACCTTGCCGCCGCCGGCAACGTTATGGGGATATCCGTCACGCCAGCGGACGATTCTCTTGAACTTGTCGCTTTCGAGGTTGTAACGATAGAGGCCCCGGTTCGTCGAAAGGAAGGCCTCGTTCCCGGCAACGTCGATCTCGGAGGAGATCTCTTCCTTCGGCCCCGGCCGGAGGGCCGGCCAGGCGGCCGACATCGCCCAGGTCGCGGCCAGGAACAGAAGACACCATATTGCCAGGGCCTTCGCCTTTCTCTTCGGCTGAGAGAAATCAGACTTGAGGAAGGTCAACAGCGACGCTGCGAGGAAGGCCAGGCTCGAAAGGACCAGGCCCAGATTGAAAACTCCGAGCATGGGAAACCGGCCCGTCCGGGTCTCCATCACCCGGCCCGCAGCCAGGAAGGCGAAGAAGAACAGAGCGCCTTCCAGGACAAAGCCGAGAAAGAGCGACCCGAAGACGAGGCTGAGCTGCTTATCCGTAAGGATGGAGAAAGAGAAGGCGATCGAAAAAAAGAAGAGGGAGCTCAACAGTATCAAAGGAAACAACGAGAGGCCAGACCCGATCATCTTCGGGAGATTGAAACCCGCGATGACGTCGCCGAGTCCGGGCACGACCGCCATGAGGCCGACGAAGGCCAGCCAGAACCCGGCCAGGATCGATAGAAGGGCGACGAGCTTGGCCGACCAGACCGTCTCCTTCCGAACCGGCCGGGAGAGAAGATAGGTCCAAGCTCCGTCGCGGAACTCGGCCTCGAACGCCCCGGCGCCGAGCATCGCGCCGAAGACAGGGAAGAAAAAGATCAGGAACGTGGCCGGTATGAGTTCGCGGAGATCCTTGTTATCGCCGGAGACGATAAAGACCGTCAGCATTAGGCCCGTGATCCCCAGGCCGAAGGCGACCAGGAGGGCTTTGTCCTTCCATTCCTTGACGAGCAGGGTTTTGAACATCTTCCTCTTCCTCTACTTCGCTTCTTCCCGGACAAAGCTCGCGAAAATGTCCTCGAGGCTGAGGGCTTCGATCTCCAGGCGCGCGGAGCCCAGGGACCTAACCGTCCTCTCCCGCTCCTCGTCCCAGGGATAGATGACGAATTCCACGTCTCTCCCGAGCTGCCTCCGGCCGATGGCGTTCCCCGGGCTCGTTATCAACGGCGGCTCGGCGTCGAACCCGAGCGTGACGCGCCGGGTCAGGCTCTTGACCTTCTCATATGTCTCGTCGAGAACGATCCGGCCGCCGTGAAGGATGAAGAGATGGTCGACGATCCGCTCGAGCTCGTGGACGAGGTGCGTCGCGAAGAGGACGGCCGTTCCGCCGTCCGCCAGCTCCCGGATGACGTCACGGAGGAATTCCTGCCGCGTCGGGACGTCGAGGCCCGAGGTCGGGTCGTCGAGGATGAGAAGCTCAGGCCGCGCCGCCAGGGCGACGACGAAACCCAGCTTGAGCTGCTGGCCGCGCGACAGGGTCCGGATCCTGGCGGACGCGTCGAGCGAGAGCCGCTTGAGGTCGCCCGAGGCCTTGCCGGCGTCCCACCGGGGGAAGAAGCGGCCGTTGAAGGCGAGGAGGCCGCCGACCGTCATGCCCCCGTAGAAGAAAGGATCCTCGGGGATGTAGCCAATCTCCTTCTTGTATTGAACGCTGCCGAATGTGACCGCTTGTCCCTTAAAGGAGATGATGCCGGCATCGCGCGGGATGACGCCCATGATCGTCCGGATGAGCGTCGTCTTCCCTTCGCCGTTGCGGCCCAGGAGCCCGTAGACCCGGCCCGGCTCGAGCGCGAAGCCGATGTCCCGGATGACGGCCTTGCCGTCGAACCCCTTGGAGATCCGATCGATCCTGAGGAGCTCACTCATTCCTGCCTCCCGTGTCCCCGGCGCCTTTGAGGCGCCGCAGGCTGTCCTCGACGAGCTTGCGGATCTCCGCGGCGCCCAGCCCGAACGTCGCGGCTTCCCGGACGGTCGCGTCCATCCTCCGGCCCAGATAGGCGGCCGTTTCCCGGTCCAGGCCCCGCTCACGACGGACGGAGAGGAACGAGCCGCGGCCCTTCTGGGTATAGATCAGGCCTTCTTTTTCGAGCTCGCGATAGGCCCGGGCCACGGTGTTGGGATTGACCAGGACCTCCGCGGCGAGCTCGCGGATCGACGGCAGGGGGTCGTTCGCCCTGACGGCGCCCACGGCGGCCAGCCGGCGGATCTCCGCCTTGACCTGTTCGTAGAGGGGCACGAACGCGTTCGCGTCGACTTTGATCAGCACCATCGCCTCCGTATTACTGTACTAATAATATAATACAGCCGGCGGATTTGTCAAGCTTTTTTTTGATCCGCGCCCGGCGAGGCCCGGCTCCCGTCCCCTCTTCCCTTTTGGCGCCGTCCTGTGTAAACTGGGGACAGAACGCGACGGGGCTCATGAAGACCGCCGACCTGAATAACGAAGGAGAGAACCTCATGACGCAACCCATCAAGCATGTCCTCTGGGCCACGGACTTCTCCGACGAATCGAAGGAAGCCCTGGCCTACGCCGATTGTTTCGCCAAGGCCTTCAAGGCCAAGCTGACGGCCCTCCACGTCGTCCCCGACTTCGCGCCGGTCCTCTACGAGGCCTGGCCCGAGGCTCAGGCGGAGCTCGCTGGGCAGATCGAGGCCAGCAAGGTTTCGGCCAAGGTCAAGCTCGACCACATGTGCGAGACCGAAGGCGTCTGCCCGACCAAGGTCATCATCGCCGAGGGCTCGGCGGCCAAGGTCATCCTCAAGACGGCCAAGAAGGAAGGCGCGGACCTCATCGTCGTCGGCCGGAAGGGCACTTCGGGGAAGGAGCTGAACTTCATCGGCAGCGTCACCCACCAGATCCTGCGGAGCTCCCGCGTCCCCGTGCTCGTGACCAAGGGGACGGACGCCAAAGTCCAGCCGATCAAGAAGATCCTCGTCCCGACCGATTTCTCGGCCGCCGAAGATATCGAGCGGGACCACGCCTGGCGGCTGGGCAAGACCTTTGGCGCGAGCCTGACGTTCCTCTATGTCCTGGAGCTCTTCGGCCACGACTTCCGGCTGACCGACGAGATGTTCGACACCGTCCTCAAGAAGCTTCAGGCCCGCAAGAAACGGGAACACAAGGCCGTCGAGATCGGCGAGGACGTCGTCAAGGCAGTGCACGGCTGGGAAGGCATCCTCGATTACACCGGCACAAAGCACTTCGACCTTATCGTCATGTCGACGACCGTTAAGCGGCTGACCCGCTTCTTCCTCGGCAGCACGACCGAGAAGGTCATCGCCCACAGCCGCGTGCCCGTCTACGCCATCCCGCGAGTGAAGTAGCCACTGAAAAAGGAATACCGGCCGATGGCCCTGGGGTTCTGGGGCGTCGGCCTGCCGCTCGCCCTGTTCGGGATCCTGTTCTGCGATACGGCGGCCGAGCGGGTGACGGTCCTCCTGCTCGCAGCCGCGTTCCTCGTCGTCGGAACGCTCATCTTCCGGGCCAAGCGCTAGCCCATGAAGCTCGCCGCGGTCGACTGGCTGTTCATCGGCTGGTACCTCGCCCTGTCGATCGCCATCGGGCTCTACTATTCGAGGCGGGCCGGGAAAAGCATCTCCGAGTACTTCCTGACCGGCCGGAGCCTGCCCTGGTGGCTGCTCGGGACGTCGATGGTGGCCACCTCGTTCTCGTCCGACACGCCTCTCGCCGTCACGGGCATCGTCGTCAAGGACGGCGTCGCGGGCAACTGGCTGTGGTGGAACTTCATGCTCGGCGGGGCGCTCACGGTCCTGTTCTTCGCCCACCTGTGGCGGCGGGCCGAGGTCGTGACCGAGGTCGAATTCATCGACATCCGCTATTCCGGGCGGCCGGCCCGGTTCCTGCGCGGCTTCAAGGCGCTTTACCTCGGCATCCCCGTCTCATGCATCACCTTCGGCTGGGTGACGCTGGCCATGGTCAAGATCATCGAGACGGTCTTCGGCACGAGCGGCATCACCGCCCTGGCGATCTGCCTCGGGCTGACCGTCTTCTACACGACGCTCAGCGGGTTGTGGGGCGTCGTGGCCACCGACATGCTCCTCTTCGGAGTGGCCATGGCCGGGTCGATCATCCTTTCGGTCGTTTCGGTGGAGGAGGCGGGAGGCATCGGCGCGCTCGTCGATGCGGTCAAGGCGATCGGGGCGACGAACGGCAAGGATTACCTCTCGGTCTTCCCGCCGCTCGGGAAAGCGCTGCCGCTGGCCTTCTTCGTCGCGCTGTTCGTCCAGTGGTGGGCCGTCTATTACCCCGGCGCCGAGCCGGGCGGGGGCGGCTGGAGCGCCCAGAGGATCCTGGCGGCCAAAGACCCGCGGCACGCCGTCAAGGGTACCCTGTGGTTCACCGTGGCCAATTACGTGGTCCGGCCCTGGCCCTGGATCCTGACGGCCCTGGCGGCGATCGTCGTCTTCCCGGGATTGACGGGGGCGCCGCCGGGCGAGATGGAGGCGGCCTATCCGCGGATGATCGGCTTCGTGCCAAAAGGGATCGCGGGCATCATCATCGCCTCGCTCTTCGCCGCGTTCATGTCGACGATCGAGTCGATCGTCAACCTGTCGGGGTCGTTCCTGCTCAACGATTTCTACCGGCCGTTCGTGAGGAAGAACGCGAGCGAGAAGCACTACGTCGCGGTGTCCAGGGTGCTTGTGCTCGTCATCGCGCTCCTCGGGGCCGGCTTCTCTTATGTCCTGGGCAGCGTCAAGATGGGCTGGCAGCTGGTCATGGAGCTCTCGGCCGGGATCGGCCTGGTGCTGCTGCTGCGCTGGTACTGGTGGCGCATCAACGCCTGGTCGGAGATCGCGGCCCTAAGCGCTTCGGCGGGGACGGCGATCTACCTCAAGGTCGTTCCGGACAACGCGCTCGTGCGAGGGCTGGGGCGGGCGCTGGAGGGGGCGGGGTTCGCCGTCGATCCGTGGGGCGTGAGCATCCTGCTGATCGTGGCCGTGACGACCGTCGCCTGGATCACGGCGACCTTCGTGACCAAGCCCGACGACGAGGCGAAGCTCCTCGCGTTCTACCGGAAGGTCCGGCCGGGCGGCGCGTGGGGTCCGATCGCGAAGCTCAACGGAAAGAGCTATAAGCTCCAGGCGGCGCCGTTCGCCGGTTGGGCGCTGGCCGTGGTCATGATCGTCTGTCTGCTGTTCGGGGTGGGCCGGGTCATCTTCATGGATTGGGCCCGGGGCGCGGCCTATCTCGCGGCGGGCGGCGTCGCGGCCTTCGGGCTGTCGAAGGTCATCGCCAGGATCGACTGGGAGGGACAATGAAAGAAATGGGGACGTTTCTATTTTTCGCGGGAGTCGCGGCCGTAGTGGTCGTGGCCGGCTTCGGGTTGATGGCCGGATGCGGCAAGTCGCCTACCGGCCCCTCCCCCGCCGATAAGGGGGAATTCGAGATGTTCGGCTACCCCGTCGCGGGCGAGCCCTGGTATTTCGTCAACTTCCCCCTGGCGGCGCCGGATGTCCCGGCGGGCCTGGAGGGGGCGTCGTGGAGCGTCGAGCGGGTCGAGGTCGACGGGCTCAGGGCGCGGAACTTCCTCGTCTTCCAGGGCGGGCGCGAGATCGACAGGCATGCCGTCAAGACCGAGGGCGGGAAGATCGATTTTGTCGTCAAGGCGAGGCACGTCTGGCGGCCGGGGGTTGCGACAGAGATGACGGTCGGTCTCGTCGAACCGAAGTCGGGCGAAAAGAAGAGCCTCTCGATGTCAACGCGCGCGCCGGCGGGAAAGGGCTATTGGGACCCGGCCTGGAAGAGCTACATGTCGCTCGTCGTGTCGGAGGAGCACGGCTTCGCCCGGACGGGGTACCCCATCCACGCCACGGTCGGGGTCCTGGCGAGCTACCTGCGATCGCCGGACGAGGTGCGGGTGGTCAAGGCGGAGCAGAACGGAAAGGACGTCGTCTATAAAGAGATCCCCAGCCAGGTCTATGACGTCGTCACCTGGAACGATCCGAAGATCCTAGCCGTCGAGGAGAAAGACGCGGCGACGGGCGAGCGGGTCGTCCGCTATCACCCGACGACGTCGTTCAGCGTCGCCTTCCTGGCCGGCGTCGAGGCCGGGGCGAAGGCTACCTACCTCGTCTTCTATGACAACCCCGCGGCGCCGAAGCCGGCCTACGCCACCGATCTCTCCGTGACCAAGGGCAAGGGCCTCGGCCGGACGATCGAGAACAGCTTCTACAGGATCGCGCTCCACGAGGTCAGCGGCGTCGTTTACGAGATCGTCGAGAAGTCGACGGGGATCAAGCTCGAGCACAAGCTCGAGACGAACGGCGCCATCCACTGGAACCCGGACGTCTACGCGCCGCCGCACGCCTGGTACCACAGCTCCGACTGGACGGACCCGGAAGCGACGGAGATCGGGGGGCCGGTCTTCTACTCTCTCAACCTCAAAGGGAAGCTGCCCCAGCCCGAGGGCGTCGACATCGGCATCAGGTATAATTTCTACGCGGGCTCGCCCGTGGTGATGGTCGAGTCGGTCACGACGGTCGGCAAGGACACGTTCGTCATGGCCTTGCGCGACGCCGAGGTCGTGTTCAACAAGGCCGTCTTCACCAAGGCGGCCTTCAAGGAGGGCGGGCGGACGGAGATCCTGGATTTCGCGACGTCAAAGATGCATCCGGACCACGCGGCCGTGCTTAGGCCGGACACGCCCTGGGTTAGCTTCTTCGACGAGGCCAAGGGCATCGGTTTCGCGGCCCTGTACCTTCATCAAGCGACGCCGAACCTCAACGGCGGGCTGGCCTCGCTCGAGGAGCCGTTCCTCTACATCCAGAACGGGCCGTGGTATTACGTCTCGAGGGGGTACGTCTATTCGTTCGCCACGAACAACCAGACGCGGATGCTGCCGGTCAAGGCGGGGAGCGTCTATTACGACCGCAGCGCCTGGATCACCTTCCCCTATCCGAAAACGGAGGGGATCGGGGGCTACCTCGACGGGCATTTCAACGCGTTGAAATACCCCCTGGCCGTGAGAGAAGACATCGAGACCTACAGGGAAAGCCCCGAGGGCTGGGTCGTGCCCATCCTGACCGAGCCCTTCGAGGAGGGCGTCAAGGGCGCGACCGGCGGCAAGGACCGCCGGAAATAAGATGGGGTCAAACCTACGCGATGCCAGTTTTTTATCGGAGCTAACGGAAGCAGCGAGAGGGAGAACTGGCATCGCGTAGGTTTGACCCCTTGGTTGACAAAAACTGCTGAACCCGCTCTAATTGGTGGAAATGAACAAGATGTATGTATCGGCAATGATCGCCGCGGCCCTGGTTTTTCCTTCCGCGGTCGCGGCCCAGGAAGACGGCCAGGTCGTCGACGCCAAGATCCTCATATCGCGCGACGCCGTGAAGGCCGGGGAAACCTTCAAGGCCGCCCTCGTCCTCAGTGTCCAGGCGGGCTACCATATCAACGACAACGCCCCCATGGACGAGTTCATGATCCCGACCACCCTCGTCTTCGACGAGAACCCGGATCTCGAGATCGTCGAGATCCTCTATCCGCGCGGCCGGCGGGCCCGTTTCTCGTACTCGGAAGCCGAGCTCGTCATCTATGACGGTGAGGTGGTCCTGGGAGCGCTCGTCAAAGCCAAGGCCGGATGCTCCTCCGGGCCGCACGCCCTCAAGGGCGCCCTGAGCTACCAGGCCTGCAATGACGAATCGTGCCTGCCCCCGAAGGAGCTGCCATTCGAGATCGCCGTGCCCGTAACGGCGGCGGGCGGCGCCTCCGACCTCCATCCTGAGATCTTCGCCAAGCTCCGATTCAAATCCCTCCAGAAATAAGAAGCCCGGGTCACGTCCCATGAGCGATTCGACGAAAACGAACGCCTACCGGAAGATCCCCTCCCTCGATTCGCTTCTCGCCGACGAAGCGGCCCGCCCCCTCATCGATCGCTTCGGACGAGAGGCCGTCGTCGCCTCCGCCCGGGACACCCTCGACGATGTCCGGACGGCGATCGCTTCGTCATCCCCTGAAACCGGCGCTGTCAGCCCCTCCTCCCCGGTCCCCGGGCCCGATATCTCGGCTCACGCTATCGTCGACCGGCTCCGTTCGCGCCTCGAGCGGAAGTTCGCCCCCTCGCTCGCCCCGGCCGTCAACGCCACCGGGGTCATCATGCATTCCGGTCTCGGCCGCGCCGTCCTCTCGACCGCCGCCGGCGAGGCCCTGGCCGCCGTCGCCTCCGGCTATTCGACGCTCGCCCTCGACCTCGAAGCGGGCAAGCGCGTCCCGCGCGACCGCCACGTCGAGGGGCTCCTGCGCGAGCTCACCGGCGCCGAAGCCGCCACCGTCACCAACAACAATGCCGCCGCGACCGTTCTCATCCTCAACACGCTCGCCCGGGGCAAAGAGGTCATCGTCTCCCGCGGCCAGCTCGTCGAGATCGGCGGCTCCTTCCGCATGCCTGACGTCATGTCCACCAGCGGGGCCGTCCTCCGCGAGGTCGGCACGACCAACAAGACCCACCTCGCCGACTACGAGTCCGCCATCGGGGGATCGACCGGGGCCATCCTGCGCGTCCATCACAGCAACTACCGCATCGTCGGCTTCGCCGACGAGCCCTCGATCGAGGAGCTCGCCGCCCTGGGCCGCGCCCGCGGCGTCCCCGTCATCGACGACCTCGGCAGCGGCGCCCTCGTCGACCTGGCGCGCTTCGGCCTGGCGACCGAGCCCCTCGTCCAGGCGAGCGTCCGCGCCGGCGCCGACGTCGTCTGCTTCAGCGGCGACAAGCTCATCGGCGGCCCCCAGAGCGGCATCATCATCGGCGCATCCGTCTGGATCCAAAAGATCCGGAAGAACCCGCTCGCCCGGGCCTTCCGCTGCGGCAAGCTCACGCTCGCCGCCCTCGAGTCGACCCTGAAGCTCTTCCTGGCCCCGGACACGCTCACCGAGCGCCACCCCATCTACCGGATGCTCGCCCTCACGCCCGACGAGCTCGGCCGCCGGGCCGATGCGCTCGCCGGCTCCCTGCGCAAGGCCCTCCCCGCCACGATCGGCGTATCCGTCGAGGACGGGGCCTCCCAGGTCGGGAGCGGCGCGGTCCCGGTCGAGACGCTGCCCTCGAAGGTCCTGGCCGTCCGCTCGCTCTCCCTCTCTCCCGAGGAGATCGCCCGCCGCCTCCGGTTCGGGATGCCCCCCGTCTTCGCCCGCATCCACAAGGACGCCGTCCTCTTCGATCTCCGAACCATCCAGCCTGGCGAGGACGCCCTCATCGCGCAGGCACTCCTCGAGGCCTTGCGATGAGAAAATGGGGACGCTTCTATTTTCAAAATAAATGCATTATTTTCAAAAATAGAAACGTCCCCATTTATTTTCGCCCCCATAATTACCCGCAGGACAAGCCAGCGTGAAAAAAACAGAAGCGTCCCCATTTTTTGAGCGCCGGAAGCGGATCATGGGGCGGTCGATCGCGCTCGGCCACTGCATCTGCAACCCCAAGGACCCCTGTCCCTGCGATACCTTCAAGCAGAAGAACGTTTGCCTCTGCGCCGGCGAGCGCATCGAGGACGCCCCCGAGGACATCGCCTTGACGACGCTCGTCGAGAACGCCGGCTGCGCCTCCAAGATCGGCCAAGAGGACCTCAAGCGGGCCCTCTCCGGCCTCCCCCGCGTCTTCGACCCGCGCGTCCTGGTGTCCTCCGAGACGTGCGACGACGCCGGGGTCTACCGGCTCACCCCCCGCACCGCCCTCGTCCAATCGGTCGACGTCTTCACGCCCGTCGTCGACGACCCCTACGCCTTCGGCGAGATCGCCGCGGCCAACTCCGTCAGCGACATCTACGCCATGGGCGGCAAGCCGCTGACCGCCCTTTCGATCGTGGCCTTCCCCATCGAAACGCTCAGCCCCCGGATCATGAACCGCATGCTCCAGGGCGGGGTCGACAAGCTCCGCGAGGCCGGCGTCGCCCTCCTCGGCGGCCACAGCATCAAGGACCGCGAGATCAAGTTCGGCTTCGCCGTGACCGGCGTCGTCGATCCCCGCCGGATGACCGTCAACAGCAAGGCCCGCCCCGGCGACCTCCTCGTCCTGACCAAGCCTATCGGCACGGGCACGCTGAGCTTCGCCCGTCAGATCGGCCGCGCGCCCGCCGAGGGCCTCGCCGCCGCCGAGCTCTCCATGCGCGCCCTCAACCGCGCCGCCGCCGAGCTCATGACCGCGGCCGGCGTCACCACCGCCACCGACATCACCGGCTTCGGCCTGGCCGGACACCTCTCCGAGATGGCCGTCCAGAGCGGCGTCGAGATCGAGGTCCGCGGCGCCTCGATCCCCGTCTTCCCCGGCGTCCTCGACCTCATCCGCGACGGGGTCGTCTCCGGCGCCGTCGAACGCAACCGCGAATACGCCGCTGCCTTCGTCAAGCGCGACAAATCCGTCGGCGAGGACCTCGAAACGCTCCTCTACGACCCCCAGACATCGGGCGGCCTGCTCATCGCCGTCCGCAAGTCCAAGGCCCCGGCCCTCCTCGCCGCTCTCCACAAGAAGGGCGTCCCCGCGGCCGCGGTCATCGGCCGCGTCCTGCGCAAAGGCCCGGCCCGCATCCACCTCCGCGCCTGACCATGGCCGACCTCGACCACGTCATCATCGGCACGGCCGGACACATCGATCACGGCAAGAGCGCCCTCGTCAGGGCCCTGACGGGAACGGACCCGGATACCCTCCCCGAGGAAAAGGCCCGGGGCATGACGATCGAGCTCGGCTTCGTCTTCCTCGATGACCCGGCCTACCCGAAACAGCTCGTCTTCATCGACGTCCCCGGCCACGAGAAGTTCGTCAGGACCATGGCCGCCGGCGCCTCGAACATCGACGCCACCCTGTTCATCGTCGCCGCCGACGAGGGCATCGCCGTTCAGACCCGCGAGCATTTCGACATCCTCCGGCTCCTCGACGTCAAGCTCGGCGTCATCGCCCTGACGAAATGCGACCTCGTCGACGAGGCCCGCCTCGCCGAGCTCACGGCCTCCGTCCGCCATTTCGTCCGCGGCTCCTTTCTCGCCGACGCGCCCATCATCCCGGTCTCGGCGCTGACCGGGGCCGGCGTCCCCGCGATCAAGACGGCCCTCCAGGAGATCGGCCGCCGCGTCGGCGCCCGCCCCGACAGCGGCGTCTTCCGCATGCCCATCGACCGCGTCTTCATCATGCGCGGCTTCGGAACGGTCGCCGCCGGGACCATCCTGTCCGGGGCCGTCGCCGCGGGCGACCGGATCGAGATCTACCCCGAGGGGCTCAAGACGCGCGTCCGGGGCGTCCAGGTCCACGGATCGAAAACGGAACGGTCCGCGATCGGCCGGCGTACGGCTCTCAACCTCCAGGACGCCGCCAAGGACGACCTGCGCCGCGGCCAGGTCGCGGCCGCCGAGGGGTCGCTCGCCCCGACGGCCCGCCTCGACGTCCGCCTTGACGTCCTGCCGAGCGCCCCCCGCGAGATCAAGCACCGCGAGCGCGTCCGGCTCCACATCGGCACGGACGAGGTCATGGCCCGCCTGTCGATCATCGGCGGCCCGACGATCGCGCCCGGCGCCACCGCGGCCGTCCAGCTCATCCTCGAGCGCCCGGCCGTCGCCCTCCCCGGCGACCGGTTCGTCATCCGCTCCTTCTCCCCCATCGTGACGATCGGCGGCGGCCGCGTGCTCGACGCCGCGCCGGAAAAGCACAAGCGCTTCAGCGGCGGGGTCCTCGAGGGCCTGGGCAAGCTCGGGGGCACGTCCCGCGACGCCGTCGAGCAGATGTTCGCCAAGGCCGGCGGCGCGCCCCAGACCGTTCTCGACATCACCCGGAAGCTCGGCCGCGGCGAGCCCGAGGTCGCCGAGGCCGTCACGGCCCTCGTCGCCGACGGCAGCCTCGTCTCCGTCCCCGGCGAAAAGCCCGAGCGCCATCTCCACAGATCGGCCTATACGCGCCTCTCGGACGGGCTCGTCGCCGCGGTCCGGGCATTTTTCGAGAGGAACCCGTTCCGCGCCGCCATGCCCTACTCGGACCTCCGGGCGGAATTCCTCAAAGCGGGCGACGCGCCGACCCTCAAGCTCATCCTCGACGCGCTCATCGCGGACGGCCTTCTCGTCCGGAAAGACGCCGAGATCGGGCTCGCCGGCCGCGAGACGAAAGCCGACCCGGCCGCGGCCGCGCTCCGCGCCCGGGTCGAAGGCGCCTACCGCGCCGCCCGCTTCTCCGCCCCGCTCGAAGACGACATCCGGACCCGCTTCGGACTCAATCCCTCCGCCTTCAATCCCGTCCTTGCCGGGCTGCTCCGCTCCGGGGAGCTCGTTCGGCTGGCCCCCAAGGTCATCTATCACCGGGAGACGATCGAGGAGGCGCGCGCCGCCGTCGCCGGCCTTATCGAGCGCCACGGCAGCGTCACCATCGCCGAGCTCCGCGACCGCCTCGACCTGTCCCGCAAGTACGCCCAGGCCATCCTGGAATATTTCGACAAGATCGGTTTCACCAATCGCGTCGAGGACCGTCACGTCCCGGCCAAACGCCCCGCCGCGTAGCCCTTCCCCTGTTCCCCTTCTGTAGGAAGCCGTCCTGTGCCGTGGGATTGTGCCCGGGCTCCGGGCGGTCCGTGCGCCGTCCCTCCGCCTTTTTTCAGGCAGGGCAAGAGATTTCTCGAAAAAACCAGCACTTGGCAAGATTCTTGCTTAATTTGGGGCGGTTGGGGTTCATTTTATCGCCTCCAGGAGCAGCAGCCATGGTCATGAATAAGAACGAAGCCCTGGAAACCCTTGGCAAGCCCCTGGTCATAGAGCACGTCTTCAGCGCCCCGCGCACGCTTGTTTGGAAGGCCTGGACGGATCCCGGCATCCTGGCGAGCTGGTGGGGGCCCGAAGGGTTCACGGCGCCCGTCGTCAAGATCGACCTCCGAGAGGGCGGCTCTCTTGTCCTCTGCATGAGGAGTCCCGACGGCAAGGATTATTGGAATGCCGGCATCTACCGCGAGATCGTCCCTCCCAAGCGGCTGGTCATATCCGTGAGCTTCGCCGACGACAAGGGCAAGGTCGTGCCGGCGACCGCCTACGGCATGAGCCCGGACATCGCCTTGGAGATGCTCCAGGCCGTGTCGCTCGCCGAAGCCGAGGACGGCCGGACGAAAGTGACCGTGGAGCATTTCGGCCTGCCAACGGGAAAATACCTGGACGGGGCCCGACAGAGCTGGAGCCAGTCCTTCGACAAGCTGGAACGGGTCCTGGCGGGCCTGAGGGACCGCCCCTAGGTTTCACTGAGCGAGACAGCATGGTTGACGATAGCCGAGTCCGCATCCCCCGGGGAAACGAGCGGGTCCTGGTCGTCGATGATGATCGTGTTCAGGCCGAAAGCCTCTCCGCCATATTGGGGCGGCTTGGCTACAGCTCGACATTCGCGACCGACGGCGCCAAGGCCCTCGAGCTCATCAGCGACGATCCCAAGGCCTTCGATATTGTCGTCACCGATCAGAACATGCCGCACATGACCGGAACGGCGCTCGCGGAGGAAGCGATGAGGATCCGCAGGGACCTTCCCGTTCTCTTATGTACGGGATGCCTCGACGCTTCTAGCGAGGAAAAGGCCGCCCGTCTGGGGATCCGCGAGCTCGTGGCGAAGCCCTTCACCCTCAGCGAGATCGCCACGGCCATCCGCCGCGTCCTCGACGGACGGGTCGCCTCGTAGCCGGCGGAACCTGGCTCACTTCTTGGCCCGGACGATCTTCTCCGCTTTCTCGAGCCACTCTGCGGCAGCGGGGTCGCCGGGCTTGAGGGCCAGCGCTTTTTTCAACGGCTCGAGCGCGCCTTGGCCGTCGCCTCGCTCGACGAGCCGCTTCCCCAAAGCCAGATGGCAGGGGGCGGAGTCCGGGTATTCGCCCACAGCGCGGCGGAGGATATCGACCGCGCTGCCCGGGTCCTTTTGGGCAAATAGGAAGTCGGCCATCGCCAGGAGCGTGTCGTCGGTCCGGACGGCGGCGGTGACGGGGGAATTGCGGTGCTTGTAGTAGTGGGAGGCCGCCGCGCGCATCCCGCCCCATTTCCACTTATCCTTGAGCTGGTCGAGGAGCGAGGCCGGAGCCTCATAGGCCAGGGCAGCCTCGAGGGCCGGGTCGCGGCCGGCCGCGTAATCCGCCCAGGCGAGGGGGGTCGCGATGTCGGGGGCGACCCAGGGCCGGCGCTCGTCGACCTCCGCATCGCGCCAATACACCGAAGACAGGCGGACGGTCAGGCCGCTGTGAGGCAAGGGATAACGCCGGGCATCGCCGTATTGGCTCGGGACATTGCCCGTGGGCTCGCCGACGAAGATGGTCTCCGACCAGCGCTCGAGGGCGGAGACGAGGCTGACTGCCGCCGAGAACGTATTGCGGCCGATGATCGTGAACAGGCGGCCGTAGCGATTGAGGTCCTCGGCCCCGAGCAGGGCCAGGACCAGTCCCCGGTTGAGGTAGTTATTGCCTCCGCCGTTCAAGCGGAGGTCGAGGACGATCTTCTCCGCGCCGGCGGCCTGGGCCGCGGCGATCATCCGGGCCGAGAAGGCGGCCAGCGTTTCGCCCGTGTCGTCCTGTACGGAATTGACCTGCGCGTAGATGGCTTTTCGGCCGGGCAGGACCTCGAACCAGAAAGGCTTGTCCTTGTCCCTGAGATAGAGAGGCTTGGGCGTCCCCGAAACGTCGCTCCAGACCACCCAGGCCGGCTCGGGCGTGGTTGTCAGCGGCTCCAGGACGATGGTCGTTGTCCGGCCGTCCTTCTCCAGGGTCAGGGGCGTCCGCCCGACCGCCTCCGTGACGCCGCAAGCCTGGAGGATCTCGGGGACCATGAGGTACTGGGGGCCGACCAGCTTGAGCCACATCTGGGAATCGTAGTGGACCACTGGGCGGATCGCCTCGAGGGCGGCGTCGGCCGGCATCGTCCCGATCCGGACGACCCGGGCGCCGACGAGGTCGCGATGCTCGGGGGTCGCGGCCTGGACGTAGAGGCCGTCGCTGAAGAGATAGAGCTTGAGGGGCAGGATATGGAAGGCCATCCCGGACTTGGGGGCGGCCGTCGGCGTGTGGCTTTGCGTGTCGGCGGCCCCGACCGGCAGGGTCAGGCGGCTGTGGCCGTCGCGGAGCATGGCCACCAGCCTGATCATGCCGACGACAACCTCGTGGTCGGCCAGGGCGGGAACGCGGTCGCGAAGCGCGGCGACGGCCTTATCGAAATCGGCCCGGGAGAGGATGTCGAAGGGATGGCGGTGCTTCTCGGCCACCGTCTTGGCGAGAAAATCGATGTCGTCCCGCCACTGCTGGTCGGTCAGGCCGCTGGGGCGGGCGGGCGTCATTTGGACGGGCGGAACGGACGCGGCTCCGATCTGGCAGAGGATCAGGAGGGCGAGGACGAAGAGGATAAGGGTCGGTCGCTTGGCATGGATCATTGTCTTTCCTTTCCACGGCGGCAGGTAGACTCTATCCCTGCCTCAATTTAAGACGCAGGGAACGAGGCGAAAGTTGCATTATTAATTAATGTGATTTTAATGTTCAGATTCTTGACAACGACTCGCTGTGGGACTAACGTAAAAGATGACGGACAGGGGCTATTTTCGGAACGGAAAAGGAGGCAAGTGATGAAGTCATTTCTTTCCAAAGCCAAGGGTTTCTCTCTTTTGGCTGTCCTGCTGACCGGGTTCATCGCCTGCGGGGTCGGCGGCGACACGGGGCGGCTCTCGATGAGCCTCACCGATAAGCCGACCGACGATTACCAGGCCGTGTATGTCACGATCAAGGACGTCGCCATCCACGCCGCCGGCGATCCGGAAGGCGCTTGGACGACCGTCCTCGATCTGAACAAGACCTACAATCTCATGGCCCTCGCCAACGGCGTGAGGGAACAGCTCGGTATCGTAAGCCTCGATCCGGGCAACTATACGCAGCTGCGGCTCATCATCGGCACGGAAAGCGACGGCGGCACGAACATCCTAGACGACGTCCATCCCTTCGCGAATTACGTCATCAACCTGGACGGGGCGACCCACGAAATGAAGATCCCGAGCGGCATCCAGACCGGGATCAAGCTCGTCCAGGGATTCGAGATCAACGAGAACGCCACAACCGAGCTGACCTTCGATTTCGACGCCTCGCGTTCGGTGGTCGTCGCGGGCAACAGCGGGAAGTACCTGCTGAAGCCGACGATCCAGGTCATCGACACCGAGGTCGCCACGGTCATCAACGGGACCGTCACGACCACGGAAGGCGCGAGCACCGTGGGCGTCCCCGGGGCCCTCATCAGCATCCAGGTCTATGTCGACCAGATCGATCCTATCATTGACGACGTCATCGTGAAAACGTCGGCCTTCACCGACGACACAGGCGCCTACAAGTTCTTCTTCGCGGTCGACCAGCCGACGACGTTCAACCTCGTCGCGACCAAAACAGACTTCGCGCCGGCCTTCGACCAGATCGTCGACGCCGATAACGGCAACGCCTACACGCGGAACTTCACCCTCGCCGCCCCCGCGGCGGTCGGCACGGTGGATATCTCCATCGCCGGAGCGCCCACGGACGAAACGCCCGTCACGCTCTCCTTCAGGCAGGCCGTGACGATCGGGAGCGTAAATACGGTCATCGAGGTCAAGTCGGTCAGCTTCCTGAACGGCGCCTATCCGGGCGACCAGGACTATCAGGTCGTCCTGCCGGCCGGCGCCTACAAGGTCGTCGCCTCGACGCCGGGCAAGGCCTCGTTGGAGATCCCGCTCACGGTGACCGCGACCCCGAACGCGCAGCTTAGCGTTTCTTTCCCTATCTGAGAGACTAAGGGCGGCGGGGAAGATCCGGTCGTCCGGCGCGGCTCAGTCGTGCCGCAGGGCTTCGATCGGGTCCAGCCGCGAAGCTTTAAGCGCGGGATAGATCCCGGACGCCAGGCCGATGACCGTGCAGACGATGAACGACAGCAGCACGGCGGTGATCGTCCAGCCGACCGGCCACCCGGTGAACGCCGAGATGAGCATGGACAGCGCGAAGCCGAACAGGATCCCGGCCGTCCCGCCGATGGCCGAGATCGTGACCGTTTCGGCGATGAACTGGCTCCGGATGTCGATCTGCCGCGCGCCCACGGCCCGCCTCAGCCCGATCTCCCGCGTCCGTTCGAGCACCGTGGCCAGCATGATGTTCATGATCCCGATCCCGCCCACGAGAAGCGAGATCCCGGCGATGCAGGCCATGACGATGGTGAAGATGTTCTGGGTCTTGCGGTGCTGCTCGAGAAGGGCCTCGGGCACGATCATCTCGTAATCGTCGATCTCCTTGTGGCGGCGCTTCATCAGGTGGGCCAGGGTCCCCGCGGCCGAGGCGCTCGAGATCTCCGGCCTGAGCTGGACCCGGAACTCATCGAGGTCGGATTCGTAGTTGCCGAACCGGAAGACCTTCAGGGCCGTTTGCAGCGGGACATAGATGTTGTTCTGCTCGCCTTTGAGGGCGATGCCCTGGAATTCCTCCTTGAGGAGGTTCTTGTCCAGCAGCACGCCGACGACCATCATCCAGACGTGGTTGATCTTGACCTGCCGCCCGAGGGGCGACTCCCCGGGAAACAGGACCTGGGCGACGCGCGACCCGATCACGCACACATGGGAGTAGACAAGGTCGTCGAACGGCAGCAGGAACCGGCCCGCGCTGACGCTCAGATGGGCCATGTCGAAGTGCGTCGGCGTCACCCCGGAGACCTCGGCGTCGCTCTCCCGGTCCTGGCTGACCACGGCGAAGACCTTGACCTGCTTGCTGGCGCTGTAGGTGCTGAGGAAGGGCAGCGTCTCCCGGGCCGCGTTCAGGTCCTGCATCGTCAGTCCCGGGCAGCTCTCGCGGATCTCCTTGAGCTTGCTCTCCTCGAAGGCCTTGGCCTTGACGATGATGTTGCGCAGGCCCATCGTGTCGATGAGCTGGAGGGCTTCCCGTTCGGCGCCTCGGCCGATGCTCAGCATGGCGATCACGGCCCCGACCCCGAAGATCATCCCCAGCAGCGTGAGCAGCGTCCGGAGCTTGTGATGGAGGAGTGACTCCATCGATTCGGCGAGCTCGAAGGTCATCTTCATGACGGCCTCCCCGCCTTGGCCGCGCCCCCCGCCGGCTGGCCCAGGAGGACCTGCGCGCCCTCTTCCAGGCCCTTGGTGACGACCGTCTGCGTCAGGCTCCGGGCGCCCATCTCGACCGGCCTTTTCGTGACCCGCCCGCCTTTCCTGACGAAGACGAAGGCCTCGTCCCCCTCGAACACGAGGGCCTGGTTCGGGACGGCGATGACATCGTCCTGCTTCTCCACGAAAATGGAGGCCCTGACCTGGACCCCCGGCTTCATCAGCTCGGGATCCGTGACGTCAAGACTGACCCGCGCCTCGAAATATTTCAGGGGGCTGTCTTCGTTCAACGGCTTGGCGATCGTGTCGATCGCGGCCACTTTGCCGGTAAAGGCCCGACCCGGCTCGTAGTCCAGGCTTACCTGGACCGGCAGGCTCTCCTTGAGGCCGGAGGCCTCCGATTCCAGGACGAAGACCTTGGCCTCCATGACGCTGAGGTCGGGCAGGGAGCCCAGCTTCATCCCGCTGTAGGCGTTCATCCCGACGCGATACTTCTCGCCGTTCCACATCTTGCCGATGATCAGCATGCCGTCGTGCGGGGCCCGGATCTCGAGATTGTTGAGCTGGTCCTGGAACTGCTTGATCTTCACCTGGTGGGCGCGGGCCTTCGATTGGAGGAGCTGGAGCTCCGCGGCGATGCGCTTTTCGAGCTGCGTCCGCTCCTGCTGGAAATAGCGCTCGCGGATGGACTGGAAGTTGAGATCGATGGCGTCCTCGATGATCTTGTTCCGGGAATAGATGGTCTCGTCCCGGGCGGCGTAGACGTCGGCCAGCTCTCTCTGGATCGACGTGACTGAGATCTGGCCCGTCAGGTCGTTCTTTTCCTTCTCGAGCAGCTTCTCCTTCTGCGCGATCTCCAGATCGAGCTTGGCCATCTCGGCCTCTTCGGTGCGCAGCAAGTCCGGCAGCTGCGTGCTGGCCAGCCGGATGACGACCTCGCCGCTCTTGACCGCCGTGTATTCGGGAGCCAGCCAGGCGATCGACTGCAGGGCGAAGCGGCTTTCGGGCGAGACGACGATCGGAGTGGATTTGGCCGCTTGCAGCTCGCCGAAGGCCGGGATGACGATCTCGAAGGTCCCGCGACGGACATTCATGCCGGCCACGGCCCCGCCGCCCGGCCCGCCGCAGCCCGCGGCGAGGAGGGCGATCGAAAGAAGCGCGGCCGTCAGGGCTTTCGTTCTCATCGCCCGGCTCCCGCGGCCCCCGAGAGGATGACGATCGAATCCCCCTTCGCCAAGCCGCTGGTGATCTCCACCATGCCATCGGACCGGGCCCCGAGGGTGACCGGCGTCAGATCCCGGGACAAGGCGCCCTTTTTCCACACGGCCGCGCCCTTCTCGCGGTAAACGATCGCGGCCTCCGGCACCTGGAGCACGTCGCCTTTGGAGGAGATGACGATATTGACGCCGGCCGCCATGCCGGGCCGCATCAGCTCGGGGTCCGATTCGGAGAGATCGATCACGGCGTCGAAGACGATCGCCGGCTGGCTGTCCGACTTGACGCGGAAGACGCGGCCCAGGGACGTGATCTCGCCCTTGTATACTCGGTCGGGGTTGGAGTCGAGCCGGACCTCGGCCGGCTGCCCGACTTTGACCCGTCCCGCCTGGACCTCGAGGATCACCGCTTTCATCTGCATCCGCCCGAGGTCGGGCAGCTCGAGGATGGTGTCGCCCATCCAAACGGTGTCGCCGACGGCCTTCTTCTTGCCGTTCCAATCGGGCGTATAGACGACGAGCCCGGCCTTGGGGGCGAGGACGTTCATCGTCTGGATGTCGTGCTGCAGCCGGTCCACCTGGGCCTTGAGCAGACGGGCCTTCGATTCCTGGACCTGGATGCGGCTGGCCATCCCCGAGTTCTGGTTGGCCAGGCGGTTTTCCGCGAGCTTCTCCTGCAGATCGGCCAGCTCGAGCTCCATCTGCCTCTTCTGGAGCTCCATCGGGGCGATGATCCCCTCCGGGTAGTCCGCCTTGCGCACGGCCTTCTGCTTGTTGACCTTCTCCTGTTCGAATTGCAGGGCCAGGTTTTCCCGGGTCTGCCGTTCAGTCAGCTGCATCCTTTCGAGCTCTTTGAGGGCCGTGTCGAGCTCCGACTGCTTGAGCTGGAGCCGCTGCATGATCTCCCGGGCGTCGAAGGAGAGGATCATGTCGCCCTCTTTGACGGCCTTGCCCTCCGGCGCCATGAAAGAGATCGTGTATTGCCACACCCGCTCGACCGACGGGCACCCGACATTGTGGGAGGCCGCCGATTGGAGCTGGCCCGTGGCGTGGACCGTGATGTTCAAGGGCGCTTTGACGACCTTGATCACGGGGCCCTTGCCCGACCGGGAGCACCCGGCGAGGGCGAGGGCGATCGTCAGGGCCGCGGCCGCCGCAAGCGAAATGGGCTTACTTATTTTCACCGGCCTTCTTCTCCCCGGCCTTCTTGGGAAGCGGGCCGACCGGCACGAGGGCCATCCCCGCCTTGAGAGTGGGATTGGCCCCCGGGTCGGCGGCCACCGCGAACTCGTCGTAATCCAGGGCCGCGAGCTCGACGGCTTCGCCGCCGGCGGGCCTGACCCAGAAAGACCGCCCGTCGAACGACGTCATCCCCAGCGGAATGAGAAGGACGTCCTTGTATTCCGGCCCGCGGACTTCGCATCTGACGCTCATCCCGGGCTTCATGATGTCCGGCTCGAGCTTCTCCATTCCGATATCGACCCGGAAATAGTTGGACCGGCCCCAGCGCCGGACGGGATCGGCGCTTTGGGAGATCTCCCGGATGCTGCCGGCATACCGGTTCTCCGGATAGGCGTCGAGATAGAGGTCGACGCTCTGCCCGGTCTTGACGCGCTGGATGTGGGTTTCGCTGATCCAGGCCTGGACGAGAAGCGACGACATATCGGGGATCGTGGCCACGACGGAGGTGGCGAAAACGGTATCGCCCACCTGGACCTTGCGGCCGCTCCACTCGTCCACGTCGTAGATCACCGCGCCTTCGGTCCGGGCGATGAGGGTCAGGTCGTCGAGGCTGTCGTTCTGCTTCTTGAGCTTGGTTTCGAGCTCGGCGGCCTCGATGGAGAGCGTCTTGATCTGGCTTTCCAGGTCGGCCATCTTGACGCTCTTGTTCGTCCGGGCGCTGGCCAGGGCGTGATCGCTGATCTTCTTTTCGAGCTGCTTGCGGTCGTGATCATACCGGGATTCGAGCCCCTCGGGGATCGACGCGTCGAGGGTCTTTTGCCGGTTGTCGTTCTCGGCCTTTTTCACTTCGACATCAAGCTCGAAGGTCTGGTTCTCGTAATCGGCTCTTTTGCGGGACCTTTCCTCCCTTTTTGCTTTCAGCGAATCCTGGGCGCTCTCGATCGACGTGGCCAGGCCGGAGGTGTCGAACCGGACCACGGGGTCGCCCGGCTTGACGGTGTCGCCCTCTTTCACCATCCATTTGATCTGGACCCGGTACGTTTCGGTGATCGGGACCTTGAGCTCTTCCGACCGGAGGGCTGTCATGCTTCCCGTGAGAACGACGGTCGGCCGGAATGTCCCTATCGCGACCGTCGGGTCGGACACCTCGGGGACCGGCGCGCGATCGCTCCGGGCCGGGAGGACGGCGAGCGAGACAGCGAGAGCCAGGACGGGGACGACGGCAAGGACGTAGGCCCGCCGGAAGCGCCAGACCTTCCGTTTCAGCTCAGTGATCTTGCCCGTCATGGATGATCTTTCCGTCCTTCAGCGTGATGGTCCTGCCGGCGTATGCGGCGATGTCATTTTCGTGGGTCACCATGACGATCGTCTGTCCGCGCCCGTGGAGCTCCCGGATCAAGGCCATGATCTCGTGGGCGGTCTTGGAATCCAGGTTGCCGGTCGGCTCGTCGGCCAGGATGATGTCCGGGTCGTTGACGAGGGCGCGGGCGATGGCCACGCGCTGGCACTCCCCGCCCGAGAGCTGGGCCGGCCGGTGCTCCATGCGACCGGAGAGGCCGGCGAGCTCCAGCATCCGGGCGGCCTTCACGAGGCCCTCGGCCGGCCGGACCTTGGAGTACTTCAAGGGCAGAAACGTGTTCCGGAGCGCCGTGTAGCGCGGCAGCAGGTTGAAATTCTGGAATACGAACCCCAGGTGCTTGTTGCGAGTGAAGGAGAGCTCATCGTCGTTGAGCCGGCTGACCTCCTTGCCGTCGAGGAGGTACGAGCCCTCGGTCGGCTTGTCCAGGCAGCCCAGGATGTTCATCAGGGTCGACTTGCCCGACCCCGAAGGTCCCATGATGGCCACGAACTCGTTGGGGCGGATGTGGAGGTCGATCCCGTCGAGGGCGCGGACGGTCGTCTCCCCCATCAGGTAATATTTCTTGAGGCTGGTCAGCTTGAGCATGGCTCGATCAACACTGCGGTCGCCCGGCTCGGCCCCCTATAGGGCATCTCTCATTCATGGCCCAGCTCCCTAAGGCCAGGATGGATGACCAGCCAAAGCGAAATGCTAAGTCCCCACATTCTTGTCTCAGGCTGCTGCATAAATTATGCCAAGAGGCGAATTCCCCCATACCCCTTATCGCGCGCTCCGGGCCGCCTCGCGGCCTGTAAAGCTAGCAAAATAACTTTACAGCGTCTATAACGCCCGGCCCCCCGATCGCGTTGCTGACGTGATTATAGACAAGAGCCAAATCAAAAAGCAAGCCGGGGTGTCAGGAATTTAGGCGCGCTTCGCTTTTGCCGGCCAGAGGGGGTTCAGAATGTGGGCCATGACGACGAGAGAAACGGCGCCAATGACGTTGAACCAGAGATAAGGGATCTCGGTGAAAAAGAAGCAGGCCAGGACGCCCACCTCGGCGATGAGGGCCGAGATGAACGTGGCGTTGCCGCCGATCCTCTTGAAATAGAAGGCGATGAGGAATATGCCGAGGATCGTCCCGTAGAAAAGGGACCCCAAAATATTGACGGCTTCGATCAAGGAGCCGAGATGATTGGCGAACTGGGCGAAGCCGATGGCATAGAAACCCCAAAAGACCGTAGCCGTTTTCGAGGCTCGGAGATAGTGCCGCTCCGAAGCGTTCTTCCGGACGATCCGCTTGTAGATATCGACGACCGTGACCGAGGCCAGGGCGTTGAGCTCCGCGGACGACGCCGACATCGAGGCCGAGAGGATCGCCGCCAGGATCAGCCCCACCAGCCCCGCCGGCAAATACTTGGTGACGAAGCTCAGAAAGATGTAATTGGTGTCGTTGGTCTCGGCCAGGGGATTTCTTTTCTTGATGAGTCGGAGGGCCTCAGTCCGGAGGCCGAGCTCCGATTGCCTCGTCCGGCGGAGCTCTTCGAGTGCGCCCTCCACGTCTGTGTCTTTTTCGGCGTCGATCGCGGCGAGCATCCTCCGAAGTTGCTCCTGTTTCTCCCCATTCAACCGGGCGTAGTCGGCTTCGAGGGCCGTATAGGCCCCCCCGTATGCGCTGCTCTTAACGGCCGCGGTCTCGACCGGGTTGAAGAACAGGGGCGGCATCACGAACTGATAGAACACGAAGATCATGGCCCCGATGAAAAGGATGACGAACTGCATCGGGACCTTGAGGACGCCGTTGGCCAGGAGCCCCTTGCGGCTTTCAGCGATCGACCGTCCCGTCAGATAGCGTTGGACCTGCGTCTGGTCCGTCCCGAAATAAGACAGGGCGACAAAGCCCCCCCCGATGAGGCCCGACCAGAGATTGTACCGGTCCCTCCAGTCGAAAGCGAGATTGACGACGTTCAGCTTCCCGAGCTTTCCGGCCACGTGGACGGCGTTCGAAAATGAGATGTCGTCCGGCAGGCGCTGGAAGATCATATAAAATGCCGCCCCCATCCCCGCGGTGATGATCATCATCTGCAGAAGATGCGTCTTGCTGACCGCTTCCGTGCCCCCGGAGGCCGTATAGAGGATGACCAGGCCGCCGGTCATGAAGATCGTCAGCCGGAAATCCCAGCCGAGAATGACGGAAATGATCAGGGCCGGTGCGAGGATCGTGAACCCGGCCGCGAGCCCGCGTTGGATGAGGAAGAGGATGCTCCCTAAGACCCGGTTCTTCAGGTCGAAACGCTGCTCCAAATACTCGTAGGCGGTGTAAATCTTGAGCCGATGGTAAATGGGAACGGCCGTGATCGAAAGGATGACCATGGCGATGGGCAAGCCGAAATAGAACTGAACAAAACGCATCCCGTCCACGTAGGCCTGCCCCGGGGTCGACAGAAAGGTAATGGCGCTGGCCTGGGTCGCCATGATCGAAATGGTCACGGCGTACCAGGGCATGGATCTGTTCGCCAGAAAGAACCCCTGGATGTCCTTTTTGCCCCGGGTCTTCCAATAGCCGTAGGCGGCCACGAACGAGAGAAACAAGCTCAGGACGATCCAGTCGATAGGTCGCATGGGCTACGTCTTCAAGAGCTCCTCGTAGAAAGCCTCGTATTGGGGGATGATCCGGGCGGCGTCGAAATGCTGTTCGGCCCGCCGCCGGGCCTGCATTCCGAAGAGGGAATGCCGGGCCGGATCGCTCAGGAGCTCGACGGCCTTCCCGGCCATGCCCTCGATATCGCCGACCGGCAGGAGATACCCCGTCTCGCCATGGACGATGACCTCGGGCAAGCCGCCGACGTCGGATGCGATGACGGGGACGCCGCAATTCATCGCTTCGAGGGCCGTCAAGCCGAAGCTCTCCTGCTCGCTGGGCAAAAGAAACAGGTCGGTGCAGAAAAACAGGGGCTCCAACTGGTCCAGCTCGCCAAGAAAATGGACGTCGGAGGCGAGGCCCATGTCCTTCACGAACTGCTGGATATGCGGCCTCTCGGGGCCGTCGCCGATCAGGAGGAGCTTGGCCGGGATGCGTTCCCGGACCCGGGCGAAAATCCGGACGACGTCTTCGACCCTTTTGACAGGCCGGAAGTTTGAGGCGTGCATGAGGATCTTCTCCCCCTCCGGCGCGAAGGAGAGCCTTGAACAGGCGTCCCGGTTCCGGTCCGGCCGGTCGAGCTCGACGAAATTATAGATGACCCGGATATCGCGCTTGATGCCGAATTCCTCGATCGTCCGTTGCCTGAGATAGCGCGAGACCGCCGTCACCCCGTCCGATTGCTCGATCGCGAACTTGACGATCCGGCGGAAAGACGGTTCGGCCCCGACCAAGGTGATGTCCGTGCCGTGGAGGGTCGTGACCGTCTTGAGCCGCCGGGAGTTGAAGACCTGTTTGGCCAAATAGGCGCTGGCCGCATGGGGGACGGCATAATGGGCATGGATGATATCCAGATCGCGCCTTTCGGCGAGCTCCACCAGCTTCGTGGCCAGCCCCAGCTCGTAAGGGGGGTACTTGAACAGCGGATACAAGGCCACGTCCACTTCGTGCAGGAAGATGTTCTGATGGAAGGCCCGCAGCCGGAACGGCGGGGCGTAGCTGACGACATGGAGCTCGTGGCCTTTTTGGGCCAGCCCGATCGCCAATTCCGAAGCCACGACCCCGCTCCCGCCATGTGTCGGATAACAAACGATGGCGATCCTCATGGCCGCCTCACGGGATCGTCCACAGATATTCAGGACCGAAGAACGCGACCGGATCGTCCACCCTCAGGGCTTCCCGGACGAGAAAAGCCTCGCCGTACTTGGCCCCGATCTGGGCGCCGTATCTCCGGTCCCTCGCCTCGATGAGCTCCAGGAATTCGGGCCGGCCGATGAGCGTTTCCCCCGGCTCGGGCCCATCCGAATGATAGAATTGAGAGGCATAGGCCCGGATGGCGTTCATTTTCTGGGCCTGGGCGTCGGTGATATCGACGATGAACGACGGGGCGAACTCGAAGCGGCTCTGGCAGAAAAGGACCTTCACCGGCCGGAACGCGTCCTCGGCCGTCTCGATCTTTTTCAGCCCGGCGAGATAGGCCGACGCCCGCACGAGCTGGGACGCGTTTTCGTGATCAGGGTGGCGATCGGTCCCATGGGGAGCGAAGACGATCCGGGGCTTGTGGGCGCGGATCTCGGAGATGATCTTGAGCTTATTCTCCCAAGAGACCTCGACCCGCCCGTCGGGAATGTCTAGCATTTTGTGGACCGCGAGGCCCATCGCTTCGGCCGCCTGCGCGAACTCCCGGGCCCGGATCTCGGCGCTGCCCCGGGTGCCCGTCTCGCCGCGGGTCAGGGCGATGACTCCGGTTTTATACCCCATTCCGGCCAGCTTGATGAGCGTTCCGCCGCAGGACAATTCCGCGTCGTCGGCGTGCGCCCCGAAGGCCAACGCGTCGAGAGTCATGGCGGCCTCCTCTGAGAAAAAGATCCTCTCACAAGGTCAGAATCTGATGATCATGCACGTCGAGGTCGATCGCCTCAGCCAGCTTGTCCGTGAAGTCCGGGCCGTATTTCAGGAGAAACGGCACGATGTTGAGGACCCGCTCCTGAAGATGCCCGTGAGGGTAGAGAGAGTTGCCGGCTTTGCGGATCTGGCCGACCGCGATGTCGTTCTGTTTCTTCGCCGCTTGCACGATCTTCCTTTCCAGGAATCGCAGCTGCTCGACCATCTTCCCCCGGGACAGCTCTGCGGACTCCTTCAGGGTCGGCTCGAAAGCGGCGACGTCCCGGAGGATCGGTCCAAAGTCCTGCTCCACATGAGAGGCGGCAAGGCTCACGGCCCGGGCCAACGGCTCAGGAACTCCGCCTTCGCCGAGGCTTTGGATGATCCCGTCCGCGCCGCCCCAGAGATCGGGGATGTCCAGATGGTACTTCGCCAGCACACGGCCGATCTTCGCTTCGACGACGGTCAGGCTCTTTCGCGGATAGATCACCGGCATCGGCAGGCCGAATTCTCCATAGACGCCTTTCATCTGGGCAAAATAGGCGATCTCCCCCGGCCCGCCGACATAGGCGACGGTCGGCAGCAGAGAGTCCTGATAGAGGGGCCGGAGAAGGACATTGGGGCTGAAGAAAAACGGCTTTTCTTTCGCCAGGGAAAGGAGGCTCTCTTTCGAAAACGTTTCCCGCGGCTCGGCGATCTCGAAAGCCTGGCCGTCCCACCGGACGGAGCGCCTTTCCCGCTCGGCATAGAAGATGTTCAGGATCCCTTCATGCAAATGAACCTGGCTTTCGTATCCGGCTTCGCGCAGTCTGCTCGAAGCGGCGAGGGCCGGCGGAGTCGATGCGGACCCTGCGGCGATCTCACGGTAAAAGACCTCTCCGCCCAACGCTTTCAGGCGGGGGTCGGAGGCGTCGATGAAGATCAGGCCGCGCGATCGAAACAGCCGGGTCATCCATCGGGCAAACGCCTCGACCCAGCCGAGGCCGGGCCGGTAGTCATCGCTTAACGCGGCGATGATGTCCGCCTTGAATTCGGAAGGTTGGGTGAGGTCGTCGAGTTGACGGACGCAATCCGAGATCCCCGAGGGCAGGATAAGGGCGGACGCGGGGATCTTGAGCTCCCCGGCGGGCATCGCGCAGCGGATCTCTTGGGGCCGGTTGTCTTTGTCCAAAAGGACGATGTGGTCGATCTCGGCCACATCGTGATCGTCCGAAGCCAGCCAAAAGACCGGGACATGCTTTCCAGGTCCGCTCCGGCTCAGACGCTCGGCGAGCTTGATCGCGGTCAAGGCTTTATAGATCGTATAGAGCGGACCGGAGAAGAGCCCCGCTTGCTGCCCGGTGACGACGGCACAGGCCCGGTCCCGATCAAAGGCCTCGATAGACTCAAGGGTCAGCGGGCCGCATCCGAAGCGCCGGTTTTGCTCCGATAAGATCGCCGCTAGCTCAGCGCGGGGAAGGCGGCGCGCCCGCGTCCGTTCGGCTTGGCGCTCAAAGGAGGCGGCGTCTTGAAAATCGCCGTCGAAGAACTCGCGTACCCGGCCAAAGTCGTGAAAATAATCGTCCACGAGGCGCGGAAGATGCGGCAGCCGCTTCGTCGGGATGGCCACGCTTCAGCGCTTCCCCGCCGAGATGAGATTGGCGAAGATCCGGAACGCCCCGGGCACGCCCGCCGGCAGCTGCCGGAACCATGCGTACGCGGTAAAGATGAAAGTGCCTTTCCCGTGCCGCGCATAGAGGAGGCCGCCTTTGAGATCCGGCTCGCCGGGATCATGCGAGGCGAAGATCGCTTCATATTTCGGGTCCCACGACGAGGCGAAATACAGGCCTCTCTCCTGGACCCACCCCTCGAAGTCCCCGGACGAGATCTTGTTGGGAAGGTTCAAGAGCGGATGGTCGGGGACCGGGAACGACACCGGGGCGCTTTCCACGGTCACCCGGTCGCGCCCGATCGTCAGAGGATACGGCCCGATCCGGCCGGCGAGAGAGCTGGAGGCGACGTTGTATTGGACGACCAGGTTGCCGCCGCGCTCGACGTAGTCGAGGAGCCGCCGGTTCGCGCTCTTCAGGCTGTCGCGCGTGTTATAGGCCCGGACGCCCGCGACGATGGCATCGAACGAGGACAGGTCGGACGCTTCGAGCATGTCGTCGGTCAGCATCGTCACCTCGACCCCGAGGTGGCGAAGGCCGTCGGCGACCTCGTCCCCGGCGCCCATGATATAACCGATCTTCTTCGCTTTGGTCTGGACGTCGAGCTTGACGACCTTGATCCGGCTCGCCGGGAAATAAACCTGGCGGTGAATGTGGGGATAGGAGATCTCCGTCATCGTCCGTCCGATGACCTCTCCGCCGAGGTCCGCTTCGGCCGTGAGAACGGATTCCAGGGCGTTTTTCGGCGGAGAGATCTCGAACGAGACCTCTTCCTCTTCATACTTGCCGGCGAGGGAAAACGGGAGGTCCGCCGGCGTGACCCGCCACCCGTCCATCCCCTTGAGGCGGATGGTCCCGGCGACGTTCTTGGAATGGCTCTTCAACCTGATCTTCACCGCCTGGGGGCCCTGGCTGGGAAATATCTTGACGCCGTCTTCGATCTGGATCGTCACTCGCGGCCGGACCTCGAAAGGCCGGTAGAGCTCGCCCTGGACCTGATCCGTCCAGCGGAAAAGAACGGGGATGGAATATTCGATAAGCCGTCCTTCTATCCCCAGGACGAGGGCGACGCTCAGAGAGGGCGGATTTTCGGCCAAGCCCATGAGATCGCGATCGCCGGCCGAAAACGGGGCGTTTTGGGGGGAAGGCTCCAGCCAATAAGGCTGAGTGAGAGGAAATCCCTTCGGGATGAGAACTTTGTTCTCGATGGTCACGATTTCGTTGTTCTTCAGGGGCCGATCGACGTCCGAATCGGGGACGATCCGGGGAATGCCGAGGCGATGGAGGATGAACGGCTGGTCCGATCGGTTGACGAGCGATGTCCGGACCAGGATCTCATCGCCCGCGGCCGCGGCATAGTCGTCGGCGATCGCCTCCATCCAGATCCCGGCGCAGCCCTGGATGACCCGGGACAGTTCCTCTTTCTTCAGACGGACCCAATCGGATCCCGGAAGCCTGGCCATCTCGGCCTGAACGTCCAGGAGTCCGGGGATCGACCGGGATGGCTGCCGGGGATCGAACGACCGGGTGCATTCGGCCAGGAGGAGACCGACTTTATGCCCGCCAGGAACGCGATCCCAGGTCACGTCGATCCCTTCGAAAACGTCTTGGGCGGCCGGCTCTCCGGCCCAGATCTCGAAGGTGTCGTATTGGGTCCCTCTGCGCCCCCCCGAGCCGAAGCCCTGGCTTTTGTGCTGCGATCGGCTCTCGCCGGCGATCTCGGAGTACGATTTTCCCAGAAGCGGATTATATTCGCCGGTATCGACCCGTAAGGCCGGCGCCGCCTCCTCCGGACGCGGACGTCCTCGGTTCAGGAGGATCCGGGTCGTCTTCCAAACCGGAACGGTGGCCAATTGCTCGGGAAACCGGTTCGGGTCCGCGGCCGCGGAGAAGGCTTCCTTGATCAGCATCCCGGAGGCCGTATGGTGCCCGTGCCCGCCGGCGCCCTCGGCGGCGAACCGGGTGATGATCACGTCGGGACGGAACTTCCGGATCACCCAGACGATATCGCCGAGGACGCTCTCTTTTCCCCATATTTCGAGGGATTCCGCGGCCGTCTTGGAATAGCCGAAATCGACCGCTCTGGTGAAGTACTGCTCAGCCCCATCGATCCGGCGGGCGGCCAGGAGTTCCTGGGTTCGCAGCAGGCCGAGCTCCGCTCCCTGTTCCGGGCCGATCAGGTTCTGCCCGCCTTCTCCGCGGGTCACGGAGAGATAGGCGGTCCGGTATTTCCGTCCCTTCGAGAACAAGGCCAGGAGCGACGTGTTCTCGTCGTCGGGGTGGGCCCCGACGTAGAGGACGCTCCCCAGGACGTTCAGCTTTTGAAGCGCGATCTCCAGGTCCGCGGCGTCGGGAATGCCGCGCTGCTGGGCCTTGACCGGGTTAGAGAATACCAGCAGCAGTCCGAGGATCTTCAACATCCATTTTTTCAGGATGGTCCTTCTTCCAGGCCAGGATGGACCGGGCCACCGGGAGATCCGCCCACGGGATCTTTCACTCGGTTTATCGAGGCAGACCGATCTTGAACGGCGCCTTCAGCTTATCATTTCTGCCTAGATGCCGGACTTGAACGAGGCCGTGGCCATCGTCTTGTCCCACATCATCGCCAGCTTCCCGCCGTTGGCGTCCATGTCGGTAAAGGCGATCGAGAACTGGTCCATCGAGAACGGAAGGGTCTCGACTTTCATCGCCGCCCGGAGGACGTCCTTATCGGCCGTGTAGCCATACGAGCCCCAGAGCGCGGCCTTGTTGTTCGGGTCGTACTTTTCCTGGGCCGGCCAATTGGAGAAGATGAGGGTCCAGGCGTTCTCCTTCAGCTCCACGAAAACACTGTACTCGCCGGCCGGCAGCGTCTTGCCGTCGAACACAAGCGGCACTTCGGTCTTGAAGCGGGTCGTCTGGTTCGCGCCCGCCCGCCAAACCGGAGAGTCGTCGCTCACGGCCTTGCCGTAATCCGCCCCCGCGCCAAAGAGATTCTGGCGCCCGCGCTTGATGGGCCGGCTGTACGTCACTTCGATCCACTTGCCGTCCTGATACCGCTGGCCGCCTTGGACTTCCACATATTTCCCGCCGATCTGGGTGGCGGCTGTCCCCGCCGGACTGGCCGGCTTCCGGACGGGCGTTTGGGCCAGGCTGCCCGCGACCAGGGCCGCGATGGCAACCACCGTCAACATCCAACTGTGACGTTTCATCTTCGTTCCTCCAGCATGAATTTCCTATCCGACACATCTGTGTCTACTTTCCCGATTATATTACTATATTCACGGAACGACAAATGATGGGGCGATCGTTACTTCTCTGGCCGAAAGATGATGTTGAATTGCACGGCCGGACGAAGCGCCGTTCCAGGTCATCGGCTTTTCGCCGAGTTCCGTGCAATAGCCCCCCGTCTATCAGTTCGTTTTGGGTGCGGCGAATTCCGACAGCTTCCTGAGCTTCATGGTTGGATCGTTGGCGACGATCTGGCGCAGCCAGCCCAGGTGGCCCGCCCCGTAGATCACCAGCACGCGTTCGTTCGGCGATCCGATGATGCTGGCGATATTGTTGAAGATGCGGATATTCCGTTGATACCAGCTGGCCAACAGGTCCGGTCCGGCGTAGTCGCCCGGTTCTCCCAAGTGGGCTTCGCGGTAATAGAACCCGACGTCCAGCGCGACCTTCTCATCGTCGTTCATATAGAGCAGCGTCTCAAGCACGCTATTAGATTTGAGGTAGGCGTCCTGCTCTTTGACCATCACGCCGATCTCTGACATCAGCTGGTCCAAGAGCGTCGACCGCCCCTTGGCCTTGGCGAAGTTGATCACCCGCTGCCAGGGGAAATCGCCGTCGATGTCGACCGGGTAGATGGCTTTCATCCCGAGTTCCTTCGCCAGGCGGAAACCGACCTGTTCGATCTCGTTTGACGTCAACGTGTATTTGCCGGCCAGGTACTCGGCGTATTGTTTCGGGCGGCGGTCGTCATACACCGTGGACTCGATGGCGATCTTGGTCGGCTTGAATCGTTTCAATACTTCAAGCAGCTCGGCGATCTCGGCCTGCCGTTTGGGCGCGAGCACGTCGTCCGCGGCCATGTTGAAGATGTCGCGGCCCGGATTGGCCATATGATAAGTGCCGAGGATCAGGATCTCGGCACGCTGTGGCGGAGCGGCTTGCGCAATGGCGGACGAGGACGGCAGGACGGAGAGAAACACGAATGCGGCCAGACGCAGCCCGGCCGGAACGAATAGGGACTTTCTCATCGAGGCGGACCTCCACGTCGGATTTCATCCGAATAGACGGTCCGGCCCGGCGAAAGGTTGCCTCGACGCCGGATCGCCGCCAGCCGGCCGCGAACGCAAGCTCCAGGTGACGGAATTCGCCGCCCGGTTTCATCTCCTAGTTGACAAATAGTATTTATCGGATTAGTATTTTTTTAGACGCAGCCAATCGGAGGTGAAGCATGAAGACCGCAGGCGACATCCTCTCGGCCAATAAACAAGAAATCTGGTCGATCTCTTCCAAGGCCACCGTCTTCGAGGCTCTGCAGCTGATGAGCGACAAGAATATTGGAGCTCTCCCGGTCCGGGACAAAGGAAATGTGGTTGGCATCGTTTCGGAAAGGGATTACGCGCGCAAGGTCGTCCTCCTGGGCAAGACGTCGCACGAAACCCCGGTCGAGGCCATCATGACTCCGGCTTCGCAAATGGTTACGATCCAGCCGGATACGTCTTTGGAGACATGCATGGCGCTGATGACCGACCATCACATTCGTCACCTGCCGGTCTTCGCCAAAGAGAGGTTGATCGGGATCATCTCCAGCCGTGACGTGGTCCAAGCCGTCATCCAGGAAAAACGCAGGGTCGTCGGCAGCCTAAGGGACATCTCGGATAGCCTGTTCACCCAGAGCTTCGACGACCATATCGCCGGCGGCAAGGGCTAAGCAAACCACCCCTCTGCCCGCGGTTCAAATTCCCGGGCCGGCCTGACGAAGCGCTATTTCAGGTGCTCCGTTCTTCCCCTCGCTCCGAGCGATAGACCTTTCCGGACACCGGTTCGGCTCTCCGCCTTTTTTCCCCGTTTCGCGAAGTTTCCTATTGACAAAGGCAAAACGCAAAATATATAAGAGGCTCATAGCTCGGGGACAATGATCTTTCTTTTGCCGCGTTCGCGGCAGGATATGCGTGTTTTATTGGACAAGTCTGCCCTTTTTCCGCACGTTCTTCCAAAAGGGGGTTCGCTTGTTAATCCACGCCGACGACCTGCTGGCCTTCTTGAGACGCTGTCTGAACGAGCGCATCGGCCCTTACCGCGAAGTCTATCTCCCGGTCAAGCCGGACGATCATGACTCCTCCGCTGCCACGCTCGCTCCTCTCCGGGAAGATTCCCGCCCGATCCTAGATGGTTACCGGGCCATCGACCCGGTCAAGCTCCTGCTCTATGGCGTAAGAGAACGGGTCGCTCCCTTCGACCGCGAATCCCCCGCCGCGCTGCTGGCGGGCGTCAAGGCCTGCGACATCAAGGCCCTCGAGATCCTTGACCGTGCCCTTATCAACGACGATTTCGTCGACCCGGCTTATCGCTCTTGGCGTGACAGGACGACCGTCCTCAGCTTCGACTGTACCGATGCCGCACTGACCTGCCATTGCACGCTCGTGGGCGGAAAACCGTACGCGGAAACCGGATTCGACGCGAACGCGGCAAGGTTCGGCGACCACTTTTTCTTGAGCGCGGGCACGTCTAAGGGAAAGGCCCTCCTCGACCTCATCCGCAAGCATGTCCGGGTCGATGCCACGCACGACAAGATCCCCGCGGCCGTCGAGGCCCGGCGCGCCGAAATGACGGCCCGGGTTGAGGCCCAGAACGCGGCCTTCGAAAGACCAGAGGATTACGACCATTTGAAGGCGAGCTCCGCCGAGGCCTGGAAGGAAGAATCCCGGGAATGCGTCGGCTGCGGGGCCTGCACCCACATCTGTCCGACGTGCTACTGTCTCATCTTGAACGACGAAAGCCGGGCCGCGAACTTCATCAAGGTCCGCAGCTACGACTCCTGCCAATGGAACGGCTACGCCCGCGTCGCCAGCGGCGCATCACCGCGGCCGCGCATGGACGAACGCTTCCGCCATCGCTACCTCTGCAAGCTCGTCTTCATGAAAAAGGAGTTCGGCAGCCTGGGTTGCACGGGATGCGGCCGCTGCACAGAAGCCTGTCCGGGGGGAATCGACTTCCGGAGCGCCGTCCGGCGTCTCATGGAAACCCCGCCAATCAGCCGGCCCGCCGCAGGGGTCGGGTGAGGAGGAGCCCATGAAGCCCAATCCATACGAAGCGATCCCTGCCGTCCTCTTGGAAACCGTCGACGAGACCCCGCTCATCCGGACCCTGCGGATAAAACCGGACCGGCCCGTGCCCTTCCAGACGGGTCAATTCATCGAGCTCAGCCTGCCCGGCGTCGGGGAGGGGCCGTTTACCCCCTCCTCCTCGCATTTCGTCACCGAGACCATGGATGTCACCGTCATGAAGGCCGGCTTCCTCACCGACCACATCCATAAGGCCAAGCCGGGAGACCGGGTCGGCCTGCGCGGCCCGTATGGGTCCTCTTATCCCCTGGCGGAATTCGAGGGCCAGGACGTGCTCATCCTGGGCGGCGGCTGCGGTCTGGCCCCGCTGCGTTCCCTCTTCCTGACGCTTCTCGACGAGATCGAGAAATACAGGAGCATCACCTTTTTCGCCGGCGCAAAAACGCCCCAGGACTGTCCCTACAAGGAGGCCTTCCCCGCATGGCGGAAACACCCCAGAGTCAGGCTCGTCCGGGCCGTCGACTCCGTCCCGCCGGGCGAGGCCTGGGACGAGGAGGTCGGCGTGGTGACCGTTCTCCTGGGGAAGCTGGACATCGACCCGAAAAGCTCCCCCGCCGTCGTTTGCGGGCCGCCGGTGATGATGAAATTCGGGACCCGCGACCTCCTCAGGCTGGGCTTCCGGGAGGACCGCATCTATCTGTCCATGGAGAAGAAAATGTACTGCGGCATCGGTCAGTGCCGTCACTGCGTGATGGGCGAATACTACGTCTGCAAGCACGGCCCGGTCTTCACCTACGCCCAGATCAAGAACGAGGAGGGGATATGGGATTGAAACGGCTGTTCATCGATATCCCGGCCCTGCTGGCGTCCGGCGTTCCGGCCGACCGCATCGAATGCGAATACCTGTTTCACCGGGTCAATCCGGGCGTCTTTTCGCTTCTCGAGGTGGCCGAGTTCGCCGCCTACTGCCGCCAGTGCAAGGAGGCCTTCTGCGTCATCGCCTGCCCAAAGGAAGCCTTGGAGAGACAGGCCGATGGCGCCGTCAAGCGCTACAACATGCGTTGCGTCGGGTGTAAGAGCTGCGTGCTGGCCTGCCCCTTCGGAACGATCTTCCCCGAAGTGATCAACTACGTCACGGCCAAGTGCGACCTCTGCTTGAACCAGCTCGCGGACGATCCGGACTACGTCCCCCTCTGCGCCAAAACGGCGCCCCCCGGGACGTTCGTCATGAAAGAGATCCCCGATGAGGACCCCAAGAACCACGTCTTCTTCTCCGGCGAGAGGCTGGCCGTGCGGAGTCCGAGCTGGCGACGCAAGGAGGGCCGGCCATGAACGCGATGCTGATCTTCGACTTCTTCGTCTTTCCGGGCATCCTCTTCACGACCGTCCTGGGGCTCATGGCCGGCTGGCTGGACCGCAAGGTTTCGGCGCGGTTCCAGTACCGGGTCGGGCCGCCCCTCTTCCAGAACTTCAACGACTTTTTCAAGCTCCTGGGCAAGGAGACGATCCTGGTCAAGTCGGGCGTGCCCTGGCTGTTTATCGCCGCTCCCCTCGCCGGCTTCGCCGTTATGTCCATCGTCGCGACGGCCGTAGGGACCGCCCTGTTTTCCGGGAGGACGGCCGGCGCGGACCTCATCGTCGTCATGTACCTGCTCATGCTTTACTCCGTGCTGATCGTCCTCGGCGGCGCCGCGCCGGGCAACGTCTATTCCAGCCTGGGGGCGGGACGGGAGATCAAGATCCTTATCGCTGACGAGCTGCCTTTCATCCTGGCCTGTCTTGTGGCCATCATCCGGTCCGGCTACCAGATCAAGCTCTCAGCCATCCTGGCCTTCCAGGCCGAGCACGGCTTGTTCGTCGGTTCGGTGTCTGGTGTCCTGGCCTTTATCGTGGGACTCCTGGCGGTCCAGGCCAAGATGGCCCTGCCGCCCTTCCACATCCCGGAGGCCGAAACTGAGCTCGTGGCCGGACCCTTCATGGAATACGGCGGCCCGCTTCTCGCCTTCTGGAAGCTCAACCAGTTCATGATGTTGGTTGTCTTTCCCTTCCTGCTCATCCTCCTCTTCTGGGGAGGGTTTCCGCTCGCCGGCCTGGGCGTCCTCTGGGGCGTGTTGAAATATCTCCTGATACTCGTCCTGATGATCATCATGAAGAACACCAACCCCCGCCTGAGGACTGACACCGCGATCGCTTTCTTCTGGAAGATCCTCTCACCCTTGGCGCTGGCGGCCGTCGTCCTGGCCGTCCTGGGAGTCTGAACATGGGCTGGAAAAACAGACGCTTGGCCAAATCGCTTTGGGTCTTTCACGCGAGCGCTTCGCCCTGCAACAATTGTGATATCGAGATCCTCGACCTCCTGACGCCCCGCTACGACGTCGAGCGTTTCGGGATCAAGCTGGTCGGCTCGATCCGGCACGCCGACGTCATCCTGGTCACCGGGATCATCAACGACAAGGTAGCGCCACGGATCCGCCGGCTGTACGAGCAGGCCCCCCGGCCCGTCTTTGTCGTCGGCATCGGGGCCTGCCCCACCACGCGCTGCTGTTTCAAGGAGAGCTACAACGTCAGCCCCGACCGCGGGGTGGTCATCCCGGTCGACCTCTATGTCGAGGGCTGTCCGCCCAAGCCGGAGGCGATGATCGACGCCATCGTCAAACTCGTGGGGGTGCTCAATGGCTGAACGAGACCATTTCCTGGACGGCCTCGAGGGCAAGATCGGCCGGACGAACGCCAAGAAGGGGCGTCTCTATTTCGAGGTCGCCGACAAGGACCTTCCCGATGTCGTCCGCCATCTTTTCCTGACGAAGGGATGCCGCCTGACAACGGCCACGGCCATGGAGATGTACCGCGGGCTCGAGGTCCTTTACCACTTCTCCCACGACGCCTCCGGAGGCTATTACTGCCCACGGGTGGTCATCACCGATCTCAAGGACCCGAGGATGCGTTCGATCTCGCCGATCGTCAAAGGCGCGGAATGGATCGAGCGAGAGATGTCGGAGCTTTTCGGCATCACTTTCGAAGGCCATCCCCACCCGGAGAAGCTCCTCACGAGGGACCACCCCAATCCTCCGCAGCGGCCTCTGCGATTGAGGAGGAGGACATGAGCAACACCGTCGTCCCCGTCGGCCCCTTCCATCCCCTGCTCGAGGAGGCCGAATTCTTCAAGCTTCACGTGGACGGGGAAACCGTGACCGACATCGACACTGACATCGGCTACATGCATCGGGGCCACGAGTTCATCTCCGAGCGGAAGACGTTCACCCAGTCAATCTTCCTCGTCGAGCGCATCTGCGGCATCTGTTCGACCTCCCATCCCCTCGCCTTCGTCCACGCGATCGAGGACATCGACAACATCGACATCCCTATCCGCGCCGCTTACATCCGGACCCTTATCGGCGAGCTCGAACGCGTCCACAGCCATCTCCTCTGGCTCGGCCTGGCCGGGCACTTCATCGGCTATGACACCCTCTGGATGTGGGCCTGGCGGTACCGGGAGCCGATCCTGGAGATCCTGGAGACGACCACGGGCAACCGGAACCATTACGGCATGTTGCGCGTCGGCGGCGTCGCCCGCGACGTCCCGCCGGAAATGATCCCTGTCCTCCTGCAGCCCTTGGACATGATCGAGCGCAAGATGGACATGATCGCCAAGGCCGCGGCGGACGATCCCGTGCTCCGGACGCGCCTCAAGGGCGTCGGCGTGCTCAGCCGCCAGGCGGCGGTCGATTACTGCGCGGTTGGGCCGACGGCCCGGGCTTCCGGCGTGGCCATCGACGTACGAAAGGACGAACCCAAGGACGCTTATGGGCTGGTCGATTTCAAGGCGATCGTCCTCGCGAACGGCGACGTCTACGACAAGCTCGTCGTCCGTGTCCTGGAGATCCTGGAATCGGTCAAGATCATCCGGCAGTGCCTGGAAAAGCTGAAATCGGCGCCGGGGCCAATCCTGAACGACGTCAAGGAGGTGTCGGCCGGGGAAGGCATCGGACGCTACGAAGCCCCGCGCGGCGAGGTCTTCCACTACGTGAGGACGGACGGTTCCAACCGGCCGCTCCGCCACAAGGTCCGGGCGCCGAGCTACGTCAACATCCCGACGTGCGAGGCATCGTGTAAAGGCATTCCCCTGGCCGACGCGCTGATCACTCTGGCTTCGATCGATCCCTGCTATTGCTGCACCGAGCGGGCCATCGTCCTGGACAGGCAGGGCGTCAGGATCGCGGCCGACCTCGTCGGGCTTTCACGGGAAAAGACAGAGCGGCTGAGGAGGGAAATCCATGGATAATCCGCTCGTCCTGGTGATCGCCCTACCGCTGGCCGTCGCTGTCCTCAATTTCCTCCTGCCGTCCTTTCTGCGGAAGGCCCTCATCCTCGCCGGCATCGTCCTGGGCCTGGTCGTGATCAGCCGGTTCTTCGACGCCCCTCCGCCGGACTTCAGGATCCTGGGCGCCGTCGCCCTGGCCCTGGACAAATTGAGCCTCCTCGCCTTGACGTTCATTCACATCCTGGGTCTCATTATTTTTGTCTTCTGTCTCAAAGGCCTGGAGGCCGAGACGGAAAGATCGTTCCTGGTCCTTTACCCCCTGACGGTCGCCTTCGCCAACGGGACGGTGCTCTGCCCCAACGCGTTCGGCTTCCTCATTTTCTGGGGGCTTTCGGGGCTCATGCTCTACGGATTCGCCCTCCTCGGACGGGGCGGGAACGCGGCGGCGATGGCCAAGAAGACATTCATCATCGTCGGCGGCAGCGACGCCTTTCTGATCCTGGGCCTGGCCTTGGCCGGGACGAACTGGGGATGGTCCCTCGTCGGAACAACCGTCCCGCTGAGCAGTCCGGCGGGCGCTTTCGCCTTCATCTGCCTCCTCGTCGCGGCCTTCGCCAAAGCCGGAGGGTTTCCCCTCCACACTTGGGTCCCCGACTTCAGCCAGGAGGCCCCGGTCGAGAGCGCGGCCCTTCTGCCGGCCTCACTCGACAAGTTGCTCGGCATCTACCTGCTGACGCGCATGATGTCCGGGTATTTCGACATCGGACCTTTCGTCCGGATGGTCGTCGTCAGCCTCGGCGCCCTGACCGTCATCATCGCCGTAATGATGGCCATGGTTCAGCACAACGGGCGCCGCCTGCTCGGCTACCATGCCGTCAGTCAGGTCGGATATATGATCATGGGCATCGCGAGCGGCGCGGCCCTGGCCTTTGCCGGCGGGCTCTTCCATCTCCTCAACCATACGCTCTACAAGTCCGGCCTATTCCTCTCTCTCGGCTCCGTGGAGAAACGTGCCGGGACGAGCGAGCTCGACGACCTGGGCGGGCTGGCGCGCGCCATGCCGGTGACGTTCTTCGCGGCCCTGATCGGGGCCTTTTCGATCTCCGGGATACCGCCATTCAACGGGTTCTTCTCCAAGTGGATGATCTACCAGGGGCTCCTCGAAAAAGCGTCGGGCCTCGCTCCGGGCTATGCCGTCTGGCTCCTCGTCTGCCTCATCCTGGCCGTCTTCGGCAGCGCTTTGACCTTGGCCAGCTTCATGAAATTTCTCCACGCCGTGTTCCTGGGCCAGCGGCCGGAGCGCCTGAAGGGCGTGAAAGAGGCCCCGGCCAACCAATGGCTGGCGACGGGGATCCTGGCCGTCCTCTGCGTCGGCTTCGGCCTTCTTGCGAAGGAGATCCCCTTGCGGATGTTCGTCCTCCCGGCGGCGGAAGAGGCCGGCTTGGCTCCGGGCGAGTTCCTCGGGCTCTACGGCCCCCGCCTCATTCTCCTTCTGTTCGGCCTGGCTTTTCTCCTGGGGCTTGTCGTCTTTCTCCTGACCCGGAAGAAGCGCTACGACGAAGTCTACCTGGGGGGCAACGCGCAGTCCGAAGCTTTCCGGATCGCCGGGACCGAATTTTACAAGGAGATCACGGACATGCGGCCCTTCAAGGCCATCTACCGGAAGGCCAAAGAGAGGGCCTTCGACATTTACGACCTGGGTTCCAAAGCCACGTTCGGCCTGTCCCATCTCTTGCAGAAAGCCCACGCGGGACAGCTCCAAGTTTACGTGCTTTTTATCCTGTTCGGCGTCCTGCTGTTCATGCTCCTGGCCGGGTAGAACAAGGATGATAAGGAGGAACGCATGCCCGTCGAAACTTGGCTGATCTTCCTGCTGGGGTTCATGATCCTGGGCTCTCTTGTCGCGCTTGAAATCAAAGACATCCTGTCGTCCATCGTGGCCGTCGGGGTCGTGGGCCTGGCCCTTTCCATCGCTTTTCTCTTCCTCCAGGCCCCGGACCTGGCCATCGTTCAGTTTCTCTTCGAGATATTCGCCCTGATCATCCTGGTGCGCGCGTTCGTCCGGAAGGAGTTCCACGCCCTGGAGCCGGCCAAGTCGAGCCGCTGGATCCTTGGGTTCACCCTGATCGGGCTCGCAGCCGTCTTTCTCCTGAGCCTCAAGGTCTTCCGGCTTCTCCCGCCTTTCGGGGAGCCCCTCCTCGACGTCTCCCGCTATTATCTGGATCACGCCGCGGCCGACACGGGCGCGGCCAACATCGTCGCCGCCGTTATCCTTGATTACCGGGCCTACGACACGCTGGGCGAGGTCACGGTGTTGCTGACGGCGATCTTGGGAACCCTGACGGTCTTGCGCGTCCGGGCCCGGAATAAAAAAGGGGGTGACAGCTAATGGACGGGAAGCCGGGCATGACGGTCATCGTTAAAACGATTGTCCGGATCATCGTCGCGATGATCTTTCTCTATGGCTTCTACATCATGCTCCACGGCCATCTCAGCCCGGGGGGGGGATTCGGCGGCGGGGTCGTCCTGGCCCTCGGGTTCCTGAGCGTCCTTCTGGCCTATGGCCGCGAGGAGGCCCTAAAATGGCTGCGTCTGGGATTCCTTCGAGACCTCGAACACGCGACCCCGCTCCTCTTCCTCGGCGTCGGCGTAATCGGCATGGCCTGGGGAAGCGCTTTTCTGGCGAATATCCTGTCTAAAGGCAAGCTCTTCGCCCTGCTCAGCTCGGGGATCATCCTGCCGCTCAACATCGTCATCGGGATCAAAGTCGGCCTATCGCTGTTTCTTGTCGTCCTGGCCCTGGCGGAATTCGACCTGAACGAAGGAGCCGACCAATGACACTCTACGTCTTGTGCTTCGCCCTGTTCCTGGTCGGTCTGTACGGCCTCTTGACCAAACGCGACCTCGTCAAGATCATCCTCTCCTCGGGGATCATGGGCTACGCCTGCAACCTGATGATCGTGCTCTTCGGGTATCGCCACGGCGGCGCTTACCCCATCCTCGAGAAGGGCAAGGAGGCGGCGGCCATGGTCGACCCCTTGCCGCAGGCCCTGGTCCTGACGTCGATCGTCATCGAACTCGGAGCGACCGCACTCCTCGCGGCGCTGGCGATCCGGCTCTTCCAGAAATACCGGACCTACGACATTACCAAGATCAGGAGGCTCTCCGGATGATCGCGCCCTATTTCGTCATCATCCCCCTTCTCGCGGCTTTTCTCGTCCCCTTCGCGTCAAATCGACGGGATACCGGAGCCGTCCTGCTTTCCCTGGCTGCAGGGACGTCCCTGCTCGTCCTGTCGGCCTATGCCTTCTTCGGCTTGAGCGGCGAGACCCAGGTATACAGGATGAGCGCTTGGAAGCTCCCCATCGGCATCAATCTCGTCCTGGACGCGTTCAGCTCATTCATGCTGGTCATGGTCAGCCTCATCGCCCTGACCTCGCTCGTGTATTCCGTGAAATATGTCCGCCGGCTCGACCGGGACTGGAGATATTATTCCCTGTTCATGATCCTGGTCGCGGGCATGAATGGCGTCATCGTGACGGGCGACCTATTCAACCTCTTTGTCTTCATGGAGATCGCCCTCTTCGCCGCCCTGGTTCTGGTCGCCTACGGCGGGCAGGCCCACGAGTTCGAGGCCTCCTTCAAGTACGCCGTCATGGCATCCGTTTCGGCGTCGCTCATTCTCCTCGCGATCGCCGTCGTCTATGGGGCGACATCGACCCTGGGACTGGCCACGATTTCGCAGGCCCTCTCCCGGCAGAGCCCGCTTCTCATGCTGTGGGTGGGCGGCCTGTTCTTGGCCGGCTTCGGCCTCAAGACGGCGGCCATGCCTTTCCACGCCTGGCTTCCCGATGCCCACTCGTCCGCGCCGTCGCCCATCTCGGCCATGCTCAGCGGCGTCCTGATCAAGACACTGGGCGTCTATGTCCTCATCCGGCTTTTCTACAATGTCCTCGGGGCTCCGCGCCTGTTCCTCCATCTCTTCCTCGGTCTCGGCTCCGTCTCGATCCTCGTCGGCGTCCTCCTGGCCGTCGGCCAGTGGGACATCAAGCGTCTCCTGGCCTATCACAGTATCAGCCAGGTCGGGTATATCCTGCTGGCGATGGGGCTCGACACGACCCTGGGAATGGCCGGGGCCGTCTATCACATGATCAATCACGCCGTCTTCAAGTCGCTCCTCTTCTACAACGCGGGCGCGCTGGAAACAGCTCTCGGCACCCGCGACCTCAGAGAGATGGGGAATGTCTCCAAGCTCCTCCCCGTCACCTCGGCGACGTCCATGATCGCGTCCCTATCGATCTCCGGGATCCCGCCCTTCAACGGCTTCTTCAGCAAGCTGATGATCATCGTCGCCGCCGTCCAGGCCGGCCATCCGCTCCTGGCCCTCGTGGCCGTCGTCGGGAGCCTGCTCACCCTGGCCTCCTTCATGAAGGTCCAGCGATACGGGCTTCGGGGAGGCCCGCCCGTCGAGAAGACGGTCGGGCGCGTCGACGGGTGGATGAAGACGGCCATGGTCATCCTCGCGGCGCTGTGCCTGATCACGAGCCTGCTCGTCGTGCCGGGGATCCGGGAAGCGACGCTCGACCCCGTTGTCAAGGTCATTATGGACAAGACACAGTATGCAACGACCGTTCTGGGGAAGTGACGCCATGAAAATACAAACGCAGAGCCGCATCCTCGCTTTCGCCCTGGCCTTCCTCGCCTGGCTGGCCTTAACGGCCGGGGGCGGGGGCCAGGAGATCGTCGCGGGGGCGGTCGTGGCCCTCATCGTGGCCCTCGTCGCCGGCCGGTTCATGTCCGGCTTTCCCCGCCGCGGATTTCCCCGGCGCGTCGGATTCGCCATCCTGTATTTTTTCCGGTTCCTCTGGGAGATGATCAAGGCCAATTTCCAAGTCGCCGGGATCGTCCTCCATCCTCTGCGTCCGATCAAGCCCGGGATCATCAAGATCCGGACGGAGCTCACCAAGGATACAGCCATGACGATCTTGGCCAATTCCATCACCCTCACGCCGGGGACGTTTACGATCGACATCAATCCAGAGGCCCGGGAGATCTATGTCCACTGCATCACGGTCGACGGGACCAGCGTCGATGAAAACACGAAGAGGATCGGCGCCAGGTTCGAGCGGATCCTGAAGGAGGTCCTCGAATGAGAGTCGTACGCTGGCTCGCCGGAGTGGTCGTTATCGGGATTCTGGCCTACCTCGACTTCTTCGTCTTCCGGGCGCCCCTCTTGATCAAGCTCATCAACGTCAGCCTGTTCAGCGCCCTCTTCATTCTCTACCGAGTCATCCGCGGGCCGAGCCCGGCCGACCGGATCATCGCAGTGGACATCCTGGGCATCCTCACCATCGCCGTCCTGGCCCTTCTCGGCCTCACCTACGACCAAGGTTTCTTCATGGATATCGCCCTCATCTGGGCCCTCCTGAGCTTCGTCGCCTCGCTCGCCTTCGCCAAGATCCTCGAAGGGAGGCGCCTCGATGATTAGGCATACGATCGGCATGGGATTCATCTGCGTCGGGATCCTCTTCGACTTCCTGGGCGTCCTTGGCCTGCTCCGCCTTCCGGATGTCTACAATCGCCTCCAGGCCGCCACCAAATGCGTGACCTTCGGGTCGGCGGGCCTGCTCTTCGGGGTTTTCATCCTGAAGGGCTTCACCAGCTTCGGGTTCAAGGCCCTCCTGGCCATCGCCTTCATCTTCCTCACATCGCCCATCGCCGCGCACGCCATCGCACGCGCCTCCCACCGCAGCCGGATCCCGCTCTGCCCGGAAAGCGTCGTCGACCTCTATGAGGCCGATCATGAGCTCAAAGAGGAGGACGGCCATGCCGCTCCCTAAGCTTCGTGAGATCAAGGAGGCCCTGACCTCGTTCTTCTCGCCGCCGTACACGACCAAATATCCGGCCGGTCCCGGCGTCTCCTTTCCGTCCTACCGCGGCTTTCCGAAGTACGACAAAGACCACTGCGTCGGCTGCGGGACCTGCGCCCAGGTCTGTCCCTCGCTCGCGATCCAAGCGTCCGACGACCTCGAGGCCAAGGTGCGCCGGCTGCGCGTCGATTACGGCTCCTGCATCCAGTGCGGCCAATGCCAGGAGAAGTGCATCACGGGCAAGGGGATCGTCAACACCAGCGCCTATTCGCTTTCGCTGGCGGACGTCGCCGCCCCCGAGGCGTTCGAAGTTGTAGAAAAGGAGCTCGCCGTCTGCGAGTGCTGCGGCGCGGCGATCGGCTGCCGCGACCATCTCCTCTGGATCAAGGAACGGTTGGGAGCTAAAGCCTACGGCCATCCCAACCTTCTCCTGGCCACCCAGGGGATCCTGACCGATGTCGAGCCGTCGGAACCCCGATCGCGGCTCCGCCGGGAAGACCAGATCAAGGTCGCCTGCGCGAAGTGCCGCCAAGCCATCGTCACGCTCGACGAGTTCGCCGGATTGGCACCACGAGATGTTCAAAAGGAGGGGAAAAAGATGAGAAACGTCAAAGAGATCTTGGAAGCAAAGGGGTACGGCATCTGGACCACATCCCCGGACGCCACGGTATTCGAGGCTCTCGAGACCTTGGCGGAGAAGAACGTCGGGGCCCTCCTCGTCATGGAGGCGGGCAATGCCGTGGGCATGTTCTCCGAAAGGGATTACGCCCGCAAGGTCGCCCTGAAGAATATCTCCTCGCTCAACACGCCGGTCCGGGATATCATGTCCACGCCCCTCTACGGCGTCACACCGGAGACGACGGCCGACGAATGCATGGTCCTCATGACCGAGAAAAAGATCCGGCACCTGCCTGTCAACAGCGGCGGGAAGCTGGTGGGCCTCGTTTCCATCGGCGACATCGTCAAACATCTCATGGACGAGGATAAAATGACGATCGAGCATCTCCAGGACTACATCATGGGGAGGTATATGTAGGCTTGCGGCGTTAGGTCCCCGCACCGGACTTGCTTTTCCATCGTCGGGAGGGAGGTGCGCGTCGAAGCCTGCCCTCCGCTTTCTCGACTCCCTCGCCCGCGGTTAGATCGGCTTTCGAATTGATCCATCCATCAAGCGCCTGGGCGGGTGGAAAAGAAAAGCCGAGTTGCCAGGGCCGTTATAATTCCTCTCGTTCAGGATTATTCATCGTCTCACAGGAAAGAGCTCCGTGTCTGGACACCCCTAATCTGGGGTGTCGAGCAGTCCCTGCGTGCAAAGGGGGCCTGAAATGTCCTCGCCGCTTGGCATATTTAATGCTGTTAAAGGTATCGGTTCGGCGTAAAGAGGCAGCCCGAGAAAGGAGATATGGAAATGGATATCACCCCGAATCTGACGGTGGACGCGAGCGATCTGGCCTGCCCCATGCCTATCATCATGACCAAGAAGGCCCTCGATGGAATGAAGGTCGGGGAGGTCCTGAAAATGATCTCGACCGACCCCGGCTCCGTCAGCGATATGAAGGCCTGGACCGGCAAGACCGGCCATGAGCTGATCAGTCACGAGGAATCTGGTGATCGATATGTTTTTTATGTCCGAAAAACAAAGTGAGGGATCTTCCCGACAGTCTGGGGAACGAAGGTCAATAGGAGAAAAGTGATGCCTGAAGAATCGGCCAAGAGGCTGGCGATCATCGCTCTGCACGGGACCTTGGATATGGCTTACCCCCCATTCATTATGGCGACCACCGCCGCCACCATGGACATGGAAGTGGCCATCTTTTTCACGTTTTATGGGCTGGACCTATTGAAAAAGGGGAAGATCGATAAGCTCAAAATCGCCCCCATTGCCAACCCCGCCATGCCGGTCCCCATTCCCAATATCATCGGGATGCTGCCCGGAATGACCGCGATGGCGACGATGATGATGAACAGGTGGATGAAAAAAGCCAAAGTTGCCAAGCTGAGCGAGCTCCTCAGTCTCTCCATAGAATTGGGTGTGAAGCTCATCCCCTGCCAGATGACGATGGATGTCATGGGCATCAAGAAAGAGGACCTGATCGACGGGCTGGAAATCGGCGGCGCCGCGACCTTCCTGGAGTTCGCCAGCCACAACGCGATCACGTTGTCCTTCTAGGCTCCGCACGACTTCTTTGGCCGAAAGATGATATTGAATTGTTTTAGATATTCTTCCAGGGGCGGCAAGCCGATCTCTTTCCTCCACTCGTTCACCTTGGATTCGTCTTCGAGCGGATAGAGTTCCGCGGTCTTCGTCTGCTCGTTGTAGCTTGTATGCATCCCGTATTTCTGAGCATAGACCTTCTCGAATTCCGCTATCGCCCCCGGAATGTCGCCGTCCCCCCTTAAACGCTCGCCGGGGGTTCCGGGAGCGGGAGGAGGCCCCCCTTGGGAACAGCCGAATACGCAAACGGCCAAGATGCCGAACAACATGGCGGCTATGATCTTATGCATCGGTGGTGAGCTCCCTTAGGTCCGTGATCTCAGCGGTTCCCGCTCTCCGAAGGCTCGCACGCTTCGAACGAGAGGCCGCTCTTGAGCTTCCCGGTGACCGTGATCCGGCGCCCGGCATCGGCATGGCCGACGGCTCTTCGGGCGCCCGGCCAGGCGAACCTGACCCTGAGCTCCGGGATCCCGTCCTCGTCGAGATCCGCCGCCGGGCCAAAGGCCCCTCCGCACGGGACCGAGCCGTTGAGCCGGAGCGTCGTCAGGTCGATATCCTCCAGGGGCAGGCCGGCGGCAAGCTCTATTCGAACCGTCAGCCATTCCCCCCGTCCGGTCGCGTCGGCCACCCCGGGGGAGTCGACCGCCAGATCGGCCCGGATCCGGCCCCGCGGCCTGGCCAGGGGGAAGCGGTCGCGCCCCCCTCCGGTCAGCTCGTACGCCAGATCGCACATTCCATCTCCGTCCCCGTCGCCGCCCTGATGATCGGACCAGAAGTTGCCTCCGATGGCCCCGCCCATATCCCAAAGCTGAAAAAGGGACTCGCCGGTCCGCGTCTGCTGGACCTGATCATCGTTCCCGATGAGGTCGTTGTGGTAGAACCGGTTCTCTCCGAAGCCTCCCCAATGAAGGCTGATGCCGATGCCCGTCGAGTTCCGGACCAGGATATTCTCCTTGATCGTGTTGCGGCCGGCGATGTAGTAGATCGAGATCCCGGCGCCCTTGTTGGCATGGACGAGGTTGCCGCTGACGGTGCTGTTGTAACAGGAATCGATGAGGAGGCCGCTCGACCGGTTGTGGTGGACCCGGTTCCCCTCCACGAGGACATGCCAGCTCCAGGCGGGCCGAAGTCCCGTGCCGTTCCGGAGGACATCGCAGTCCCGGATGACGCCGCGCAGGAACTGATGGACGTTCATGCCGTATTGGCCGTTGTCGGAGACGGTGCAACGCTCGATCCGGTGATAACCGCCCGTCTTGGTCGAATGGATGCCGTCCCTCGAGTTCTGCGTCGCCGCGACGTCCGTCAAGGCCACCCGCCGGACGTGCGCACCCGGGGCGATCTCGATCCCGTCCGTGCCGCCGGCCACCGTGATCCCGGAGACGCCGACGTCGCCGGCCGTGATCCGGACGACGCTCCCGACGCCCCGGCCGACGAGCTTCGTGGTCGATCGCCGCTCGCCCTGCAAGCGAAGGGGCTTGTCGATGACGACGGTCTCGTCATAGAGGCCTTCCCTGACGAAGACAGTATCGCCGGCGTTCGCGGCGTCGATGGCCTTCTGGATCGAGGGGTAGGCGTCGGGGACCGTCAGAACCCGGCTTCTTTCCGGAAGAAGACGGGGCCAGACCCAGAGCTCGTGACGTCCCCCGCCGGGCCGGGCCGTCGCCTCGTCCCCGGAGCCGGCTCTGAAGTAAAGCGAGCCGTCCTCGGTCAGGCCGATCGGATCGACGGGCGCAGTCTCGTCGGCGATCCGTCCGGCGGGCGGCAAAGGGACGCCGTTCCTGACGGGCATGAGCCAGATGCCGGCGGTTTCGGGCCCGCGGCCGGCGTAGACGACGCCGCCGCCATCGGGTGTCCAGGCCAGGATCCGGTCGCCGCCTGCTTCGCGGACCAAAGGGACCGACTTCCGTTCTTCGATGCTGTAGAGGATGCCGGCCCCGGGGATCATCGGATCGTCGGAGAGACTGTAGGCGATGGTCCGCCCATCCGGCGACAGCAGGACGCTCCCCGGCCAGCGGTCGCCCAGATCCAGAACGGTCTCGGCCGAACCGTCAGAAGCGGAGATGAAGGCGACGGAGTTCGCGTTCCCGGCACGGCTCAGGACCGCCAGGATTCTGTCGCCGGAAGCCCCCCAGGCCACGGGATGGATGCCGGCGATGTCCGGATCGGACAAGAGCGGCCGGGCTTCGCGGCCGTCGACGCGGACGGATCGCAGCTCGACCCTTCCGCTGTCATCGCGCCAGCTGAAGACCATCGTCGCCCCGTCCGGGGATATCGTCGCCTCCTCCGCGAACCCGGGCTCCGGGCCCGCCAAGCGGCGGCGGTCCAGCCGGCGGACGGCCTGGGTCACCCGGTCATAGGCCATGAGACCGCCCGTGTCCATGTCCACGACGGCCGCATAGCGGCCGTTGCCGGAGAGTCCTCCGATCCTCTGCCCTTCGCCGAAGAGCCGGACCAGTCGGGTGACCGTCGTCCGGCCGGGCCCGCTCCCCCTCGGACCGGACGCTCCGGCTTTCGATCCGCCCAATTCCGCTTCGGCGATCCGGGCGACGGCCGCCTGTTCGGGATAATCCCTGATGACCTCCCGGAAGGCCTGAGCCGCCAGGTCGCCGGAACCGGCTCTCATATAACAGAGACCGATATAAAGCTGGCACAGGGCCGCGTAGGACCGGTCGTCCCCGTGCCTCCTGATGATCTCCTGGAAGATCGGAACGGCATTGATGGGCTCGATCCGCGTCTCCAGAAGAAACACCGCGCGCTCGAAGAGCATCCGGTAATAGACATCGGCGGAGACCTCCGGGGCGAGAGCGAGAAGCGCGAGGACGGCGATCAGGGGGACCGCTTTGAAGGCCTTCATGCTCCTCCCATGAACCGATAGCCCTCTCCGTAAACGGAGAAGATGTAGCTCGCGCCCCCCGGATCCTCCCCGATCTTCTTCCGGATCTTGAGGATATGGTTGTCAACGGTCCTGGTCGAGGGGAATTTCTCGTAACCCCAGATCCGGTCGAGCAGGACGTCGCGGCTGACGACTTCGCCGCGGTGGGCCACGAGGTATCTCAGGATCTCCACTTCGAGGGACGTCAGGTCGAATTCCAGCCCATCCCGCCGGACCTTGAAGTGAGAGAAGTCGATCTCGACGCGGTCGAACCGGAAGAGCGCGGGTGCGCTCTTCCCGTCGCGCCGGTCCCGCCGCAGCTGGGCCCTGATCCGGGCCAGGAGCTCCCGGATGCCGAACGGCTTGCTGACGTAATCATCGGCGCCGATCTCCAGGCCGACGACCTTGTCGACCTCCTCACGCTTTGCCGTCAGCATGATGATGGGGACCCCGACATTATGGCGGCGCAGCTCGCGGCAGACGTCTAGGCCGTCCTTCTTGGGAAGCATGATGTCGAGCAGGACCAGGTCGGGGGCGTCCCGGAGGGCCTTCGTCAGGCCGTCGTCGCCGTCGAGCGCCCAGCCGACCTCGTATCCTTCCGCTTCCAGGTTGAGCTTCAAGCCCTTGACGAGCTCTTCCTCGTCCTCGATGATCAGGATCTTTTCCTTCACGGGCTCCCCTCCGCGGGCGTCTCCAGGGGCAGGAAGACCGAGAACGCGCTGCCCCGTCCGGGCTCGCTTTCGACCTCGATCCTCCCTCCGTGGGCCTCCACGATATGCTTGACGATCGTCAGCCCCAGGCCGCTCCCTCCCGCATCGTGTCCCGCCGCCTTCGGGGAACGGTAGAAACGCTCGAAGATCCTGCCGGCGTCCTGGCGTGAGATGCCGATCCCCTTGTCGGCCACTTGCAGGACGGCCTCACCGTCTCTCCGGAAGACCCGGATGAAAACGTCCTTCGTCCCCGGCGAGAACTTCATGGCGTTGCTCAGGAGATTGACGACGACGCTGGCCAGAGCCTCTCTGTCGAATTTGACGGGAGGGAGCTCCGTCTCGATGTCCTCGCGGACGATGAAGCCCTTTCGCTCCAGGTGATACCGGTAGGATTCCAGGGTGGACTTGACGGCCTCGGCGATCGATCCGCTCTCGAGGTGAAACTCCCAGACGTCCCGTTCGATCCGGGACATGTCGAGGATGTTGCTGATCATGTTGGAGAGTCGTTCGCTCTCGCCGGTGATGATCTCATAGGCCTCGCGCCGTCCTTCTTCGGGCAGATACCTTCGGTTCTTGAGGGTCTCCCCGTACAGGCGGATGAGGGTCAAGGGGGTCTTGAGCTCATGGGAAATGGTATCGATGAACCGGGATTTCATGGCCGCCGTCTCCGCTTGGCGTGAGACGTCGCGGACCAACAGAAAGGCCCCGAGCGAGGTCAGCCCGACGAGACCGGCCAGGAGGATGCCGATGAGCAGGTTCTCCCTCCGGGCCGCCCGTTCCAGGTCGTCAAGATCGCTCCGGGCTACTGCGTAGCGCCAAGGGAACGGGAACCCGGGGGCGGACATGGTCAGGGTGTTCTCGGGGACCGGGCGGTCCGGCGCGGCGGGCGCCGAGCCGGCCGGCTCGACCAGACGGACCATGATCCCCGACTCGCGTTCGACCTTGGCCGCGGCCTCAGGGAACAGCCGGTTCCTGACGTCGTCGAGGTTCCAGCAGAAGCCCGCGTAAAGGAACCGATCTTTCGGGACGTCGGCCATGCGTGCGTAAGAGATCAAGACGCGCGACGTTCCGACAGCCAAGGGAAAGCGCCCCTTGGGGGGCTCGTTGGCGTATTGCGAATAGGCGATCCTCTCCTTGAGGACCGGAACGATGTTCTCTTCGACCATCGCCGCGAAACTCAGTTCTTCGAGATAGGGCGAGGATCTGGTCCGCGCGGCCTCATAGGCTTTCCGAAGGTCGGCATGCTGCCCTTCGGCGAACTCCGCCCGCAGGACCCTCGCGATCTCCTCCACATAGAAATCATGGGCCGACCTGCTGAGCGGCCAGGCGCCGTCCTCCAGCATATCGAAGACCAGGACCAGGTTTTGCAGGGACGCCTCCGGCTTGCCCTGACGCTTGGAGATCTCATGAAGCTGGAGCGCCGCCAGCGGGCCGTAAGGATGGCCGGAACGATTCTGCAGCCGTCCGTACTCCGTGAACAGCTCCGCATACGCGGAAGCGGCCTCGTCGTCTCTCTCCAGGAAGAACAGGCAGCGTCCGTAGCCCTCCCAAGCGATAGCCTGGAGGCGGGGGACCTCGCTCAGGGGGCGGCAACGGCGGTAGAGCTCCGCCGCGCGGTCGTACTCCCGGCGGACGGACTCCCAGTATTCGGCCCTCTCGAAGAGCGCGAGGAACGGCGAGCCGGACAGGGCTTCTTTCCACTGGGCGTACGGCGGATCTTCGCCGCCGGGATGGGGGACGACCACCCGGAACTCCGGGTCGAGGAGGAAGACCCTCTCGCCCGATCCGGGCCCCGCCAGGGAGGGCTCGGGCGAGCCCTCGCCTCCCCCGACCAGGGGGAGAAACCGGTCGGCCGAGAGAATGGCACTTTCGTGCTCCAGGAAGGATGTCTCGATCGAATCGACCGCCCGTTCCCCCGAGACCCAGAGCTGGGATTCGACGATCCGCTTCAACGCTTCCCGGCGCTTGGCGACGGCGCTCCAGCTCAAAAAGCCCACGATCAGCGATGGGCCGAGGATCCCCAGTATAAAGGAGATGCGGATCCTGTGCCGGGTCGTCTTCTTGCCCGCGATCGTCCTCATGAGGACCTCGCCCCGTGGAGCCTCTCGGGCTCTGGCGGGGAGTCCGGTCGGAGGGGTGCCGAGTTCGGTCGCCTGCCCCCTTTTTTCCATTATATCGGATACGCGCCCCGGATTGTCAAAGGAAGGTAACGAATTGTCTCCAATTGTCGGCGGGCCTGACCCCTGAGGCCGGACCCGATATCTTTTACATTCTTTTACTTTTCCTTGACATCCCGTCAGGGCCGTTCCTGTAACTCTCAATCAGATGGATCTTCTTTTGGGCTGCAAGGAGGATGTAATGAAGAAACTCGTTATTGGCATGACAGCTCTCGTCTTCTGCGCCGGACTGGTCACCCCGCCGCTGCAGGGCCAATACAGGGCCGAAGACATCGTCGTCCCTCAGGGATATGAGGTGACGAAGATCGCCGAGACCAACAGGGTCGTCGATCCTTACCGGTTGACGTTCGACGCGAACGGGAACCTGATCGTGGGGAGTTACCATTACATGATCTACTCGATCGATCCCCTCGGCGAGGTCACGATCATCGGCAAGACGAGAAAGTACAATATCAATCCCCTGGAAGTCGAGCCCATCCCCGATTCGAACAATTATGTCGTTCGCACCCAAAGTGTCGATTCGTCGGGGAATCCGGCCGTGTACCGGTTCACGCCGCCGGATACCTATGAGAAGTTGTTCGAGTCTCCGATGATCAACGCGATCGGCTTCGACAAGCTGGGGAACTTTTACGGCGTCGTCAGGGGCGATCCCATCCCGGGCACCGATCCGATCAGATACTATTGGCTGGTCAACCGGTATGATCAGGATTTTCATTTCGTAGAGACGACCTGGACCTTTGAATGGTTCATCATCGATTTCTGTTTTGACCGCCTGAACAATCTGCACATGCTGGTGCCGGGATCGCGCGGCAGCTTCGACGGGGGGGTCATTATCAAACTCTTCGCGGGGCCCGACGGGATCCCGGTTCCGCAGGGTCCGGCGGATTTCTTGGTCCCCTATGGGCTCACGTTCGCCCGCGACATCGCCGTCGCCGACAACGGGGCCATCCTCATCGACGAATACCTCCACACAAACACGGACGGTTTTTCTACTTACGAGGTCTTCATGTTGACGATGATCGGCCAGGATGGGACCATCATCCGGAGGGATATCGGGCCCCATTTCCTCAATCCGTACGGATTGGCCCTCAGGAAGGACGACGCTCTCTACGTCAGCGAAATGAGTCGGGGCGTCATTTCGAGGGTCTTCGACCTCGGAGGGATCCAGAAAGCCGATTTCACGCTCGATACGGGGATCTCCAGCGCCGGGGCTGTCGCCTTCGACGCCGATGGAAGGCTCTATACGCACAGCTTCCGGCAGCTCAAGCTGTTCCGGCTTAACTCCGGCGGCAGCCCCGAGCAGGTCGGCGCAGGGACAGGTTATTCTCAGCAGATCGCCTCGGACGGGATGCACTTCTACTTGGGAAGCTCGCCAACGGTCACCGGCGTCGAACGGCAGATCCTGAAGATCGATCCCGTTTCGGGCGCGACCGAAGTGGTCGCCTACGGGGATGAGAATGTCAAGGGCTATCGGTCTCTGGCCTTCGATGCTTACGGGCGGCTGGTCTTGAATACCGAGATCGATGTCGGCCAGAATCTCTACGGAGCGGACATCATCGATCTGGACATGGGGACGCCCAGATCCTATGTCACCGGCCTGCACAACAAGGGCCGGGACATCCAGTTCGACAACGCCCAGAACTTCTACTTCGTCGAAGGGATCGGCGACGGGATCAAGAAGGTACCCCTTCTTCCGGAGTATGCGACACCCCCCGACCTCGGCGCCGAACCCCTGTTCTATGATCTGAATCCCGAAGGCGTTCCATATCCCCCGACGGTCTATTTCTTCTGCGTCAACCCCCTGCTGCAGGAGGTCTTCATCCCCCAGATGGACAACGGAACCATCCTTTTTGGCGACGCCGAAGGGAACGTCGAACCGTTTGCCCAGGGATTCCTGTTCCCTACGCAGATCACCTTCGATAAGTACGGCTCGCTCTACGTCTCGGACGCAGGCAACGGGATATTCAAGATCGTTCACGAAGGCTGGACGATCCCGGCCGTCGTCGCCCTGAAGGACCAGCTGCTCGAAGAAGTCCGCCTGAGTCCGATCGCGAACGGGATCAAGAACAGCCTGGTCAAGAAGCTGATGAACACCGATGAACTCCTCGAGAAAGAGGCCATCTTCCCGGCGATCAACCTTGTCAACGCCTTCAGGAACGAGGTGCTCGATCTGAGAGGCGAGAAGATCCCCATAGCCTTGGCCGACGACTGGCTCAAGAAGGCTTCTGACATCATCATGGCCCTGGAGGAGATCGATTAGGCCGCCGCGCCAGTGGGTGATTTCATCGCTGTCGCGATCCAAGAGCTGGTCGGGCGCTGGAAAGGCGACCTGGAAGCGACCTATCGTGTCTCGGCGGAGGTCTTTACTGGCACGCAATATGCTTGAATGGAAGCAGACGAGATTAGCCGCGACCTTCCTGGAATTCGCCAGCCACAACGCGATCACGTTGACCTTCTAGCAGGGGAAAGATATCGACGACGACAAAGCCGATAAAAGCTATTTAGCAGGAAGATATCCCCGCTCTCTTAGAAAACGGTCCTGTTGAGCCTTGCCGTCCGCCAGAAATGCAGGGTCGGGGTCGAAGTCGCTTTCCTGATTAGCCAGGTTGCGGGTGAGCAGATGCCCGACGCCGGGATAAATATTCAGCTCACAAATGCCTCCCGATTGGATCACGCGATCACAGAACCGCTTGGCCCTCGAAACGGGTGTCAGGGTATCCTTATCGCCGTTGACTATGCTCGTGGGCGGAGTCGCGGCACTCGCATGCTCCATCGGGGAAAATTCGGCTGCGTTGGCCCGACCTTGGAGCAGCCGTACGAACCATCCATCCGCGGCCACGTCCAGCGCCGGGGACCACAATAAAAGCAGATTCGGCATGGCGTCTTTATCGGCAGCCTGCCCGTTGGGAAGGTCAACTAAGGAAGCGGCAGCAACCAGGTAGCCGCCCGCTGATACTCCATATCCGGCCACCCGGTTCGGATCGATTTTGAACTCAGCCGCTTGTCGACGCACCCACTGAAAGGCGGCCCGCGTATCGTCCAGGGCCTCGATCGGAGTGATCTCTCCCGCTGCCAGACGATAATCGACCGCGATCGCCACAATACCCAAAGCGGCAAATCGGCGGGCGTCGTCAAATGTCCATTCGGCGCTGCCTGCGACCCAGCCGCCTCCATGGAACAACAGGATAGCTGAAGTCTGCCCCTGGGAAGCCTGGCCCGACGGCATAAACACATAAGCATTCAACTTCATTCCGTCGACTTCGCGATAGGCATAACTAACGGGTTGGGCTACTTGGCCAAATACCGGAAGGGATCGGACGGCTAATGCTCCAAACAACGCCGCGGAAAGTACGAGAGTGTCACGAAATCGCATGTGCGCCCCTCTCCTAATGGCGATCTTGCCCAAACCTATATCAGGGAGAATAGGGCCGTGTCCAAATGAATGTCAAATCGAGTCAAGAATGGGGACGGGCAGAAGGTCAATCGTTCTTGACGCCGCTGACTCGACGGAATACGATAACACCGCCCTCGGGAGGGTGAAGGATCCGGTGATCCTTCCGGACTTCAAATCCGGTATGGGGCTATAAACGTCCCGGGTGGGTTCGACTCCCACACCTTCCCGCCACTTTCTTTTCCCGCCTATCGGGCGTATGCCGATTCTCAGCGCCGAACCGGGTCGCTATACTATGATCCTTGGACGCGGGCATATCGGCGCAATTTTTTCAGGCTGTGTTCGATCTCCGCGTCCGAACGCCCGGAGAAATCAATTATTATGTCATGGCCGAGCGCCGCACCAAGCCCCAATCCGATACCCCCTGAGATAGCCCCACCGATACCGCCTAAGATGAGGAATCCGGAAACGCGGTTGGCATTGTCCTGCTCCGCCGCGGCCGAGCCCATGACGCCGAAAACCAAGCCTCCAGCCAGGAATCCTATGATTGCCCCTGTTTTTGCTTTCGATTTGCGGACGACCCGGATCTTCGTTATCTGCGCGACATCGTAGGCCCCGTCCTTTCCCTGCGCATCCAGGAGCAGCAGTGACCTATTCCGTACCGAAATGAGCTCTCCCGCCGCACGTTCCCCATCCTTCAATTCAATGACGAGCTGGGCTCCTTTCCGCTCCTTCGCCCAGACGGCACCCGAGCCGCCCACGAACGCGACCATCAACAGGACCGTAACGGACTTTTTGATCCAAGGAACTTTCATGGTTTTCCCCTATCTCATTTGACGATACTATCTTTTGTCCCTGGACGGATGTCAAGGCCGACTGGTGGAACATCAAGCCCTGCATGGGGCTATAAACGTCCCGGGTGGGTTCGACTCCCACACGTTCCCGCCACTCCCTATCATTCTTAAAACCCATGACTTTGTTTTGACTTCATCAGTCGAGCTAGCTCATAGGGAATAAGCGGGCCTTGACAATTGATTCGCTTGGATTATTGTCATAATCGAGGCTGGGGAAGAAAGGGAGACCCAATGAAGATCGCGCTGAGCGCTGTCCCGGGAGCACGAAAGGCGGAACATCGCAGATCGATTCGAGCGGCAGGCTCTGGCTCTCCGGGGGGTCAGGTTATGATTCGGCCGGTGCGCAGAGTTTGATCAACGACCTATGGCGATACACCCGGTAGGCCGGGCTCGCTCAGCGCTCAATCTTTGCGGATACGGATCCACTTGACGTTCTGGAAGTCGTCGGCGTCGATGAGCACCGTATCGACGCGAGGCGGACCATCGGCTCTCTTCAGCGTCACGGTGATCTCCTTCGGCTTGAACTCGTTGACCTCGCCGCTGGCGCTGTCGGCGATGGTGAAAAGCGCGCCAAAAGCCGCTGCGCTGAGGGTCCAGATCAACATGACTCCCTCGCCATGATGGTTCAACGAATAGATGCCGGCCGATGGAATAGCGGGTATCAAACCGAGGAGGAGGTTGCCAAAAAAGAAATGGCCCGATGTCTTCCTTATAAGCCGGATCTCAACGGGATTGTATCCGGGGCATTCTATCCGAATGACCTGACCCTTCTCTTTTCTGACCGGCCTGAGCGTGAGGGGGGTCGCGCCTTGGCGCTGGCCGTTGACGATGACCGTGGCCCCCGGCGGAGTCGAGGTCACGGGGATCCGCTGCGTCCTGCTACGGGTCAGCGTCGCGCAGCCGGGAGAAAGCAACGCGCTCGCGAGTGTCAGGAGGAGAAGCATCCTCACAGCCTTCATTTCGAGACACCTCATAGGGGAATATATCCGGCTGCAGGCGGAGAGTTGTCAAGAAGTTGTCAATTTTCGGTTTTCCGCTATCTCCCTGTCCCATTCGCCGGGATCCGCATGGCGTGCCGCTTCAGCCGTCTCAACATGACCTATCCCGTCTATCCCGATATCGAGGAGAGGGTCCGGGGTGAAATGCGCCAAATCTTCGTCGATGTCTCGATCTTCTTTTGACATAGGCTCACAACCTGATCCACACGACTGCCCTCGACCGGCTGGGTTCGCCTCTAATCGGTCTCGATATCTAAACAGTTATTACGACTTTGCCGCGGGCATGTCCGTTTTCGAGATATCGGAGGGCCTCAGGGGTCTCGCTTAAGGGGTAGCGTTTATCGATAATCGACTTAACCTTGCCCGCCTTCATGAGCTCTATGAGGAATAGCAGATCTTTTTGGTTTATGTTCGCGACCATGAGTCCCATGTTCTTGACTCCGGTCATGGACATGAGCATGAGCTGAAAGAACCGGCCCATAGAACCCCCTGCCAGGACATATCTTCCGCCGGGGGCCAATATGCGCCTATATTTCGATATCGAACGGAACGCCGCGATATCGAAGATCAGATCATATAGCTGCCCATTATTGGTGACATCTTCCTGCGTATAATCGATGATATGGTCCGCGCCGATCGAGCGGACCAAGTCCATCTTTGCCGTGCTGCAAACCCCCGTGACCTCGGTTCCGAAGGATTTAGCGATCTGGACTGCGAACGTTCCCACACCGCCGGAGGCCCCGTTGATCAGGACCTTTTGCCCCGCCTGGATCTTTCCCTTATCGCGAAGGCCCTGCAAAGCCGTGAGTCCTGCCATCGGTACGGCGGCCGCTTCTTCAAACGCGAGATCGGCGGGCTTCAGCACAACGCGCTTTTCATCGACGCAGACAAACTCGGCAAATCCCCCGTAGCTGCCTTCTCCAAAAACTTCGTCACCGGGCCGGAACTGGGTGACGTTACGGCCGACCGCCTCAATCTGACCGGCGATATCGGCTCCCAGGACCCTGTGTTTTGGCCTGAGAAGACCGGCGCCCATGAGCCGCATGAAGAAAGGGCTGGCTCTCAGGTGACGCCAGTCATAGGCATTGAGGGATGCCGCATGGACTCTAACCGATATTTCGTTGTCTTTGGGGACGGGTTTTTCCACCTCCTCGAGATGAAGAACATCAGGTGGCCCGAACTTTCTATAGACGATGGCTTTCATGAGCGAATTCAGCGCTCGAAGATCAGGCTGTACGGGGCCCGGCCGAACTCGAAGGCGAAGACGAACCGCCAGCCGTCGCGGGCGTGGTCGTTGAGCATCTGCTCGACGTTCTGTCCGGTCGACGGGTAGGGCACGACCTTGTACTCGCGGCCTTGGGCCGCCCCGGCGCTCGCCGGGACCGCGACGATCGCCTTCACCAGGATGACGATCAGCAGAACGAGCGCGACGTTGATGAGGATACGCGTCAGTTTCGGAAGCTTCATGGTTTTCCTCCCCGGACCACTATAGCACGTCCCGAGAGGGCCCGATAAGCCGTTAGTTCTTCACCGTCGAGACGGAGACGATCAGCTCCGATTTACATTGGCCTTGACATCCGTCGCAAACAGAGAATATTCTCGGGGCAAAAGGGCGATCCGGGGAATATGAAAGCGCGCCTGTTGATTTCCGCGACCATCCGGCCCCTCCTGCTTACCCTTGTTCTCGCTTGCCCGGCTGTCTGGCCATCGCCCCGGCCCGCGTCCCCTCCCTTCCCGCCGGCCGCCGCCGCGGTCAAGCCGCCGTCATGGCTCGCCGACGAGGCCGCCCGCCCCGTGCCCTCGCTCCCGCCTGAAACCGAGGCCGTCGTCCTTCTTGACGAACAGTCGACCGTCGTCAGTCCCAAGGGCGTCATGACCACGACTTGCCGTCGCGCCATCCGGGTCCTCCGCCCCGGCGGCGTGGAGCCGGCCAGCCGCCTAGCGCTGGCCGGCACCTACGACTCCAAGGTCAAGTCCATGACCGGATGGGTGATCAACCCGTCCGGATCGCCGCGCGAGGTGACTATGAAGCAGGTCATCTCGACGTCCATCGCCCCCGACACGCTCTATATGGACGCCAAGATCATGCTGCTCGCGGTTCCCGAAGTCGACGTCGGCAGCGTGGTCGGCTTCGAATGGGTGGAAGAGCAGACGCCGGAGTCTCTCGAGGACAACTGCGCATTCCAAGGGCCATTCCCCGTCGTCCGGGCGCACTATTCGATCTCTCTGCCTTTCCATTGGGAGCCGCAGTTCCGATGGATCAATTGGGCCCCGCTCGAGCCGGCGCTCAACGCCGACGGGCCGGGGATCTTGTCCTTCGATGTCCTCGACGTCCCGGCCGTCGCCGACGAGCCCTTCAGGCCCAAGGAGCGCGCCCTGGCCGGCCGCCTGCTCGTGCACATCAAGCCTGCGGTCGCCCATGTCCGGTCCTTCTCCGGATGGGCCGACATGGGGGCCTGGTACGCGGGGCTGAGCGGGCCGCGGCGGGTCCCCGACAAGGCCGTGTCCCAAAAAGCCCGCGAGCTCACCGCGGCCGCCCCCGACACTCTCTCGAAGATCAGGGCCCTGGCCGAATTCGCCCAGAAGGAGATCCGCTACGTCTCCATCCAGATCGGCATCGGCGGGTTCCAGCCCCACTTCGCGCCGAGCGTCCTCGCCAACCGCTACGGCGATTGCAAGGACAAGACCACGCTCCTCGCGGCCCTTCTCGAGGCGGTTGGTATCGATTCCCACTTCATCGTCATCCACTCCGACCGGGGCGGCGTGAACCCGCAATCGCCGGTCTCGCTCGGCAGCTTCAACCACGTCGTCCTGGCCATCCGCCTGCCCGACGACGTCCCGGACGCGGGGCTCGACAGTCTCGTCCGCCATCCGAGCCTGGGCCGGCTGCTCGTCTTCGACCCGACCATGCCGACGACGCCCTTCGGCCGGCTGCCTTACTACCTCCAGGACAATACGGGCCTGCTCGTGACCGGCGAAAGCGGCGAGCTCCTGGTCCTCCCCCGCCCCGGCCCCGACGGTAACGCTCTCGACCGCAAGGGAAAGCTCGTCCTGACGAGCGATGGCGCCCTGGCCGGCGAGATCACGGAGACACGGCGCGGCGCCGAAGCGGATTCCCTGCGCTATCAAATCCAGGCGGCAACGGAGGCGGAACGGCGCAAGTACCTCGAGACGTTCCTATCCCGCTCCTTCGCCTCCTTCTCCCTCCAGACCTACGAATTCAAGAACCTCGAAGACTCCCGCAGCGACCTCGTCGTCAGCTACAGCTTCATCGCCTCCGCTTACGCCAAGCGCGCCGGCGGCTATCTCGTCGTCCGCCCCCGGGTCGTCGGCAACAAGGCCGTCGACCTCGCGTCGAGGGACAAAAAGCCGCGGCGCTACCCGATCGATCTGCAAACGACGGTCAGCTCCCGGGACGAATTCACGATCGAGCTGCCGGCGGGCTGGACCGCCGACAGGCTGCCGAAGCCGGTCGCCCTCGATGCCGGATTCGCCTCCTATTCGAGCCGGACGGAGGCCGCCGGGCAAACGCTCCTCTACCAGCGCGAATACCGGCTGATCGAGCCGCTTCTGCCGGCGCCGCGCCACGACGAGGCCCTCAAGTTCTTCCTCGCCGTAGGCGCCGAGGAGCAGCAGAGCCTGCTCTTGAAAACCGCCGGGACCAGGAGGCCCTGATGTCCCAGAAATGCGTCCGCCCGGCCTCGCCGGCCTTCTTCGTGCTTTTCACGATCGCGCTGGCCCTCGTCGCGGCGCGCCCCCTTTCGGCCCAAGCTTGGCCTCCCCTCGCACCGGAGGAAAAGGCCATGGCCGACTGCCCCCAGCAGCCCGGCGCCGAAGCGGTCTGGCTCTATCGCGAGGTGCTCACGGACCACGAGACATTCGAAACGAAGATCTTCAAGCGGATGAAGATCCTGAAGGACTCGGGGCGCGATCATGCCAATATCGAGATCCCCTTTTATGCCGGCCGGCAGAAGGTGGAGGACCTCGAGATCCGGCACATCCCTCCCCAGGGCGAACCCCTGCCCTTCAAGGGCCAGGTCTTCGACAAGACGGCCTTGCGCTTCCGTCGCTTCCGTATCGCCGTCAAGACCTTCGCCGTCCCCGACGTGACGGTCGGCTCGATCATCGAGTTCCGTTTCCGGATCGTTCCCGATTTCGGGGGATCGTCGGGAAGCGACGAAGAGGATGTGGCCGAAAACCTGTCCCTATCCGGGTCGAAGCCGGAGGAAGGCGGATTGCCGAAGATCAAGGAATTCCTGTCGTTCCCGGCGATCCACTGGGAAGTCCAGGACGACCTGTTCACCATCAAGGCCAGATTCGAATACAGCGGCCACCCCTACATCTGGACGCTGTTCGACGGCCCCTGCCGCCTGACATGGGTGTCCCACAGGCTCGAGAACGCGCAACCGGTCATCAAGGGCAACCGGGTCGAGCTCGAGCTCGGGAACATACCGGCCTTCGAGGACGAGGAGATTATGACCCCCGAGGAGGCCGAGCAGATGTCGGTGGATGTGTCCTACCTGGACCGGCGCATCAGCGATTCGGACGAATTCTGGAAGCGGGAGAGCCAGTACTGGCAGCGGGCCGCGGAGAAGTTCATCGGCGATCCGGACAAGGCCGCCGCCAAGGCCGGGGAGCTTACCGGGGACGCCGCGGACTCCGTCCTCAAGCTGAGGAGGCTCTACGACGGCGCCCAGAAGATCCGCAACCTCAGCTACGAAAAGGGTCTGACCCGCAAGCAGAGGAAAGAGCAGAAGATCAAGGCCAACCGTAGCGCCGCCGACGTGCTCGAGCGCGGCTACGGCGTGCGAAGCGACATCACCCGGACCTTTGTCGCCCTGGCCAGGGCCGCGGGGTTCCAGGCCGAGACTGTCCGGGTCTCGACGCGCGACGACAAGCTCTTCCGGATCAACCTTCTCTCGTTCTACGACCAGATGGACTCCGAAGTGGCCGTGGTCACCCTCGGCGACCGGAGCCTCCTCTTCGATCCGGCGACGCCGCTCTGCCCGTTCGGCCTCGTCCATTGGAGCCGCTCTAATGCGGTTGGCTTGCGCTATTCCGATAAGCCCCCGTCCTTCTTCACGACGACCGTCTATCAGCCCGACCTGGCCCTGACCCAACGCGAGATCGCCTTGAAGCTCGACCTCCAAGGCGCCCTCTCCGGCACGGTCAAGACAACCTATGCCGGCCACGAGGCCCTCGTGCGCCGGCTTGAACACCTTCATGACGACGCCGAGGCCAGGAAAAAAGACCTCGAGAAGGAGATGGCCGACCTCCTGCCGCTCGGCGCCGTCGTGACGCTGACGAAGCTCGAGAACATCGACAACAGCGCCCCTGACGTCGTCGCCCATTATGAGGTGGCCATCCCGGGGATCGGGACGGCCGCCGGGGAGAAGATGCTCCTGCCGGTCTCGCCCCTACTCGGCTCCGCGCGCTATCCGTTCCGGCACGCCGAGCGCAAGTACCCCATCTACTTCCCCTATCCCTTCCGCGAGTTCGACGATATCGTTGTCACTTTGCCCGAGGGCCTGGCCGCCGAGGTCCGGCCGGCGACGCGGAAGGACCAGAACGATTTTTCGTCCTACATGCTCGTCTGCGCCGACGAGGGCCCGCAGAAGATCCACATCCAGCGCGATTTCATCATTAAGAAATCCTTCTTCCCGGTCGAGCAGTACTCCCCTGTCAAGGCGCTGTTCGATTCGGTTCGGGCGAGCGACGAGGCGCAGATCGTCCTCACGACGGGGAAGAGATGACGAGGCGGGTTCGCCGCTTGTGGGATCTGGCGGCTTGGCTCACTTTCGTCTCCCTCTTTGTCGCGGCGCTTCCCGCCGCGGCACAGAAGGCGCCTTGGCCTCCGATCTGGGTGGACGATGCGGCCATGAAGGACTGCCCTCAGCAGCCCGGCGCGCCGGCCGTCATTCTCTATCGGGAGGAGATCACGGACGTCGAAAGCATGACCACGACCGTGTTCAAGCGGCTGAAGGTCCTCACCGCCGCCGGCCGGGAGCGATCGAACATCGAGATCCCGTTCATTACGGGCTACACCAAGATCAGCGGGATCGAGGCCCGTGTGGTTCCGCCCGAAGGTCCGGAGCGCGAGTTCGACGGCCAGGTTTTCGAGAAAACGGCCCTGCGTTATCGGAAGCTCCAGGTGGCCGTCAAGACCTTCGCGCTCCCCGACGTCGAGGTGGGATCGATCATCGATTACCGCTACAAGATCGAGCACCGCAAGTCGAGTTCCGCGGCCAAAAAAAGTCTCGACGACCTCATGACCGGCCTCGGCGAGGACGAAGGCCGGCCGGAGGAAGGAGGCTCTGTCGAAACAAAGCGCCCGCGGGCCGTCCCTGTCCTGAGCTGGCAGGTTCAGGAGGACCTGTTCACGAAGAAGGCCAAGTTCTCCTATAGTAACCCGCAGTCCATCATCGCGTTCCTTCTCGGCGGGGGGTGGCGGCTTAGCTGGGCGTCCGTGGGCCTTAAGGACGGGGGCGCACCCAGGGTCAGCTGGGGGCGGGCGGACCTGGAAATGTCCGACATTCCGGCCTTCGAGGCCGAGGAATACACAATCCCCGAGAAGACGCTGAGGATGTCTCTCGATCTCTTCTACCTCAGCGGCGAGGTCATGAACGGCGCGGGCTTCTGGAAGATGGAGAGCACAGACTGGCAGAAGAGCGTCGAGGATTTCATCGGCAAGCCCGGCAAGCTGGCTGCCGTGGTCCGGGAGATCGTGGGGAACACGACGGAACCCCTGGAACAGCTCAAACGGATCTACATGAAGGTCCAAGGCTTCCGTAACCTGAGCTACGAGAAGGGCCTGACCCGCGCGCAGAGGAAGGAGCAGAAGATCAAGGATAACCGCTCGGTCGCCGACGTCCTCGAGCGGGGCTTCGGCCTCCGGAGCGACATCACCCGGACGTTCGTCGCGCTGGCCAGGGCCGCCGGTTTTACGGCCGAGACCGTCCGCGTCGCGGCCCGGGATAACAAGCTCTTTCGCAGGGACTTTCTCTCTTTTTACGACCAGCTGGATTCCGAGGCCGCCACGGTCGAGGTCGGCGGGAGGACCCTTATCTTCGATCCGGCGACGCCGTTCTGCCCCTTCGGGCTCGTCCACTGGAGCCGGATGAATTCGACCGCCCTCCGTGCGTCCGACGACCCGCCGGCCTTCTTCACCACGCCGGTCTTCCCCCCCGATATGGCCCTGACGCAGCGTGAAGTCGCCCTCGCCCTCGATCTCGAGGGCAACCTCCGAGGGACCATCAAGACGACCTACACGGGCCAGGAGGCCCTGGTCCGCCGCCTCGACCACATCCATGACGACGAGACCGCGCGGAAGGCGGCGCTCGAGCAGGAGATCGCCGGCGTCCTTCCGATGGGGGCGTCCGCGAACCTGACGAAGGTTGAAAATTTTGACAGCAACGCCCCGGAGCTCATCGCCCACTATGACGTCGCCATCCCCGGTTTTGGGACCGCTGCCGGGGAGAAGATGCTCCTGCCGGTCTCCCCTCTCGCGGGTCCGGGACAGTACCCGTTCCGTCACGCCGCGCGCACGTTTCCCGTCTACTTCCCTTATCCGTTCCACGACTTCGACGACATCATCATCAACCTGCCCGAAGGCCTGACCGCGGAGGTCCGGCCGGAGCCTCGCAAGGACGATAACGACTTCTCCACCTACTCACTCGTCAGCGCCCTGGAAGCCCCCAACAGGCTCCACATCCAGCGCGCTCTCATGATCAAAAGGGTCCATTTTCAAGTCGAGCATTACGCGGCCGTCAAGGCGCTGTTCGATTCGGTTCGGGCGAGCGACGAGGCGCAGATCGTCCTCACCAGGGTCCATAAGTAGCACGTTTGACATCGCCACGGCTTTCTGCGCATGATAGTCAAGGAACCATTGGAGAATCACCATCATGAGATTTTCGTCCCCAAGAACGCTGGCTGTCATCGCCGTCGCCGCGGTCCTGGCCGCGGGGGTCTCGCCTCTCGGCGCCCAGGACATCTTCCGGGCCCAGATGCTGACGGGAAAGGCCCCGGTCGAGCCGCCCCTGATCAAGATCCAGATCGAGGTCACGAGCTGGACGACCCCGGAAGAGGTCATCGCGCTCCAGCGGACCATGAACGAGGCGGGCGTCGACGCCTTCCTGGCCGCGTACAGCCGGGCCAATAAGGGCGTCGTCCGCTTCATGTACACCCGCGGCTTCAACCTGATCATCCACGCCGCCTTCACCGTGCCCACGGAAAAAGGTAAGAAGATCCTGCTCTTCTTCAACCGCCAACAATGGGATTCGAACTACCAGAAATCGATGTCCCGCCACCTTTTCATGGCCATGGAGCTCAAGCTCAACGCGAAGAACAAGGGCGAAGGCCGATTCTACGAGGACGCCCAGATCAGGCTGGATCCGCAGGATGGATTGATCTCCGTCGAGACCTACGAAGGCACGCCGAAGCTATTCCCGCAGGTGCAGGAAGTCATCAAGAAGGCCGCCGTAAAGAAGTAGCGCAAAGATCGCCGCCCTTCCCGTCGTAGATCACGAAGGCCGGGGCGCGAGGGAAACGATGGCAGAGGGGGCACAAAGATGATCCGACGGCGTTTCGTCGCGGGCGATGTGGCTGTTCTTTGTCTCATGGGCTTTGTCTTCGTGGCGGCGGCATCGACCGATCGGCCTATGGCGTCGCCGCCGGGGCAGGTCCCGCCGGTCATTCTGATCCCCAACCTCACCATCGGCATCGAAGACGGCGACGAGAACCTGATGTTCGGCCGCATAGCACGAATCGATGTTGATGGACGGGGGAACATCTATGTCCTTGATGGCAAGTCCCGCAAGGTCGCCGTGTTCGACCGCGGGGGAAAACTATTGAGGGCCATCGGAATCCCCGCGGGGCAAGGCCCCAGAGAGGCGACGAATTTGAGCGGGATCGCCGTGACGCCCGGAGGAACCCTTTTCATCAACGACATGAGGAAAGTGATCGTCTACGGATCGGACGGCGAATATCGCCACACTTTTCTGGTCGATTTCATGATCTCCTCGATCGGCTGCCCCGGCACGGAGGAATTGGTCGCCATCGGGCCGCATGATGGAAAGATCCTGCACATCTTCGACGCCCAAGGGAAGCTCATCGTGTCATTCGGCGATACCTTCACGCCGCCCGGCGAGTTGGAGCCGATGAAAGAGATGCCGATGTTCGGCGCCCCCATCCTTTTCAATTGCGCGAAGGACGGGCGCATCTTCGTTCTGAATCCGCACAGGTTCGAAGTCTCGGTGTTCAAGGACCGGAAGCTCGAGAGCGTGATCAAGGGCCAGAATGACGCCTTCAAGCCCGTCCAGAAAATGGGCCGCGGCTTTATATCCACGGCCGCACAAATCATCTCAAGCGGCGACCTCGTCTTTATCGCCTTCCAGAACCCCGACCCGAAGGCCAAGAAGACGGCCGATGTCTTTCGGGCCGGGCGGCAGATCGGGTCGGTCGACCTCCCGGGAACGCCCTATGTCGCCGACCCCCAAGGCATGATCTATGTTGCCGAAGAAGAAGGTTTCCCCAAGGTCGTCCGTTACGAAGTGAAATAGGGCTGGAGGAGCAGGCAAGAAAGCGGATCGCCTTTGAGCCGTGATATGCGCTTATTGTGGCATGAGGAGGAAGTCAGATAAAATGGGCGCATCTAACAAGCTAGGTCAAAAGGGACTCGTCGCGCTAGGGGCGATTTTACTGATCGTGACTCTCGGTGCAGGGCGCGCCCCGGAGGGCGGGCAATCCCCCCGGATCATCCCCTTGCCGGAGATCGAGGCCGCGGTATACGTCCGAGCCGATCACGGACGGGTCTATATCCAGGACAAAACGGATATCGCCGCCTATTCCTTTGAAACCGGCCGGTTCCTGCGGCGGATCGGGCGGAAAGGGCAAGGCCCGGGCGAGTTCACGATGCTCGGAGGGTTCGCGGTCCTTGCCGACAGGATCGTGGCCATCGATATCACCAAAACGCTCTTCTTTTCCATCGAGGGCGAATATCTCAGCCAGATATCGCCTCCCGCGCGCATCATGTTTTATCCCTTTCTTCCCGTGGGGAAGCATTTCGTGGGTGTTCCGAGGGAACGAAGAGATGATGGATCGATCATACCGCCGATGGGGGTCATTTATGATCAGGCGGGAAAACCGGTCCAGAGGTTCTATGAGGTCCCCGACATCCTTCCCCCTCCCCCGCCCCCGCCGGGATCTTCTCTGCCTTCAGGCCAGGAGGACGCCCTGATGGTCAGGGACTATTTTGACTATGTCGTTCACGACAGCAAGATCTTTGTCGCCGATTCGAGAAAGGGGCTTTCGATCTCCGTCTTCGACGAGACGGGCGCTCTCCTGTACGAGATCCGGCATCCTCTCGAAGGGGTGAAGATGTCAAAGGAATACCGCGATTTCGCGACGAAGAGCTGGCCGGAAAAATACTGGACGACCCATAAGCCCATCTTCCCGGAGATTTTTCCGGCCTTCGCGGCGTTCAAGATCGACGCCAACCGGATCTACGCTGTCACAGCGGCCAAAAAGGACGGCCGCCATGAGGTCATCGTCATGGACCTCGAGGGGAAGATCCTGGAGCGGGGATTCCGGTTTCCCATGCCGGTCGACTTTTGGATGCCGCATTCCTTTGCCCGGACCTTCGACGTCGAAGCCGGCCGGTTCGTCTGGGTCGAGTACAACGACGCCAAGGATCAATACGAGCTGCACATCGAGTAGACTTCGAAGAAGCTAGGCGGGCTTTTTGACCCGGAGATCCGGAGAGACTTCCTTTTTTCCCAGGAACTCGTAGCTGATGGCCCCGAACTTGCACGACGAGACGCACCGCAGGCAGCGGACGCAGTCGGGCGAGTTGGCCTGCTCGTAGATCTTGATCTCGACAGGGCAGTCCTTGTAGCACTTGTCGCAGAGGGTGCACTTCTCGTCGTCGACGGCCATGCGGAAGAGGCTCCCCTTGTTGAACAATCCCCAGAAGGCGCCGAGAGGGCAGACCGTCCGGCAGAAGGGACGCTGGCTGACTACGAACCAGCCGGCGAAGAGGGCGAGCAAACCGAGCTTCCAGTAGTACATGAACCCGACGAGGGGGCGCAGGTCCGTCTTGAGGAGGACGAGGGGAATGCCGGCCTCGAGCGTCCCGGCCGGGCAGATCCATTTGCAGAACCAGGTCTGGCCGTAGCCGAACTCGTCGACGATGAGGAGGGGCAGGGCGACCACCATGGTCACGAGGACCACATAGCGGAAATAGGTCATGAAGTGAGGGATGCGCAGCTTGGGCGTCCGGATCTTGTAAATGAGCTCCTGAATGAAGCCGAACGGGCAGATCCAGCCGCAGGGCATGCGGCCAACGGCGCTTCCGACCGCGGCCATGAAGCCGGCGACGTAGAGGCCGAACTTCTTCTCGGCGATGGACAGGTTGAAGCGCAGGCCGCCGAAAAAGGTCTGCATGGCCCCGATGGGACAGGCGCCCATGGCCGAGGGGCAGGAGTAGCAGTTGAGGGCGGGCACGCAGATGCCCTTGATCCCGCCCTGGAAGATCTCGCCCTTGAACCACGAGGGGATCCAGGCGTTGAGGCCGAGGGCGAAGGCGGCTTGGTACCAGGGCCTGCGGTCGCGGGGCTTGCGCGGGAGGTTCTTGCCCATCCGCGCGCTCAGCCGATCCCGATGCAATCGAGGCAGACCGTGATCGCCTTTTCGAGGACGGTCCTGTATTCGCCGAGGAGGAGCCCTGCGGCCATGAGAACGAGGGACAGCGTGAGCAGGATCCAGGGAAGCCGGCGCTTCACCGCACCGCTCCTCCGAGGATGGTCTTGACGGCGGAGTCGAGCTCGGCGATGTGCTCTTCCTTGAAGCCCACATGGGCGTGGGTGATCGTGCCCGTCGAGTCGATCAGATAGACGACGGGTATTGCCTGGACGCCGTATCGCTTCTTCATGTCCTTGGCCGTCGCGGCGATACCGGCCTCCGCGGCGCCCGAGGGGGCGTCGGCAAGCATCGGATAGGTGATCTTGAGCTTCGCGTAGAAGGGCTTGACGACCTTGCCTCCGGCCTCGTCGAGGGCGATGCCGAAGACGCGGAGCCCGCCCTCGGCCTGGCCCTCGGCGGGTTTGTAGGTCTCGTTGAGCCGCTGCATGTGGGGCATGGCCTTGCGGCAAGGCACGCACCACGTGGCCCAGAAGTCGATAAGGATCCCGGAGGGACGGGTCTTGACGACCTTCGTCTCGCCGGCGACGGTCTCGACGACGGTCAGGGTCAGCTTCCCCTCCTCCACGGCGACGGTGTAATCCTTGCCGTCGACGTTCTTCAGGGAGAATGGGATGAGCTTTTCGCCCGGCTTCATGACGGCGAACGAAGGGGCGAAGAGCAGGAGAAGCGCGGCGACCGTGCCTGCGGTCTTGGCGAGGGTTTTCATGGCTTCCATTTTAACGGTCTCGGCAGGTTATTTCAAGATGAGGTCAGAACCGGTAGGCCAGACCTAGGCCGGCGGACAGGCCGCCGATCCTGGCTTCGAGCGGGTCGTCGGCGTCGGCGCGAAGGGTGCAGGCCCGAAACCCGGCGAAGACGTCGAGCCAGAGGGAGCCGCCGAGCCGGGCCAGGATCCCCGCCTGGGTCAGAAAACCCAGACCGCTCTCGCCGACCGTCCCGAGGAGATTCACTTCGTGGAAAAGGAAATAGGCGGCCGCGGCGCCGAAATAGGGCCGGATGCCCGTCTTGCCGAACTCGGCCCGCAGGCCCGCGTAAAGAGGGGTGATGCGGACCTTGGTCTCCTCTTCCGAGACCGAAAGATGACCCGTCTTGCCGAAGATGTCCGCCCCGGCCCAGAGCTGGACGGGACCGGCGAGCGGGATAGCGACCTCGCCGCCGAAGGCCGGACCCCCGCCATAGACGTCGCGGAAGACACGGTCGGACGGCATAAAATAGCCGGCCTTGAGCGTCAGCGTGAAGCCCGCGCCGAAAGCCGCTCCCGTGGATCCCAGGAAGATCAGGGCGAAGAGGGCGCCAGCAATGCTCTTCTTCATGACCGTTCCATTCTAGTCTTTTTCGCCGCCGCCGGCCAGGGCGACGGGAGTCATCAGCGGACGACGAGCGTGACCGGGGTCTCGGCCGACAGGCCCCCCGAGGTCGCGTGGACCATCACGCCGTAGGTTCCCGCCGGGGTGCCGAGGTCTTGGGGGTCGTTCGTCCCCCCCGCCCCGCAGCCGGCCAGCCCGATGACAAGGAGGACCAACGCGGCCGTGGCCAGGCGGCGCCGGGCGTTGGACCCGCGCAGGGCGCGGTCGCGGGAGAGGATCCAAGCGAGGGCGGCCGCCGCGAGGAAGAGAAGCCCCAGCGCCGGCGGAATGGGCCCGGCCGGCCGGATCGCGGCCGCGGCGCCGGAGCTTTGCCGGGCCCGCGTAGCGAGGGTCAGAGTGGTCGAAGCGGCGGCGGCGCCTGGCGTCACGGTCGCGGGCGAGAAGGTCGCGGTGCAGCCTCGCGGCAGGCCCGTGGCGCTGAAGGACACCGCGGAAGTGAACGCGCCGTACCGGGGCGACACCTCGACCGCGCAGGTCGCCGATTGCCCGGCCGTCGCGGACAGCTCGGTCGGGGCCGCGCTCATCGTGATATCGGACACGACGAAGGTCAGGCCCGCGGAGATGCCGCCGGACGGGGCGGGGTTGTCGACGGTCACCTCGAATTCCCCTCCGGCCTCGAGGTCCTGGGCCGAGAGTGCGACCTGGACCTCCGTTTCGCCCACATAAGTCGTCGTCTTGCCGATGCCGTTCACTCGCCCGAGCGAGCTCGGAACGAACCCCGTCCCACGCAGGGTCAGGGCCAGCCCCGTCCCTCCCGCGCTCGCGGAGGCCGGCGAGACCGTGGTCAACGACGGCAGGGGGTTGTTGACGGTGAACGTCATGATGTTGCTGTTCCAGCCCCCGGTGTCCCGGGCGGTGACCGGGACCGTCTTGCCGGAGGCGAGGTCGGCGGCGCCGATCTGGGCGTCGAGCCGCGTGCTCGAGACGAAGGTCGTCGGACGGTCGTGGCCGTCCCATGTCACCACAACTCCGCTCACGAAATCGCTCCCGGTCAGGGCCAGGGTGAACGCCGGGTCACGCACCGTCGCGCTCGACGGCGAGAGGTTGGTCAGGACATGGGTGTAAACCTCGGGGCCTCTCATCTCGCCGGCGAGAGGCGCCAGGGCCGATTCGCCGTGGCCGTCCTCGAAATAGAAATAAAAGCTGTGGCTGCCGAGGGAGAGCGTCATGGCATAGCTGTACAAACCGCTTGCGGGCATCTGGCCGGAAACGAGGCTCATGGCGTGGGGGGTCCCGTCGATGACGACGTTCTTCACGGACGGCGCGTTGCCGTCCTGATCCGTGTACCGGACCGTGAAGGTATACGTGACTCCCGGCCGGCCGGTCGCGGGGTTGACCTGAGGAGAGGAGAGCGTCGGCGGATCATTGGCGGCCGGACCGGCATAGGCATAGTCGACGGTGGCGTAGGCCTGCTGGCCGTCGATCGTCTGGGGGACGAGCGAAGAGGCCGCCTCGGCGTCCGGGTCGGTCGTCATGTCGACGACCTTGAAAGCGCTCAAGGTCGCCGGATCTCCGGCAATGCCGTCGTTGATCCCGAGGTAATAGCGCTGCAACCCGGCCCCCGCGGCCAGGAGGTCCGTGAAATCCAGGACGAAGGTCGCGGGAACGGCCGTCGTCGAACCGTCGAAAGCATAGGCCCCGCCCTGGCTCAGCAGGGCCGCCGGGTACCATGTCTCCGCGGGGACCGTGGCGGCCGTGTTCGAGCGGCCGAGAGTGAGCCGCATCTGGCCCCTCTTGGCGTGGTCGACGGTGAACTCGCCGATCATCAGCGGCGTATAGCCGTTGCGGGCCGTCAAAACGTAGACCTGGTCGCCCTGGAAGGCCGCGACACGTCCGCCCGACGGGGCGCCGGGGACCGCCGAGGGGTTCCGGAGGGCGTCGTAGGCCAGCCACGTGAATCCCCCCTGATTCCACCCGGAGCCCCAGGAATTCGCGATCCGGAAGGCGCCTTTCTCGCCCGCGTCAACGATGCCGTCCGTATTGATGTCCGTCCAGACGGCGTCGTTGAAGCCGACAATGGTCATCGCGTGCCCGCCGTTGCTGCCGTTGAGCCAATAGCCGACGGCCTGCCCCGCGGCGGCATCGTCGTCGGACGTCGAAGGATCGTTCGAGGCGGTCTTGAAGACCCAGGAGCTGATATAGGTGCCGTAGACGACGATATAGCCGTCGGTCAAGAGCTCCTTGATGAGCTCGAGCCCCGTGGCCGTGCTGGCGTTATTGACGTATTGGATGACCTTCGTCCGGACGCCGAGGGCATTCCTCCAGACCGCCGGGTCGAGGCACCAGGCGCGGAAGTTCGAATCGTACGGGAACTCCAGCCAAGTGGCGGCCCCGTTCCGCTCGAGCACGTTATAGGTGTGATAGAAGCTCGAGCCGTTGTCGCTCCCGCCGTTGACCATGTTGTAGGTCCATTTCGGCGAATACTTGTTGGTATTGCCGGTGTCCCGGATATCCAGGTTGCGCTGGAAGGCCGTCATATAGGACAGCTGGTAATAGGTGATGGCGAAGCTGACGCAGGCGCCGAGGCTCCCCTGGCTCCGGATCGGAGGGAAGAACCTCAGCTGGCTGTTGTCGACGCTGACCGGCAGGTCGGCGGCCAGATCCTCGTTCGCGGCGGCTGCCAGAACAGAGGCGCCGTGTCCGGGGAGGACGCTCCGGACCTCGTCGCCGACCGGCTCGACGGACAACGGATCGAGGGCCGGCTTGCCCTTGCGGGCCCGGACCTCATTGACGCGCTCGAACCCGAGGCGGTTGATGCCGACCCGGGTGATCCGCGGCCAGCTCGAAGCGATCTGCTCGATCTCGCGGGCGTCGAGCGGGATGAGGCCCGTCGCGTGGGGGTCGCCGGTCTGGTCGTCTTGCGCCGAGGGCGCGCCCAGGGCGAAAAGGCCGATCAATCCAAAGAGGGCAATTTTCTTGATTATCTTAAGCATCTTTCGCCTATTCTCTTATTTAGTCTATTAAGACGGACGCTTATTGAATTGTCAAGAAACGGGGGTTTGACACCCCGGCGGCGGCTCCCATAGAATCGGGGTGAGCGAGGTTGAAAATGCCCCAATACGCCGTCGGCATCGATTCCGGGACCCAGGGGACCAAGGCGCTGGTCGTTGACGCCGATTCCGGGCGCGTCCTCGGCCGGGGCAAGGCCCCCCACGCCATGATCGAAAGCCTCGAGCCGGGAGCGAGCGAACAGGACCCGGCCGCGTGGGTCGGCGCCACGGAGAAGGCCCTGGCCGCGGCTCTAAAGGAGGCCCGGGTCGATGCGGGGAAGGTCGTTGCGCTCGGCGTGTCGGGCCAGCAGCACGGCTTCGTCCCGCTCGACGGAAAGGGCCGCGTCATCCGCCCGGCCAAGCTCTGGAACGACACCTCGACCATCGAGGAGACGGAGGCCATCGTGGCCGCGCTCGGCGGGAAGGGAGCTTGCATCGACAGGTTGGGCATCAGCCTGGCCGTGGGCTTCACGGCCTCGAAGATCCTGTGGTTGAAGGATCACGAGCCCAAGAATTTCGCCCGGCTGGCGAGCGTCCTTCTCCCGCACAACTACTTGAATCACTGGCTGACGGGCCGGGCCCACATGGAATACGGCGACGCTTCCGGAACCGGGCTTATGGACATCCGCCGGCTCCGCTGGGATGAGGGAGCGGCGGCCGCGATCGACACAGACCTTGCCGCCAAGCTGCCCCCGCTCAGCCATCCGCGCGAACCCGTCGGGCTGATGAGAAAGCCCGTGGCGGCGCGCTTCGGCTTCGGCCGCGTGCTCGTCGCGAGCGGCGGCGGGGACAACATGATGGGCGCGATCGGAACCGGGAACGTCGCGCCCGGCGTCTGCACTCTCAGCCTGGGCACGTCGGGCACGGTCTACTCCCACTTCGACCGGCCTTTCGTCGATCCGGAAGGCGAGATCGCGGCTTTCTGCGACAGCACGGGCGGCTGGCTGCCGCTGCTGTGCACGATGAATGTCACCAACACGACCGAGATCGCCAAGTCGCTCTTCAAGCTCGATAACGCCAGGCTCGAGCGACTGGCGCGGCGGGCGGGGCCGGGCGCCGGCGGGCTCGTGTTCCTGCCCTTCGTCGACGGCGAGCGGGTGCCCGCCCTCCCCTTCTCGAGCGCCGTTCTCTTCGGCCTCGACCGGGGGACGTTCGATGCGGCCCATATCGTCAGGGCGATCATGGAGGGCACGGTCCTCAACCTGGGCTACGGTTTCTCGCGAATGCGGGAGCTCGGCTTGAAGCCCGGCGAGATCCGGGCGACCGGGGGCGGCGCTAAGAGCCGGCTCTGGCTCCAGATCGTCGCCGACATCTTCGGCGCGCCGGTCGTGACGCTGAGAGAGGCCGAGGCCGCGGCGTACGGCGCGGCCCTCCAGTCGGTCTGGAACTGGCGGTTGGCCACGGGTGAGAAGACGGACATCGCCGCCATCGCCGCGAAATGGGTGGCCAAGGACAAGCTGACCGCGGAGCCCGAACCGAAGAACGCCTCGCTGTATGCCGGGATGCAGGATCGGTTCAACTCCCTCTGGAAGCGCCTCGTCCCGGATTTCGAAGCCCGGCGGAAGGGCCGCGCCGGTTAAAGCCGGCCTAACTCGCGCGTTGCCTCATACATGGCCAGAACATTCTCGACGGGAGTGATCGCCTGGATGTTGTGGCAGGGGGCGAGGATGTAGCCGCCGCCGGCGCCGAGGATGCGCAAGTTGTCCTCGACCTCGCGCCGGACCTCGTCGACCGTCCCGAAGGGCAGCGTGTGCTGGTTGTCCATGCCGCCGTGGAGGACGAGGTGCGGGCCGAACTCGCTTTTGAGCCGCTCCCGTTCCATGCCCGGGCAGCGCCACTGGAGCGGATTGAGAAGATCGATGCCGAGGCCGATCATGTCGGGGATGATGCGCCAGCAGCTGCCGTCGTTGTGGTGGAAGGCGTGGGCGCCGGCCTGGTGCGCGAGGTCGATCATCCGCTTCATCCCGGGCAAGAGGAACTCGCGGATGTGGCGGACCGAGATCATCAGGTCCGTCTGGCCGCCCATGTCCTCGGCGACGTAGGAGATGTCGACCCGGCCGGGGATGGCCTCGTAGATGCGGACGGCTTTATCGTAGGCCAGGTCGAAGAGCTTGCCCAGGCAGTAATGGGCGATCTCAGGGTTCTCGACGAGGTCGACGAAGGCCTGCTCCATGCCGCGGAGCTCTTTATAGATGAGGAATGGCTCCGAGCCGCCGCCGCGGATGGGGTGGGTCTCATTCCGTCGGGCCTGGGCCGGTATGTCGGTGAAGTCCCACCAGTCAGCCGTGGGCCAGACGTAATTCTTCTCGATCTCGGCGACAGTCTTGAAGCCGGCGAGCGGAAAGTGGATGCACTCGCGGTAGGAGCCGGACCCGTAGTCGACGCTCCGGAAGCGGCGGCCGAATTCGTCCTGCATGCTGGGCAGGCGCGGGCCCGCGTAGCGGGGCTCGAGATGGACTTCGTAGTCCACGCCGAGCGTATCGAGCATCCGGCGGCGGGTGCGGCAGCCGAGGCGGCGCATGAGCTTGCGCGTCGCCTCGGGCGTCGCCCAGTAGTCGGTCGGGACGCGGTCGGGCTTCTGGCGGGCGAAAAGGGCCAGCCAGCGCTCCCGCGAGGTCATGGCGCCCGGTTTCGCCGGTCTTGGTTCTCCTGGTTTGTCGGAGAAAAACGGCGCTTTCATGAATAGTCCAGGCTCAGTGCTTGTGCAGGTCCTTGTGCATGATCTGGCGGATCTCGTGGAGCCGGTCATGGGCCGGCAGCTCGGCCAGCCGCTTGTTCATGAACTCGTCGTCCTCGGCCTGGAGCGTCCGGGCGATGTAATCGATGACGCCCGGCGGGAAGATGCCGTCGCGCTCGTAGAGGTCCCGCTTCTCGAGAAGGACCCGGCTCGATTCGACGCAGCTCGCGGGCAGGATGGGCAGACGCTTGAGCAGCTCCTTGTCGGCGAAGATGTTGCCCTTGACGTAGAGGCTGTCGGCCAGATCCAGGGGCGCCGAGTCCTTGAAGAGGGATTTGTCGCTCCCGAAAGCCCAGTTGGCGGCCATGGCGATGCCGGCCAAGGTCAGGTGGACGATGGCGCTGCCGTCGGGGCTGCGGATCTCGACGGTCTGGCGGCCGCCGCTTTCATCGACGAACTCGGCCGTTTCCGCCGGATTGACGCGCCGGGCCAGTCCGGAGGCGCCGGTCCAGCCGAGCGGGACGCGGATGAGGGCGCTGCGGTTGAGGTCGCTCCAGCAGATCCGGGTCGGGGCCTCCTGGTTGGGGACGAGACGGAGGTAGGCCGAAGAGACGGTGTTGCCGAAGGCCGTCAGGGAGTCGGCGTATTCGCAGAGGCCGCCGATGAGCTTGCGGGCCTCGACGGAGAGCTTGCCGTCCGCGCCGCGCATGATGTTCCGCCCGTTCTTGGCGAGCTCGAGGTGGAAGTGCAGGCCGCTGCCGGCGACCCCTTCCTCGAGCTTGGGCGTGAACGTGGCCACGGCGCCGTGACGGAAGGCCGTGTTGCGGATGATCCAGCGGCCCAGGACGAGGTCGTCGGCCGCCTCCTCGATGGGCCGGGGCACGAATTCGATCTCGAGCTGCTCGGCCAGGCGCCCCTCGATCTCCGGAAGATCGCTCTTGACGGAATCGATGACGCCGTTCTCGCTGTGGGCGTACTTGACGGCCCCTGTGACGCGAGCGATGTTGGCGACCATCTCGTGAAGGATCGGCCCGCTCTTGGCGAACGGCGCCGAACCGTGGTAGCCGCGGCGGTTCTCGACCGGATAGGACCTGTCGGCGGGCGTCGTGACCAGGAAGAACTCGAGCTCGCCCATGGCCTTGAGCTCGAGGCCCGTCGTGCCGCGGAAGAGGCCGGCGGCCCGGGCCAGGATGCCGTCCCAGGTGAATGGCGCGGGTGTTCCGTCCTGGGTCAGGTAGCGGCAGACGAAATCGAGGCTGCCCTCGTCGAACGGGTTGAAGAAAGCCGAACGGTAGACGGGGACGATGTAAAGATCCGAAAGCGCCATATCGACCATGCCCTTGTAGAGGGACGAGCCGTCGGCGCGCTCCCCTTCGGCCAGGAGGGATTCCAGTTGATTGCGCTCGGTCACGGGAACGGTGAGCTCTTTAAGCTTACCGTCAATGGCCAGGTAATGGAAGGTGACGCGCTCGATCTGTTTCGCCTCGATGACCCGGATGAGGTCGGCCCGGGTGAATTCCGCGGCCGGCTTGTCGAGGATGAGGGACAGCGGATTGGCCAGGGCGTATTGGGGAGTCTTCATCGCCATGACATCGGTCTCCTTGCCGGATGATAGTCTAATATAGCAGATAGGCCTTGCGGAGGGAGGCGAAGGCGTCGAGGCCGGGCTGGATGTTGCCCAGGATCGCCGCGACGTCGGACCCCGCTTCGAGGGCCTTGCGGACCGAGGCCGTGCCCATGACCTTGTCGAAATAGTCGGCGTGGAAAGCGAACTTGTCCGGGTACATGTCCCGCACAGTCTTGACGATGTGGAGCACGGCGGCAACGGAGCGGAAAGCGGCCCGGTCGGTCACGTGGACCTGGCAGCCGCCGCAGAGCTCGCCTTGGAACTTGGAGAACCACGGCGTGAACCAGGCCTCGCGGAAACGGACCCCCGGCAGGGCCAGGGCGTTCAGCCGCGCGGCCAGCTCGTTGCCGTCGATCCACGGCGCC